>Ga0210384_10005508_pt1 | contig 13744 bp, 19 predicted proteins | sample IncBWH2MmetaG_FD_160574 | JGI IMG/M metagenome (GOLD analysis project Ga0210384, IMG submission 160574) | Forest soil microbial communities from Barre Woods Harvard Forest LTER site, Petersham, Massachusetts, United States - Inc-BW-H-2-M | ecosystem: Environmental > Terrestrial > Soil >...
AATTTTAGTTGATTTTTTTAAAATCAAACATTATAAGTCATAGCCTGAAATCTTATTTGATGACGATCCCTACTACAACTAAAGCTTTCATAGACAATCTAATTGATTATTATATCAGCGAAGCTTCGTCGTACAAGCAGTTTGCACAAGAATATGCTCCAGAGGTAGTTGACGTCGCTGCTGCAACCTTTGGAATAATAGTTGGTTGTGTATATTCTGGATTTTTGCAAGCATATGCAAACCAGAAACAAAAACCAAATTTAACTGACATACAAGAATTTCACCAAATAATCAAACGCAGAGCGGCTCAGATTAAAAAAAGCATTTTAGATGCCAAAGTTTAGGTTTATACGCTAGAGATAAATCCCCATTCATCTTATGGCATGCAATGTCAGAAGTAGTACAATATCAAATTCAACAGCTTGTCGATAATGGCCAAACCGTTCAACTATCCCTTGTTGAAGATGTACAAACTGAACCCATATCACAAAAGCAACTCATGCTTGATGCCATAAATAAAAAACTAGACCCCGAACTTAAAGACCAGATTGCGCCATTTATTGAAGCAATTCTTCAAGCCCAACCCACAATTGCAATAAAAAGTTATGCACAAACTGCAATTACAGTTACTATGCCAAAAAGAAAGTATGAGAGAATGGGAAGTCCATCGGTTGGACAGAAGCTAGAGATAAACATCAAAAAAGTTTAAAGTAATTTTTCGATTTCTGCTAATGAATAAAGTGGTAAAGAGCAGCTAAAGTTTTTGCAAACAAAAACTAAAGTTTTCGTTTTATCATACTCTTTTCCTGTAAAAAAAGGATAGTTTTTTAGGTCATCCATATACTCTTTTTTTGGAATTGTCACCAATATCGATTCTGGAATAAATCTCTTAGTCATGTTCTCATAAATCTCTGTGTTTTCGTAGTTTAGTAGTGTGATTTCAATTGGTTTTTGCAGGTAAAGATACATCGTATTTAGAAGTTGCCCAAATCCAAATGGATTTTCTGCAGCCATTGTAGAAAGAGATTCCATTATCTTAACTGAAACATCAAGATATCTGTTGTTTTGTGTCAGATGATATAATCTTAGAAAAGCATTTGCAGCAACTGAATTTCCAGATGGTAGTGAAAGATCATAGATGTTTTTTGTCCTAATAATTAGTTGTTCATGGTTGTCTGCAGTAAAAAAGAAATTCTTTTCTTTCTCATCCCAAAAATGTCCAAGCAAGTAATCTGCATAATAAATTGCAAGTTCAAGATACTTTTTATCTGGATTTGCTTCAAATAAATCTAAAAGTGCATTTATAAGATAAGCGTAATCATCAAGATATGCTTTTAGCTTTGCCTGCCTGTCTTTGTATGTTCTTAAAAGCTCAGAGTTTTTTGTGAGTTTTTCTTGAATAAATTTTGCGCAATTTTCTGCAGCTTGTAAAAATTGTTGGTGTCCTGATATTCTGAATCCTTTTACAAACGCAGATATCATCAAGGCATTCCAGCTTGTTAGGATTTTTTCATCTCTACTTGGCGCCACGCGTTTTGAACGTACTTCAAAGAGTTTTTTAGAACATTCTTTTATAATGGCTTTAACTTCTTGCTCTGTTTTACCGAATTGAAATGCTACAGTTGATGAGTTAATGCTGTTATGTAAGATAGTATGGCCTTCAAAATTTCCCCCATCAGTTGCATCAAAATAAAGACAAAAAACATCTGCTTCTTTACCTAGTATTTGTTGTATCTCTTTTTTTTTCCATGTATAAAATTTGCCTTCTTCACCTTCTGAATCTGCATCTTGCGCAGAGTAGAAAGCACCCTCTGGAGAGGTCATCTCACACATCACATACTGCAAGGTTTGATTTACGATTTCAAGGTATTTTGAATCCTTTGTAATTTGATACGCTTCTGCATAAACTATTGGCAAAAGTGCATTATCATAAAGCATTTTTTCAAAATGTGGTACAAGCCATCCAGAATCAGTAGAGTATCTATGAAATCCACCGCCAAGTTGATCATAGATTCCTCCGTTTGCCATCTTGCCTAGAGTCTTGAAAACAAACTCTTGGAATCTTACAATTCCCGAAAGTTTAGAATATCTTAACATAAACGATAGATTTGCAGCGTTTGGGAACTTGGGAGCTTGGCCAAATCCCCCATTTATTGGATCACCCATGGAAAGAAGATTTACTGCTGCCTCATCAAGTATTGTTCTTTCAAGCTTTGATGTAGGTGATATTGATTCAGTTCTTTGTAAAGCGTTCATAAAATTTTCAGTTGCAGCTTCAACATCATGTGGTTTTTCCTTCCAAGCTTGTGCTAATTGTCGCAGTATACTTCCAAAACCAGGTCTGCCATAACTGTCAAGAGGTGGAAAATAAGTACCTACATAAAATGGCTTTTGATTTGGCGTAAGAAATACACTTAGAGGCCATCCTCCGCTGCCGGTGCTAAGCTGGCAAACTTTTTGATAGATATCATCAATGTCGGGGCGCTCCTCTCTATCGACTTTAATGTTTACAAAATTATCATTCATGAATTGTGCTATCTCCTCATTTTCAAACGATTCATGCGCCATCACATGACACCAATGACAAGCGCTATATCCTATGCTTAAGAAGATTGATTTGTTTTCATCTCTTGCTTTTTTTAGGGCTTCCTCTCCCCACGTATACCATTTTACAGGATTGTAGGCGTGCTGTAAAAGATACGGACTGGTTTCTCTTATGAGATTATTTGCCTCCATGCAATTCAAAGGGTATTTTGGGTATTTGTGTGTAATTTAGATCTGATTTCCAAATTTGGCAGATCCTTCTTATATATTTCAATGAGGTAATTTACATACAAATGGAGTACAATATCCATGGTTTTTGAAAATCTAAATTTAAATGGAATAATAGGAATAATGCTGATATTCATAGCAGTATTTATGATAATATCAGCAGGCACTTGGCTAATCTCTTACTTTAGAAAATCAAAAAAGAGCTCAGCTATTCTTGAAAATAAATTTGCCAAAAATGAAATTGCAAAACAAGAACTGACAAAATAAAATAAAGAAACCGACTTTATCTGGCTGCTATTTCGAGGTTACCTTCATAACAAAAAATGTTTTGATGGCAATTAAGCGCACAAACAAGCCTAGACTTTAATTTCCATTATGAAGAAATTGTTCATATGCACTTACTATTTGATCATGGATTAAACCATTTGTTACCAAGAGTCCATTTTGGTGATTCAATAATTCAGTATTGTATTCCAAGTCATTTCCAAACATATCGGTAATCTTTCCTCCTGCTTCAGTTATCAAGCAATATGATGCACATGTATCCCAATGTTTTATTTTACTTGTTGTCGTAAAATAAAGATCAGCAATTCCTGCACAAATATCAACTACCTTAAGCGAACTTCCCCTTGAAATGAATTTATTTACCTTTAGTTGTCTTAGAAAATCATGTTCAATGTCGGATATATGAAATCTACTTCCAACAGCACTGCATTTTTCTAATCTTGTATTACTACTGACCGATAACCGTTTCAAGTCTCCATTATGTAATTGAAATGCACCTTTGCCCTTTTGCGCAAGGTAAAGGATATCCATGATTGGCCAGTAAATTACTCCAAGTAATGGCTTTTTATTTTCAACAAGTGCTATCATTATAGTAAATTCACCAGTTTTATTGATAAAATCATTAGTACCATCCAAAGGATCCACAACCCAGATTTTTTTCTTGTTCAGACGCGTTTTATCATCCAGACTTTCCTCAGAAAGTATAGTATGACCAGATTGGGAAATGATTTTTTGAATTATTTCGTTACTCTGAATGTCGGCCTCTGTTAATGGTTCATTATCCGATTTCAGAGTAGAGACAACTTTTCCATCATAGATTTTTGAGACAGCTTTGCCTGCTTCACTAGCTGCTCTTACTGCTAATTCAAGTTCACTAGTACTTTCAAAAGGTAATTTCATCCTCAACTCATATCAAACATTAGAGTTTAAAAAAGAATATCATTTAATTGCCTAGTGGAAAATACTCTCTAGTTTGGTTCCAATCTGGACACAAATATTCCAAATGTGTTTATTGAAAGAAAAAGTGTAAATCTTCATCCATGAGCAAAAATTCCTACAACTAGATAATTACTGACCTAGTAATATGTTCAAATGTTAAATAAAACTTAAAATTTCTTTTTGATATGAATTGCAAAAGATGCCATCATGTTGATCAAGCGCATGAACCGTCAGAAAAAAGCCCTTCTCTTGCAAAAATAGGCAGATGCCTAATACCGCAATGTTCTTGTAGACAATACATAGACCCTATAGAAGAAATTGATGAAGATTTACTTTGATAATCTAAAACCCATCGAAATACTATTTTGAGGTAATACCCATATTTTCATTAAGATTTACAGATTTTTTAGTACCATTATTTGTTTGATTTCCGCTAGATGTGGTTGTTTGATTTCCGCTAGATGTAGTGTTTAATTTTTCAGTTATTGCCACAGATTCGTTGCCATGACTGCTAGTGGTTACACTAGTATTGGTAACTGGCAGAACATTAGATGGTATTGTTGGCTGGGTACTTGTAGGTAGAGATTTAGCGGCAGTGGATGATCCAGAACCCAATACGGTTATTAAATTATCTTCATAGGAGTTACCAAAAATTATTACGCTAACATCTGGGTCCTTGACTGCATCTTTCTGTTGCTGTTGGTACTTTGTAGCATTGACTTGCGAATCATCGTGCTTTGCCAAAGATAATTTTGCCCCAACTGGATATGCATGATTAAAAAGAATAATGTTGTAGCCATGAGTAGGAGTCAAAGCAGCTATTTCTGCATGTGCCATTAAATCCACATTATCATCATGGGAATTTCCAAAGACTAGGATTTGAGCTCCTTTGACACTCTGTTGATACTGGGCTTGAAGTTTCTTTGTATCATTAATAGAATCAGTATGATCAAGTAACCTTAACTTTGAACCTATAGGGGCAGTGTAATCAAATGAGACAATGTTGTAACCTTGTTTTGGAGTCATTGAATCAACTTCTTGTCCTGCCATAAGATTACTTCCAAAGTGATAGTTGTCCCCTATTGCCCAAACAACCAGGCCAATGATACTCAGTGTTACAGCGATTACGATCATAGAATACCCTACTACTCGATAATTATGGGGTTCTTTCATGTGCTTCAAAAAAATGTCAGCCTGAATTTAATCTTTTATTAACTAACCATTTACTGGTAATTTTTGATAACCCTATAAAATGGGCTGATGTATAATAGTCTTGAAAAATAAATATCAGGAATCTGCTTTACGTTGTACTTTGAAGAATTGTAGTGTAAGCAAGTCAATTGCTTTTTTTAGGTGTTCAAACTCGTTGAGTGAATGTAATTGATTTTCAGCCAAGATCTTTAACACTGAAATTAATGATTTTTGAAAGTTATCTGTGGCTGAAGCTTCAAGTGCATTCAATTTTGATACCAGTATGTCAAAATCTTTTTGAGTAGCATGATGTGCTTTTTCCATAAGGAGTGTTTTTATTACAACATAATATAGTCTACCTTAAAATGTATCATTTATGAAAAAATAATACTAGTTGACATATTGTTCAAAGATGTTTTAACAATAATGTGATTAGAAACAGCAAAAAATCTCAATTATTAGTTCTAAATAAGATATATTTCTAGCTTAAAGATGATTGCCACTTTATAATTTGTAAAGCGTTTATTACAGTGCTCTGAGCAGCAGCGTTTCTGTAATCCCAAGCCTTTATGATAATGTTTGATTCACCGAATGATGATTGAGGAGTTATTTTTAGTGTTAGATACATGTAGTGACCCTTTAAGGATACCTTTGCTGAAACACTTTTGAATACATTATTTGGATCATGGGTTGTTACTCCGCCATTTGTGTTATATTCTATCCATGTTTTAGTTGAGAAAATAGAAGGATTACTACCTTGGTTAAAGTAGATTGCAACATGTTGAATGCTTTGCGCACCATCAGTATGAAATATTTTTAAAGTAATTGTGGTTGGAACACCAACGTATAGTGTTTGTGTCGGTATAACTTGGCTAAATTTTGAGATATCAAAAATCTTGCCGTCAATTGTTAATCCATCTTGGAATTTAAAACCATTAATATTACCAAGCGATGGACCATGTGAAATGCCATGACCCCATACTGCATAAGCATTAGAGTTAGTTCCTACATATGATGAGACCAAAATTAGAAATATTGCTGCACTTGAAATCTTGAGAATTGTTTTATTCATTTTCGGATAATGCGTATTCTATGAGGGGTTATATAAGATTTTGATTGTTTATGAATATTACACTTGATTTCAAAACGTATGTAGTTAAAGAAAATTTTTCATAGGTTATGAAGATAAGGTTAAAACGCATACAGTAAAACCAGATTTCATGATCGACGAAAAACTTGCTTCACTTAACATTATTCTTCCTAGTCCTCCAAAACCTGCAGGCTCCTATGTTCCTGTAACTATTACAGGAAGACTTGCATTTGTTTCAGGTCAGATTCCAATAAAAGATGGCAAGGTGGTATTTCTTGGAAAGGTACCAAATGACCTTTCAATTGAGGAAGCGCAAAAAGCTGCCAAACTTTGCGTAATAAATGCACTGGCACAGCTTAAAAATGAACTTGGGAGCTTGGATAGAATTTCAAAAATAGTTCGTGTCTCGGGGTTTGTCAACTCTACTCCGGAATTTACTGACCAACCCAAAATAATTAATGCTGCTTCTGATTTGCTTTATGAAATATTTGGATTAAAAGGACAGCACAGTAGGATTGCCATAGGGGTCGCAAGTCTTCCTCGAAACTCGTGTGTTGAAATTGACATAATAGTAGAAATTGTATAATTCCTGCGCATGCTCTGAGGTTTGTATTATTTCTCTTTTGATAATTTGGAATTAAATTTCTTCAAAAACAGTTTCATTTTATCTTTTGGGATCACAGCTCCACATGCCTTGTCATGACCCCCACCAGATCCTCCAAGCTCAGTTGCCAGTGGGTTAACAATTCTCCCAAGGTGTATCTTACAGGTACGAGAACCCCTGATTGAAACTGCGTAAATTCCATGGTCTTCTCTTAATTTGTATGATACTCCCACGTCTTTTCCTGACATGCCTAAGACAAAATTTACCACCATGCTTGCACCAGAATCAGTAACCTCCATGAAAGCAAGATTTTTCATGGTCTTCATGTTATCTTTCACTTTTTGGATTACACCTGAGATTTTTTCAGCCTGTATTCGAGCAAATTCAAATGCGTTTGGAATGTCATGTGGATATTTTGATTCACTTAGTTCATCTACAAGATAGAGCAGATATTCACAATCTTTTTGATGGCTTACTATGGTAAACGTAAGAACTGTGGACTCTAGTAACACAAATTGTCTATCAAATTTCTGAAGGAGCTTTGCACCAAACGGTCTATCTTCCATATAGTCTGTAACTGCAGAACAGGCAGCGATGAAGGCACTGTGATCCTTCATCTTTTTCTTGAATGCCTCATACACTTGTACCGTTGTACATTCATTGGTATTATGAATCAGTTTGACTTTGAGTGACTGAATTTTCTTTTTTATGTTATCCTCCAGATCATGATGATCAATATAGGTAACTGAAATACGTTTTTTTCTAAGCGCAGTTAATAATTCAATAAATTCATCTTGATTTGTTTTACTCAAGCCCAAGTCACAGATGTACAAAGTTTTCAAGGACTCGTTGCTTTTTAACTGCTCAAGCTCTTTCATGAGGCCTGGATAATCAACTAGTTTTGTCTCTCCACCAAACGCTTGCCTAATTAGTGATGCAGCACCTATACCATCAGCGTCTTCTTTGTGAGAAATGCATACAACTTTGGTTCTTGCCATAGAATTATCAAAGTAGAACGACCCTCATTTAAACTAAAAATATTTAGACAGTTTTCTTTTCATTCATAAAAATTTTGAATCTCGATACTAGGTTTTGATGCCCTGCAACGTCTTGTAAAACAACGCAATACATATCATAAAAAGTAATTCCAAGCAATCTTGCTTCTCTGTCTAGCTGACCAATTTCTTCAAGTATCTCTTGCTCCTTTGAAACTAGGACAAATTCATCTACAAGTTTCATGAAATCGTCTTCCATTTCATTCATTTCAAACTTTTTCTGAAAATTCTGTTATATGGCACAAAGTTGCCAGATTAGACAAACTGCTTAATTTTTGCCTGCTTTATGTAGTATGTAACTTTCCTAAAGGACAATTACATTTTAGATAATTTACCGATAAAAAGAACATGTTTCCAGATGCCAATAAGGTGAAAAAAGCGCTAGTTTGCCTTGCACTAGAAGAATCATTTCTTGAGATAGGTGGCAGTAAATTGTTAAATGAGGTATTTAGGAACTTGTACCAGAAATTTCAATGTTATTTACCTGACTGTTACGAGCATCCAGATTATCTAAGGGGCATATTTGCTGAGCTTGATAGTGGCACTGTGGATGTCTTCTTGGAATCCATCGATGAAAAATTAGTTGAATATGCATACCAAAAGCCAATTGGTGAGTTTTTGGCAAAAATAAGCAAGATAAAATGTAAAGTAGGCTAGAAAAACATTTTGCGGTATTTTGTTTTTTAAATAAATTCATTATCCGTGTTAGCATAGTTTATCAGATTCATAGTATGGTATAATTTTAATACACATTTTTCGCACTAGTAATTGTGCAAACAAAAAACATAGGCCTTCGTAATATCGAGGTAGCTGACACCAAGATTTCAGCAATAGATGGAACAAATGGCAAGTTGATTTACAGAGGATATGACATTTTGGATCTTGTTAAAAAATCCACTTTTGAAGAAACTGCTTGCATGCTCCTCAATGATGACCTTCCCTCAAAATCTGTGCTTGCTGAATTTGATGAAAAGATGATTGCTTCACGTATAGTACCAGAGGGTCTTGAAAAAAATCTCAACAATCTCCCTAAAACAGCTAATCCCATGGATGTTCTGCAATCTTCTATTGCAATACTTGCAGCATATGATAATGAAAAACTAGACGACAGGCCCTCAAATTATCACAGAGCAATAAGCCTTATTTCCAAAATTCCAATAATTGTAGCATGTTGGGATAGAATTCGTAATGGAAAGGAGATCATCCACCCATCAAAAAATCTAAGCCATGCCGCTAATTTTCTTTACATGCTTACAGGAAACGAGCCAGATAGCGAGTTTGCAAGAATTTTTGATATCTGTTTAATTTTGCATGCAGAACACAGTTTTAATGCTTCTACCTTTGCCGCAAGAGAAGTAGCCTCTACTCGTGCCCACATGTATGCTGCAGTTAGTGCTGCCATTGGGGCACTAAGTGGTGAACTACACGGCGGAGCTAATTTTCAAGTAATGAAGATGCTCTTAGAGATCAAGTCAGAAGATAACGTAGAACCATATATCAAGGAAAAACTTGCACAAGGCAAAAAAATAATGGGAATGGGCCATGCGGTATACAAGACCTTTGATCCACGAGCTGAGATACACAAGGAATAATCAAGAAGACTGTCTGAAAAAACAGGAGAGCCTTGGTACAAGATTACAAAAAAAGTAGAAGACATTACAGCAGAAGAGATGAAAAAGGTAAAGGGATCAGATATTTTTCCAAACGTGGATCTTTATAGCGCATCAGCTTATTACATGTTAAAAATTCCAATGGATTTGAACACGCCAATTTTTGCCATCTCAAGGGTCGCAGGATGGACCGCTCATATTATTGAAGAAAAATTTGCCGAGGCAGCACCAAAACCAATGCTTTACAGACCAAAGGCAGTATATGTAGGAAAATATTGCGGGCCATCTGGATGCGAATACGTGCCTCTTGAAAAAAGAGAGTGACTGGTTTTAGGTCTAACAAAAATGAAGATACCAATTGGAATTTTTGTTGTAATTGGAGTTTTACTTTTTAGTATTTTTCTTATAACGGAATATATCTTTCCTGACATCATTTGTAAAGTAATCCACAGATCAGAAATTAAAACATCACCAGGACAATATAATCCCAATCTGTTTAGTGATATTTGCTCTGGAATAACATAAAGTTAGTTTCTTGTAACTAGCCACTCTTTTGCTTTAGTATCAATATCATACCTATGCAAAACATGGAACACCATCTCATAAAATGTGATGCCGCGTTTCTGTGCTTCACCATCTATCCATTTTAGACCTTCAGCAAGCTCAGGGTCATACTCGGCAAACTCTACTAGCTCATCTACCATGTTGGTAAAAAAAGAGTTTGTTTCTAGCACGCCATCAAGTTTTCATTTTTGTTATTCAGTTCTATATTCAAATTATATAGACAAACAGCACGTTTTTGGTTGACATGTATATCATCTCTATTTTTGCTATCCAATGAGAAAAAATCTCACAAGTTATTCAAAAAAGGATGAGAATCATCTAATGAGATCATTTGCAGATCTAGACAAAAGATTAGTCAAACATCACAAATCCAAAGGCCTTAGGATCAATTTCAAATTAATTATTTCATAACAGATCTTGCAAAGATATCATTTGGTTAACAATAACCCAATATCCATAAGATTCGTGTGAGTAGGCCCAGTAAATATCAGGCTCCCATGTTTTTTAAAAAAATAATACGAATTGTTATTTTTTAGAAATTTTTGAATATCATAAAATTTATCTTTTGCGCTTTCAAGAATTGCCCCACTTGCATCTGTGTTTCCATCTTTTCCATCGGTTCCACAAGATGCTATCACAACCTTTTCATTATTTTTTTGAATTTCCTTTAACATGTACATGACTAGCTCTTGATTTCTTCCTCCTTTTCCTTTTCCAACTACTTCAACGGTAGTCTCCCCGCCAAAAATAAGGCAAAAATGTTGTTTTGTTAGAAAGCATTTCAATAGTTTTTTTGAAACTGTTGCTACATTACCTGAGATAGATTGCACAGTCATTGTAGCATAACCTAGTTTGCGTGCTTGTTTTAGCATTGCATCCATACAATCATTATTTGTAGCAATTATGTAATTTTTTATTTTTGGAAATTTTGGAGTTTCTGGCATTTTTCCGCGAATACCATCATTTAGCAATTTTAGTACATTAGGGGGAGTATTCTTTTTGAGATTGTATTTTTCCAGTATCTCATAGGCGTTTTTGAATGTAGTTTTATCAAAGTATGTTAAAGCGGATGCAATATCTGACAAATCATCACCTACCACATCTGACATGACAAGAGATACCGCATCGCATGCGAGATGTTCTATCAGTTTACCTCCCTTTATTTTGGAAAGATGTTTTCTAACACAGTTTATTTCTTTTATGTTTGCACCAGATTTTAATAACAAACTAGTAACAATTTTCTTGTCATAAAGTGATATACCATATGGTAATGCAAGAAGTGATGAACTGCCTCCAGATATTAGGAAAATAATAAAATCAGTTGGTTTTCTTGTTTTTAGAAATTCTATAATTTGTTTTGCAGCCTTGATACTTTGATTATTTGGTATGGGATGACTAGCATGAAGGATTTTAATTTTTTTATTGTTAAATACGGATTCTGTCTTATTTGGAATTACAATAATGCCTCCGTTGATTCTAGTTTGAGCACAGACTATTTTTGCCATAGAATCTGCTGATTTACCAACACCAATAACAAAAATGCGCGCATATTTTGGCAGCAAGATAGTTTTTTTCCCTATAGCAATTGTGTTTTTTCTTACAATCTTTCTTAGATATGGTCCAGGTAATGCCGCATCAAGTCCTGCCTCTATAATGCATAATGCATCTTTTTTTTCACGATTTGTTGCAATGTCATTGAAATTTTTTATTAACATAAAGAGTAATTACTAAACTTATGATTATTGTATCTTATGTGATAAAAGCCTCGACTTTGTGATAAAAAGTAAGTATAATAATAATTGAAAATCTAACTTTTATCATGAATGTTATTAGGATACCAAAAGTAATAAAATTTGGAAAAAACGCACTATCTGAAGCAGAATATCCAAAAAACGCGCTAGTTGTGACTACGGCTCCACCAGAAGTTTCTGCAAAATGGCTTGCCAGAATGAAGATAACTGATTATCTTTTATTTGATAAAGTAGAACCTGAACCATCAATTGAAACAGTTCATAAAGTAATTTCAGAGTATAAAACAAAGAATCTTTCAGCAATAATTGGTCTTGGTGGCGGAAGTTCGCAAGATGTAGCAAAATATTCTGGATCAGAGTTGAAAATTCCAAAAATTCTCATCCCAACAACATTTGGAACTGGTAGTGAGATGACTACATACTGTGTTTTAAAATTTGATGGCAAAAAGAAGCTTCTGCAAGACGAAAAATTTCTTGCAGATATGGCAGTAGTTGACTCGTACTTTTTAGAGGGAACGCCAGAAGCAATTGTCAAAAATTCTGTTTGTGACGCATGTGCACAAGCAACAGAAGGATATGACAGTAAAAAAGGCAACGAGTTTACTCGAACCATGTGTAAAGCAGCTTTTGATGTGTTATATGATGCCATAATGAATAACAAGCCAGAAAATTATCCTTATGGTTCCATGTTATCTGGAATAGGTTTTGGGAATGCCTCTACTACTTTGGGACATGCACTATCATATGTATTCTCAAATGAAGGAGTGCCTCATGGCTACTCACTTTCATCTTGCACTACTGTTGCACACAGGTTCAATAAATCGATATTTTATGAACAATTCAAAGAAGTCATTGAAAAGTTAAAGTTTGACCGTCTTACTTTGAAAGCTCCAGTAGATCAAGCTGCAGATACTGTCATGACAGACCGTGGTCATCTTGACCCAAATCCAATTCCTGTTACAAAAGAAGACGTGATGCATTTACTTCAGGACATCAAAGACGGCAGATTGTAGGAATTTCCAAATTAACAGTTTTTCTTTGATAAAAAATTCTAATTTTTATACAATTTACTAAACTTAAATACAACATTTAGTTGACAATCATGTTATAGGAGTATAAAAAATGGTAAAGTTTGGAATTCAATTTGGATTAAATGTTGCGAGACTTGGACTAAGCGAGGATCAGATTCTTACTGCCTGTGTTTTAGCAGATAGATCAGGATACGATTCAATTTGGTACATGGACCACTCTAACGTCCCACAATGGAATCATGCTATTGTCAATGACCCATGGGTTATGCTTGCTGCAATATCTGCTGTTACAAACAAAGTAGAACTTGGAACATGTGTCACTGACGCTGTAAGAAGACATCCATCTAATATTGCACTTGCAACAGTAACTTTGGACAGAGTCTCTCATGGCAGAGGAACACTAGGCATTGGTGCAGGCGAAGCTCAAAACATCAAAGAGTTTAAAATTCAATGGGATAAACCTGTAGGAAGATTTGCCGAACAGCTTCAAGTGATAAAATTACTTTTTGGTTCATCACCTGAACATCGGGTAAGTTTTAATGGAGAATTTTATCAGCTTGAGGAAGCTTGCCTTCAGGCAAAAAGTATCAGAAAACCTCATCCACCTATTTACATGGCAGCAGGCGCCCCAAAGACACTGGCATTATGTGGCAAGTATGGAGATGGATGGATTCCAATTGGTTACACCCCTGAGTTATTTGAGGTACATGCCAAGGCAATAAAGGATTCAATGAAAGAAAACGGAAGAGATGGAAAAGATTTCCAATACGGCGTAGACATTGACGTATATTTTGCAGATGATGCAGAAGAAGCGTGGGTAAAAATGAAAAATGCAGTCAAAGTAAGTCTTTT
>Ga0210384_10005510_pt1 | contig 13742 bp, 12 predicted proteins | sample IncBWH2MmetaG_FD_160574 | JGI IMG/M metagenome (GOLD analysis project Ga0210384, IMG submission 160574) | Forest soil microbial communities from Barre Woods Harvard Forest LTER site, Petersham, Massachusetts, United States - Inc-BW-H-2-M | ecosystem: Environmental > Terrestrial > Soil >...
CTTCGGAGGTGAATGCCGCCAAAGACACGCGCATCGGCGATTTCGGCGATCGCCTCGGAAAAGCTCGCATAGGAACGCGTGCCTGGGCGTATCTCGGAGGTGAGGCTGAATGCGGTGTTCTCTCCAAATGCGGCAGCCAGGATGAACGCGGCGGCGCCACTATACGTGGAATGCGCAGAAGGATACTCGGGATGCGGAGGAGTACCGGTCAGAGAGTCCAGCAATGGCCTCCAATCGGCATCGGGGTCTCCCGGCGCGACACCCGCTCGGATCGCGGTGACTGGCCGCCAGAAAATGTAGCGGTATTTGCTATCCCAACACGCCGTTATCGCGTCAGCGAGAGTTACATTGAGCACGGCAAATAGATGCGCATTCTCGGTCAGACTGAGCCCGTGCGCCGCCGAAAGCTGTGCTGCGATGCGGTTCCAGGCTAGTGGAGTGTTCAGCGCCCAAAACAATGCGACTTCCGTCTGTTCACTTGAGCGGCTTGTGCTGGAGAGGCTACCCATCTCTCTCACTTCGTTGAGATCGGCCACGTAATCCGGGTTGTTGAGGGCCAGCGGGGGCGGCAAGCGGAACTGCGAGGGGCGCGTCAGCACCCATGGCGTTATTGTGGCGAGTTGCGGTGTTGCGCCTGATGCGTTCGCCGGCGGAGTCGGGCGCCAAAAGCCCAGCGAATTCGGCGTTCCGGCGATGCTCTGGACGCCAAAGAATGGCGGCGGAGTCGGGGCGAACCCGTCCGTCAGCCTCCAGGCCCAGATGGCGTCCGCCACGCTTTGTCCCCACGCGACTCCGCCGGCAATGGATTCGGGTTTTTCGGTGGAGGCGAGCGCCGCGAGCGATGCATCATGCTGACTGGTAAGGATCGCGCCCTGCTGCGCTCCATAGAGGTTCATTAGAATTGCATACGCCGCCTGAATCGCCGCAGCGCGTTGCGACGCATTATGAGGCGCGTCCGGCCTCACATGCATTCGAAGGAAGCGTGGCTCGATACCGTTGACGGCATCGAAGACCGATACCGAGACCAACGCGACGACGCGACCGGTGACGTTTGGAGCAGTCCCCGCTCTCAGGACCGTGGTGTTCATCACACCGATCCACTCCAGCACCGGGTCTGGCGTGGCAGCCGACACCCGTAACGGACTAACAGCGAACAGCGCCGCCAACAGTACAAGCGCGACGCTGCGCGCAGCCGCACCAATACCTTGATAGCCAACCGAGCGGATGGCTATTAGATTACATTCCGTTGATTTGCAAATTGTCTCCACGCCTCTAGACGGAGCCGTTGCAGAAATCCGGGTTTCGGTCATACGAACCTTCCTTGTCATACGAACCTTCCTTGATGTCTTGAGTCAGTGTCCAGTCTGAAGGTCAACCGCACCTCGATGAACCGGCCTTTCTCAGACTTGACCGCGGGTAGTCGCATACTCAGCCGGTAATACTCTCCGAGGCAACGAGCAAAGTCGGGCAAACTGCGGCAAAGTGGGGTAAAAGTCACCCGCAGTCCGTCTAGATTTCGCAGAGAGACGATGTGATAACCTTTTGTCGAACAGGAGCCCCTCAAAGCTATGTCTGTCGAGGCGAGATCGAGGCCAAACAACCATGCCGACCCTCGTGGGCGGCGCCTCGAATCTTGGAAGGAGATTGCTGCTTATCTGGGGCGTGACGTCACGACCGCCCGACGGTGGGAGAAGCAAGAGCGACTGCCTGTCTATCGTCTCCAGCACAGCAAGCTTGGGTCGATTTACGCCTACACGTCGGAACTGGATTCCTGGAGGGATAAACAGGCGCTTCAGGGCGCAACCGATGCCCCAGCTGCAGAAGCCGATCACCAGTCGACGAGGATTTGGCCGGCGCGTCGCGGGCTTCTCGTGGGTGGAGTCGTTCTCGTTGGACTGCTTGCAGGCGCCTATCTCACTACCCGCAGCCGCGCTGTGAATGCCACTCGGCCTAAAATACGGTCGCTGGCGGTCCTGCCTTTGAAAAACTTGTCGGGCGATCCAAGCCAGGAATACCTCGCCGACGGTATGACTGAGGAACTCATAGGGCGGCTCGCGGCGATTCACGACCTACGCGTTATCTCACGCACCTCGGTTATGGGCTTTAGAGACACGAAGCTCTCGGTACCGGAAATTGCTAAGACGCTCGGAGTAGATGCCTTTGTTGAAGGATCTGTGATACGAGAAGGCAACCGGATTCGGGTCCACGCGCAGTTGATACGTGCGGGGACGGACGAGCACTTCTGGTCGGAGGAATATGACCGCGAGCTGCAAGACGTGCTTACTCTGCAGAGTGAGGTGGCGCAAGCGATCGCCGAAAAGGTCAAGGTTTCGATTACGGGCCAGGAACGCGCTCGGCTGATAGCCGCGCGCCCGGTGGCACCCGAAGTGTATGAGAGCTACGTAAAGGGCAGCAACGATCCGCAATACACCAAGGCTCAAATTGAGCAGCGCATTGCTGACTTCCAGGATGCGATCCGGGTGGACCCGACCTTTGCTCCCGCTTACGTTGGCCTGGCAGGAACCTATATCAGCTACCAGGACATTTTTGTAGGGGCTCCCCCATCTGAAATTCGTCCGAAAGCGACTAGTGCTGCCCGCAAGGCACTGGAGCTCGACCCGAACTTGGCTGAGGCCCACGCCATTCTTGCGGAGTTGTACCAGAAGCAGTGGAAGTGGGCCGAGTCCGAAGAGGAATACAAGAGAGCGCTGGAGTTGAAGCCCAACGACGCGTCAGCCCACCGTGGATTGGCATATTGGCTGGCCTGCCAAGGCCGCACACAAGAAGCACTGGCCTGGGTTGAACGCGGCCGTGAGCTCGATCCGCTGGGCAGCGCAGACACTGTCGGATTTCTCCTGATCGTGGCCCGCCACTACGACGAGTCCATTCGAGAATACCGCAGCGTGCTGGCGGTGCAACCGGAGTATACCAATGCTCGTTGGGGCCTCGGTTTCGCACTGATCCTGAACCACCAGACCGATCAAGCAATTCTCGAGCTGGAAAAAACGGTAGCCATGATGAATCGCAGTCCCGGCTCGCTCGAGATGCTGGCCACGGCCTACGCGCACGCAGGGCGCCGCCAAGATGCGCTTACCCTGATCAATGAACTAAAGCAGCGCCGACAGAGAGGCTATGTTCCGGCAGGCGCATTTATTAACCCTTACCTGGCACTCGGCGACTACGATCAGGCATTCTTCTGGTGCGACGAGGCCTACAAAGAGCAGTCTGCCATCTTGCAGTGGATCAAAGTAGACCCCTTCTTCGATCCCGTGCGCAACGACCCCCGGTTCGTCGACTTACAACACCGCGTCGGACTTAACTAGGCCGCGCTTCTCGGATTGGTGAGTCACGCTCGCGAAGGTGCTTAGCTCGTTGCGGATGGATCGCGAACAAAACGGAAATTGTTCGAGCCAGGAAGTCTTCTCTTAGAAAGTTTCAGCAGATAAGTAACGACAAAAAACGCGCTTCTCGTCACTTCACTCCCGGTTTGTCGGCAATCCGGAAGTTATCCACGCCCTGTTTGCCGGCGGTCACTTGGACGTGTAGTCGCGTAATCGGAAACTTGAAATTTCCACATGGACGCTGCGTTAATCAAGCCTCATCACCGCACTCTGGATAATCTTCCCAGAACACCAGCTTGAAAAGGCCGTTGTAGCGGGTAAATGTACCAGAAGCCACCCGTTTGCATCGACACTTGTCGGGGACTGGCCGTTACGGTCCACATGGCTTTTCCATTTTGGGCAACGATGGCGTTCAGGACCTCGTATACTTTTGCATTCTGCATATGCAGTGTAATCCTTTGTGGTTCCCATTGGCCCGTTGCGAGACTGCCGGTACACGCTGAGGAACCAGTTACCTTGGAGAGGTCGCAAAATAGTTGAAATTCTGCTCGGCGAGTCTCCATTTCGGTAACTGAAAAATCCTTTATAACCTTGTTGAACAAGTTGGAGGTATCTTCGCGTGCCTTGGGTGCGAATATGTCGACGATGTTATTGGAAAAGCTCACTCGATACTGCGGTGCTTGTCGAATGATATCTTCGAGAATTGCCCGAACAGATTCATGGTCAAATTCCAAATTTAGAGGACGTGTTGTGGCGTCACGTTCTGCGTACTCAACTGCCATCGGTAGTTCGTAGCGGTAAGCGAGGTCGACCACGCTAGCGACCAAAGTTCGGCCGGAGGTACTGAAATGCCCGACGAGGCGCCTCGTCTTATGCTCAAACAGAGCTACTTGCGCGGAATGCAGGGCGCTCTCTTGGGGTTGACCAGACTGACCCGTAACGGTTGGTAGGCAACACGCTAACCAACAGATTAGATTTGCGATGTATTCCACTCGCAGAGCCTCGAAGAACCAATAGTACCAATGTGGACGACAGTCCGGTCCACTTGATTGCATAACAATGTCCGGTAAATGCAGCGTTTACAGATGGACTTGACCAACTCAATAAGCGCCGGACTCTTTTAGCGTTAGTCTCTCCACGAGAATCCAGTTGTCATGTATTATCGCTTTTGGGAGGAACCTATGAAAAGCCGCGTCTTCCCGCTAACCGTCATTTCGCTGTTCACGCTAATCTCTTTCGTAACCCTGCAAACTCTTCGCTCGACTCAAGCTACTTTCGCCTCCACTTCTCAAAACCCGGTGCAGGACCGGGCGGATGAAAAGGTCCCTGAATCGTGTCCCGTTACAAAATCTCTTGACCCACCGTTTATACCGCCACCGCCCTACCCCCCTACAAAAACTACAGATAGCTTCTGGTTCGGGACCGAGAAATTATGGACGCTTCTTCCCGGTAAAGGAGCTTGGAATGGATTACAGCATTACTCTCCAAGCAACCCAACATTCCGACAGAAAATCTTTTTCTGGCACGAGGGATATAACTTGCGAATAGAATCGCGACCACATTTGATAGTCACCGGAAGGAGGCTAGATGCAACCGCTCCTCCGTTAGTCTTCGGCGGGGCGAATAATGGCTGGACAAACGATAAAGAACATCCCTTCATGGTGACCGGAGTTAATTTTCCAACGCTCGGTTGTTGGGAGGTTACAGGGGATTACCATGGAGACAAATTGACATTCGTCGTGTGGCTTGGACCGCAGTTGCGGGTCAACTCCTGTGTAGTCGCGTAATCGGAAACTTATGATTGGGGTCGTCTATGGAAGAGCAGCGGCGAATACCGGACCGCAAGAATGGGATAAATAACAAGCCAAACCATGCCAGCAATAAGCGCCTCAGAAACGCTTCGCGCGTGGTAGGCCCGTATGAAGCTGACTACTGCGGCACCGACTCCAGGCGGAAGCAGCCACATCAATTGTTTGCTTCCACTCGCCCCCGACACAGCGTCGCTGCCCGCTCGGAAGGCGCTCTTAATGTCGCTCGTGGAATCCTCGCCAAAGCCATCTCGTTGCGCTCGAATTTATCACGAATTGTCTCAAGTGGCTGGTAAGTCGCGAAACAGGACATGTGTTTTTATGGAGACTCCAGCCTGGGCTCCGCCCACTCGACTTGAAATTTTCGAGTAACACCCATCGCGCCATCCGGTTCTCCAAGAACGTCAAATCGCCCGACTCTCGTAATACGTTTGTCAGGTTCGGTAGCCAGATAGCCATCTAGAATCCGTTTTAGCTCCGAGTGACGCTCCGCTTCGTTTGGAAGGGCCGGGTGAGTGCTGTGGTCTGTTTTTCCAGAATGAAAAGCACTCTCCCATCGTTGCCAAATATCCCAATCCTCCATCGCCAACTGAAAGGTTTTCGCGTCGAGAGGTGTTAGCCAGAATAATTCTGAATAGTCGCTTTTTGCATCGTCGAAAATACATTCATAAAAATGCGGTTGCCCATGATAATTCGAAATCCCTTTGCGAGGACCATCGTGATAATCCGTGACAGTAAAAACAGCTTCGAATCCGGGTTTTAACTTGTCGGTTTGCTTGCTCTCAGGTTTGTTCGTATCCATCGGAGATTTTTATCTCACAACCAACGGCTAAGTCGGGTAACCGGAGAAGTCAATTCCAATGGACGGTAACGGCGTTTATCAGGAGTCAGTTGTATTTCAGGCGTAGAGATACCGAGAAAACACTGGCGCCTCTACTGCGGCGGAAAATGAACAACGAGTTGAGCGTCTACGGGAACGGGTTTTCCGTTGCACACACCCGGGGAGAAAATCCATCCAGAGACAATCTGAACAGCCTGCTGTTCGAGTTCTGGTCTTCCGTTTGTCAGTACCGCCGCCTCAGACACATGCCCATCTGGTCCGATAACTCCGTGGACCTGTACGTCGTACCACGGTCCGGCGCCAGCGGAGGTTGGTTGTGGCGCAGACTGAATGATGGGTCGCCTGTATTGCTTGCACTGTCGAAGTGTGTCTGGATTCGGCGGCGTCAGCGCCGCCCAGTCCACCGCGCCATCGATGACGCTGAACTTCTGCTCTACCTCCATGCGTAGCTTGCCGTTGATGTAATGACGAAGGTGCCCCGGCAGCAAGACGCCTTCGAATGCCAAATAGTCTGTGCTGTCGACGAGGTCTTCTCCTACGTTCCAGCGAATGACATTGCCCTGTTCCTCATCAACGCAAATTTCGTTGGATTGACGAGTTCTTCCATTCACCGTCTCGAATTGAATACACCTGGCACGGCGCCCAAAAAGTGTTGCCGGTTTGATGGAATGAATCGTATCGGAACCATCGAATCGCCCAAGGATCAGCGGAGTCAAGCCATCCAGCTCCAAAGTTTCCGGCGGAGGCGGCTCGTACCCATTCTGTACGATGCGATCTGGAAAATGGAGACTGATGGCGTGGTAGTTCCCAAAAACTGTTTCGTAACGCTCGCTATCAACGGAATAGATAATATTGAACGTACCGCTTTGAATAGCTCCGTCCAAGCCGTAGGCGCGAAAAGTGCCCTCCAGTTTGTAATTCGGCATGATGTGTGCCGCACGGCTGACAGCATTGGCGCGCTCCATGAGTCGCACGGCTTCGACGCGGACAGGCATGTCCTGTGCGCGCAGCTGAGTCGTGGAGGCGAGCAGGATAAGAGGGAGCACCGGAACTGCTCGAATGAAAGCTAACATGCTCTCTCCTGTACCTCAAAAAGTGAGTGTACTCTATCATTAGTTCACACAGGTGATCCACTTGGTCAGCCTTGGCTCGTCCGCGAAACGCAATTCACTTCTATTGAAGCGCCAGGAGGCCAGTGGTGGCAGTTGCGGAGGGACGAGCTTGGAACTGCGGGAATCCAGCGACAACTCCTGATTTGTCGGGTGATCGGAGAAGTAAAGTAGTACTTCACATTGACGGGAAGCGCGTTTATCAGGGCTTAGCGCCGATAGTTCCCAGGTACGTGCGCGTAAATTGGTTCCGTGTTTTTCTGGCTAAACAACGGCGTGGTGAAATTGCACTGGCGGTGGAAGGAATGTTGCCCGGCACTCACTGTGAGGTACTTGGAAATTTCCCTAAGTAATAGGATAGGAACTTTTCCTGTTCCGGTATCGGTTCGGAAAACAGAACCTCTACAAGGGTGTTCCCGCTGTACCAGACATAGGAATTAATACTATGTTCATACTGCAAGAACTTGCCGTCTGCACGCTGTACCCCAGAAACCGATTTTCCTCGATATTGCAAGACCTTGCCGCCCGGGCGGACCTCCCGGGTTACAGCTGTCTGATTGCCGACGCGGCTCCACTCAGGGGGCTTGTTTGACCCTTCCGGCCACTGTTCGAAGTAAACTGCGACAAGCTGCTTCGCTGTCGTGCCATACCCGGCACCGCACTCCACGCGGCCATCAAATTCAAGTTGCGGGCCGCAGTGTCCATTATTCATGAGGGGCAATCCTGCTATGGAGTCCGGAAACATGCCTTCAGGTGTAGGTTCGTTGACTTGCGGTTTCATCGGCCGCGCGTATCCTAAGGCAGGATTGGCCACATAAAGGTCCAATTGCCGCAAACACGTCTTTGAGACGTCCGCATGGTCTACCGCGTTGCACAGCTCCTTGTCTTTGTTCACTTCCACATAGAAATCCACATGCACAAAGGCGGCCCGATAGGTATTCAGTTGCCTGCACTTCTCTCGTAACGGCTCGTTCCCAATTCTGTTGCACTCCTTCACATCATCCAAAACTGGAATCATTGGAATCACCATGTCAATCGAAGAAGTCATATGCATACACGCAGCGGCCCACACCCGCGAACATCCTTCTTGCCGGAACGTGACAGTCAGAGGGAAATAGCGTGCGTCACCCACGGGCATTCCTCTTCGATTCGACATGGGATCATAAAGAATCCGTACTTCCGCAGAATTCTCCTCCTGCCCACTGGCTTCCCACCCTTCATTCACCGCCAGCCAATACGACCGGATTTCATCCCACACAGTTTTCGCCGGATGGTTGAATCCAGAAAGCGAGAACGCCCCCAATTGGCCGCTTGTGGTTTTGCTTTTCACCTCCGTCGCCACGGAGAATCCTTCGTCGGTGCTGGTTTGTAATGTAAGACTGATGCCCTTGACAGCCTGCCCAGTCACTGCGTCCACAACTCGCCCTTTCGCGGCCGAAATCAACTGAGCCGATGCAAATCTTGGGAAAGGAACGCAGCAGAAACACAGCGGGACAATGACCTTGCGGAGAACCCGACCACAGCTTCCCACGGAGACCTCGCAAATGCGTTTGATATAAGTGTAACATCGAGTGAATTAACGTTGCGGGTACGGAGGCGGCTCAATTCTAATTAGTAACTCCTGGTACGTCGCGAAACCGGACAAGGCCCAGCCCGCTTTCCCGCTGAATTCGACTTGGACGATTACGGCGTTTATCAGGCGCTGGCCAAACTTAATGGGCTAGACGAATCCCATTGGCGAGCAGCCTCACCATTGCTAGCGCGGCAATCGTAAGCATGAGGTCCGAGCGGGTAAAAGAAGGCATTATCTTGGCAGGTCGTCTTGCCTGGAAGCCCAGCGCGGCTCCCAAAACGGCAAACAGCCAGAACGCCGACCCTCCAATTGTTGACCCGATTAAGAATCGCGGAAGGGGCCAATAAAGCAGCAAGAGTAGAAAAGTTCCAAGCAGCCAAGGTGCAAGAGTGGTGCAAGCGACAGCTTTAGCGCGACCAAATTCGGGTGGAGACCAGCGAACGAGCTCTCTTCCGATGTAGTACATGAAGCATGGGAGAAGTACGAAGCCAATGGCCGAAGCCAGATAAGCAACTGTCCTAGAAATATCCAGAAACGTGAAAGCGATGTGGAGGTCTCCTCCCAGTGTCGTGCCAGCAAGCGGGCCGAGGAAGGAATAAATTCCTACCATAGCCATCATCAGGAACGCTAGCCCAGACGGTCTTTCTCTAAACCGCCATTGATAGAGTAGCCAACAAACCACCCCTACTATCGAACTGAAGAGAGGGCCCGAAACAGCGATGATGGCGAGCTGGTTCGGGGAAGCTTGTGCGGAATCTGGATTCACCCACATTTGAAAAACCGTGGAGTTGAATCCGAGCGAATAGCCAGTGAGTGCATGCACGATTTCGTGAGGCGTGACGTTGAGCGCATAGGCCACTACGAACAGGAGGGTGGGACGAAAAGCGACGCCCCAAGTGTGCGATACGTCAGATTCAGGGAGTTGGCTGTTCATCGCGTTAGAAATTGTTCGGCCCGATTCTCCCACAATCAGGGCACAACAGCTTGAAACTAAGGTCCGGAACACAAGTCCCGGTAAGTCGGGTTACCGGACAAGTCGCTCATAGTGCCCACCTCGGCGATTGGCGGGTTAATCCGGCATCACCACGGTCCACTCGTCTTTTCGGGGAAACCACCAGTACATTATCATTGCGAAGTAGGCTAGTGTCCAACCTGAGGCGAATAACCGCAATTCCCAAGCCTTCAAGAAGAGATAGTTACGTTCTGAAATGTGTCCGACTATTTTCCCATGACTGTTCAAAACATATTCGCCATCGATAATCGCCGGGGACGCAGCGTGACTCAAAGTGAGGAAACTGAAAAAGACTACAACAAACAGAAGAAAGAGTATTTGCATACTGCGGAGTACCCAGCGCGGTTTCCCGCGAAACGGGTCCACCCCTTTAGACCACCGCTCGACTGCAATCAAGGGAATCGCAAGCGCGAAGATACCCAAATGTAGGAGGAATGCTTTTCCTCCTAATTTGTCCATAGTAAGGCCAAAGAAACTTGCAAAGAAAATGTAGATAGCCGCAATAAGACCGGGGACTGCCGCGATTGCCATCACTTTTCGCATGAACTTGTTTTGTTCAACTCTATGTCTTATGCGGCGCTTTTGTCTAACTCCTGATTAGTCGGGTAATCGGGTGCGTCGTGAAAAGGCGGTGGTCCACAGCGGGAGTAACCCGCCCGGGAACTGGTTCGCTCCACCCGGTAGCAATCAGAGCAGCAGTTGAGGCAACGAGACTGTTGAAGCCTCTGGTGCAGAGAGTCGCAAGGCGACTTGGCGAGCGTGCAGGCCGTAACGTGAGTGAACGCTGAGCAGGCCCCGAAACCGACAATGCAGGAGCCGACCCGCCCCGGTTCGTGGGAAGGCCGAAGCTAATGGAATCGTACGAGCGAATAAATTCCATCAGACCTGCCGGGGTATTGGCGACGGCATGCAAGCAAAGGGGACCATGCGCAACACGAGAAGTCCCAGCGGTGATAGCAGTATGGATCAACTGGCAACTCGCGAGAGATAGGCCGGGCTGACTGGGATGGCGGAGAGGCTCGCAGTACCGACGAAGCCGGGTAACTCCGGTGGAGGGAAGGAGCCTCAGTTGAAAAGAAACGCAAGAAGCAACGAAGGACCGAGGGATTGGCGATGAGCCTAACAACTCCACCAAGTGTTCAGAAGTTGCAGACGGCGTTGCACGACAAAGCGAAGGGATCGCCCAACTTTCGCTTCTACGCTCTGTACGACAAGGTGTACCGAGAAGACGTGTTGGCTTTCGCCTATGAATGTTGCAAGGCGAACCACGGAGCAGCAGGCATAGACGGCCAAACGTTTGAAAGCATCGAGGAATATGGGGCGAAGAAGTGGTTGGACGAACTGGCGCAAGAGCTGAGAAGTAGAACGTATCAACCGCAGCCCGTACGGCGGGTGTTCATACCCAAGCCAGACGGGAAACAACGACCGTTAGGAGTGCCCGCGATCAAAGACCGCGTGGCACAGACGGCGGCAGTTCTGGTGCTCGAACCGATCTTCGAGGCCGATCTGCCGCCGGAACAGTACGCCTATCGGGCAGACCGCAGTGCGTTGGATGCCGTGAGGCAGGTCCACAAGCTGCTCAACACCGGCCATGAACAAATTGTAGACGCCGATTTAAGCGGCTACTTCGACTCGATTCCGCACTCCGACCTTATAAAGTCGGTGACTCGACGGATCGTCGACGGAGCCATGCTGCATTTGATCAAGATGTGGCTGGAAGCTCCGGTCGAAGAGACCGACGAGAAAGGGAATAAGCACCGAAGTACGCGCAATCGGGATGAAGGACAGGGAACCCCACAGGGGGCACCGATCACGCCCCTTACACAAAAGGTAATTTTGGCCGTTTGGGGCCTCGGATCCCCCGCCTTGCGGCGAAACTGAAGGAATCGGAATGCTGTGGCGAATCGTGATGGTATCTTCGTCGACCAGAACGTCTTTGACCAGCAGTCGCACGATTTTCTGACGTTCAATGACACTAAGCGTTTCCGCGGCGCTACGCAAGCGAGCGAGGAATGCTGTGAGGGTTTCTGCCAAACGCAGGAATGCGGCGCGATCATTGGCCTGGTCGGCGATCGCCTGCAGCTCAGCACGGAGTGTCTGTTGGCGCTGACGCAGCATAGGCATGCGTTCACGCAACTGCTCGAGCGACACGAGTCCTTCCTGATAGGCGGTGAGAAGTCGTTCGATACCTTTGCCGAGCTGGGCCAACTCCCTCAGCAGACTCTGCTCACGTTTCCTGGTTGGATCAGAGTTGCGCGCGGCCGCCAGCCGACGATCAAGTTCCTGCTGTATCAAAACTGGGTCTTCCAGCAGGCGGACCACCTCAGCCCAGACGATCTGATCGAGGAGTTCTTGTCGAATGAAACGCTTATTGTCGCAAACTGGGCCGCCCAATTTCCGCCAGCTATCCGAGCCAATGCACTTGTAGTAATGAATTTTACGTGCGCTCGTTTGTGTCGATGTTCGCGACAACGCGTAGCCACACTTGGCACAGCCGACCAGTCCCTGCACAACACTGGGCGCGATGGTGCGCCGACGAGAGCGTATTTTGTTCTCCTGCAGCAGTTCCTGGGCACGAGCGAAGCTCTCTTCTGTCACCAGGGCTGGCACGGGGATCTCGATCCACTCTTCGCGGGGGCGTTGGTGGCCTGCTGTGGTGCTGGGCGTAGTTAGACCCCGCCGACGCTGTGGGCGCATTTGTGTGCGTGCACAGAGGCGGGTCTTGCCGAAGCAGGCGACTCCGCGATAGGTGGGGTTGCGTAGCATGCCCCAAACCACCGAGCGTTCCCAGCGGCTTGCCTTGCGGGTCGGAATGCCTTCCCGGTTGAGCCGCCGTGTGCTCTCCGCGATGCTGAGTCCCTCGACTGTGTACATCTCATAGACGCGCCGCACGACGCGGGCTTCGGCTTCATCGACAATGTAAGCGGCAGGAGTATCGTGGGTCTTGCGAATATAACGGTAGCCATACGGAGCGCCGCCCATCACGCTGACCTCACCCGCGTGTGCACGGTGTCGCTTACCACGGCGCGAGCGCTCCAGGATCTGTGCGCGTTCGTATTCCGCAATCATGCCTTGGAACTGAACCAGGAGTTGATCTTCCGGGCTGTTGCCTTGCGGAGACTTCACGAACAACGTTTCGACGCCGTGACGGGCGAACTCCTCGATCAGCAGAATTTGGTAAGCGTACTTTCGGCTCAATCGGTCTGGCGAGTACGCGAGCACAACCTGAAGCTGTCCTTCCGCGGCGAGATCTCGCACGCGCTCCAAACCAGGACGCTCCAGAATTGCTCCGCTATAGCCTTCATCTTCGAAAACCCACTCTTGGGGCACTTCTAGATCGTGCTCCTTGGCAAACTCGACCAACGAGGCCGTCTGGCTCGCGATCGTGTTCTCCTCCCGCTGCTGTTCCGACGAAACCCTGGCGTAGATCGCTGCCATCCTCATTCTCGGACTCCTTCACCCGCCCGATGGGGCGCTGGCAACAAGCCACCAGAATCTCGTAGGCCTGCGCGAGCTTGGGCTCGAGCAAGCGATCAAAGGAATAGCAAATGTGGACTTGAAATGAGCCGCTCTTTTCACGCGGCTCAGCCATGCCTTTTTAGAGTGCGTAGAAACGCATTCAACGCGTTGGTTACGATGGTCCCAATGGTGAGGCCACTGTTTTTCGCGTATTTCCGGAGCAGTTCCACGGTAAGTGGCGGAAGCTTCAATGTGATCGGTATCGTGGTCTCCGGAACTTCGACGGGGCGATCGAGTTGGGAGGCCTTCTCCAGGTAGCGATAGGCTTGACGCTCGGATAAATCGAACTCGCGTGACAGCTGGCGAACGGCGTCGGAACGCGCCAGTTGACGTTGCAGCAGACCACGCGCGGTGTTCAGATGCTGAGCCTTTTCCGCTTTGGTTGCGCGCGCCATCTGCCATAACTGTACCATCTGACATAACTATATTACCTCTTAAGACGAAGATCAAGCAAAGAATACCTGGTTCGCCAACCCCTGATTATTCGTTCAAACTGGAAATTACCTTTTGCGTAAGGGGCGTGATGCCGCTGGCCGTCG
>Ga0210384_10005511_pt1 | contig 13739 bp, 10 predicted proteins | sample IncBWH2MmetaG_FD_160574 | JGI IMG/M metagenome (GOLD analysis project Ga0210384, IMG submission 160574) | Forest soil microbial communities from Barre Woods Harvard Forest LTER site, Petersham, Massachusetts, United States - Inc-BW-H-2-M | ecosystem: Environmental > Terrestrial > Soil >...
CGCTTCCACTTCGAAGGCGGAATTGCAGTCGAAGCCAATGCCGCAATTCCTGTCGCCCGCGGATTGGAGTCCCGCTTCGCCGAAAATATCCCAGAGACGATCCCCGACAACGGCTGCGCCCCTGCGCTGGACGCAGACAACGCAAACGAAGAAGATTCCTCTCTCGCCGCTCTCTCCACTCTTCGTCCCCTGGGACAAATTCGCAACTCGTTCATCCTCGCCGTAAACGAAGACGGACTGTGGATCGTCGATCAGCATGTCGCCCACGAGCGCGTGCTCTTCGAACGCATACTGAAGCAGCGCGCTGCTCAGAAGGTCGAGAGCCAGCGCCTGCTGATGCCGATCGTGCTCGAACTCTCTCCCGCGCAGCAGGCCATCTTCACCGAAATTGCCGACGAGCTCCAGCACAACGGCTTCGAAGCCGAGCCCTTCGGCGCGCGCAGCGTCGCCGTCAAGGTCGCGCCCGCCGGGGTCGACGCCGCCGCAGTCGAGAAAATGCTGCACGAACTGCTCGATCAAATCTCGCGCGAAGAGCAATCGCTCAATCTGGAAAAGATCCGCAGCCGCATCGCCGCCTCCATCGCCTGCCACGCCGCCATCAAAGTCAACATGCCCCTCGAGCAAAACAAAATGGACTGGCTCCTCGCGGAACTGGCGAAAACCGATCATCCCATGTCCTGCCCTCATGGCCGTCCGGTCGTTCTGCGGTATTCTGTAAAGGACATTCAGAAAGCGTTCAAGAGAATCTAACGTTGGTTCATTGCTGATTGATGATTGTTGATTGATGATTGCTGATTGAAACCCAAGAGAGTTTAGGTTTTCAATCATCAATCAACAATCACAAATCAACAATTGCCCTCTCATGACCGAATCCGATCTCCACCAACTCCGCCGCGAAAAATGGCGTCTCGATGGCAAGCCCATCCGCACCATCGAAGAGGCGCGCGCCTTTGTCGAGGCCGTTGGCTTCTGTCTGATGTATCCCGTCCGTCCCGCCGTGCCCGTGCCCACATTCATTGGAGCCTTCGTCGGCTCCGACAATCGTCTTCCCACCTGGCAGCATGCCTACTCCGATCCACGCGCACTCGCGGCCACAGACCTCATGGTGCGCCTGCTGCGCGAGCGCACCGCCTACGAGGCGAGCATCTTCGAGGAAAATAATCCGTTCCTGGTCACGGCCTCGGCATTTCCTTTCTTCTATGCGCTGGTCGGCGAGCGCAATCCCAAGCTCGCGCCCAGGCAGGGACCACGTTCCGCCTACTCTCCGCTCGCTGCCGACGCTTTCGAACTGATCACCCGCGACGGCCCCATCTCGAAGCAAAAGCTTCAGGAGACGCTGGGTAAAAGCATTTCGATTCCCGCGCTCGACAAGGCTCTCGGCGAGTTGCTGGCCAAGCTCCGCATCACCCGCGTCGACTACAACGCCAAAGAGGGCTCGTTCTGGGACGTGCTCTATCGCTGGTCGCCCGACGCCGTGAAAGAAGGCGTAGGACTGTCGGTGCAGCAGGCGCTCTCCGCGCTGCTCTCAAAATATCTGGACTGCGTGATCGCCGCCGATCAAGCCGAACTCGAAGCCTTCTTCGGAAAGTTCGTCGCCCGCTCGCGCGTGAAAGAAGCAGTAAACGCTCTGCTGGCCGCCCGTGAGCTCAGCTTCATCCACGTGAGCGGCCGATCGATGTTGCACATCACCCCGGAGAAAGAAGCGGCCGCGCCGAGAGTTGTCCAGCCCCCACGTCCCTTTCCGCGGCCACGTCCCGCCGCACGACCGCGTTCGTTCTCACGCCCTAAACCCAAATCGGGAGGGGCGCGGTGATATTTCGGGGCGCGGTCGGTCGTTAACTGGCCTTCTTCAGTTGATAGCTATCACAGATCTTGTTTGCCGCTTCCCAAACACGGTCGAACTCGCCCAGGCGGTAAACGATCAGCCGCCGGGCCAACTCATAAATGATTTCCCCAGACGCCTGGTCGAATTGTTCTACCGCCGTCACCACGGCCGCAGCCATGTTAATTCACCTCTAAACCGCGATTGAACCTTGCACGTTCCGGTTCACCAGCAGCCGGAATTCATTTTCAGCCCAGCCCGAGTCGAGGAGTGTGTGATAGAAAATCACCCACATCGGAGCCACCGCCGATTCATCCGCCCAAACTTCCTCGACCCGCAACGTTCTGCGCGCTGGTGGCTGCGGATTGCGCCAAACGATTTCCAACATGCCGGGCCTCCTTCAAGTCCGGGCTTGCAACCGGACTGCCGCATTGCAGGCGGGCAGGTTCGCCCGGCCTGTGCTCTGCGTCACCGCCTCTGTTTACGTCTGCAAAGCATGTACATCTCTCAGCAATCGCTTTCTAACGTATGCCATGTTTGACGCGGCACATGGGAATAAGGTGACGCCTCGACTGTCACATCTTTGTTAAAGGATTGTCTGCCACGCTTGACAAACGGTGGACGGCCCGGCGCGTGCAAGGCGGCATGATTCTCTGCACCGTGTACAATCGTCTACTCGCGGAATGAACGACCACACTCAACGCAAACTCATCATCGCCATTGACGGCCCAGCCGGAGCGGGCAAGAGCACGATCGCCTCCCGCCTGGCGCGCAAGCTGGGCTACGTCAATCTCGAAAGCGGCGCTATGTACCGCGCCTTGGCCCTGCAGGCGATCGACCATGATGCCTCCCTCGACGATGAACCCGCGCTGCTCAAGCTCGCGCAGGATTCCCGCATTCAACTCGAACCCACGCTGAACGGCAACCGCACGCTACTCAACGGCCACGACATTTCCGCGCGCATCCGCGAGCGCGACGTCACCGAAGCGGCTTCGCGCGTGTCAGTGCATCCCCAAGTGCGCGCCTGGATGGTGGCCCGCCAGCGCGAGATGGGCGCCAGCGGCGGCATCGTGATGGAAGGCCGCGACATCGGCACGAAAGTCTTTCCCGACGCCGACCTGAAGATTTTTCTCGACGCCGATCCCGTAGTCCGCGAGCAGCGCCGCATGCAGCAGCAAAAAATTAAGGGCGAAGTAGCCGCCAACGTCGCCGCCGACCTGCGCGAACGCGACCGCCGCGACCGCACCCGAGCCGCATCGCCGCTGATGGCGGCGGAAGACGCGGTGGTCATCGACTCTTCCAAGCTCAGTGAGGATGAAGTGCTGGCGCGAGTGGAAGAACTAGCAAAAAAGAAGCTGGATTCTGATTAGGCCTCTTGATCCCAAAAGGCTGTCATCCTGAGCGAAGCATTTGCTATCGCGAAGCAAGAGCAAATGCGCAGTCGAACGATCCCTTTCAGCTTGCACGGCCCGCGACAGCAAAGGGAGTTTCCATCACTGCCCCGCGGTCTTTTTCACCGCAATCCCCAACTCCTTCAACTGCCTCTCGCTCACCGGAGTCGGAGCATCCACCATCAGATCCACCGCCCGCGCCGTCTTGGGAAACGGAATCACCTCGCGCAAACTCTCCGCCCCGGCAAGAATCATCACAATGCGGTCGAGTCCCAGCGCAATCCCTCCGTGCGGAGGCGTGCCATACTCGAGCGCTTCCAGAAAAAATCCAAAGCGCGCCCGAGCTTCTTCCTCGGTCATCCCAAGAGCGCGGAAGATTCGGCTCTGCACATCCTGCCGGTGAATACGAATCGATCCCGAACCCAGTTCCGTTCCATTCAGCACCACGTCATAAGCCAGCGCCCGCACCGCACTCAGCGGCGACAGCGGATCGTGCAGCGCCTCCACTCCCAACTCCAACTTCGCCATGTCCTCTTCATGCGGCGAGGTGAACGGATGATGGGCCGCGTTCCAAACCTTCTCGCCCTCATCCCACTCGAACATCGGAAAGTTCGTGACCCACAGGAAACGATAATCTTTTGCCGCATCGCCCGTCTTCTTAAAAATTCCATGCCGTTCGGCATACTTCTGCGCCAGCGCCAGCCGCAACTGGCCTGCGGACGCATAGATGGCAAGTTCCTGCGGCGTTACTTTTCTATTGGAAGCCACTGCCTGTCCCGCAACGCTTTGTGCCGAACCCACTACCAGCACGACCAAATCGCCGTCTTCCATCGCGGTCTTTTTCGCAATCGCCGCGGCCGCGTCAGGAAATTTATTTCCGATGCGTTTGAAATCCTCAAAAACTCTGGCGCCGCCCTTCGCCTGGAACATGGGCTTGATGTCATCGCGTTCTTTACGCGAGAGCTCGCCAACTTTCGGGGTGCGCAAGGCAATCACGGGCAGATTCGGATTGATCGCCAGTTCCTGCAAATTCTCCGCTGTAAAACATTTGCGCACATCGGTAAACGCCGGCAGCCGTAAATCCGGCTTGTCGATGCCATACAGCCGGATGGCTTCGTCGTAATCCATGCGCGGAAACGGCGTCTTAATCTCCGATCCCGCCGCCGCAAAGGCCGCCGTCAAAAATCCTTCCACCACTTCCCAAACCCGCTCCGCCTGGGGATACGACATTTCCAGATCGATCTGGGTGAATTCGGGCTGCCGGTCGGCGCGCAGATCTTCGTCGCGGAAGCAGCGCACGATCTGAAAATATTTATCGAAGCCGGAGATCATCAGAATCTGCTTGAACAGCTGCGGCGATTGCGGCAACGCATAAAACGTCCCCGGCTGCACCCGGCTCGGCACCAGATAATCACGCGCGCCCTCGGGCGTGGACCGCGTCATGAACGGCGTTTCAATTTCAAAAAATCCCTGCTCCGATAAATAATCGCGGATTGCCTTCGCCACTTTGTGCCGCAGGGCAATATTGAACTGCATCACGTCTCGCCGCAGGTCGATGTAGCGATACTTCAGCCGCGTCTCTTCATTCGTAAGCGCAGTATCCGAAGGCAGGAAGGGCGGCAGCTTCGACTCGTTCAAGATGCGCAGCTCTTCCGCAACTAGTTCCACTTCGCCGGTCGGCATATTCGGATTGACCGTGTTCGCATCGCGCAATTTCACCGTGCCCACAACGGCGATGACGTATTCATTCCTCAGCGCCTCGGATTTTTGGTGAATCGCCGCATCCCGCTCGGCGTTGATGACCACCTGCGTCACTCCCGAACGGTCACGCAGATCGACGAACAGCAAATTTCCGTGGTCGCGCCGCCGATTGACCCAGCCCATTAGCACGCCTTTCTTGCCGGCGTCGGAAGAGCGCAGCGCTCCGCACATGTGCGTCCGTCGTAGATCGCCTAGGAAATCGAGCAAGTTGTGTCCTTAATAGCAGGAATGCGGCATCATGCCGAATCAAAGATTATAAATGGTAGGAGAACCAGAGTGCCCACGTAAGGGACAGCCCCTCGGCTGTCCAGCCGAGCAAAGCGAGGCGCTCGGCACACGGCATGCCGGTCACTTCTTGTTGGCTTTCCCGTCTACGGCCATCGTCCATTTCGTGCCGTCGGGCGAGGTCTCATAGGTAAACTCGTACGAAGTCGAAGAAGTCATCTTCATGATGAAGCGTGCCTTCACCATCTTGTCGCCCATCTTCTCCTCGCTTGTCCAGGTCCAGGTGTCGCCGTCTACCCCGCCTTTAGAATCCATCGACTCGCCCCAACTGTTGAATTCGTGGTAGGTATAAGCCTTGTCGTCTTTGGAATAACCCATCACACCCATTCCGTAACCGTTGCCCATGGAACTCTTGTAGTCCACATGGCAGACCAGGAAGTAGCCTCCTTCCATCCACTCACACTTTTGGATCTCGGTCATCTTGCCGGCCGATCCCATCGGGCCCGGCTTGATGTCTCCCTCCACCGTCCACGAACCAGCCAGCACGTCGAGCTTTTTCACCTCGGGACCGGGCTTGGGCGGCTCGTTTTGCGCCAGCGCCGCGACGGCGCCGATCAGCCCTGCTGCTATTAGGATTAATACTCGTTTCATGTTGCCTCTCTTGTTAGACGTTCCAGGCGATGATCTGGAAGCACGTGCCAGACCAATGCCGCTCCCTACCAGTCTCCCCAATGCGCCGCCGTCGCCTGATGAAACTTCAACTTCCACGCGTCTCCCATCTTCACCCACACCGAGCTGAAATGCTGATAGCGCGGCGGAGGCCCTTGATCCTCTTCCGGCTTCTTGCGCACCACCGCGTCATAAGTGACAATCGCTGCGTCATCGCCCACGGGCACAACCTTGATGTTGTAAGTCATAATTTCTATCAGGCCGGAGTCCCCAAGATCGTCGACAGCTTCCTGTTTTTGGAGCAACGTCCCGTCGACGCCTACCAGCGAAAAATCGTCGGTGACGGTCCGCTTAAGCAGCGCTCTATCATCTTTCTTCTTAGCCTCGATCAGACTTTTCTCGCTGGCGATCAAAGTCTGCTCCTGAGGAGTGAGAACCTTTGCGGCCGTGGGACTCTGCGCAACACCCGGAATGACACTCGCCAACAAGAAGACTGCACAAATCATCCCGCCCGGTTTCATAACACTTCCCCCAAGTTTGTCATCCTGAGGCGGGCGTTCTTTGCCCGCCGAAGGACCTATGCAACTTGCCGTCGGCAATACTCTCGGCGTCCACCACAGCTCAAAAGCTCCCGCGTCACCCTTGTATCCTCTTCGCCAACTCCGCTCGCGGCACCGAAACCTGCTCTCCAGTCGCCAGATTCTTCAACGCAAACGCATCCGCCTTCACTTCATTCTCGCCGACGATCAAAATATATTTTGCTCCCGCCTTCGTCGCCGCCTCGAATGATTTCTTCAGGCGGAAACTCTCGTCTCCCAAGTCCACAACCAAGTCGTGACGCCGCAACTCCCGCGCTAGCCGCGCTGCCTCAGCGTTCATGCCAGCGCCCAGCGCAGCCACATAGACATCCGGCTTTTTCATCACACTCTCAGCGGCTTCGGGCAGCGACATCACCAGCCGGTCTTCTCCAATCGCAAACCCAATTCCCGGAGCCGCCGGGCCGCCCAGCGCCTCCGACAGCCCGTCATAGCGCCCGCCGCCCAGAATCGCATTCTGAGCACCCAACGCCCCGTGCGTAAACTCGAATGCCGTGCGCGTGTAGTAATCGAGCCCGCGCACCAACCGATCATTCAACGAAAATGGAACTCCAACTTTCGTCAGGATTTCCTGCACCGCCTCAAAATGTTTTCTGCATCCCTCGTCCAGAAACTGGCTGATGCGCGGCAGCGTCTCAATGATCGGCTGATCCTCCGGGACCTTGCAATCAAACACGCGCAACGGATTCGTCACTGCACGCCGCTGGCAATCGGCACACATTTTCGCCGCGACCGGCTCTAAAGCCTTGCGCAGCGCCTCATTGAACCTTGCGCGATCCTCTTTGCAGCCGACCGAATTCAACTCCAGATTCCATCCCGCAATCCCCAGCCGGTCGAGCAACGTCGTCAGCATTTCCAACACTTCCGCATCCCGCGCCGGAGACTCGCTCCCCGCCGACGCCGGTCCAATCACCTCCGCCCCAATCTGATAGAACTGCCGGTACCGCCCCTTCTGCGGCCTCTCCCGCCGAAACTGCGGGCCGATGTAGTAGAGCTTGCTCAGCCCGCGATCCCACATTTTGTGCTCAATGTAGGCCCTCACCACCCCCGCAGTATTTTCCGGACGCAGAGTTAACGATTGTCCGCGATCGCTCTCCGCACGCCCGCGATCCTCCCACGTGTACATCTCTTTCGATACCACATCCGTCTCTTCACCCACCCCACGCGCAAACAATTCCGTTGACTCGAAAATCGGCGTGCGAATTTCCTGGAAGTTGTAGGCGCGAAACACATCCCGCACCGCCGACTCCACAAAGTTCCACAGCGCCGTCTCCGGCGGCAACAGGTCTCGCGTTCCTCGAACCGCTTTAATCATTCAGATCTCATTCCCCAAGAAATACATTGTCATCCTGAGCGAAGACTTGTCTTTCGCACTCTGCGAAAGACAAGTCGCAGTCGAAGGATCCCTTGCAGGCCAACAGTTTCTGGCGGCTTTGCTAGGAGTTCCCTTCACCGTCGCCCGACCCAAAGAGAACACCCCGCCCCCCCATAGCTACGCATAGATCATAGGGATCCTTCGACTCCTCCGCTCAGGATGACAACTCGCCAGGTACTTGTACTACGTACTGCCACTCTATCTCTCCCGCAAATACTCCTCCGTATACCCCAAATAATTCCTCGCATACCGCATGATCGATTCCTGATCCTTCCCTTCCAGCTTCCGCCGGAACTTTCCCGGAGATCCCATCCACAGCGACCCCGGCTCAACCACGGTCCGCTCCGGGATTAGAGTCCCAGCCGCAATAATCGATCCCGCGCCAATCTTCGCGCCATTCAGAACGATCGACCCCATCCCGATCAGGCACCGGTCTTCGATCTCGCAGCCATGCAACGTGACCGAGTGCCCCACCGTCACATACTCGCCCAGGGTAACGCCGTACTGATTCTTCATGCCATGCAGCACGCTGCAATCCTGCACATTCGAATGCGCTCCAATGCGAATCGCGTACACATCCCCACGCAGCACCGCATTCATCCACACCGACGCATGCTCGCCCAGCACCACATCGCCAATAATCTGCGCCGACTCATCCACGTAACAACTCGCCGGAACCACCGGCTTCATTCCTTTAAACGATCGAATCATTGATTTATATTCATTGACTTGTCATCCTGAGGCGCGTTCTTTGCGCCGAAGGACCTGTGCAACCTGCCGCCACCGGCACGCTGTCGGCGCTCCTCAGGAACACTGAACATAGCACGCCTCTACGTCCATCCGTAAAGCAGAATTCCCACTTCGGCACTCATCCCAAAAAGAACTGCCGTGCATCGCCGCGACCCACCCTCCTCATGCTACAAAGGACTCTGGTTTCCCAACCCGCGCGCCTCCGGCGATCCGCGCAGGCACATAGCCTCCAAGCCACATCTTTACCACAGGCGGGAAACCTATGCCTCGCGCGTTCCTTATTCTCTGTATCCTTCTCTCTACCATCGCCCGCGCCCAGGACGCCGCCACCGGCGCGATCCATGGCACCGTCCTCGACCCCAGCGGCAGCCGCATCGCACAAGCTTCCATCGTCGCGGTCAATGCCGCAACCGGCGTCCGCTACTCCACTACCTCAGATGCGGAAGGACGCTTCTCCATCGACCTGCTCCCACCCGGCGACTATACCGCCCGCGCTGTTGCCCAGGACATGTCCCCGCAAGTTACCCCACAGCTTCACGTGGATGTCGGCGCCGCCGCCGAACTCACCTTCCACCTCACCATTGCCGCCGCGCAGGAAAAAGTCACGGTTTCCGGCGCGCCCCAACTGGTCGAGACTCAACCCGCCGCCGTCTCCAGCCTGATCGACGAACGTGCTATCGCCGATCTTCCCATCAACGGCCGCCGCTTCGGCGATCTAATGCTGCTCTCTCCCGGCGTCACGCAGGACCCGCGCAGCCTAACGTCCGCCACCAATGGCGACTTGTCGTTCGGCGGCCTCCGCGGATTCCAAAACAGCTTTCTCGTCGATGGCGGCGACTTCAACAACGCCTTCTTCGCTCAGGCCCGCGGACGCTACCGCGCTCCCTACCAGTTCTCCACGGAAGTGGTCCAGGAGTTCCGCGTCTCCTCAAATTCCTATGGAGCCGAACTCGGACGATCCGGCGGCGCGGTCGTCAACGTCATCACCAAGTCAGGATCCAATCACTGGCACGGCACCGGATTCTACTTCCTCCGCGACAGCTCCTTCGGCGCTGCCGACGCCTTCCTCGCCTTCAAGCCTCATAACCGTCAGCAGCAAGCCGGAGGCACCATCGGCGGTCCCCTCAAGAAAAACAAAATCTTCTTCTTCGCCGGATTCGACCAGCACTTCTTCCACGTTCCCGATGTAGTCGAATTTCTAAATGGCAGCTCGCAAGTGATCCCGCAAGCCGGCACCGGCCCCTATACGCCCGGCGACTACGAAGCCAGCGACCAGGCCCTCGTCTTCGCCGCCGCCGCCCAACTTACCTCGCTCGCCGGGGAATATCCCGCCGGCCAGATGGGCAATTCCACCTACGCCAAGCTCGACATCAACCTCTCCCCGCGCAACCAGCTCGCTCTGCGCATCAGCACTTCGCGCTATTGGGGATCGAACAACGTCTTTCTCGACCCCGCCAGCCCTCTCACCTACGATTCCATTTCAAACAACGGAGAAGAAACCGTCGCCACCGAAACTGGCTCGCTCGCTTTGACCTCCGGCATTTCCCCCCGCCTCATCAGCCACTTCCGCGCCCAGTTCTCGCGCGACCTGCAACAGTCCTACACCAACTCCACCGCCACGCTGATCAAAATTCCCACCATCATTGACGCCATTGGCCGCTCCAACATTCTGCCGCGCGCCACTCGCGAGCACCGCCTCCACCTCGCCGAAACCCTCAGCTTCGACGCTGGCCGTCACGCCCTCAAGTTTGGCGGCGATTCCCTGCTCACCTGGATTTACGACTTCTTCCCCAGCCAACAGAGCGGCGAATATCTTTTTTACTCCATCAAAGTTGATCCCTTTACCTTCGCGCCCATGGAGGCCGGACTCCCGCTCTCACCTCTGCGCGCCTATGCCCACGCCGTCCCTAAATACTACCTCCAGAACTTCGGCCAGGCCGCCTCCCATCCCGATTCCAACGACTACGCCGCCTTCGCTCAAGACACCATCCGCGTCACCGATCATCTCGCGGTCAATCTCGGCGTCCGCTGGGATCTGCAAACCTTCACCACTGCGGGACTACTCTCCAACTCCCTATTTCCGCCCTCCGGCAAAGTTCCCTTCAAACCCTACAACTTCGGCCCACGCATCGGACTCGCTTACTCTCTAGGTAGGACCCACCCGCTCGTTATCCGCGCCGGCTATGGACTCTTCTACGTTCGCATTCCTCAGATCTACAACTCCGCTATCGCCACTGAAAACGGCATCACCAACGCCAGTCTCTTCCTCAACAACTCAAATTATTACGACCATCAGGTCTTCCCCGTCTTTCCCAATCCTTTGGTGACCTGCGGAGTCACTTCCGCCTCTTGCAGTCTGCCCTCTGGATTCACGCAGGGCGTCACTAACAACATCTCGGCCTTCGCCACCAACTTCGTTACGCCGCGCGTGCAGCAAACCAGCCTAACCATCGAGCGCGAAGTCGCCGACCATACCACCATCGCGGTCTCCTATCTCTACGTCCACGGCGAACATCTCATCCGCGCCCTCGACGTAAACCTTCCCCCGCCGGTCGCGCTTACTTACCCCATCTTCGATTCCACGGGCTCGATTTTTCAGGGCGGATACTACACCGTCGACTCTTTCGCTACATGGCAGTTCACCCGCTCGCTGACCTGTCCGTTTCCACCCTGCATCAATCCTCTTGGCCGTCCCATCGCTCAACTCGGCGCGATCAACGTGTTCCAGAGCGCCGCCTCCAGCGTCTACAACGGGGCAACTCTCTCGATCAACCGCCGCATGACCCGCGGCACCTATCTGCGCATCTCCTACACCTATGCCCATGCCATTGATGACGGCCAGGACGCCCTCGTCGCCGGCTCTCCCGCCACGGTGCAGAATTCCTACAATCCCACCGGCGAGCGCGGCCCCAGCGTCACCGATCAGCGCCATCGCGTGTCGGCCGCCTTCTCCTCCGAGCCGCGCCTCTTTCATCGCGGACACGAACTGCTCGGCCACATTTTCAACGACTGGAAAATTTCCAGCATCGTCTCCGTCGGCAGCGGACGCCCGGTCAACGCCACCGTCTCCGGCGATCCCAACCAGGATGGCAACAGTCTGAACGACCGTCTCCCCGGCTACAGCCGCAACGGATTCACCGGCCCCGACTACGCCTCCACCGACCTGCGCCTAACCCGCAAGATCCACATCGCTCAAGGCTACCGCCTCGACCTCACCGCCGACTCCTTCAACCTCTTCAACCGCGACAACCAGCGCGTTACCATCACCACCGGCGGCCTCACCGTAAACGCCACCACGTTCGTCCAATCCTCCACCACCGCTGGCATAGCACCGTACCCCGGCTACTACCAACTCCCCACAAACTTCCTGAAACCAAACGCAGCCTACCCCCCGCGCCAAATTCAATTGGGCGTGAAAATGGTCTTCTAATTCACTCGTGCGGATATGTGCTCGCGTGGGGACAGCCGCCTCGGCTGTCCAGCCAGGGCGAAGCCCGGCGAAGGCTCGTGTGGTCGCGGGCGACTCGCCCGCGAAATGCGTGCGGTAACGTGGAAGAGCGGCGCTTCAGCGCCGCGTAAAGCCTCCAGATGGAAGCGGCTTCAGCCCCGGTGGTGCCTTAAAGGGTGCAGCCGCAAAGCGGCGGCAGAATGCAGCCCACAGCCTGCCCTGAGCCTGCCGAAGGGGCGCAAGCCGTGGGTAGAAAGAGTTGGAAGATAACCAAACCCCGGAGGGGTGAAAGAGAAGTTGCGCTTAGACCCGCAAGGCCAACCTTCGCTGCTATACTCTCCCAGTTCCTTTCCCCCGGGCCCAAAATGTCCACCTGAGGAGTACCCTCTGCCGACGGAGCAGCACGTTCGAGTACTGCGTCTCGTTATCGCTTCGCCCGGCGATGTCAAGGCAGAGCGGGAAATCATTCCTCGCGTCGTCGAGGAAGTGAACCGCAATATCGCCCGACCTCGCGGCCTTCACCTTGATGTCTCCCGCTGGGAAACAGACTCCTATCCCGGCTTCCATCCCCAAGGGCCGCAGGGCCTCATCGACCCGACCCTGAAGATCGAAACATGCGACATCCTGATCGGCATTTTCTGGAGGCGCTTCGGCACCCCCGTCAGCGACGCCAAGTCCGGTACCGAGCACGAACTCCGCCTCGCCTATGAAGTGTGGAAGAAAAACGGCAAGCCGCAAATCATGGTCTATTTCTCTCAGAAGGCGTACGCACCAAAGTCGACAGAAGAGACCGACCAGTGGGGACTCGTGCTGAAATTCAAGAAAGAGTTCCCGCGCGAGGGCCTGTGGTGGGAATACAAGACTAAAGTCGAATTCGAACAGCTCACAAGAAATCACCTAACCAATTTCCTGTCCCAACAGTTGCCGCTCGACAAACCAACACCTGCCGCCCCGGCTGCGCTAACACCGCTCTTCCAGCTTCCACCCCCGCCCGCCGACTTCACCGGACGCACCGCCGAACTCCGCGAACTCCGCGCCGCCATCGAAAAAGGCGGCGTCCACATCTCCGGACTCCAGGGCCAGGGCGGAGTCGGCAAAACCGCCCTGGCCCTAAAACTGGCCGAAGACCTGGCCCCTAACTTCCCTGACGCCCAAATCTACCTCGACCTGAAAGGCGTCAGCGAAAAACCCCTCACCGCCGCCGAGGCCATGTCCCACGTCCTCCGCACCTTCCATCCCGAAGCCAAGCTCCCCGAAAAAGAAGAAGACCTCCGCGCACTGTACCTGTCTGTCCTCCACAACAAGCGCGTCCTGCTCCTAATGGACAACGCCAAAGACGCCGCGCAAGTGCAACCTCTCATCCCGCCGGAAGGTTGCACCCTGTTGGTCACGTCCCGTCTGTTCTTCTACCTGCGTGACATCGAGCCAAAGAATCTCGACACTCTCCCTGCCGAGGATGCTACGAAGCTTCTCCTTCGAATCGCTCCTCGCATTGAAGGTGAAGCTGACGCCATTGCCAGATCATGCGGATACCTACCTCTCGCTCTCTGTCTAGCGGCGACTGCCATTGCTGAGCGTAGAGATCTCGAACCGGCTGAGCATCGAAAGAATCTCGCCGACGAAACGAAGCGCCTGAAGCTCCTGACGCCGACAACAAAGGGCATCGATCCGAGCGTCGAAGCTTCCATCAGTCTGAGCTATA
>Ga0210384_10005512_pt1 | contig 13736 bp, 18 predicted proteins | sample IncBWH2MmetaG_FD_160574 | JGI IMG/M metagenome (GOLD analysis project Ga0210384, IMG submission 160574) | Forest soil microbial communities from Barre Woods Harvard Forest LTER site, Petersham, Massachusetts, United States - Inc-BW-H-2-M | ecosystem: Environmental > Terrestrial > Soil >...
ACCTGGAACTTTACTTTCCCCGCGGCAACTGGTGTTATAACGGGCTCGCTCGATGCCACCGATGAGATCCCGGACCCGCGGGACGTTGAGTACACCCTGCAGCTCGCGCCGACGGCTGACGCGGCCGATGTGGATCAATCCTACATCGAAGCGATGCTCCTTTCCGGCTGAGCGGGTGACGCGTGCGGCTTGAGCCTGGACCCTTTCCCGTCATCGGGCCGTGGCAAGGCGACCCAACGCCGGCGCAGCCCGGCTTCTCCGATCTGGTGGCCACCGAGCTGCTGGCGCTCCCACTGTACGAAGAAGTGATGGACCTGATCATCGATCCGGTTGCAGTGTTTCCGGATGTGCTGCCAGATGACGGGATGGGGCCTCTTCACGACGACGCCGGCGCCGCGACGGATCAGATTGCGGCCTACGATCTGGAGGGCCAGGCGAATGCGCTGCAACCGCTCCACGATATCGCGGACGAAGGAATCCTCACCGCCTACGAAGTGATTCCTGCCGAAGCCTTCACGCCCGTTCCGGCTGAGTTCAGTCCTGGCGGCGGGCCACCTCCGCCACCGATCGCTGGACTGCTCACCGTCTCGCTTACCAACGTGGATCGACCAGGCGCGACCGATTTCAACGTGCCGGAAAACTACAAGATTGCCGCACAGGTGGCCGTCTCATCACAAGCAGGGGTTGAGTATGCGGGGTTGGATGTGCTGATGTTTCCCTGGGTGGAGGACAAGGCGCAAGACTCGATCCTCATCGGGAAGACCGATCAATACGGCTTTCTTTCCGCGACGTGCAACTGGCTGCCTGACCAGACGGGCAACTGGGGCGCCACGTTCTACACGCGTGATGCCTCCGGCGCGCTGATGGCCGGCAATACGATTTCCTGGGTGGTTGGACCTGACCCTAGCGTTCCGATCGATCCGGCCGCGCAGCCGTTGCCGGATGTCCGCTCGCCTCTCTGCGTCGGCACTGTCAACGCACCTCCAGCTCAGCCGACACTGATCACGGTCACGCTGAAGAACCTGGACAGTCCCGACGATCAGAACTTCCGTTCGACGGACCACTGGGAGCTGACCATTGGCGCGCAACCAAACCAGGAAGTCATCATCAGTGGAACCTACCAGGGCGATCCGCTTTCGCCGCTTTCGCTCGGCTTCACCGATGACACCGGCGTGTTTGTTCTCGATGGCCAGATGGACCCGTTTTACATCGGGGCCTGGGTGGAACGTTACAATGTTGGTGGTGTTGACTGGCCTGATAGCCTGACCTTCGCGGTCACGGAGTGAGGTGCTTATGCAAGCTGGCTCGGTGAAGATCTCCAAAATTTCGGAAGCGATCACGACGGACCCGCGCGGCGTTGTCTCGCGGGAAGTGGTGATCCAGTTCACCGTCGGCGACTTCGGACCGTTCACGGAACGCTTCGCCGCGAATCCGTTCGATCCGGCGGCCGCCAATCTTCGCTTGTCGCAGTTTGCGGGGTCGCTGAACCAGCTCAACTCCGCAACGTAGGAGGGCGCGCGATGCTTTTACTTGGGCCTGGCTTACTCGGGCCGATCGGAGCTGGGCCACTGGCGCCCGTTGCGTTCGGCATCGAACTAATTAGCACCATTCTCGGCGCACTGTTTGGCGGGATCTTCGGCGGTGGTCCAAGCACCGCGGAGCTGGCCGCGAAGATCACCGAGCTGCGCAACCAGGTGGCGAACGCGCTGGACATGCTGAAGCGCTTCGCGTGGACTATAGCTTTTGCTCTCGGCACGCTGCTGCAAGCCTTGCACGATATGTGGGTTGGTTTCCTCGATGGCCTGTGGGCGCTGGTGAAGAAGTTGGCGCACGCGATCTCGCGGCTGGTGACGGAGGTGCTTCCTAAGATTCTCGAGTACATTCAGAAGCTGCGGAAGATCCTCGACGACTGGTACGTGAAGTACATAAGGCCGCTGCTCAACTATATCCAGATGGTGCGGAAGTACCTCGGCATTCTGCGGCTGTTCCACATCAAGTGGGCTGGCAAGCTCGATGGAATCCTGGTGCAGATCGAGGGCGACATCGCGCGTCCGTATCTGATTCTGCGGCGCTGGCTGGGAGCTGTCGGCAACTGGGTGAATATCCTGGTGACCGCGAAAGGCACGCTACAGCGGGCCGTGTTCATCAACACGATGTACGCCTACGGCGCGGACTGGATCAATCTGTTTTACGTGATGCAGGATGGCCAGCTCACCGGCGCCACTTCGCCAGGGCTGCCGGCTGGCACTCCTCCAGTTGACATCGGAACGGTGAAGGCGAACATGCAACAGTGGCTGGTGAGCGAGACCGGACCCTACGCAGACGATGCGGCCGTGGCGCGAGCCTCGTTTAACCAGGCTGTGGCATGACACCGCAAAATTTCGACCCTCAGATACCGGACCCTCTTCCGCCTACGTTTGAGGTTCCAACACCGGACATCCCGCAGGCCAGCTTCAGCCTCATTCAGGAACAGAAAAACCGAGTCAACAGCACCCAAGGATTTTACGATTGGCTGCTGGACCTGATTAAAAAGTGGATTCCCGACATCCTGGGCGTCATCGTTGGTTCGCTGATAGGGTTGATCGAGCTGATTGCGGCGTGGTTCATCAAGATCTTCTTTCGCATCACGCGCGGCGCCGACTTCGGCAGTGATGAAGTGGTCGCGCAAGTGGTGGGCGGGCTTTTCGGCGTTGACGTTGCTAAGGCTGCTTTCACGGACTTAACTAACCGCGATGCGATGACGCCTGTAGCTAATACCCTGATCGAAGCCATGTTTGTAGGGCTTGGGGCGCGCTACTCAGGAGTGACGGCGCTGCCGAACAACGCAAGCACCGCCAATGCTGAGAAGTTTCTCTCGACGATCCTCAAGATGGAAATTGACTCTTACGCTCTCGGGCTCACCTTCGAGCTGGCCAGCATCGGCGCGATCGACAAGGTGGGCGAGCTGGCCGACAATGTTCAACGTGGGATGGGCCTGGGCCGAATGGCGCGCCGGGTGTTGCAGCCTCCGGTGAAGGCGCTGGTTATCGACCCGTTCCAAAAGGCCATCAACCAAACGTTTCTTCCCACCCTGCTAACCGCGGAGATGGATATCAGGCAGTACCTGCGCGGCACGATCGATCGCACCACGCTGGACATACACATGCAGTGGAAGGGCTATTCACCTGACAAGGTTGAGGCTCTGATCAACTTCCACCGCGTGCACCTTTCCTTCGCGGACCTGTTTGCGGGAATAGAGCACGGGTTGCTGCAAGACCAGCCGTTTTACGATCTGATGCAGGCGCAGGGCTACGATCACGAATCGGCTGCCCTGCGATACAACATCGAAATTGCCAAGCAAAAGAACACAGCATCTCTTGCGCTGGCGCACAAGGCCTTAGAAGAGTTCACCCACGGCAACATCAGCGGGAACGAACTCGATACCTACATTCATGCCAGCGAACTCACGCCGATGCAGCAAGATCACCTGGCCAAGCTGGCACTGTTCACGCAGACCACGAAGCGCGCGAAGATCCCGCTACAGCAGGGTGTGCAGTTGGTGGAGAAGGGCATCTGGACAATCGACCAGTGGCGCACGAACGCTTTGGATCATGGCTACTCGCTGGCCGATGTGGACGACCTGGAGCTACTGTTGCTGCAAAAGATCGTTGACCAGGCGGACGCGGCGAAGAAGAGGGCGGACGCGGCCAAGGCGAAGGCCGATTCGCTAGCAGCTCGCATTGCCAAACAGAAGGCGGCCGCGGATAAGGCTCTGGCTGAGGTAGAGGAGCATGGCGTATCGATCGCGCGCTACGAGACGTTGGTTAAAGACGGCTTGCGGACGATGGCTGACTATCAGCATTTCCTGGCGCTGAAAGGCATCGCGCCTGACAACGTGGCAGCGTTCGCGGCTCACCTGCAAAATGTGATCGACGCGGCCAAGCTGAAGAAGGCCGCGCAACCTGGCGCCACTGGTTCAGCCAAAGCAAAGGGGCTGCCCATCAGCGTGCTGGAACACGCGGTTAAGGCCGGCAACATGACGATGGGCGAGTTCGAAAGCCGGCTTACGACCGCTGGTGTAGTGCCGGCCGACGTCGCGGTTTTGGTGGAGCTGCTCACGGAGGAGATTGCCGCGGCGAAGGTGAAAGCGGACGCGATCGCGGCAGCGCACGCGGCCGCGCTAATCAAGCACGTCAACCTGGGACAAGAATTTCTCGCAGCTCGGCAGGGCATTATTGGAGTAGCCGACTTCCAGGCGTGGTTGCATTCGAAAGGGTTCGCCGATCCTGATGCTGCGATCCTGGTGCAGGAACTCCGCAACAAGATGGCGGCAGACGCTGCCGCGCTGGCCAGGAAAAAGGTAGTCGCGCCGGGCGGGGTTCAGAAGGGGCTGACCGCGGCGCAGGTGGAACAGGAAGTACGGGCGGGCCTTGCTCCGATGTCGGCCTACGGGGCCGCGCTGATGGCGGCTGGCTATGACGCGGAGGCGCAGGCTGGACTGGAAAGCCTACTGCAAGCGCGGATCGATCACGACAAACTGGTGGCGGCGGCGCGCGGCCAGGCTAACGGGTTGCTGTCCGCGAAGGGGCTCAGCCTGGCTGACTACGAGCGGGCGGTTAAGGCCAAAGTGCTGCCACTCGGGGCGTACACGGACGCGCTGGCTCGGGCCGGCGTCTCCGGCGCGGATGCGCAGACGCTCTCGTTAGTGCTGGCCAGCTCCATCAAGAACGTGACGCCGAAGCCTACCACCGTGCCCACGGTCCAGAAGCTGCTATCGGAGAAGGGCATCAGCTTAGGCCGGCTTGAGTCGGATGTGCTGGCAGGACGCATGCAAATGGCGGCATTCAGTACTGTGCTGACGGGCGCCGGCGCGACGGCTGACCAGGTGTCGCAGATTACGGGTGTGCTTCAGTTGGAGCTGGATCAACGGGCGGCCGCGGAGGCGTTGAAGCTTGCGGCGGGTAAGGTTGCTGGGTCCAAGCAGCTCAGCCTGGCTGACGAGGTGGCGGCGATTAAGGTAAACGTCCAGGGAGTGCCAGACTACGCGGCGCTGGCGGCGAAGCTGGGCTATGATCCGGCGGCTGTGCAGATCCTGGTAAAGACGATCCAGGCGAACCCTAAGATTGTTCCACCGGCTGCTGGTGCATAATGGTGGGTGCTCTGAGCTGGGCTGGCCATGCGTTTTGTTCCTCCGACAGTCGCACCTGGTTGGCCTGGCTCGGGGCGTTGGCTGGAGCGATCGCCGGCGTGGGCTAATTTACCACTGGCCGGCGATCGCTGGCCGCGTCCTGTCGAGTTCGATTCCCCCCCCCCGATTAGTACCGTTCGATGGGCGATCGACGGCGCTGGGCTCGCTGGCCTGGCGGCTAGGGCCACGCCAGGCGGCTCCGGAGTCCAGGACCGGTAATCCATACCGCGCCTGGGTGACTCGAAAAATCAATCATTTTCATCGCTTCAAATCATCAATGTACTGAACGAATGGTTTTCGAACGCATCGTTAAATCTTTTTCTCGCGAAATCTGCAATGCCATATCATTGATTGAAACCGAATGATTCTAATGGGCTTTCCGGGCGCCCTAGGCGGCCGGGTAAAAGTGGGAGTCGCGAGCGGTACACTGGGCAGTTCAAAATTCCAAAACCAGGCCATCGGAACCCCCTCCCTAGCCCGCGATCGCGGAGTGCGATCCGCGGACCCCTCTAGAACCTACGCCAATTGAAGGGTTTTGCGGAAACTCGATCGCGATCGGGCGGAAACCGCCAATTGGCGTAGGGTTCAGCACTTCGTTTTTCCGATCGGTGGCGATCGCTCGAGCGTGCTAACCTCGAATCGAGGTGACCCGATGTCCGTCTACTTCTCCGTCCTGGTGGCTCTGATTGGAGTCCTGATGTACGCGCTTTGCGCGAACCCCAAGCTGGGCGAGCTGGGCCGCATCATGTTCGCTTTCGGCCTGTTGGCCTTCCTGTTGAGCGGCGGCGTCGCGCGGGTGATCGAGAACATCCGGCCGTGAATATTTCATTCACTACCCTACCGGCCGGCGCCGAAACACACCCCTGCGACGGCGCCGGAATCAATCCGCACTGCCAGAAGGGCCACGCAACACAGCAGGTTGAAGTCAACGCCACCCGGTTCAACCTGTGCGCCAGGTGCGTGCAGTGGTGCCACACCGAACTAGAGGGCGGCGCTGTGCTGGCCAGGCTGCTAGCCCGCGAAGTTTTGCGGATTCGCGAGACCGCGCAGGCGCCGGTTTTGCGAGCGGCCGCTCCAAAAAAGGCCGCGCGCAAGCACTGAACCGCTGTTTCGGCGATCGTAACAACCGCTCTATTTGCCAATGAAAAGGGATCCCTTTTCGCCGGCGAAAAGGCACCGTTGCAAGAACGGTACTAATCATTCATACTGGCTTCAGGAGGTACGCCAGCATGGCTCAATCAATCTGGCGCGCGCAGTTCAGTCCGATCATCGCGCGAATCCTGGCAGAGCACGCGGCCGAAAGCCAAAGCGCGAAACGCCAGGCGGTCAAGGATCACTGGCACTGGGGCGATCGCCGCAGCTACCAGTACACCGTCTACATTGACGAGCTGCAACGCCAGCTCGGCGAGAAAGAGCCTTCCGGCAAGCCTGGCTGGAAACGCGGCCGGCCGCGCCGCTACGGCTCTGCGGTGGAGCTGCAAGGCACGCTGGGAAACTGGTGACCTATGCCACAACACAAACAGCACACCGAGCAGTCGTACTTCATGAAGGGCTACGAGAGCGGCCGCGCGGCCGTGCACGATAAGGATTACAATCCTACAGCGGTGGGTTTGCTGATCTTCCTGGGCATCATGCTGGCCAGCGCGGCCTTGCTTACATGGCTACTGAAGAAGATTTTTGGGTGGTAGGAGGCAAATGCAAATAGTCAAATTGTTGCAGGTGGGTAAGTCCGTGGCGTGCGTGATCCCCGCGGAAACCAGGCGTTATCTGGGCTGGGTGCGGGGAACGCACATCAGCCTGCACGTGGAGATCAACCACGATCTGACCTTAAGGAGCATCGATGACAAAATCCCGAAACTCAGGCGCAACACGTCCAACCGCGGCGGCAACGAGCTTACCAAAGCCACAGCCGGCCTACGTGCACCGCGACGTTGAAACCGCGCTGATCGACGACCCCGAGAAGCCGGCGCGCGAAACCTTCGACGAAATCAAGCTGCAAGAGCTGATCGAGTCGATCGGCAAGCTGGGCATCATCGAGCCTCTAATCGTAAAGCGTAAAGGACCGCGGTTTTCGGTGATCGCTGGACACCGGCGCCTGGTCGCGGCGCGGGCGCTTGAGCTGCCCATGGTTCCATGCAACGTTTACCCTGAGGGCGTTTCTGAAGCTGAAGCCATGAAGGCCGCGGAAAACGAGGACCGCGAAGACCTCAACGCTGCCGAGCAGGCGCGCTACTACGGCCGGCTGCTCCAAGAGGATTGCGCCGGAGACACAGACAAGTTGTGCGTGTTGCTGCGAAAAGAACGCGCCTACGTCGAAAGCCGGCTACTGCTGCTGGTTGGCGACCCGAAAGTGCTGGACGCTCTAGCCGGCCGCGCGATTTCGCTCGGTGTTGCCGGCGAGCTGAACAAGGTCAAAAATCCTGGCAGTCGCCTGGCCTTCCTCGACGCGGCCATACAAGGCGGCGCTACCGTCCGAATGGTGCGAGACTGGCGCGTCCAGGCCGAAGCCTACGAGGGATTGCAGCAACCAGCGGTGGAAGCTGCCCAGCTCGCCGGCGCCGCGGCGCAAACCGCGCCGGTTAACTCGATGATCTGTCTACTTTGCGACCGCGACGACGCGCCGCACGATATGGAGCTAACCTGGTTGCATCGAACCTGCCGGCGCATTTTCCTGGACCGTTTCCTGTCGCAGCTCAAGGCTGGTCCAGTCGATCAGCCGAATGGAGACTCCCATGCCTGACGGCACTCTACCAACGGCGCCGCTCTACAACTTCGAGGACCGGCGCGGCCGTCATTACCAGATGACGGAGGAGCGCATCAGGGCCTGGCTGACTTCCTGCCGGCTTGACGAGCTGGGCTTGTGGCCGGCCGACTTCGCCGCGCTGTATCTGGTTTTGCTTGTGCGAGGCGAGCTGAACAAGGAGTTGAGCAAGTGACGGCCGCTGAAGCCAGCGCGCGGCTGAAAGCTTTCGAGCAAGGCCGCGCGGCCGCCAGGCTTAGCGCGGCGTGCGGCCGCGGCTGCACTATCCTGCCTGGCGCCCGCGTCTTCGATACAATCTCTGGACAGGAGGGCGTCGTTATCGATGGCCACATCACCCACGAGCTTATTCCCCCTGCCGTTCGCCAAACTGACGGAGCGAATCCAGGTGAAGCTGGACTCGGGCGAGCTGGTGACGCGCGATCGCAGCGACCTGGTGGAGCTGCCCCCTCACCTGGCGGTGCCGCTTGAGGAAATCGAGCCCCCTGTTGGACTACCGCAACCGTGAAGTCATTCCCATGCCACGGAACGGCAAGCTGACTGCTGCTACACTCTTTAAGCTGCGCAGGGTGCCCTACTGCCAGGACCTGGTGAGGTTCATCTGGCTGCCCCCGCGGCAACCGAAGGGCGATCCGGATAACGAACAGCGCGTGTTTCTTTTGATGGCTGCTCATCACCAGTGGCGCGTTGCGCGAATGGCAGACGCTAAACGCGAGAAGCACCAAGCTGACTGCCACCTCTGCGCGCAAAATATCACCTGGAGGCGCCCATGGCCATCGAAGTAAAGTCGATCGTGGGTGAGGACCTTATGCACGCGGCCGCTAAGGATCGCGTGGTGCTACTACTTCGCCAGCTCAGGCTGTCTCCGCACCAAAAGCGGTTCCTGTTCGCGCGCTGGTGCCTGCTGGTGAACTGCAAGGCCACGCTGGCCGATCTTGACCAGGTGGCCAAGCTCGGGGGCTGATATGAGCGTCGGATTATTTTTAGTGACGCTGGCAACATTTGCGCTTGGGTTCGTTGCTGGATTCGTCGCAGGCCTGGGAATCCGCGACTGGCGGGGCAAGTGACGCAACAGGAAATCACGCCGATCTTGGCCACGCGCCAGTTTACGCAGATGACTCCGGACGAAACTGCAATTGCGCGCGCCTGGCTGATGGCACACTGGCCGGAACTCGACGCGGTGAGCTTCAACGTGGGCCTGGGCAACGGCGTGCAGATCCCGGCAGGCACGGACCCGTCGACGGCGGCCGCGGCGCTGGCGGGCTCACAGAAGCGCGCCGACATAGTGGCCACCATGGGGAACCAGGTAACCATCGTCGAGGTGAAACCGCGGTTGTACCTGGGCACGCTGGGGCAGCTCCTGGGCTATCAGCTCCTGTATCACCTGGAACACCCGCAGGTGCAGCGCATCAACCTGGTGGCGATCGCGCGCAACGCGACTCCGGACGCCACCGAAATCATGCTGGCGCACGGCGTGCACGTCGAGCTGTTTCCGGATGTGCCTGTGTTACCTACCTAGCTAACAGGGCCACACCGTAGGAACCTTCGGTAGTCCGTCAGTGTCGGCCAGCTCCGCGGCGAACTCGGCGTCCAGGCTGTCGCTCAGTGCGCGGGCTGTAACCTCGGCCAGGTTTCGCTTCACTGCTTCCGCGGCCGCTTCCTGGTAGAGTGCACCGGTCACCATCTTAGGAAGCGCGGTTAGCAGGAGACCTGTCCAGCTTCCGACCCTTCCTTTACGCTCCCTGGCCTTCCATTCAGCCAGCACTACGATTGCGTCAACGCTCACAGCGGGGTTAGCCAGGGTGCATCGTGACCAGATCATCATCGCGGCGTCGTCGTCGATCCGTAAGGCTGCTGCGAGCTGCTGGGCTGCTACCAACGACGACGACGACGGGGTTAAGTCTCTTTCGATCCTCTGTTCCATAAGGATGCGGTTATCCGTACGCGGCGCGGTTCCGTTATCTGTACGCGGTGGGCCGGAAGTTATATGTACAGACCCGAACGGCGCGAGCTTCACGAATAGATTCAACTGCTCGGGCACCTCGATGGGCGGCGGCGGCGCCGGCTGCTTCAGGTGCTTTTTCGGTAGACCAAAATGGTCGAATATGGTATCATACATTCGAGTGACGGTGTTGCGGGCTTCGGCCATGTGCCTGGCTTGCAGGCTTTCGCTGAGTTCGGTTGCCGGAATCCAAACCGCGGCGAACTCAGCACGCTTTTCGGCTGGCCAGCTCTCGATTATCTTGTTGAGTCGGGGCGGCAGGAAGCGGAGAATGTTATCTGTACAGATAACATTCTCGGTGTCCGGAGCTGGCACGTCCCCCACTAGGAATATCCGTCTCCCCTCTCGACGCACTAGCCGTAGCTTCTCTGCTTCCTTACAGACCTTCGTCGCGAATGGTCGCGGCCAGCCCAGCTCGCGGGCTGCATCGGCCAAGTGCAGCTCCTTGCCGCGGCTATCGACGCACCAGGCGCGGCGGCCGTCTCCACCATTCCGTTGCTCGCGGTACCTGAGAGTCTTGGACCGCACCCACGCTAGGAATCGCTGCAGCGCGGGCTGACCCTTGTCAAGAAAGAACAGGTATTGAGATGGTGGAATCGGATCGACGCCTTCCCGCGATCCGAGCGCTTCGGCGAAGGCCGAAAGCTGGGTTGCGCGTGCGACTGGTTTCTGTGCTAGCTTTTGAGTGACAGCATTGACCATGAGACAGTTCTCCTATGTCGTTCAGTTTACCGGCCTTAGCAATCAGAGGACGGCCGGTCTCCGAGCGACCCGAGGGCCGCTCGAATGGTTAGTACCAACCTAACAGAGGAGACCAATCATGATCAAGGTGAAAGACGTTAACGCCTCCGCCACCAAGTTCGTGCAACGCGCGCAAAGCGCGGCGCCCGACTACACCGCGGGGGTTTCCAACGCTGGCCCGGCCTGGGCCGCGAACAGCGCGGCCGCTGTAGACACCTGGGGAACGGCCGTGCAGGCCGCGGTTGCGGATGGGCGCTTCGTCCGTGGCATCAACAAGGCCGGGCCTCAGAAGTACCAGACCAGAGCGTCTACCGTGGGCGCACAACGTTACCCGAGCGGCGTTGCCGCGGCCGGGCCGAGCTGGGCGACAGGAACCGGACCGTACTTGACGGCTATTTCCAACTTCACGCTGCCTCCGCGGCGTCCGACTGGAGACCCGGGCAACCTGCAACGCGTGGGCGCGCTCAACACGATGCTTCGCACGCTGAAGATGCAATCGTAGAGGAGCTGACAACACCATGGGCAAAGCAATGGAAGTCATCGCCGGCCAGGCGACCGCGCCTGGTGCGGTACTCACCCCTCTCACGATGAACGCCGGCAACTCCGCGCAGATTCGTAACGCGGACCTCGCCAGCACGGTGGCGCTACTCCAGACCTGGGCGCGCAACAACGCGGCCGGCATCTGGCAGATCCGCTCCCCGAAAATGCACGACAACGTGCACGGCTTGCGCTATCGCATCCCCGCGGCCAGCCCGCAACCGCTGATCGTTCCGGCGCTGTGGGAACACCTGATCCCGCAGGACACGCTTATCCTGGAGCTTTCGGGCTCCGCGGTGGGCGGACAGATCGAGCAGGCAGCCATGCTGCACTACTACAACGATCTGCCAGGCTCCGCGGCTCGACTCATCACGCCTGCGGAATTGAAACAGCGCACGGTGAACATGTGGACCAACGAAATCCCGATTGCGCCTGGCGTACTCGGCGGTTACTCCGGCCAGGTGGCCATCAATAGCGTGTTCGACCAGTTCAAGGCCAACACAGACTACGCACTGGTGGGTTACCAGGTGGATGTCGCGTGCACGGTGGTGGGCTTCACGAGTCCGGACTTCGCTAACCTTCGCGTCGGCGGGCCTGGCTTGCTGACAGCACGCTGGCTCACGTCGCGCTGGTTCATTCACCTCTCGGAGGAGCACGGGATTCCGCTGATTCCCGTCTTCAACTCTGCGAACAAGTTCGCCACGCTGGTGGACGTCATGCAAGACCAGGCGGGCGCGGCGGTGAACGTCACCGCGCTACTGCACGAGCTGGCGATGCCGAACGGTCCGCTTGCTCAGCCCGCGCTGAAGTAGCGCGTGCCGTACATTCCTTTTCGTGGTCTGGGCGGGGCGCAGTCGAACTACCTGAACTCCAGGGGCCGGCTGCGCTTCGTCGCGTTCGGAGAGGGGACTACGCCTTACCCTGCGATAGCGTGCCCTGGTAACACACTTTGGCTACCGTATGCGATCACGTTCACCGCCACCGTTCCTGCTGCATCGGCGAACCCCGCTTTCATCCTGCTGGACTTCAAGGACCCGTCCGGAACCACTTATCTTGTTGCGGCCACACAAACCGACATTCAAGCCGGGACTTCCGCGATCGTGAGCTTCGGCACGTTCAACAGCACCGCGCTGTTTTTTGGAGCGACGATCACGGGCGGGTTTATGGGGCTTTTCAACTACCTGTTGCCGGGCTGCTCGATCGTGATAGACTTCAACTTCGCCACGGCGGCGCCCACCATCTCACCTGGGCTGATGCTTGTGGAAGAATGGATACTGAGCTGAGATGACGCCAAGCCAACAAGAAATCCTGGACGCGATCGAGACCGCGATCGACGCGGCGCGCCAGGTGACCTTCAAGCGCTTCAACGTCCAGCCACCGGGCAATGAGTACGTCACGCTGGACGACGTGCTGCTGCTTTCCATCTGGAGTCCAACTGCGATCAGCACGGTGCGCCTCTCGGTGCGCGTGCTTTCGCCGGATGGCCAAGTCGATCCGCGTTTCGAAACCAGGAACGTGCAGACGATCGGCGCGGCTCCATTCCAGCTCGAGCTGCGCAACATGGAAGGTTTTTTGCTCTCGGCTTCTGTCACTTCTCCCGATGCGCCGCGCGGCCAGGTGTTCGTGACTCTCGAAATAGTGCGCGGCCGTGGGACCGCGGATCTGACGCGCGGTGCAATATTGCTGGCCGGCTATCCTGACGAGCTGCGCTCTGTCGGGTATCCTGAGTCGCCGGCGCGATCGTCGCTGGACGGCCGCGGGCTCATGCGCATCGTAACGGGTGCGGTGCCCGCGGCCGGCGCGGAAATCTTGGACGCTGTGCCGGCCGGCCGGCAGTGGATCTTGCGCGCGGCGCGGTTCCAGCTCACGACGGCCGCGGCTGTGGCGAATCGCGTAGTTGGCCTGGCGATCGACGACGGCGCGGGCAACATTCCAGCGGAGTCAACGGCTGGAATTATTCAGGTTGCGGCGCTGGCGAGGGAATACTCGTTCGCGCCAGGCTGCACCGGCCTGAACGGGACCACGATCGTATCGGCGCCCTGGGTGTTTGAATCGCGGCTGCTGCCAGGCTGGCGCATTCTTACCAGATCGCAGGCGTTACAAGCGGCCGACCAGTACACGGCGGCTGTTTACCTGGTGGAAGAGTTCATTACCGGCTGATGCCGGCAAGAAAGGTTTTCCTATGGCTCAAATTTTCCAGTGCGATGCGCAGTTCACCAGCGTGCTTCAACACATCCTGGTGGCCACTCCAACGAACGTGCTCACGACGCGGCCGCTGCCAGTGCCGTATCAAACGGCGAAAGCCAAAGTGCACGCATCTTTTCTGGCGGAGCCTGGCGCGCTGGCTACGGCGATCAGTGCCACGCTGATCCGGAACGTACTCCAGGAAAATCTGGTGCTCGCTACCTGGAACTTTACTTTCCCCGCGGCAACTGGTGTTATAACGGGCTCGCTCGATGCCACCGATGAGATCCCGGACCCGCGGGACGTTGAGTACACCCTGCAGCTCGCGCCGACGGCTGACGCGGCCG
>Ga0210384_10005513_pt1 | contig 13736 bp, 15 predicted proteins | sample IncBWH2MmetaG_FD_160574 | JGI IMG/M metagenome (GOLD analysis project Ga0210384, IMG submission 160574) | Forest soil microbial communities from Barre Woods Harvard Forest LTER site, Petersham, Massachusetts, United States - Inc-BW-H-2-M | ecosystem: Environmental > Terrestrial > Soil >...
AAGCTATGAAGATGAAAAAAACTATTGCAACAGCAGATAGTCCTCCCATCACCAGATACTTTACCGGTATTTCCATTTTCATATTTTACATCTCCCTGATGTCATAAGACCTTTGGAAATGAAATACATGGATGCAACAAGAATGCCAATACTTGGCAAGCTTATCTCTAATCCCTTCAGAGGAAATATGGCAAGTCCCCCCGCTACTCCAAAAATAGATGCTAATGTAGTAGAACAGGCGGAGCATGCGGAAGAAAACGCACCACCAAAAATTCCTCCAAAGCCTGCAAGGTTTTTCTTGCCACCAAGGGATCTTGTGATGCGCAGCTGATAGATTATCATGGAGATTGTTATCCCAGAAAGTATTGAAACAGCTATGATGGACGAAAACAGAGCGGCACCGGCAGCATATAGTATGTTTGAAGCACCATTTGTTGTCACATCAAGAAGTAATTTTGGAGAAGCATTAAGACCAATTACCGTGACAAAAGTTGAAAAGTTGTTTGCCAGTACGAAAATAAAAAATATGAAAGAGGAAATCAGGATCGACGATATCACATATACAGGATTTCTGAAAACAATTTGGAGCGCACTTTTCATCATTGACACATTCATCGTTTAACCCAACTGCTTGTCTATGACTTGCTTGAACACATCATAGGGCTGTGCTCCAACAATGGGAATGTATCCTTTCTGGTCATCGCCTATGAAATTAGTCGGAGTCCCAGTCACACCAACATTTTGCGCAAACGATGTTAATTGCTGCACTCGAGATTCATATTTTTTACTATCAAGACAAGCGTTGAACTTTTGCGTATCAAGTCCTGTTATGCCTGCTGCGAGAGCTTTGACTTTGTCTGGAGTTGCCCAACCACTGTTTTCTATTCCCTGATTTGAATATATTAGATCGTGATACTCGTAGTATTTTCTTTGTTCATCTGCACACCATGATCCTTGACCTAATGTAAGCGAATCAGGACCGAGAAATTCAACTCCCTCAAAATAAAATTTGACTTTTCCAGTGTTAACATAGTTTTGCATTATTTGAGGTTCTGTTTCTTGGAAGAATTTCTTACAGAATGGACATTGATAGTCACCAAATTCCACAACGTTGAGCTGAGCCGAGCCTGACCCTCTTGATGGTGTAAACGACGGTATAGAAAATTTCATCATTTGTTGTTGTGTAGGTTGTTGTTGAATCACAACATTGGATTCTTTTGCGGCTCCTGTGAAATTGCTGGGAGGAAATGCTCCGCCAATAAAATATCCAATGACAAGAAACACAGCGAAAAGAAGAATCGTTCCTTTTGTGATATCAATAGTTAGTTTGCGTGGCTTTTCTGAAATATTTTTTCACCTAATACAAGACTGATTATTTATGCCATTTATAGTTTAAACTCATTGTCAAAAAGAAAAAATTTTACAATTGTAAACTACCTGATTAATATATCATAATTTTACCGAGAAGTTGTTGCTAGAAAGATGGTTAAAGAAAAAGATCAACGGGAAAGAAAAAAAGAACTCGGACAAAATTCTAAACATAGAAACAAACTGATTGCGATAGGCATTATTGCTGGAATCATTGTTGCAATTGCTTACGTCAGTTATGATTTAGACAAAGCTCCAAAGAGCGCAGCTCAGATAATCGACGGCATAGCATGCAACACCAATGAATACACTGTTCTGCACAACCATGCTCATCTTGATGTCTTCGTTAATGGCAACTCCGTCCCCATTCCATCACAAATAGGTATAGTGGGTAACACATGCCTCTACTGGATGCACACTCATGATAACAGCGGAGTTATACATATAGAGTCACCAAAATCACAAGAGTTCACTTTGGGGGAGTTCGTTGATATCTGGAAGGCTACAAATGTATTTCCTATTTCAGGAGCTACACCAAAAATATTTGTCAACGGGCAAGCAGTAGGTACTAGCTTGAGTGAGACCAAAATAAACCAGCATGATGAGATTGTACTCGTATACGGAAATGAGCCTTCACAAATCCCATCGTTCTATCAGTTCCCAGAAGGGGAATAGTCAAATCTATTTTATTGAACACGATTCTTGAGAAGATTTTCTTATTGCCTTTGCCATTATGTATGGAGTTACCAACAGTGCTGGAATGGATATTGCCATGAAAATACTTTGAAGTTGCAATCCATACGTTGTAAGAAATATTGTGGTTGCAGTCGTTGTAGCTGAAATCCCCATGTTAGTGAGCAAAAAGAATATTGTTCCAGCACATGTTGGGCATCCGACGAAACAACCTGTAGCTGCTCCAAAGATTCCCAATCCTTTGCTTTTTTTCGCGATTGAAAATGCCTTTGCCATCATTGTAAAGTTTAGGCCAACCAAGAAGGAGACTATTACCCACAGCACCAAGTTGAGTGGAATCAATTGAAATCCCAAATGCTCCGAGAAAGTAGAAAGAATCATTGGCATCTGCCCTGGAAGGCCACAACATGGAGATAGCTCTGCCATTGGCACTGGAAGGCCAAAATCTGTGAAGTTCAGCTCTGGTTTGTAGAGTATTATGCCTGAGCCAAACGCAAAGAACAGACCGTATCCAATTGCACTTATGATAAAGATCTGCTTTGATTTCCTGCTGTTTATCACATTTGAAATTATTGAAGAGGTAGAATTGTCAGAATCTCTTATCTTCGCTTTGTAGAATCTGTGTAAGCCCCATCCGATGGAACCAAAAGACAGGAACATGATTACGTATGCCACTATAGCAAGTCTTTGCAGTGCTGGCATGACAGCTGGTGTGATCATGAGCGAGTGGTTATTCCAGTACGCTAGAAACGAGATCAGCATTGCAACAAATCCAACAATAATAAGCACCTTATGAGAACGCAAAACTGTCTTCTGCTTTTCCAACGTCTCAAAAGTCAGTTTGTTTATATTAAATCGTATCTTTGTCGATTGCCTGAGATATTTTAATACAGATGTTTACATTTGTAAAAACTAAATGCGGGCATCTTGAAAATCTAAAAACTAAGATAACAATCATTGTAAAATGTTCAAATCAACAAATATTGTTTTTGTCACCAGACCGTCACTTGCACTAATTCCAAGTGTATAGTTTCCAGCTTTTGCACCCTCGTTTTGCAATATGAGTTGAACTGGTACAGATTGGTTGACTTTTGACAGATCAACAGAACTAACAGTAAAGTTACCAGTCATATTTGCAAATCCCCCATCTGACATCATCGAGCTGGACGCTTTGAGAAAGACCACTTGGTTCTGTGACATGTTATCTTTTCCTGAGATCTCTATATCGATTGTTGCCGTGATGTTCTTGTCAGACAGTACAACACCTGTGAGATTGGATTTTATATCAAATGGCAAAGGTATGGCATGGTCTACCACCCCAACCCTATCCAGATTCCACTGTGAGAACCATAATTTGCTGGAGTAAGACGGATCTACTGTAAGGTTTAGTGTATAAACAACAGGATTTGCCGTGTTGTTTTGGAGCTCATATTCTGTCAAATCCATTTTATCAAGATCGAAGAAAGCAACCCTGCCACCTTGGTGTTCGTCATACCATATTCCTTTTCCGTCTGTGCTCTCCCTCATCCAAAATGGAAGTGTGGTGATATCATCTGGTCTCTGCGATGTGGGAAACCTGGTCAATTTTCCAGAGATGATATCGTATCTTGTCATTGTGCTGGGTCCGTGTTCAGTTACCCATACTGTCCTGTTACCTGAGACCAAGACATCTGTAGGAGAATAAAATTGGGTTTGGTTAGACTCGGGTATCTCAAGCGTCTTTTTTATGTTAACAACAAGACCATCACTGTTTCTTACTGCCTCAAACTTTACTATCTTTCCTTTTGATAACTCTGTAACCCAAACTAAGCCACCTTTAAGAAACAGGCCACTTGGGTCAGTATCATTTCCTATAGGGAATTCTGTTATATTATATGATGACCCGGTTTTGTTCTCAACTTTTTGGATTAGACCGATGGTGTTTCCGGTAAGGGTAGTAAACCAGATGTTACCTGTTATGTCGTCTAATTTCATCTGAAATGGTGGAGCACTTGTCCTGAAGAGATCGAACCTTCCGGTATTAGGATCAAATCGCCAGAGAGGATTTTGGCCAAACTGTGAGAGCCAAATATTGCCATCTTTGTCCTTAACCATAGACCAAACCATTGTCTGACCACGTTTTTCTTCTGGTATTGGATAGGATCTCAACTTGCCGTCTTCAAAATCTAACCTAAGTAAGGAATGTGAAGATGATCCCGACGTCCAAACCAAACCATTATTATCAACTAAAATACCGTTTGGACCAGTTCCATTTGGAAGAGAATATGTTGTTACGTATTTGCTTTTGAAACTAGAATATGAAATATTTTCTGGAATGTTGGTATTTTGAAGAGATGATGTAGGTAAATCGCTTGCTGGTTTTTTGTTTTCTATTGTTGATCGAGTTTCTAAATTGCTAAATAAAATGCCAATTGTAGCAATGGAAATAATTATAATTGATGTGATAGCAATTTTTTTTGAATTCAATTTTATTTTTCTACAGGATTGCCAATCATGTTTCCCCACTCAGTCCAGGAACCATCGTAGTTTCTGACTTGTGGAAATCCGAGCAGATATTTCAGGACAAACCAAGTATGTGAGGATCGCTCACCAATTCTACAGTAACAAATGACGTCCTTGTCTGGTGTTACTCCTTTTGATTCGTAAATCTTTCTCAATTCTTCTACAGATTTGAACGTCCCATCCGTATCATTGACTGCAGTTGCCCAAGGAATATTATTTGCACTTGGAATATGTCCTCCTCTTTGAGCGTTTTCCATTGGATATTCCGGTGGTGCAGTGATCTCACCTGAGAATTCCTTTGGAGAGCGAACGTCAACTAAAACGGTGTCTTTTCTATCCAGGGTTCTTCTCACGTCAAACAAGTATGCCCGTAGTCCCTCGTGTGGAGGCTGGGAAACGTATTTTGTTCCTCGAATTTGTGGCTCATCCTTTGTGTATTGTCTTTTTTCCAATTCCCACTTTTTTCTACCGCCGTTCATTATCTTGACTTTTTCATGTCCATAATACTTGAAGATCCAAAAGACAAAAGCTGCAAACCAGTTGTTAAAATCTCCATACAAAGCAACCTCCGATTGAGGAGTTATTCCATTTCTTGACATCAATTCTTCAAACTGATCTTTGCTTATGATATCCCTTCTAACAGGATCGTTAATGTCACGCTTCCACCAAATCAAACTGGCACCTTGTATGTGACCTTGTTTGTAAGCATTCTCTGGATCGTAATCCACCTCAACTAGTTTTATTGCATTATTTGATAAATTTCTTGCAACCAACTCTGTATCAATTAGCACGTTAGGGTTTGCATAACTCATTTACTTGTTGTAAAATCATGTGGTATTTTAGTTGGTATCTTTACAATTGTAAAAATTAATTTTTCTTCTTGGCAAATTTGTTGCTAAACCACATTGCTCCACCCATGGCACCGCATATGACAGGGCATAATCCTAGTGTCAGAAATGTTGGTGCTACTGCTGCAATAGCAGGATTGTGGGTTGCAAACGCAAAGTAGAAGACTGCTGCTGTTCCAGCACCAACGCCTGAGAAAATTGCAATTTTCTTCTTTGTCATTTTTCCCGTGCCGCAGGACATCATGAGCCACAATATTTTTCCCCCGTTAATAATACTTGCGAAGAATTGCAGTTTATGCAAAATGAAATTATTTATGCGTTAGTTACAACAGATCTCAAAAATTACTATGACTTGTAAGCGAATCTATTCTTCCCTTGTACTTTTCCTTGTATAACGACTTGCATGATGTGCAGCAGAAGAATCTTTCAAGATTTGCGAATTTGAGCATATGTGGCTTCTCGTGTACGGGGCCCTTGCAATAGTCACATATCATCTTCACTATTGTATCCTTGCTGATCTTGATGTTGTGGTGCTTGATTGTATTGAGCCTTATCTGGTCCAGCTTTTCGCTTGCCTTGTTTTCGATCATGCCAAGATCTATGACAGGCATGACTCCCTTGATCAGGCCCATGTTGACTAGCTTCTCATATCGCTGTTTGACAGTAGGAGTGCTTACGCTTATCTCCCTTGAAATCTGCCTGAAGGATTTTCTCCCGTCCTTAAGGAGAGACTCTAGCACAGCAATATCGGTATCATCTAATCTGAACGGCATGACAAAGATTACGTCTCATGGATGTATATCTTGTATACTTTACAATTGTAAAGTCCCATAGTTAAGTAAATGTCAGTGGTATATGATATCGTATGACTGTAGATGTAGCCAAGCAAGAAGAAAAGATCAAGCGCACAGTGATAAAAATAGGCGGAATGCATTGCGCAGGATGTGTCAGCTCTATCCAAAAATCTGTCTCAGATGTACCAGGAGTAAATAAGGTTGAAGTTAATCTTGCAACAGAAAAGGCTACACTAGAATTTGATCAGACTAAAGTTAAATTCGATTCCATTGAAAAGGCAATAGAGGAAATAGGTTACAAAGTAGTCTATGAGAAATTAACTCTGAAGCTTGGTGGAGTTTCTGATTCCACGGACGCAGAAAGAGTTGAACAAAAACTGCATCAGCTAGACGGCATCAAGTCAGCATCTGTCAACTACGGAAGTTCACAAGTTAACATAGAGTACAACTCTGCACTGCTGTCACTTGCTGATATCAGAAGGAAGATCACAGAGCTTGGATATGAAATATTGAGTGAGGATCTTGGAGTATCAACTCAGGACATGGAAGCAAGAAAACTCAAGCACTTGTTCATGATCGGAGTTGTTTTCACAATTCCAGTCATGCTATTTAGTTATCCAGAAGTTTTCAAATTTTTGCCTGCAGCTGGAACAAACATTGCAGCATATGCGATGTTTGCGTTTGCATCAGTAGTTCAGTTTGTTACTGGAAGCAGGTTCTATACCGGCGCGTTTCGAATCGCAAGAATGAGATCTGCAAACATGGACACTCTGGTTGTGCTCGGTACAACTACGGCCTACATCTTTAGTGCATTCAACACGTTTCCAGTTCCTGACTGGCACAGTATGTATTATGATGCTTCTGCAGTAGTCATCACATTCATAATTCTCGGGAAATACATGGAGTTGAAAACCAAAGGCAAGACCAGCTCTATAATTAGGAAGATGCTTGAGCTCCAGCCCAAGACTGCTAGAATAAGAAAGGAAAATGGCGAAGAGACGGAGATATCAATAGAACTCATCCAGCCTGGAGACATCCTCGTAGTGAGACCCGGTGAAAAAATTCCTGTGGACTCTGTTGTGGTTCTTGGAACATCAGCAGTTGACGAATCTATGATAACTGGAGAATCTGTTCCCGTCACTAAAAAAACAGGAGACAATGTGATAGGAGGTACAATCAATCGCGAGGGCATGATTCTTGTGAAGGCAACCAAGGTTGGTTCTGATTCGTTTCTATCACAGGTAGTAAAGCTCGTAGAAGAAGCAATGGGTAAAAAACCAATTCTACAAAAATTAGTAGACAGGGTTGCAGGATACTTTGCATATGCAGTTATGATCGTTGCTCTGTCAACTTTCCTGATATGGTATTTTGTAATAGCACATGGAGTTGCTAGTGCTGCAATAATTCCGGCAGTTGCCGTACTTGTTGTTGCATGTCCATGTGCACTTGGTCTTGCCACTCCGACTGCAATCATGGTAGGGATGAGCAAGGGTGCATCAAATGGTGTGATATTTCGAGGCGGAGAAGCGATGGAACTGCTAAACAAAATCTCGGTGGCAATCTTTGACAAGACAGGAACGTTAACGGAAGGAAAACCGCAGGTGACAGATGTAATCGAGATAAAAGAATTGGCAACAATACACCCAAGTATAAAATCAGACAAAAACAACGACACAACTCTGGCACTTGCTGCGATTGCAGAGAAAGGCTCTGAACATCCGCTAGCAAAAGCGATTGTTGCACATGCAAAAAATCAGGGAATAAAAATAGAAGATGTGTCATACCTTGAAGCGATTCCAGGACTTGGGGTGATGGCCACATACAACGATTTGAGCTTGAAGGTCGGAAGTCCGACATTTATGCAAGATCAGAAAATAGACATTTCATCTTCGAATAAGATAATTGATAGACTTCAGGAGGAGGGAAAGACTGCAGTGATTGTCTCAGTGGACAATACAGCTCTAGGTGTGATAGGATTGCTTGACACTCCAAAGCAGGGAGCAAGAGAAGCTGTCTCGATTTTGAAATCAATGAAGATAGAATCGGTAATGCTTACGGGAGATAATGAAAAGACTGCAAGGAAGATTGCCCAGATGGTAGGCATTGAGAGGATCTTTGCAAACATACTGCCATCAGGAAAAGTTGAAGTTGTTAGAAAGATCCAGAACGAAGGCAAGAAAGTTGCTATGATTGGGGATGGAATCAATGACGCTCCTGCTCTTACTGCCGCTGACGTCGGAATTGCAATTGGGTCAGGTACGGACATTGCAATAGAGGCTGGCAAAGTGATTCTTGTCAGGGACGACATTCGTGATGTTGTTACTGCGATCGAGATTGCAAAGAAGACGGTAGGAAAGATAAAGCAGAATCTGACTTATGCTTTCATGTACAACGTGGTTCTGATTCCGGTAGCTGCGGTAGGATTACTTTATCCTGCACTTGCGGGAATTGCGATGGCCTCAAGTTCTGTCTCCGTCACAATGAGTTCACTTGCCATGAAAAGATGGACACCAAAGAAAAAGAAATAATTAATTATTATTTGGAATAGATTTGGAAAAATCTCTTTATACTATTTCATAAAACGAAGTGTGGGTCCGATTCGCCTATGGTTATGTCTGTCATAAAATGTAACTATTTTAAGAATCGGGCCTCCCCCTATTGAAATTTTACATTTGTAAACTTTCATATTAATATATGTGTCCAGTCAAAATAGAGATCATGTTTGAGAAACACTGTCAGATCTGTGGCATGGATGTGAAGAAAGAATCAGCCATCAAAAGATTTGGAAAATATTTTTGCAATGAGCAACATGCTGGAGACTTTGTGCAAATGAAAAAGGAAGAAGATGAAAGAAGAGCAAAAGAACCTAGTCGCGGCGGAGGATGCTGTTAATTAAATCTAGAATAGAACACATCATCAATTTTTACAATCATAATTATGGCAAGGCTTGGTATAGGAGAAAAATGTCAGTACTGTAAGCAAGGCAGTATGGAACTCCATTATTTTACAAAGAGAAATAGCTTGGACAACGATGCAAGCTCTTCAATCTTTTGGAAATGCGATAATCCAGAATGTGAATACATTGTGCCGGCAAAAGAAGATGGACTTTAGATTACATTCCGCATCTGTTTAGATTTTACAATTGTAAACTACTAGTAATTAATATGACAGTAATCTGAATATGCTTGAAAAGAGGTAAAAGAAAATAAAACAAGACGAGAATCCAAAGAGCAGCACAGGATCAAAAAAACTAACATTGATTGGAATATGTGTTGTAATAGCAATATCTGTTGGAATAGCAGTTTTTTTGATATCCCAACAACCAAAACTCGTAACCGAAAATGCCTATACCAATCCGCCAATGGATTCCATGGGCATGATGCACTTTCATCCAAGTCTTACCCTGGTAATAGATGGCAAGCCTGCTGCAGTACCTGCACAGATAGGAATAGACCCGAAGATGTGGCAAGATCATTCGCTTGATTCGTATGGCATGCAAGGAATGGCTCCACTGCATACGCATGATACTTCTGGCACCATTCATGTGGAATCTTACGCAAACCGATATTATACATTTGGACAGCTGCTTGACATCTGGGGACTGAATCTTAGTGGATATAAACAAGTAACCATGACAGTCAACGGTCAGCCAGTTCCAGACTATCAGAACTATGTTTTACATGATGGTGACAAAATAATACTTTCCTTTAACACAAAATAGTCTAGTGTTTTGGAAGAGATTTGGAATAAAGCATTAATAAAAAGACGCGGACCTGAAGCCATGCAGGAGCTTACCATTGCAATTGCGGCTTTAGCAGGCCTTGGATCTTTTCTAGCTCCATGCATATTGCCTGTAATACCTGCGTTTATTGCATACATATCTGGAACAACGATTACCGAGCTTCAACGAAACAACGGTACCATCAACCTTGCCACCAACAGGCTCAATGTTTTGATGAATACAATATTTTTTGTTCTGGGATTTTCTGTCGTGTTTTCAGTATTTGGTGTAATCCTAAACAGCGTGCTTTCCAAAGCTGCCTCCACATTAACATCTGATTTGAACCATGTTGGAGGAATAATCATCATAGGCTTTGGCGCATTCATGTTACTGTCAATCAAGATTCCAAGATTAAATTTTGAGAAAAAAATTTTTCCAAATAGAACCAAGGTCAGCTATCCTCTTTCTTTTGTTTTCGGTCTAGCGTTTGCCACCTGCTGGACTCCATGCATAGGACCAATTCTTGGAAGCATTCTTACTTTGGCAGCTACTACTCCAAGCCATGCCTTTGTGTTACTCCTAAGCTATTCATTTGGACTTGGAATTCCGTTTGTCTTGATGGGCGTATTCTTTTCCAGATTTACCAGACTTATAAAATCCATAAGCAAACATCTCAAGTACTATTCCATTACGATGGGTTCACTCATAGTGTTACTAGGAGTACTGGTTTTTACCAACCAGCTTGCAGCAATAGCAAGCTTTCCGCTTTTGAACAATCTTCTTTTGAGTTGATTCTATGAGAAACGAAATAAAAGTCGCTGCAATATTTGCGATAGTTGTTGTTGTCGCAATAGGGGGAATTGGTTATTACTTTACCACACTTGACAAGCCAAAAGAAATTCTCCTGCAAAATCCGGTAAGCGACAACAAGCAAACTTCGAACACTGCAACCAGTATAGGTACAAAGACAGTGCCGCAAGTTGATGAAAGCCAGTATCCTCTTGCGCCAGACCTTGTAGGGATATCAGGATATGTCAACACTACACCGGAAGATCTCAAGGCAGCAATGAAAGACAAGGTAGTACTCTATGATTTCTGGACGTACAGCTGCATCAACTGCATCAGGACATTTCCGTATCTGAAGGCATGGAACGAGAAATATTCTGACAAGGGATTGCTCATAGTAGGAGTTCATTCTCCAGAGTTTGAATTTGAAAAAGACATCAACAACGTAAAGATGGCTGTACAAAAATACGGATTAACCTATCCAGTTGTGCTTGACAACGATCACACAACATGGGATGCTTTTGGCAACAGATACTGGCCTGCTGAATATCTGACGGATTCTTTGGGACACATACGACACACACACTTTGGAGAGGGAGCATATGACGAGACTGAAAAAGTGATACAACAACTTTTGGACGAGAGAAGCCAGCGCCTTGGACTAAACGTTACCGCAGACCAATCTCTTGTCAACATACAAGAACATCAGTTTGCAAACCAGCAGACTCCAGAGCTCTACTTTGGTTACAATTTTGCTACTGGGAGAAACTTTCTTGGAAATTCTGAAGGATTCAAGTCAGACGAAACCGTGAGTTATTCACTTCCATCCAATTTGCAACAAGACAGATTTTACTTGGAGGGCCAGTGGCAGAATCTTCCTGACAGCATGAAGCTCGTATCACAGACAGGCAAGATAGTATTGCCATACTTTGCAAAAGATGTTCACATAGTTGCAGCAAACAAGGCTGATCTTCAGATCCTTCTTGATGGAAATCCTATAGGCTCCAGCGACGCAGGTGCAGATGTTCAAAACGGAATAGTTCACGTATCAGAAAATAGATTATACAATGTTGTCTCCAGCAGTATTACTGGCTCACATACACTTACAATTGCGGCTCAACCAGGCTTTCAGATTTACACATTTACTTTTGGCTAGGCCAGTAATGGAATAATATAACGAAAAGAATTCGCCGGTAAATTCACTGCTGTTGTTGGGAGCGTCTGCACTCAAGCATACTTGGCAGGATTCTTCTCAAATGCGCCTTTGCATGACGGACAGCAAAAGTAATAGGTCTGACCGCCGTGGTTTGATGACGGTGCGCTCTTTTCGTCTACTTCCATTTTGCATACTGGATCTCTAGCCATATTTCAAACTCGTATAGTTCTGGAGATATTTAACTAGAGTATTTTACAATTGTAAACGAACACTTTCAAATATGGCAAGAAGCCATTATAGCTATTGTCATTTAATAAAACTTTGATAGTAGCAGCAATCGTAATAGCTGCGGTAGTTACGATAGCTGGTATTTTTTCAAATACGGTATTTGGTCTTGGGTGCTCACCCACATCGATGATGCAGGGTTGGAAGAATCTTTCCACTAGTTCTATGATGGAAGGCGGCGGTATGATGTCAAGTATGATGAACCAAGTTCCAAAAGATGTTATAATAAAAATACAATCAAGCCAGCAGGTATCTGTGGGAAAAGAAGCTCAAGTCAAATTCCTTGTACTGGACAAAAATACTGGTAATCCTCTGACTGACGCTCAGGTAACTGTTGGATTAGAAGAAGGTGCGCCTATGAGTACCATGAATATGATAGGTGGAATGTTTAATGCTGAAAATCTAGGAGATGGAACATATCTGGCCAAATTCACACTTGATTCTCCTGGATATTACACATTGCACACACATGTCATACCTGCTGGAAAGTCAATGCATTCCATGATGGACAATCACATGGATATAGGAATAATAGCGAAATAGAAAAGCGCATTTAGATTTTACATGATTTAAGATCATGGTTTTTTCCTAGTCTTTTTTCTTTTTTGGTAATTTTGGTATGAATTGTTTTATTTTATCTTCCAATTCTTTCACATGCCAAGTAATACTGTTACGTTTTTTTAGAACAAAAAATCCCGTGACCGGTCCAGCAATTACAAGCATCAGGTATGTAGAATCTTGTTTGTAAACAGCAGTTGCAAAGAGATTGTCTTTTACAATAAAGCTTACATCGTTTGTTCTAGAATCAAATGGAAGATTATTTCCTTCCCAGTGATCAAAGACTTGGCGTACAAGAAATGAGATTTCCCATTTATCTGGTGCATGCAGTGTTGCCGTTGCTCCATAGGAATAGAGACCTCCTCCAACCGCATCTGTCGCATTGACCTTTAGCACACGATCATAGCTTGCCTGGATTTTTGAATCGTCTGTAAGAAATAGATCTATTTTTCCATTTGAGAATTTTTGTCCAGAAATATCCACATTATTTAGAGCATAGTTGTTGTCTCCGATGCTAAATTGTGGTGGTATCTCAATGTGAACTTGTCCTGCGCTTGTGCTTTGCTCAAACGGTGTGTTTGAGATAACGGATTGATTGTTCACCGTAATCAATGGGACAAGATGAAGTACAGCACCGTCGTTTCCTGTTGCGGTAACTGAAATATCGATTATCTTCTTTGAGATATAGTGCAAAATTTCGGCTAGTGGTTTAAAGCCGTCTTTGTGTGCAAAAATGGTAACATCAAAGGTCCCTTCACTGTCAGGTGAGATGGAGAACTGACCAGGAGCTGTCTGAGTTACAGGAAATATCGATTGAAGGTCATAGCTTGCATTTTGAACATCGGCAGTTACCTTGAATGTGTTTGGTTTTCCCACTTTGAATATTGTATTATTTGCATCTGTACTAAGATGCATCTCGTTGTAAAAGGAGTCGACCTCTTTTGTTATTGCTCCAGTATCAGCAAGTATTGCTACGGTGACCTTGCCTTCCTTGTTTATTGTCATGTATTGCCCCAAAGGATCGA
>Ga0210384_10005514_pt1 | contig 13733 bp, 9 predicted proteins | sample IncBWH2MmetaG_FD_160574 | JGI IMG/M metagenome (GOLD analysis project Ga0210384, IMG submission 160574) | Forest soil microbial communities from Barre Woods Harvard Forest LTER site, Petersham, Massachusetts, United States - Inc-BW-H-2-M | ecosystem: Environmental > Terrestrial > Soil >...
GCGTTAAGATAGATCGACGAGCGATATGGCCCGTCACGCCCGGATGGTGAAATCGGCAGACACAGCGGACTTAAAATCCGCAGACCCTAACCGGTCGTGGGGGTTCAAGTCCCCCTCCGGGCACCATGTAATCAACGATTTACGATCATTTTCGTTTTATTCATTCGATGTCTAGTTTCACGTTGGTGGCTGTTTTGGTGGCTGCTCGTTCCAGCAGCCGTGCCTGCTATGCGCTCGACCACTGAGAGCCTGTGTTCGGGAGACAAGTGGCTGTATCGCGCTGACATGACGATCGACTTGTGGCCTGCGAGTTCTTGAATTTCCTTGATGGATGCGCCAGCCATCGATAGCCAGGAACAGAACGTGTGGCGGTTTGAATGCCAGACGTACTTCTCGATCTTGGCGTCTTCAAGGCATGGGTGAAACCATGAACGCGTATCAAAGGTGGCCCCTTGTCTTGGAAAAACCGCGTCGTTCGATTTCTGTTTATCAAGGCGCATGGATTCAAATGCGGCGACCGCATCGGCATTGAGGTGCACGGTTCGAGCGGACCCATTCTTGGTTTTTGTGAGATCAATGGTCCGGCGTTCGAGATTGACCTGTCCCCAGGTAAGTGAATACTGTTCCGAGAGGCGCATACCTGTATTTACTGATACGACGAACTCAGCAAGGTGCGTTGGAAAACGCTCGCGAATGACTTCGCAGAGACGGTCATATTCTTTGCGGGTGAGGTATCGCAGGCGACCCACGCTCTCGCGTTTGCTGCGAACTTGGCGGGCAGGGTTCGATTTGACCTTTCCGTTATGAATCCCTTCTCGAAAACAAAGGGAGATAAAAGCCTTATATCTATTCGAAGTTGCAGGTGTTTTGCAGTGCATACGCAGCCAACGCTCAAGTTCTTGAGGTGTCATATCAGCAGCAGGACGTGAGCCCAAGGCGGCACGAACAATCTCTCCCTTACTGACATAGTTGCGCTTGTCTTTGTGGTCTGCAACAAACTCTAAAGCATCATCTATCAACTCCGAAGAGTCAAGACTCGACTGCCGCGGAGTTCGGGCAATTTGCGCCCTGCGAGGGCGTCGGCCTTTCTCGATTGATAGAGCTTGATGGCGTCGGACTTACGGCCAACTTTTTCCCGGCGTCGCTTGCCATCAATGTAATAAAGAATCCACCAAATTCCACTACCCTTGGGCCGTTCATAAATACCACGCGCCATACCCCCTCCGGTGACTACGTCGGACTGCAGAAAATAGATAATCCGATTCTACAGCCACCGACCAGCAGAAGCCGCTTCGGCATCGCACATAGGGACCTTAGCTAGCGACGGATTCCGGATGATCCCTACGGGAAAAGCGTTGTAACTCTGTTACCGCGATCAAGACTCGGCTACCAATACGTCTAGTGGCGATTTGCTTGTTCGCAATGAGATAGTCGATTGCTCGCTCACTGATGGAGAGCCTTAGCGCGGCTTCGTGGCGGCTTACTAAAAGTTTCTGATCGGAGGATTCGATAGCTCGGGTCGGTGGCTTTTTGTGAGCGCTGTGCAGCTTCATGCAACGATCCTCCATTTAGCAGATGTCGTGCAAATGCCTTCTTTCAACGCACGGTTGAATGTGCAAATTTAGGATGGTTAACCAACAAGATTTCGTCCAATGAAAATTAGTGATGGCGTTATTCCAATTAGGAATAACGCCTGATCTGATGGCGACGAATGGCTCGTATGGATGCCTCCGCGTCGCGAAACTTCGCGATGAGCGAGGCTATTCGCAGGAGAGATTGGCCAGAGGAGCGGGTTTTACATCGCAACTACGTATGTGGGTGGCGCATCTAACGTGTCTGATAGATTAAGTGATAGTTTCTGTCTGACCTTTTTGCAAACGTCCTGACCCCAGTAGAGCAGTTAGGGAGGCGTGTGATGGCGGGAAACGACATAAGGCTAATGGAAGCTGCTATTGCGCTGGCAGAAGAACTGAATTTCTCTCGAGCCGCACAAAAGCTACATATATCTCAGCCAGCCTTAACTAAAAGGATATCGGAATTGGAAGGTCGTCTCGGTTTTTCATTGTTCGATCGAGATCGGCAGTTGGTCGAAGTCAATGACTCAGGTCGAGCTTTCGTTGAAGAGGCTCGCCTATCGGTATTTCACGGCGAGAGAGCCTTTCAGGCTGCGCAAAGGGCAGCGCGAGGTGTTGATGTCGTCCTCAACGTCGGCAGGTCTCCTTATACGGATCCGTTTCTAGTCACTACGCTGTTATCCGTTCAATTGCCATTGTTCCCGCGATTGAGAGTTGACCTGACTAGCCAGTTCTCATGCGATCTCGTTCATCAGTTACTGCAGGGCAGGCTAGATTTGGCAATAGCCACTGAGCCTCCTGAATCTGCTTTGTTGACAACAGTTAAGATCGACGAAGCTCCCTTTTACATTGCTATGTCAGAAAGGGACAAATTGGCCGCATGCCCTTCTGTCAATCTAGAGGACCTGGCCGGTCGCTGCTGGGTTCTATTCGAGCGCAGACTGCATCCGCCACTCTACGATGCGATTATGCGCGGAGCTGCGGCTCGGGGAATTCTCCCAACTCGGGTCAAGCATGTGACGGCACCCGAAGAAGCGTTTCCGTCGGTAGTCGACGGCTCATGCGTGGCATTTTTGGTGAAGGTGGGTGCTTTGCGGGTGGCCAGAAACGGCGTGACTGTTCGCCCGCTCACCGAAGATACCTTACTGTTGAGAACCTTGATGGCATCTCGTGCAGATGACAGTTCGAAGGTGGCTAGCGAGTTGGTAAGAGCGTTTATGCGAAAGCTTTCGCATTTGAGCCGAGACATGCAGCTTTCGCTACCAATCTCCGCGTAATCTCGCAGCAAAAGCAAACGATGGCGCTGCGGAAGACCACCATCTCACTTGACTCATCTGTTTGCTTCAACGATCTGAATTTGGATTGGCCCGGACCAGTCGCAGCGTACACATGGGAGTATGCCCGTAGTGATCGCGTTGAGGTCAATCTCGGCCAGGTTCACTACGTGTCCGCATTTCGGACAAATATGGACGCTAACCCATCGTCTTTCTAGGCTCATACAAGGCAGTCAATCCAAATGTTGCAATCAGTTAGTCAGCTACTTCAAATGGATGCTCTTCTTCCCAATAGCATTCAGAAATCACCCATAAGTTGCAGACTGCGCCGCCTCGGCGAGCCTCTCATTGGCCTCACTTAAAGAGTGGTAGCCTTTCGGAATGCTCTACAGACTCGCGTTCAGAATCACAAGTGACGGTTACCTTCGAGTTAAAGGCGTCGCGAAAGACTCGCCCGAGATCTCTGCTATTCATCTGAATGACAAGGTATTTGCTGCAGCAGTGAAAGCTGCTCAGATGGCTCCTTTTCAGACTCTCCATCTTTGGAAGCGGCGAGAGAGGCAAGGAATCAACCGGGGATAGAAGTCCGTTGTGAGGCGGTTGAACTCAACCAGAGGCAAATCGATGAACTGTGTCTTCAGCCCAGTAAGCGCAAAAATAGCCTGACAGAGTGCGATCTACAAGCTCTTTCCCCTCGCCTGGGACGAGGTTCCAAAGTGCGGCAACCGCAGTCTCGAGATTCTTGAGCTTGCCGTCAAAGGCGACTTTTCGGATGGGTTTACGACATGATTAACCCTTTTATAATGAGCATTATTACCTACGACAATGGCAATTGTCAGGGGTAAAATCATTTCATGACAACTGAACTCGTTTTGGTAACCCCACAGCCTGAGAGCAGGGAAGCGGAGCCCCTGGCCCTCACCCCTGCCCAGGCCAGGCTGCGCAAGATGGTGCTGGACGCAGTGCAGTCGCCCCATTCTAAGCGCAACTATGCCAAGGCGCTGGACGACCTGTTCCAAGTCTGTGCCAGCCGGCCTCTCTCCCGGTCCTTATTAATGGAGTGGAGGGCGGGCATGGAGTCTTTGTCCCCCTCTACGATCAACGTCCGGCTCTCCGCCGTCCGGAAGATGGTCGAGGAGGCGCGGAAGAATGGAATGCTCGGCGCCGAGGAGGCAGCGAACCTAACTGAGGTCCCCAACATCCCGCAGAAGGGAACCCGGCTGGGCAACTGGCTGAACCGCGAGCAGGCCAAGGAGCTGCTGGCCGTCCCCGACCACTCTACCCTGAAGGGCAAACGCGATTACGTCATCCTGGCGCTCCTGGTCGGCTGCGCCCTGCGGCGGAACGAACTGGCCGAGCTCGACGTCGAGACCATCCAGCAACGAGAGGGAAGGTGGGTCCTGGCCGACCTTGAGGGCAAGGGCCGGCGCATCCGCACCGTTGCCATCCCCATCTGGGTCAAGCAGGGCATCAACGCCTGGATGATCGCGGCCGGCATCGAAGACGGGCGGTTGCTGCGGTCGGTCTCGAAGGGCGGCAAGGTCGGCGAGAGCCTGAGCGACTGGGCGGTCTGGTCGGTAGTTGAACAGTCATCGAAACAAATCGGGATCGAGCACTTCGGCGCTCACGACCTGCGCCGTACCTGCGCAAAACTCTGCCGGAAGAATGGCGGGGATCTGGAGCAGATCAAATTCCTGCTCGGACACTCCTCCATCCAGACCACCGAACGGTATCTGGGATCGGAGCAAGACATCGAGATCGCGGTGAATGACAATTTGGGGCTTTGAAAATTTGGGGCTTTGAAATCGAGGCGATTCGGAACGGTACGATATGAAAGATCATGGCCAAGCGATTAGACAAGCCGACAGACAGCCTCAAGTGACGGATGGTCCGCTCCAAAATCTCCGATAGCGACAAATTAGAATTGAGCACTCATGAGTGAGCTTGCCCCAAAGCCAAAAGCGCCTGAAGACCTGGTACGGGATCTCCGGCAGCTCATCACCGAGGCTCGGCGTCATGCCGCATCGGTGGTCAACAGCACCCTGACCCTCCTTTACTGGAGGGTCGGCGATCGCATCCGGCGTGATGTGCTTCAAAATGAGCGCGCCCGCTACGGGGCACAGATTCTTGCCACGCTGTCGCAAGAATTGATCGCGGAGTTTGGCCGCGGCTTTGACGCGACCAACCTTACGCGCATGATGAAGTTTGTGGAGTCGTTTCCGGACGAGGAGATTGTTGCGACGCTGTCGCAACAATTGAGTTGGTCTCACTTCCGGGAGCTGCTGCCGCTTGAGCAACCGCTACAGCGGGAATTTTATGCTGAGATGTGCCGCATGGAGGGCTGGAGCGTTCGCACCCTCAGGGGACGAATAGATTCCATGCTCTATGAACGGACGGCACTATCCCGAAAGCTTGAAGAGCTAGCCAGAAAGGAGCTCGCCACCCTGAAGAGGAGCGGTGAGATCGGTCCGGCCTTGGTTCTCAAAGATCCATACATCCTCGACTTCCTTGATCTGCAAGACCATTACATGGAGCGGGACTTTGAAGACGCTGTCCTTCGGGAGCTGGAGATGTTCCTGCTGGAACTGGGTGCCGGTTTCTCCTTTATCGCTCGCCAGAAGCGCATTCAGCTCGACGGAGAAGACTTCTATATCGACCTGCTCTTCTTCAATCGGAAGCTCAAGCGATTGGTCGCTGTAGAGTTGAAGCAGGGAAGCTTCCGGCCAGAGTACAAGGGGCAGATGGAACTCTACCTTCGTTGGCTGGCCAAATACGAGAGTGAAGAAGCTGAAGACCAACCACTTGGAATCATCCTTTGCACTGGTGCCAGCACCCGGCAGATCGAGCTCTTGGAGCTCGACGCAGCCGGCATACATGTTGCGGAATACCTGACCGTTCTTCCACCTCAGGATGTTCTTCAACGCAAGCTGCAGGACGCCATCGGTGCTGCTCGCCTCCGATTCGAAACAAACCTGTAACCGATACGTTTTAAGGGGTCACTACACCTAACGACAAAAATCGTACGCTAACGAGACGTCGTGAAAATAAAGCATAACTTGGCCTTTTGGCCACTTTATGCTTCATTCGTTTTGATCTACATAGGAGTAAGCATCCGCCAGAACTCCGGTTGGAGAGTGCCCATGGGCCTTCGCTATTGGAAGTCTTTTGCGTTCTTGCTTTCACCACGATGGTTGTGGGGGCGGCGAGCATCGCGCGGGTCTTCTGCAGCCTTGGATTTGCGGCCTTTTGCCTTACTCGAGGGAGAACTTTAAGGGAAAACATTTTGCATGTTGCCGCTGCGAACCGACATGGTAAGATGTGACGTCATTCAACAGATCGCTCCATATACTGCCAAAACATTCTCTCGTAGAGTTCTTATTTCCCACGTGTAAGACTTGGAAATCTACCTTGGCCCAGCGTTCTCTCGTTCGCAGCAGATATTCGTTGCCATTGCTTTCAGCCCTGGCTCTTCTGTTTCTGTTAGTCGCGCAGACAAGCTTGTCCGCGACGCCAGAGCCGGCCGCTCGGCCACGGGCCGAGGTGGGGATTCCTGTCCTCAAAAACTACGGGGTCAAGGAGTACAACGGTGGTCCCCAGGTATGGGCGATCCTGCAGGACCAGCGTGGCGTGATGTACTTCGGCAATTCGAGTGGTGCAATCCTCGAGTATGACGGCGTCACCTGGCGAAAGATCTTCGTTCCCTCAAGTGTCGTGCGGTCCTTTGCAATGGACGCAAGCGGCAAGATCTGGGTGGGTCTCAGCGAGAACTTCGGATTTCTTACGCCGGACAGTGCTGGCCGACTTCAGTATGTCTCGCTTCTTGATAAGGTTCCCGTGGAGGATAGGGGCTTTACCGACGTTTGGCAGGCGCTGATTACGCCCCAGGGCGTCTTTTTCCGTTCTTATGAAAAGCTGTTTCGCTGGGACGGCAAGCGCATGCAGGTCTGGTCGCATCAGCCCAAGGCGAGATTTCAGGCGCTTTCGGCAGTGCGCGGGCACATTTATACGGCCCAGGGCGGCGGTGCGGGGCTTCAGGAGATTGTTGGAGACGAGCTTCGCGATGTTCCCGGCGGTGATGCTTATGCGAACGCCGGCAAGTTGTTTCTTCACCCATACGATGCGGATCACATCCTGATCTCACAACGCGATCAGCTACTCACTCTATATGACGGGCAAAAAGCCGTTCCGTTCCCGACCGAGGCAGACGAGTACCTGACGACGCACAAACCCTACACTTCCACTTTGCTCGCCGACGGGAGCTTCTGCGTCACCACGCTTAATGGCGGCGCCGTCATCATCGGACACGACGGCAAACTGCGCCAGATTGTCGACGAGGGTGTCGGACTTCTGGGGTCGAATACCTTGTCTGCCTATCAGGATCGCGAAGGTGCGCTCTGGCTGGGGCTGGATGCGGGTATTGCTCGCGTTGAGATCGACTCTCCCATCTCGGTCTTCACGCGCGAAGGCACCTTCGACGTCGCCCGGTACAAGGGATCGATTTACGTTTCTTCCGGCGGCGGCAACGCCGCTGTCGAACGGATAGTCTTCGATCCGAAGACGGGTCGACCGTCCCTGGTTCCGCTTCATGGCTCCACTCAAGCTTTTACCCTGACTGTCTTCAAAGATCCTGCGGGCAAGACACCCGACCAGCTGCTTGCAGCCACCAGTGAAGGTGTCATGAAGGTGGAAGGGGACGCCCTTGTTCCCGCGATGCCCGCTCTCTACGGGCTCAATGAGCAGACTTACGACGTTGTTCAATCCCGTACCAATCCCTCGCGGGTGTTGATAGGCCACGGCGACGGTGTTGGTTCGATGAGATGGGACGGCAAAACCTGGATTGATGAGGGCAGGCTGCCGAACACAGTCTACGAATCCAGGGGCCTGGTCGAAGATGCGCAAGGAACCCTTTGGGTGAGTGGCGGCGACGGCAAGGTGCTTCGCGTGGAGGTCGCCCCGACCGGCATACGAGATTCAAAGGTGCAGATCATCTCCCGTAACGAAGGTCTTATCGAAGGAAACACCGACATTGAGTTCGTCGCGGGAAGCATCTTCGCTACGCTCGATCGTTCAAAAAACATCTTCCGCTGGGATACCGAGGCCAAGAAGTTTGTCATCGATAATCGTTTCCTGCTACCCATCGACGCTCCCGACGCTACGTCTTTTCTGAGTCCGATTAATAACTCCAGCTTCTGGGCTTTGACGGTGTCGTCAGACGACCGGCGTCTGGGTCTGTTTAGCCGTCAGGCTGACGGAACCTGGCGTGTTGAAGAGGATCCTTATCGTCGTCTGAACCGGTTTCGTATCTTCCTTCAACACTCAGAGCCCAATGGCGACGTGTTGATCACCGGCGAGAAACTCATCCGCTTCCGTCCTGGCGCCAATGCCGCCGCGCAGCAGCCGTTCGCGACGCAGGTCCGTCAGGTAAGCGCCGGACCGCGCGTTGTTTTCGGGGGCGCCAACGTTGCCGGAACCTCGGGCCTGCGCCTTCCCCCCGGTAGCAACGCTCTACGCTTTCAATTTGCCGCCCTGACCTATGGAAACCCCACGGACACCGAATATCAATATTTTCTGGAGGGCGCGGACAAGGACTGGTCAGGCTGGGACAGGCAGAAAGAAGCAAACTACAGCGGCCTCAGTCCGGGAGATTACCGGTTCCGGGTCCGCTCGCGCTCGGACGATGGCCGCACCGGGGAAGAAGGAACCTACTCCTTCACGATCCTGCCGCCGTGGTATCGGACCACGCTCGCGTATGTGCTGTACGGCCTTCTTTTTCTGCTGCTGGCTCTCGCCGCCTGGCGCCTGATCATCAGGCATGAGCGCGAGAAGGCTCGCCAGAAAACGGAAGAACTCGAAGCCCAGGCGAAGTCGCTCGAAGCCACCGTTGCCGATCGTACTCAGGAGATTCGCGCGCAGGCTGTCGAAATTGCCGCTCAGAAAGACAGCATCGAACTACTGAGTGACATCGGCAAGGAGATCACCGCTTCACTCGACCTCGAAACCATTCTGTTCAAGCTCTACGAGCGTGTGAATCAGATTGTGGACGCTAGTGTCTTCGGCGTGGGCCTCTACCGGCCGGAGAAACATCTGATCGAATACAGCCTCGCCATTGAAAACGGCAAGCGTTATGCACCGTATACGCGGAGCACCGACGATAAAAATCAATTTGCCGTGTGGTGTATCGACAATCGCAAACCAATTTTGATTAACGATGTCGAGAAGGAATCCTCGAAATACATCTCCTCGTACCAACATACGGGTGGAGCGCTTGTGGACGGCAGCGTGGCGCAACCGCCTGCTTCGATGATTTATCTGCCGCTGATCGCGCAGGAGCGTGTTCTTGGAGTGCTGAGCATTCAAAGCTTCAAAAAGAATGCATACACCGAACAACATCTTAGCCTGCTCGAAAACCTTGCCGCGTATACCACCATCGCGTTGGACAATGCGGGCGCGTATCTGGTGATCAATCAACGCGAGCACGAAGTCCGCGAGCGTGCCGCCGAGCTGGTTACGATCAATCGCATCACCCAGGCGCTTGCGACGCAGCTCGATAAAGACAGCCTGATTCAATTTGTAGGCGATCAAGTACGCGATCTGTTCCGTGCTCCTATCGCTTATGTATCACTGCTCGACAGGTCTACGATGACCTTGCAGTTCCCCTACACCTTCGGCGAAGAGGCGGCGGCCAGACCGTTCGGCTCCGGGCTCACTTCTCAGATCATCAGGACAGGCCAGCCTCTGCTGATCAACGAGGACATGGACCGCAACCGCGCCAGGCTTGGCATCGAGCAGATGGGCCGCAATACAGCGTCCTACCTCGGGGTGCCGATTCCGTCCGGCGGCCAAACGATCGGTGTTATCAGCGTCCAGTCCACCGATCAGGAAGGACGGTTCACCGAAGCCGACCAACGGCTCTTGTCCACGATCGCTTCCGCGGTCGGAGTGGCGATTCACAATGCGAAGCTCTTCGAAGACGCACGCCAGGCAAGGGCTGCCGCAGAAGAAGCCGATGCGGCCAAGAGCTCTTTTCTTTCCACGGTCAGCCACGAACTCCGGACGCCGCTTACCTCTGTGCTTGGCTTTGCCAAAATCATTCGGCGCCGCCTCGAAGAACGCCTGTTCCCGCTGATCCCGGGAGACGACCGAAAAGTGCAGCAAGCTAAGGAGCAAGTGATCGAGAATCTCGGTGTCGTCGTCAGTGAGGGAGAACGGCTCACCAAGCTCATTGACGATGTTCTTGACCTGGCCAAGATCGAAGCCGGCAAGTTCACCTGGAACATGGCAAGCGTCTCCGTCTCCGATGTGATTGAGCGAGCTGTTGCAGCCACCGCCTCGTTGTTCGAAGCGAAGAAACTAAACCTCGTCCGCTCGATTGAACCTGATCTCCCGGCCATTACGGGAGATCAGGACCGCCTGATTCAAGTCGTTATCAATCTGATTTCGAATGCGGTTAAGTTTACCGATTCGGGATCCATTCTCTGCTCCGCTCGCCTGCGCGGCCAAGAAGTCGTGGTCAGCGTTGTTGACTCGGGGATTGGCATTGCTCCTGCTGACCAGCCAAAGGTGTTTGAGAAGTTCAAGCAGGTCGGCGATACGTTGACGGACAAGCCCAAAGGCACCGGGCTTGGCCTGCCGATCTGCAAGGAGATCGTCGAATATCACGGCGGCCATATCTGGGTAGAGAGCGAGCCCGGCAAAGGCAGCACGTTCTCCTTCACACTTCCTTTAGTTGGCCTGCCGGCGCAACTCGATCTGTTGCCCGCCCGCCGCTCCGTCGATATCGAATCTCTGGTCCGGCAGTTGCGCGAACAGGTCGCGACGCACCAGCCAAGAGACAAGTCTGTGTTGGTTGTCGATGACGACCCCAACATTCGCTCTCTGCTCCAGCAAGAGCTTACCGAGGCCGGCTATGTCGTTCGCCTGGCCGAGGACGGCCGCAAAGCTCTCGCGCTTATCCGGGAGGAGATACCTGGCCTCGTCATTCTCGACGTCATGATGCCCGAGATGAATGGATTCGACGTGGCAGCCGTTTTGAAAAATGATCCCGCCACCATGGATATTCCGATCATCATTCTGTCCATTGTGGAGGACAAGGAGCGCGGGTTCCGTCTCGGTGTCGACCGTTATCTCACCAAACCGATTGACACCGCATCTCTCTTTCACGAAGTGGGTGCGCTGCTCGACCAGGGCAAGTCCAAAAAGAAAGTAATGGTTGTCGATGAGGATGCCTCCACGATCCGCACCCTCACGGATGTTCTCGAGAATCGCGGCTACCAGGTCGTCGAATCCAACGGCTCGGAGCTGGTTTCAAGAGCTGTTCTCTCGAAGCCCGACATTATCATCTTGAATTCTCTCCTATCCAGTGACGAGGCGGTCCGCGCTCTCCGCTTCGAGAAAGGCATGGAGAACGTTCTCTTTCTTATCTATCAATGAAAACCATGAAGATACTGATCGTTGACGACGAACCACATTTACGCACGCTGATCCAGCAGACCCTGGAAGAGCTTGAAGACGAAGGCGTCGACATTTTCACGGCGAGCAATGGCGAAGAGGCGCTCGAAACCATCCGCAACGAGCAGCCGGATCTGGTTTTCCTTGATGTCATGATGCCGAAGAAAAATGGCTTCGACGTCTGTGACGCAGTGAAGAACGAATTGGGATTGAGCCACATCCACATCATTTTGCTCACGGCAAAGGGGCAGGAGTTCGATCGCAAGCGCGGCCAGGAGGTGGGCGCCGACCTGTACATGACCAAGCCGTTTGATCCGGACGCGCTCGTCGCCAAAGCGCGATCCGTGCTCGGTCTGTCGACGCCTGGAGTGTGAGGCACGATGCCCGCCCCAACTCTAAGAGCCCTTCTCAGCCCTCGATCCAGCAGCCTCCCCGCTTTGAAGGCATTGTTGGGCGCGGCAAATGACGAAATTTGTATCTCCGACGCCGGAGGTAAGACCCTCCTCGGCGTGGCTGCCAAGGAGTCAGCCGACCATGCTCGCGTGCCGGTGGAGTTCGAGGGCACGACTCTGGGTTTCGTCGCTGGTCCTTCGGCATCCGCTAACGCGGTTGCGCTGCTGCTCACGCATCTGGCGGCACGCGAGTCCGAAGGCCGCGGCCTGGCTTCGGAGATTCTTCATCTTTACCGCGAAGTCCATTTAATCGAGCAGCTCTCGGAACAACTCGCGGCCCTTCTCGATCTATCTGCGGTGAGTCAGTCTGCGCTTGGACAAGCCCACCGACTTATTTCTGCTACGCACGGCGGCATCCTGGTCATGGAAGAAGCGGATGGCACGCTGCGCAACACCGCTTGCTTCGGTCCCTCATGCGGCGATTTCGTCGATGGTAGCGGCCCTTTGTTGCCCGACTCCCGCTTCGCCGCATCGATTCTTGAGCGGGGGATCGCGGAGATCGTCAACAGTTGCGCCTCTGATCCCCGAGTTGGCGATTCTGAGCGCACCCTGAAGGCGCTAATCTGCGCTCCTCTCCGCGCAGGGCAGCGCACGGTTGGGATTATCGCGTTAGCCAGCGACGCGCCGGACGCATCTTACTCCGCGGCCGACTTGAAATTGTTGAACACCATTGCTCTGCAAACAGCGGCAGCGATAGCAAACTCGATTCTTTGCACCGAAATGGTCGATGCCGCCCGAGCTCGCGCCGCGTTTGCCGCGGAGCTCCATGCCGCCAGTACAGTTCAGCAACTCCTCCTTCAAAGCGCTTCGCGTCCCACACCCGGTTTTCAGGTGGAGTCCGTTTATCTGCCTGCCAGCGAGGTAGGCGGTGATTTTTTCTTTGTATCCTCCGCACCCGACGGCTCTCTCATCGCTATTGTCGGAGACGTATCCGGAAAGGGCCTGACCGCCGCAATGCGTGTGGCGATGATCCTCGGCGCTCTGCGTCGCGAGACCTCACACGATCCTGGCGAGGTCCTGTTCGGACTCAACAATGCGCTGATTGCTCAAGGCCAGTTGGGCTTCACTACTGCCTGCTGCATTCGGATTTCCCTCTCCGGAGAATACATTCTGTCGAATGCGGGTCACATCGCTCCCTATCTTTCTGGGCGTGAAATCGAAACACCATCGGCGCTGCCGCTCGGTCTGATGCTGGATCAAACCTATGACGTGACGCGAGGCCGATTGAATTCTGGAGAGCGCCTCGTGTTGCTGTCAGACGGCGTTCCAGAGGCACGCTCTCAGACAGGAGAGCTCTACGGCTTCGAACGGCTTTCGAGCCTCACTCGAATGTCTGCCCAGGAGATAGCCGAAGCCGCGCAGCTCTTTGGACAGGAAGATGACATCACGGTCCTGACCTTGGCTTTCGCCGCTGACTAGCTGTTGCTTTTCGCATTATCTGGCACACTTCTGAGCTAATTATTTGGCGTACCAGCTGCGAATCGGGGGTGAGAATGTGTGGGGCAGGCCAATTTCTGCCGGAAACTTAGGCTTCATGCGCTCCTCGGAATCACCGGGACACGCCAGGAACGATAGTGTGCCAGATAATCCGAACAAGAATGTGCCAAATAATTAGCAAAACGACAGCTCGTTTTGGCGGGTCCGACGCTTGTAAGCAGGGAAAGGGAGCCGTTGGCCCTCACCCCGGCCCAAACCAGGCTGGCGAAGGAAGCCGGATGGCATCTACACGCGCATTGCGGGAGTTGTGATTGCCCGCCAACGTCCCGGTACAGCCAGTGGCTTTGTCTTCCTCAGCCTGGAGGATGAGACAGGTATCTCGAATGCGATTATCAATCCCCATCTATACGAGCGGAACAGAGTCGCGGTGACGCGCGGCAAGATCCTGCGCGTCGAAGGCACTCTCCAAAATCAGGACGGCGTTATCTCAGTGAAGGCATTAGCCGTTCGCGTGTTGGACCTCAGTGAAGTGGATGTGCGGTCGCATG
>Ga0210384_10005515_pt1 | contig 13732 bp, 12 predicted proteins | sample IncBWH2MmetaG_FD_160574 | JGI IMG/M metagenome (GOLD analysis project Ga0210384, IMG submission 160574) | Forest soil microbial communities from Barre Woods Harvard Forest LTER site, Petersham, Massachusetts, United States - Inc-BW-H-2-M | ecosystem: Environmental > Terrestrial > Soil >...
TCTTCCTCGTCGACACCGCCCAGGGGCGCATCATCGATGACGCGGAGCTCAAGCACACCTACGCCACCCAGTATCCCTACGGCGAATGGCTCAAGGCGTATCTCACCCCGGTCGAGAGCCTTCCCGAGCCGCCGAGCGTCCCCGCGCCCGATCACGAGACGGTACTGGAGCGCCAGCAGGTCTTCGGCTACACCCACGAGGACCTGCGCCTGCTGCTCGGGCCCATGGCCAACGGGGGCGAAGAACCGGTCGGGTCGATGGGCACCGACACCTCGTTGGCCGTGCTCTCGGAGCGCCCGCGCCTGCTCTACGACTACTTCAAGCAGCTCTTCGCCCAGGTGACCAATCCCCCGCTCGACGGCATCCGGGAGGAGCTCGTCACCCAGATCGCGACGAGCATCGGCCCCGAGGGCAACCTGCTCGAGCCGGTGCCCGAGGCGTGCCGGCAGATCAAGCTCAAGACTCCGCTCCTGACCAACGACGAGCTCGCCCGCATCCAGCACGTGAACGTGCCCGGCTTCAAGGCCGCGACCGTGTCCATGCTCTTCCCGGTCACCGAGGGCCCCGCCGGGCTCGAGCGGGCCATGGACGAGCTGTGCCGGCAGGTGAGCCGCGCGGTGGCGGACGGCTGCACGTTCCTGATCCTGTCCGATCGCGGCGTGGACGCCGCCCACGCGCCGATCCCGGCCCTGCTGGCCACCGCGGGCGTCCATCACCACCTGATCCGGGAGGGCACGCGCTGCAAGGTCGGCTTCGTGATCGAGACCGGCGAGGCGCGCGAAGTGCACCACATGGCGCTCTTGCTCGGCTATGGGGCGGGCGCCATCAATCCCTACCTCGCCTTCGAGAGCCTCGACGACATGGTCCGGCAGGGTCTCCTGCCCGGGCTCGACCAGAAGACCGCGATCAAGAACTACATCAAGGCGCTGAACAAGGGCGTGCTGAAGGTGATCTCCAAGATGGGGATCTCCACCATCCACTCCTATCGGGGCGCCCAGATCTTCGAGGCCATCGGGCTCGGCCGAGAGCTGATCGACCGCTACTTCACCTGGACCGCGTCCCGCATCGGCGGCGTGGGTCTCGACGGCGTCGCCCGGGAATCGCTGGCCCGGCACCACCGCGCGCACCCCGATCGGCCGGTAGGGGCCCGCGAGTTGCCCTGGGGCGGTGAGTACCAGTGGCGGCGCGACGGGGAGTATCACCTCTTCAATCCGGAGACCGTGTTCAAGCTGCAGCACGCGACCCGGAGCGGGCAGTACAAGGTCTTCAAGGAATACACCGCGCTCGTCGACGACCAGAATCAGACGCGGGCGACGCTACGGGGCCTCTTCCGGCTGCGCGACGCCGGGACCCTGGTCCCGATCGAGGAGGTCGAGCCGGTCGAGACGATCTTGCCCCGCTTCGCCACCGGGGCGATGTCCTACGGCTCCATCAGCCTCGAGGCCCACCAGACCCTCGCGATCGCGATGAACCGGATGGGCGGCAAGTCCAACACCGGCGAGGGGGGCGAGGATCCCACGCGCTACCGGCGCGAGGCAAACGGCGACTGGCGCCGGAGCGCGATCAAGCAGATCGCCTCCGGCCGCTTCGGGGTGACCAGCGAATACCTGGTCAATGCGGAGGATCTCCAGATCAAGATGGCCCAGGGGGCCAAGCCCGGCGAGGGCGGTCAGCTCCCCGGCCACAAGGTCTACCCGTGGATCGCCAAGGTCCGGCATTCCACGCCGGGCGTGGGGCTCATCTCCCCGCCCCCGCATCACGACATCTACTCGATCGAGGATCTGGCCCAGCTCATCCACGATCTGAAGAACAGCAACCCGAAAGCCCGGATCAGCGTGAAGCTCGTCTCCGAGGTCGGCGTGGGCACCGTGGCGGCGGGCGTGGCCAAGGCGCACTCCGACGTGGTGCTGATCTCCGGCCACGACGGCGGCACCGGCGCGGCGCCGCTGACCTCGATCAAGCACGGCGGCACCCCGTGGGAGCTGGGGCTGGCCGAGACGCAGCAGGTGCTGGTGATGAACAAGCTACGCGATCGGATCATCGTGCAGGTGGACGGGCAGATCAAGACCGGCCGCGACGTGGTCATCGGAGCGCTCATGGGAGCCGAGGAGTTCGGCTTCTCCACCGCGCCCCTCGTGGTGCTGGGCTGCATCATGATGCGGGTCTGCCATCTCAACACCTGCCCGGTGGGCATCGCGACCCAGGACCCGCGGCTGCGGGAGAAGTTCAGCGGGCGGCCGGAGTTCGTCGAGAACTTCTTCCGCTACGTCGCGGAGGAGGTGCGGGAGTACATGGCCCAGCTCGGCTTCCGCACCATGGACGAGATGATCGGGCGCATCGACCGGCTCGACGTCACCCCCGCGGTGGACCACTGGAAGGCGCGCGGCCTCGACTTCTCCGCCATCCTCCATCGTCCGGTGGCGGGTCCTGAAGTGGCGATTCGCCGGGTGGTCGAGCAGGACCACGGGCTCGACCGGTCGCTCGACGCGACCACGCTCGTGCCGATGTGCGCCCCCGCGCTCGAGCGCCGCGAGCCGGTGGACATCCGGCTGCCGATCCAGAACGTCAACCGCACGGTGGGCACGATCCTGGGCTCGGAGATCACCACGCGCTACGGCGTCGACGGCCTGCCCGACGACACCATCCGTATCCACTTCACCGGCTCCGCGGGCCAGAGCTTCGGGGCGTTCCTGCCCCGCGGTGTGGCCCTGACCCTGGAGGGCGACGCGAACGACTACATCGGCAAGGGCCTCTCCGGCGGCAAGCTGATCGTCTACCCGCCCCGCGAGGCCACCTTCGTGGCCGAAGAGAACATCCTGGTCGGCAACGTGGTGCTCTACGGCGCCACCTCCGGCGAGGCCTACTTCCGCGGCGTCGCCGGCGAACGATTCGCGGTGCGAAACAGCGGCGCGCTCACCGTGGTGGAGGGCGTGGGCGACCACGGCTGCGAGTACATGACGGGGGGCCGGGTGGTGGTGATCGGCGGCACCGGCCGGAACTTCGCGGCCGGCATGTCGGGCGGCCTCGCCTACGTGCTGGACGAGGCGGGCGACTTCAAACGGCGCTGCAACCTGGGCATGGTGGACCTCGAGCCGCTCGTCGACACCGAGGACGTCGAGCTGGTCAAGGACCTGCTCGCGCAGCACATCCGCTACACCCAGAGCCCGGTGGCCGCGCGCCTGCTGGTCGACTGGGAGCGCAGCCAGCCGAAGTTCGTGAAGGTGATCCCGCAGGACTTCAAGAGGGTGATGGCCGCCATCAAGAAAGCGCAGGAGACCGGCGTGTCGGTGGACGAAGCGGTCATGGCGAGCGCTCACAACTAGCCGGCTCGGACGCAGGACATGGGCAAGGTCACCGGGTTCATCGAGTTCAAGCGGGACAAGCAGCCGTACCGGCCGGTCGAGGAGCGGACGCACGACTGGAGGCAGGTCATGCTGCCGTGGCCGGGCGACGTGCTGCGCAAGCAGGGTGCGCGCTGCATGGACTGCGGCATCCCCTTCTGCCACCAGGGCTGCCCGCTCGGCAACCTCATCCCAGACTGGAACGACCTCGTCTACCGGGACAAGTGGCGCGACGCGATCGACCGTCTGCACGCGACCAACAACTTCCCGGAGTTCACCGGCACGCTCTGTCCCGCGCCCTGCGAGGGCTCCTGCGTCCTCGGCATCAACGACGACGCGGTCACGATCAAGGCCATCGAGCTCACGATCATCGACCACGCGTTCGCGGAAGGATGGATCGTCCCCGAGCCGCCGGCGGGGCCAACCGGCAAGACGGTGGCGGTGGTGGGCTCCGGTCCCGCCGGCCTCGCCACCGCCCAGCAGCTCGCCCGGGCCGGTCACCAGGTGACGGTCTTCGAGCGCGCCGACCGGATCGGGGGGCTGCTGCGCTACGGGATCCCCGAGTTCAAGATGGAGAAGCGGGTGCTGGATCGCCGGCTCGCCCAGATGGAGGCCGAAGGGGTGCGCTTCGTGGTCAACGCCCACGTGGGCGTCGATCGGCCCGCCGCGTCGCTGCGTCGTGAGTTCGACGCGGTCGTGCTCACCGGCGGCGCCTGCGCCCCCCGTGACCTGCCGATTCCCGGACGCCAGCTCGGCGGCATCCACTTCGCGATGGACTACCTCACGATGCAGAACCGGCGCTGCGAGGGCGACGCGGTGCCCGACGACGGGTTCATCAGCGCCCAGGGCAAGCGGGTGGTGATCATCGGTGGCGGCGACACCGGGGCGGACTGCCTGGGGACGGTCCACCGACAGGGCGCGCTGGCGGTGCACCAGCTCGAGATCCTGCCTCGCCCCCCCGACCAGCGTGCGCCCGAGAACCCCTGGCCGCAGTGGCCGAACATCTACCGGGTGTCCTCGGCGCACGCCGAGGGCGGCGAGCGCCTGTACTCGGTCTCCACCGCCCGCTTCCTCGGTGACGAGCGCGGCCGCGTGAAGGCGCTCGAGGTCACGCGGGTGGAACCGGTGCGCGAGGGCGGTCGTCTGATCTTCCGCGAGATCCCGGACTTGGCCTTCGTGCTCCCGTGCGAGCTCGTGCTGCTCGCGATGGGCTTCGTGGGACCCGAACGGCCCGGGCTGCTCGAGCAGCTCGGAGTGAAGCTGACCGAGCGCGGCAACGTGTGGCGCGACGCGAACTGGATGACGAGCGTGCCGGGCGTGTTCACCGCGGGCGACATGCAGCGGGGGCAATCGCTGATCGTGTGGGCGATCGCGGAAGGCCGTAGCGCCGCCGCGGGGGTTGACCGCTACCTGATGGGGCGCTCCGGCCTGCCGGCGCCGCCGCTGGCCTGAGACGGGCGCCTCACCGCCAGCGATCCACGTCCCAGATCGGCTCCGTCCTCACGATGGTGGCCACGAGGTGGTCGATCTCGCCCCGGAGCTTCTCGGGAGTCAGGTCCAGGTTCACCACCGGCTTGTTCAGGAAGAACCACCGCCGGCCCTCGTTGTAGGAGAAATGCATCGGGCCGAGGGTGTCGTTCTGGACCAGCATGTCGAGCACCGCGTTGCCGTTGATGACGCGGCCGGGCGGGACCTTCTGCAGCCAGGCCACGAGCCAGACGAGCGAGGCGTCCTTGGACAGCGCCACCCGAGTGGTGATGGCCCGGCCGTCGGGCGGGTGCAGGACGATCTCGTACTCGATCGCACCTTCGTTTCGCGCCTCGCGCGGCTGGTAGCCGACGGCCACGAGCAGCGCGCGGAGTCCTGCCTGGTCCACGCGCGCCGGCGGCCGGGCGGTCTGGGCCGCCGCGGGAGCGACCAGCAGGGCGAGCCCCACCACGGCCAGCGCGATGCGGCGCGGCCAGGAGGAGATCACCGATGAGCCTCACCCGGAGCGAACGCGAGCGATTGATCCAGCAGTACGCCGACGGCCCCACGCGCCTCGAGGGCGCCTGGGCCGCGGTGCCCGCGGCGGCGCGGCAGTGGCGGCCGGCGCCCGGCGAGTGGTCGGCGCACGAGGTGGTCTGCCACTGCGCGGACTCCGAGACCAACGGGGCGGCGCGCATCCGGTACCTCGTGTGCGAGCCAGAGCCGATCGTCCTCGGCTACGCGGAGAGCGTCTGGGCGGTCGAGCTCGACTACCACGGTCATCCCTCCGAGCCGGCGCTCGCGACGGTCCGGGCGGTCCGGGCCCACACCACCGCGCTGATCCGCCGGCTCCCGGAGACGGCCTGGCAGCGCGAGGGGCGCCATACCGATTCGGGGCGCTACACCGCGCAGGACTGGCTGACCATCTACGCGGATCACCTGGAGGTTCATGCGCGACAGATCGAGGCCAACGTGACCGCGTGGCGGGCGACGCCCGCCCCTAGCTGAGCGGACGGACGATGGCGTCCCAGCTGCCGAAGTCCTCCCTCAGGAGGATCACCCGCTCGCCGTTGCCCTCGAGATAGTCGAGGGAGCCGCTCCAGATGTAGAAGCCGAAGCGGGTCCGCGGCCCTTCGAGGGTCACCTTCCCATACCGGGTTATCCCGTTCCAGTACGCGACCAGGCCCCCGTCCGGATTGATCGTGAGATAGAACAGCTGGTAGGAACCCCCGCCGAACTTGATCTGTCCCTGCCATCGGCCGGCGATCAGGCCGACGTCGGTGACCGCACGGGCCGGGGGCAGCGACGCGCAGCCCGCCATCGACGACAGCGCGACGGCCAGGAGCGTGGAGCAGGCCCCGAGCCGCGCGGGCCGGCGGCTCATCGGAGCGCGCTCTGCCAGAGCACGTGGCCCACGAAGAAGGGCCCGAGGCTCTGCAGGTACTGGGACGTCTGCGCGGTCTTCCGCATGGTCTGGACCAGGTGCGAGAGTGGGTGGAGCTCCCGGCCGACGAGCCCGATCACGAAGTCGTTGTCGTTGGTGTCGAGCCCGTGGCAGGCCAGCCGGACGTCGTGGGCCAGGTCGGCGTCGCCGTAGGCACGGCCCTGGGTGCCGTGCTCCTTCAGAATCGCTCCCTGCTCCTGCGGGTTGAGCCGGGCGAACGCCCCGGACCGGCGCAGCGGATACCAGATCCCCCACGGCCAGGCCGGGTTCAGCACCGTGCGCCGCGGGCGTCCGAGCAGCCAGTCGGCCAGGTCCGGCTCGAATCCGGACGAATAGGTGCGACCCAGCATGGTGAGCTCGGGACGGTGCCGGAGCCCCGCGAACGACTCCGCATGGAGCAGCTCGCGAAGATCGGTGGCGAAGAAGGCGGGGTTCTCGTGCACGGCCAGCAGCGCCACCCCGGCCGGATCGTTGACGTCGTGATAGAGCACGGCCTCGATTCGATTCCGCTCGACCGCGGCCACCAGCGGCTTGCTGTCCGCACACCCGGTCCAGACTTGCAGCTGCATGAACAGCCGCCGGTCGGACACCTGCTGGCCGGCGCCCCGCTCCCTCACGTCGACGCCCTGAGCTTCCATCATCTATCCTCCCCGCGTGTGCATCTCCAGATGCGGATCGCGCTTCAGCTCGCCGATCTGGATCAGCGGGCTGCGCTGAGGCGTCGCCAGACGCTCCTCCGCCCCCCGGTCGTCGCGGCCCTGCCACGTGGAGCGGATGAGCGCCTGCAGCTCAGCGTCCGTCGCCCCGGCGCGCAGCGGCTTCCGCAGATCGGTCCCTCGGCCCGCGTAGAGACAGAGGTACCACAGTCCGTCCGCGGTGAGCCGGCTCCGGTCACAGGCGCGACAGAAGGGCTGCGTCGTGGACGAAATGATTCCGAACACGCGACCGTCCGGCAGGCGGAAGCGGTCGGCGGGCGCGGAGGTCTCCTCGACGATCGGGGCGATCTGGCCGTAGCGCTCCTCCAGACGGGCCAGGATCTCGTCACGGCCGACCACGCGCTCCATGCTCCAGTGGGTGGCCCCGCCAACGTCCATGTACTCGATGAAGCGCACCTCCGCGGAGGTCCGGCCACCGTACTCGATCAGGTCCGCGAGCTCGTCGTCGTTGACCCCGCGCATCACCACCGTGTCGAGCTTGAGCCCCGGCCAGCCGGCGCGGCTCACCGCCTCGATGCCCTCGAGCACGCGGGCGTGGGTGTCCCGTCGGGTGAGCGTCCGGAAGCGGTCCTCCCGCAGCGTGTCGAGGCTCACCGTGACCCGGTGCAGGCCCGCCGTCCGGAGCCCGGCCGCCTGCTCGGCCAGCAACACCCCGTTGGTGGTCATGGCCAGATCGCGGATGCGGCGGTTGCCGGCGAGCAGGCGCACGAGCCCGTCGAGGTCGCGGCGGAGCAGCGGCTCGCCTCCGGTGAGCCGGACCTTGTCCACACCCAGGTCGGCGAAGACGTCGACCACGCGCGCCATCTCCTCGAAGGTCAGCACGTCCTCCCGGGGCAGCCACACGTACTCCTCCTCGGGCATGCAGTACTGGCAGCGCAGATTGCAGCGGTCGGTGACCGACAGGCGCAGGTTGCGCAGCGGCCGCTCGAGGCGATCCCGGATCACGGCAGCTCCACGTAGACGTCGCCGTTCACCACCGAGGTCTCGAAGCAGGCGATCTTGACCGCGGGGTTGTTGGCGTTGGCGCCGGTGGTGACGTCCCACCGCCAGCCGTGCCACGGGCAGACGGCCAGCCGGCCCTCGAGGTCGCCGTCGCCCATCGGCCCACCCCGGTGCGGACACGTGTTGTCGATGACGTGGTACGCGCCGTCCACGTTGAAGAGCGCGAGGCTCTTGCTTCCCGCCTGGACCACGCGGCCCTCGCCGGGCGGGACGTCGGCGGCGCGGGCGACCTTCATCGAGGCCATGGCGGACGCGGCTCGGCTAACCGGTCGTCGCGACCGCCGGGCCGGCCGGCTCGAAGGCTCGATCCCATTCCCGCAGCAGCCCGGCCTTCTTCACCCCGACGTCCAGGTGATCCCACGGCAGGATCTCGGCGGTATCGCGGGAGCGACGCGTGTAGAACGCGGGGTCACCGCTCCACTCGCGCAAAGCCCGCCGCCAGTCCCCCTGAAACCCCGCCGCGAGTTCGATGAAATCGGCCACCCGCCGGTCCCCGCGCGCGAGCAGCGCCTGCAGCGCGGCCTCGCGCGGGTTCTCGTGCACGACCCGGATCGTGTCGAGTCGCCGCGCCGCCCGCTTGATGAGGCCGAGCTTTTCCTCGAGGACGCGCGGGTCGTCGAACGCCGCCCACTGGAACGGCGTCCACGGCTTCGGCACGAAGGAAGAAATCGACAGGGTGAGCTTCCCGAACGAGTGACCGTCGGGTCCCAGCACGTTCAGGCGACCGAGCAGCCGCGCGGCCAGGTCGGCGATGGCCTCCACGTCCTCGCGCGTCTCGGTCGGCAGCCCGATCATGAAGTAGCACTTGAGGTTCGGGATGCCGTACCGGCGCAGAAGGTCGCACGCCTCGTAGAGCTGCTCGTCGGTGATGACCTTGCGGATCACCCGGCGCAGCCGCTCGGTGCCCGCTTCCGGCGCCATCGTAAGGGTGCGGTGGCCGCCCCGCTGAAGCGACGCTACCAGGTCCTCGGTGAGGCTGTCGGCTCGCAGCGACGAGATCGAGACCTCGACCCCGTGCTCCTCGAGCATGGTCATGAGCTCGCCGATCCACGGATAGTCCGAGACGCACGCGCCCACTAGCCCGACCCGCTTGGACTCCTTCGCGATGCGCGCGACCGACTCGCGCAGTGAGTCGAGACTACGATGCCGCACCGGCCGGTAGACCTGGCCTTCGAGACAGAAGCGGCAGCCGCGCCCGCAGCCCTTGCCGACCTCCAGCAACTGCATGTGGCCGTACTCCGCCTTGGGCGTCTTGAGCGCGGAGCGCGTCTCGAACAGGTTGACGTCCTTCAGGCGGCGCTTGACCACGATCGCCGGCACGTCGGCGGCCAGCGCGACTACCCCGTCGATCGCGCCGTCGGGCCGGTAGGCGACCCGGTAGGCGTCGGGCACGTAGACGCCTACCAGCGGCTTGACGCGATCGATGAAGCGGCGCCGGCGATCACCGGGCTCGGTAGCCGCGGTCTCGGCCCAGGCGGCCGCGATCTCGCGGACCACCTCCTCGCCCTCGCCCACCACGATGAAGTCCATGAACGCGGCCACCGGCTCCGGGTTGGAGAAGGCGCACACGCCGCCCATCATGATCACCGGATCGCCCGGGCCGCGGTCGGCCGCGCGTGCCGGGATGCCCGCCATCGTGAGCAGGCGCACCGTGTTGATGTAGTCGCCCTCGTAGGTGATCGAGAAGCCGATCAGGTCGAAGTCGGTCAGCGGGCGCTGCGACTCGAGCGAGAACGGCGGGGTCCCGGTCCGCCCGTGCTCGTCCACGTCCTCGGGATCCGGGAAGAACGCGCGTTCGCAAACCACGTTCGGCAGCGCGTTGAGATGATCGTAGATCGTCTGGAAGCCCAGATTGGACATCGCCACCGCGTAGGTGTTCGGATACACGAGCGCGATGGCCAGGCGTCCACCCCAGTCCTTGCGAACGCCACCCTCTTCCGAGGCGAGCAGCGCCTGCGCCTTCTTCTTGAGTTTCCAGGACATACGCCGCTCAGTCTAACACGGCAAGAGAGCCGAGGCCGGAGGCAGGAGACCGCCCACGAGCGTCCGCAACTGGGCACAAGCGTCTGCGGCTGGGGGAGTGCGGGGGCCATTTCTGGGCCCCCGCATTGAACAGAGCCTAAAGACTTAGACTCCTAGGATCGGGCGTACGGTAAATCGGGCGTCGGGTGGATCAACCGAACGGCTCGCCGCGCGTCAGTTCCCCGCCGTCGGCCCGACCCCCATGATCTGGATGTCGATGCTCCGCGGCCGCGGGCCGTCCAGCTCGGCGAACAGGATGGACTGGAAGCGGCCCAGCGAGAGCTCGCCGCCGCTGATCCCCACCGCCACGCTGCGCCCGAGCAGCGCCGCGCGCAGATGCGACGATGCGTTGCCGCGCTCGCAATCCGAGAAGCGCGGATCGTCGTGCTTGTAGCCCGCCCCGTCGGCGACCAGACGCTCCATCATCGCCTTGAGGTCCTCCACGAGCGCGCCCTGGAACTCGTTGACGAACAGCGCGCACGTGGTGTGGAGGGAGTTGACCAGAATGATTCCCTCCTTGATGTCGGCGCCCAAAACGATGTCCCGGATCTGCTTGGTGATGTCCAGGACCTGTGTCCGTTTCTCGCTCAACATCGTGAAGGTCTTCCGGACTACCTTCAAGGTTTCCACCTTGATTGCCTCCCTGAATGAGTTCGCTTCTGGTGCCGAGGGAGGGAATCGAACCCCCACGGCCCTTACGGACCAGCGGATTTTAAGTCCGCTGCGTCTCCCAGTTCCGCCACCCCGGCCCACCCGATCGCTGGACCGCCCCCATATTTTGGAGGCGGCGAGCGGATTCGAACCGCTGAATAGAGGTTTTGCAGACCTCCGCCTTAGCCACTTGGCTACGCCGCCCTTACATTCATACCGTACCTGACGCCACGTATTTATATGGAGCGGGAAACGGGATTCGAACCCGCGACCCCAACCTTGGCAAGGTTGTGCTCTACCACTGAGCTATTCCCGCGTGAGCTATTCCCACGCCTGCTCACCTGTCACAGAACCGCGACGGAGTGTAACAAAAGCCTTGAGTAGTGTCAACTTACGGGCGGTTCGGTGCCTCGCCCCGCAGATATTTCGCGGCCTCCTCCGGGGGAATTGGATTGATGAAAAAGCCGGTTCCCCACTCGAATCCGGCCACCCGGGTGAGCTTCGGGATGATCTCGAGATGCCAGTGAAAGTGGTCGAGGGTGGGCGCCCGGAGGGGGGCGCTATGGAGCATGAAGTTGTACGGGGGGTCGTCCAGGGCTTCGCTCATGCGCCCGAGCACTTGCCCGACCACCTCGGCCAGCGCGGTGAACTCCTCGGGCGGCGTCTCCTCGTAGCGCGACCGGTGGGTGGCGGGCAGGACCCAGGTCTCGAAGGGAAAGCGCGGGGCGAACGGGGCGAGGGCGAGGTAGCCTCCCTGGTCGAGAATGACCCGCCCGCCGCCCTGCCGCTCCTGGCGGATCACGTCGCACCAGATGCAGCGCTTCTTGATCCGGAAGTGCTGGATCGCTCCCGCCAGCTCCTCCTCCACCATCAGCGGCACCACCGGCGTGGCGATGAGCTGGGAGTGGGTGTGCTCGAGCGAGGCCCCGGCGGGGTCGCCGTGGTTCTTGAAGACCATCACGTATTCGAGCCGCGGATCCTTGGCCAGGTCCACGCTCCGGTCGCGGTAGGCGCGAAACACCTCGGCCAGATGCGCGACCGGCAGGCGCTCGATCACCGCGTCGTGATCCGGAGACTCGATCACGACCTCGTGCGCGCCCACGCCGTTCATCCGATCGTAGAGCCCCTCGCCCGACGGCTCGAGGTCGCCCTCGATGCGCAGGGCGGGAAACTTGTTGGGCACCACGCGCAGGAGCCAGCCCGGGCTGTTGGGCTGGCCTCGGCCGGGCCGGAGCGCCCACACCTCGTCCGGCGTGCGGTGCTCCTGTCCTCCGCAGAACACGCAGGGGCCGCCCTTGCGCCGGCGCGGCGGCGGCGGAAAGTCGGTCGGCCGGCGCGCCCGCTCGGTGGCGATGATCACCCACCGTCCGACCACCGGATCGCGCCGCAGCTCAGGCACGTGGCACCCGCTCCTCCTCGGGTCGCGGCTCACGCGCGAGCAGCGAGGCCAGGGCTTCGGCCACCGGCTTGCCCTCGAAGAGCACCGAGGCCACCTCCTCGCAGATCGGCATCGCCACCCCCATCTCGTGCGCCATCCGCAGCGCGGAGGAGGCGGTGCGCACGCCCTCCGCCACCATCGGCGTGCCCGCCTCCACCTGGGCGAGCGGGCGGCCGTGCGCGATCTCGCGGCCCAGCGCGCGATTGCGGCTCAGCGAGCCGGTACAGGTCAGGACCAGATCGCCGAGCCCGGCCAGCCCCGCGAAGGTCGCAGGCTGCGCGCCCGCCGCGGTGCCGAGCCTCACGATCTCGGCGAGGCCGCGAGTGATCAGGGCCGCGCGCGCGTTCTCGCCCAGCCCGAGCCCGTCCACGAGCCCGGTCGCGATCGCCATCACGTTCTTCAGCGCGCCACCCATCTCCACGCCGATCACGTCCCGGTTGGTGTAGAGCCGCAACGCGGGCCCGGCGAGGCGACGCTGGAGATCGGTGGCCAGCGATGGGTCGGTGGAGGCGACGACCAGCGCGGTCGGCCGGCCCTGCGCAACCTCGCGCGCGAACGAGGGCCCCGACAGCACCGCGATCGGCCGCCCGGGCAGGCATCGCGCCAGCAGCTCGGAGATGCGTCGCCCGTGCCGCGGCTCGAGTCCCTTGGTCGCGGAGACCAGCACCGCGGACGGGCCGATCCGCGAGCCGACCCCATCCAGCACCGGCTCGACGAAATGCGACGGCACCGCCACCAGCACCACCGCGGCGCCACCGAGCGCCTCGCTCGCGTCCGCGGTCACGCGCAGGCCGTCGGGCAGCGCCAGGCCCGGCAGGTAGCGCGAGTTCTCCCCCGCCGCGCGGATGGACGCGGCCAGTGCCGCATCGCGGGCCCACATCCGCACCGGAACGCGCAGCCGCCCCAGGTGCATCGCCAGAGCGGTGCCCCAGCTCCCGGCGCCCAGCACGGCCACCGGAGCGCCCGCCGCGTCGGACGTCGCGGCCGAACTCACGCGGTGGTGGGGCGCTCGCCGAGGCGCCGCTCGGTGCCGCTCACGAGCCGCAGGAGATTCTCCCGGTGTCGCCACACGATGATCGCGGCCGCCACCGCCGTGGCGATCGCGGCGTGACGGGGGTAGCCGATCAGCAGCGCGGCCGCCGGTAGGCTCACACAGGCCAGGACGGAGGCCAGGGAGACGTAGCGGGACAGCGCGGTCACCGCGATCCACAGCAACGCCGCCGGCGCCACCGCCCAGGGGCAGAGCGCGAGGAAGGCGCCGAGCCCGGTGGCGACTCCCTTGCCGCCCCGGAAGCGGAGGAACACCGGCCAGCAGTTCCCCGCGATGGCTACGACCGCGCCACCCGCCGCGGCCCACGGCTCGGGTCCGATCGCGCGCGCGGCGGTGACCGCCAGATAGCCCTTCACGATGTCGCCGAGCAGGGTCAGGATCGCGGGCCCGGCCCCGAGCGTGCGCAGCACATTGGTGGCGCCGATGTTGCCGCTGCCTGCGCGGCGGATGTCGGTGCCGCCGGCGGTCCGCGCAACCAGGAAACCGATCGGGATCGACCCGATCAGGTAGGCGGCGAGCAAGCCCAGGACGGTCAGGGCCATCGCTCGCGGCTCCGGACCAGGTCCTTCGGGTTCGTGTGCAGGAAGAAGCGGTAGAAGT
>Ga0210384_10005516_pt1 | contig 13731 bp, 10 predicted proteins | sample IncBWH2MmetaG_FD_160574 | JGI IMG/M metagenome (GOLD analysis project Ga0210384, IMG submission 160574) | Forest soil microbial communities from Barre Woods Harvard Forest LTER site, Petersham, Massachusetts, United States - Inc-BW-H-2-M | ecosystem: Environmental > Terrestrial > Soil >...
CAAGACAGCTCACCCAGAGTGCGAATAGAAACCCGGTGGAGAGCAACATGCAACGCAATTCAACCAACAACAAAAGCAAAACCCCTATGAAGAAAAAAACAAAGAACCGCCCTTGACACCAGTGACCTGCTCATAGAAAACACGCTTCGCGAGATCAATCTGAACCAAAGTTTAGGTCACGTAAGACACAGGCCTCAGTTGGCGATAACAGGCCAAAGCGCGTTTCCAGAAGTTCTGGGCGCTCAAAACGATACCGCCGTCATCATAGCTCGGTCGCAATGAATTTACAGCGTACGGCGGCACTAAGGTGAGGAGCCGGCCCCCCGGGCGATGCCCACCCTAACTTGACTCGCGCACCGGTCCACAGAGATAGGAGGAACTCTGTTCAGAATCATCCAACCCGGTCTTCACGTCATAGAGTATGAACTGTAGACTTGAGCAACGCAAAGCCTTCCTCTAATAGATAAAATTCATAGCTAATACGCTAGCGAGGTTGACCAATGCAGTGTCATCGGCAAACTTGAGGGGTACTCGCTTACAGAAAACGCTCTAGAACCCTCGCTTGTTGTATGAATCTTCCGCTAATGAAGCTTGTAACTCCGCATTACGTCCTTTGAGTCGCCACGCCTGATAGAACCCATGAATCACACACAGTCCTTGTCCCTTGGCATGGGTTTTGTCACTAATGATCCGCGCTACGAAGAATGTGTGGCTTCCGATGCGATGGGCCCTCACAATTTCCATTTCCCTTACTCGCTGAGCAAAAACAGGGACCGGGATATTAAATGTGCCCGACATTCTTGTTGCGAATGGAAGTTGCTCCCATTCAATAAACTCCTTGGTATGATTGACAGCGAGTTGATAGGCCAACGCTGCTCGCGCCAGTGGCAGGCTACTCACCGCGATACGACCAGTACGTTCTACGAGATGCGCCGCCCGCCTTGAATCTCTCAATGCAAAGGCGAAATATCCGTTGCCGAGATCGCCCATGATATTCATGGGGAAGATATTGCCGCCGGCATCGTCGGTAAGGCTCACCAACGACACTGGGTGCGGACAAATGAACATCACCATCGCAGCGCGTCTTTCCAAGAAAGACATCTTCATTCCAGACGTATCGACTTTTCGCCATTTTGAATACGAGTGAAGTAAGTAGTGGGAGCAAAGGCGTATTTTCGGCAGGCAATAGTTTGTTGAGCCTCGAGCCTCGAATAGAATGAGTTCCATATCAACCGCCGGAACAACTGAGGTCATCTTGAGACAGATCGTCCCTAACACCCGCTTCTGTCCATCTCGCTCACAAAACGTTAGGGATAAGTTGCCAAGATCTTTCTCGCTGGGCTTTCGATCTTCGTCGAATGCAATGCACACGGTAAAGGGTGCAGCACAAGCCATGGAATGGCGAAAAGTCACGTCAACTGGTGTACCCATTCCGTACAACCATACGGTGATCTCTGTTTGTGGATCGGCTAAACCGAGAAAAAACTCCTGAGGAAGCAAGCTATTGCCGAACACAATTCTCTGGATCGCTTTACGACATTGCCTGACTATCGACATATGGTCATTCTTCCCGGAACCCTTCCCAAGGTTGGGACATCGCAAACTGAAGGATTCCGTTCGCCAGATCTATCCGGACTACTGCGCTGACTTGTTCCGCGAGACAGTCGTTCGCATATAGCATTGCTCAAACATCGTCGAAGCCGCGAGGCCAGCGGCTCCACCTACGCCGGCACCAGAAATCTTATGGCTGTGCCAGCCAGACGAACGCGTCTCGGCCAACCTGAACGGACTATTGCTTCGGCTTGCAATTTCGGAGATCGCCTTGGAGGCTTGGTCATTGCCAATGTGCAAAAAAGAGCCTCGTGTCGAGCGAGCGATGTGATCGAAATACTCCATCATTGATCGATAAGAAAGATCGGACATCGCGTGAGAGCTGAAAGTGACATCAATGCTTTCTTCCGGAACGGTAGCCAGTTCAAATATCGGCATCAGCACTACGTCTGCCCGATCGATCGCCTCTTTAGTCAACTTCTGTTCGCCAAAGAGCAAGAACTTCAAGCGAGGAAAAGCCTTCAAAAGATAGTAGGAGCTTAGCGCGATACTCTCCGGAACGTCGAAATTGAGATAGCTCACCCTCTCCTTATCGCGAAGCAGATAGTAGGCCATTCCGCCAAACCCGCCTCCAATTTCGGCGACGGTAGTGGCTTTCTCAGAGTCGACTAGATCGCCCATCCTATGCGCACAATAGTGCGCATAGTCCGCACCGACTCTTACAAAAGTTCCGTCTATCAGAACCCCAAACGGATTCCCAATCTCGGCCCCCCCCAGATCGCGCAACGTGAAGCGGTTATCCGTCTGTTTCATCCAATAATCAATGCGATACAAAGCATGGCTCAAGTAAAAGCTGCGATGAACATCTTTGATCGTTCTGGCAAAATAGGCATTTGTCATGCCATAAGGCACGCCCAGCAAGCCTGCGGAACAAGGATCGCGAAAGAAATTTCGGTACATTTTTCGCAAAGCCTCTAAATCACGCGTTCGCAGCGCTCGCGTCACAGGCCCCAGGCTCCTCCGCCGCACCTGCTCCCACCATTCTGTAGCCCTGAATGTCTCCGGAGCGAATTGTTGCTGCTCCGTCGCTTTGATGTAGGCCGCGCAGATTCTTTCCAGCAACTCCCCGTCGTTTTGCGAATCATCGATGCGAGATGCAAATCCGTCCGTAACATTTTGTAGATCGTAGCGAGCATCGCCTCTAAAACGGCGTGCACCATGAGCGGCGAATCTCCACATGTTCAACCGCATCGCAAACATGCCCTTCGCAGCATTTGCCGTTCGAATGGGGTGTCGAAGATATTTCAGTTTCATCATAAAGCCTTGTTACCAGGTTAGACGAAGTAGCCATGCGTGAAAGCGTGGCATGCTCTTCTGCTCAACCTCTTGCCCACTCGTGTATGTCAAGGAACTATTCCAATATCGAAAGTCAGGGAACCTGATCATTATGTTTCACAACTTATCGTGCAGCCAATCCGCTTGTGTCAGGACCTAGTCTGGAGTATGTCATTTGATTGTCAAGCGGGTTACAAGAAGTGAGCAGATCCGGATTGGTTATCGATAATACGGTCTTGTATTCCCCAGTACAACTTGAAGGGCAGGGGGCGATTGAGCGGCGCCTAAACGCTTTTGTCTCCTTCGCCTGGCGCGAGGAAGAGATTGGTTTCGAGGCCGTACTGACGGGTGTAAAGATCATAGTAACGGCTGTGGAAGTGGTAGAGAGTCTCGTGGGTGCCACGTTCCACGATTCTTCCTTGCTCTACGACTAGAATCTGGTCGGCACTACGGATGGTCGAGAGGCGGTGGGCGATCACGAAGGTCGTGCGCCCCGTCATCAGGAAATTCAGGCCACTCTGAATCAGGGCCTCGGATTCTGAGTCGAGCGAGCTGGTGGCCTCGTCCAGGATAAGGATGCGGGGATCCGCCAAAACGGCGCGAGCGATTGAGATGCGTTGTCGCTGGCCGCCAGAGAGCTTGACGCCGCGTTCGCCGACAACAGTTTCGTATTGCTCTGGAAAGCGCTCGGCGAATTCGTCGACGCGGGCGATACAACAAGCCTTGATCACCTGCTCTTCGGTGGCCTGCGGACGACTGAACAGAACGTTCTCCCGAATTGTGCCGTCGAATAAAAAGGTTTCCTGCAAAACGACACCGAGTTGTTGGCGGAAGCTGCTGAGACGGATGGTGCTAAGGTCCACGCCGTCGATTGAAACCTGACCGCCAGTAGCAGTGTGAAACCCACAAATAAGCGAGACGATGGTCGATTTGCCGGAGCCGGAGGAGCCAATCAGGGCGGTGACTGTGCCGGGTCTCGATTCGAAGCTCATGCCGTGGAGCACAGGTTTGTCGGGCACATAAGCGAAGGCGACGTCCTTAAATGTGACGTTGCCCCGGATCGGTCCTACAACTTGTGCACGGATTGGTTCAGTGTCCTCCTCAGGCTCATTCAATATCTCCGAGATGCGATCGAGACCGGCCAACGCTTCGGTGAGCTGGGTGCCGGTAGAGACTAACAGAGCGATGGGCGCGACCATGAAGGCCAGTAGCAGGATGAATTCCACGTAGCTGCCAACGTCCATGCGATGCGCCGTTATCTCCCTTACGCCAAGGTACATGACGAGCGCACTTACACCTCCCAGGACGACGGTAGAACAGAGTGACATAAAGGATTGAGCACTGATCGAGCGGGTGATGTTCTGAAGAAGTCGGTTAGCCCCTTCGGCAAAGACGCGGGCTTCGCTCTCCTCAGCGTGGTAGCCCTTGACGACACGTACGCCGCCAATAGATTCGGTGAGACGGCCGGTGACCTCGGCATTGATCCGGGAGCGCTCGCGGAAGATCGGTCGTGTAATTCCAAATGCTTTCTTCAGAAACCAGCCGAAGGCAATCAGGATAAAGGTAGTAAGTAGCGTCATGAGAATGCTGATGTGGACGAGGATGACAAGTGCGATGATCCCGGTAAGGATTCCACTGGCGAAATCTATAAGGCCTGCTCCGACAAGGTTGCGAACACCTTCCACATCGGTCATGATGCGAGTGACAAGAGTACCGGTACGGTTCTCATCGTAAAAGGAAACAGGCAAGCGACCAATGTGCTGCTGGACCTTCACGCGCAGTTCTGTGATAAGTCGCTGCCCAGTAATGGAAAGCTGCTGGGAGAGGATATAGGTGGTAATACCCTGGATTAAGGTCGCACCGATTACGGCGCTTATGATCATAGGCAGCTTATCGTGTTGATGCTTGTACATCACGTTATTTAGCAAATAACGGGAAGAGATGGGCACTGCGAAACTACAGAGGCGGTTGACGATCATCAACAAAAGACTGCCGGCAAGTAGCCAGCGGAGCGGCTTGACGAGTGTCCAGATCAGAGGCATCACTTTGATGAGCTTCCCCTTTGGGCGTGATGCGCTAGCCTCACAACTTCCGGCCTTGCCAATGCCAACCGACGGACGGTCAGCGGCTTTCATACGGCCGTCAAAGCTGGATCGAGTGAAAGGGGAAGCCATAGAAACCAACTTTTATGCTGAGGGGTGATGGGTTAACGTACGACACGGCGTCGGCACAGGGCAGACAACCAAAGACCTCGTCCGCAATCGCTGGCATAAACCAAGGTCCGCGAATCTTCAGTCCAGACCGGCTCGGTGTCGTTGCATTCGGCGTGAGTCAGCCTTTCGGTCCGTAAGTTAGTCAAGTTGCGCAGCCAGAGGTTCCAACTTCCCCCTTGTAACTGGCTGTAAGCAAGCCAGTGGCCGTCCGGAGAAATGGAAGGATACCTCGCAATGCCTACGTCAAGAGATTGAATACTACCTTCTTGATTCGTAATGAATAGAGAGGGGCGCCCGGCAAAGTTTGCTGCAAATACCAAGGTGCCCTCAGGTAGAAATGACATCTCTAGCACGTTGAGCTCTGGTGGAGTGACGAGTTTATCTGAGTGATCTCTCTGGTCCAAGGCACGCACCCAGATGCGGGCTCGACCGTGATCCTCTCGGAGAAAGGCGAGCCAGCGACCGTCAGAAGAGGCTATCGGCGATTCGGCATGCTGGATATCACTTCTTCCCGCAAGTGTGGATCGGACCGAAGATTCTTTCCCTGTCTGCTCTACCCAGCGTTCGTCGTTTGCGGCGGTGATCGCAAGTTGATCTTCGTCGCTTGCGTCACTAAACCCTACGCTATCCCCTCGCGCAACTGCAGAATGATAGCCATCGCTCAGCAACGCGATGAATGGAATTGCATCGGCCTGAACAGCTGGATGACTTGCCATCAACACCTCCGGCGGCTCAGCAATCCTCCATTCGTAGTCGGCGTATAAACCTTGCTGGTGGCGGAGATTTGTTACAACACCTAGTATCGAAACTGCAAGCAAGGCAAATGTCCACAAAGCTCGATCGCGCTTTGAGTCTCTATGTTGATACAGTCTGAACAAAACCAGGTAGCTGAATATGACGAGCAGAATGAGCACGTATAGCCGCGGGACTGCCGTCAATGCGGCCCAACCTTCGCCTCTATCGCTTTTTCCTCCTGCGAATCCAACTGCGACATAAAGCGACAACAGAACCGCCGTCCAAATATGCTTTCCTTCTCCTCGAAGCGACCCCAAAATAAGAGCGACTGGCAATATCAGCAAAGTGAACAGGTACGAGGCGGGTGACGTCGAAATCGCCAGACTAGCGAGTAGAACTGCTGCCCACTCGAGTCGGACGCGTGGACCATGCGCATCGGGAACGGCCAAAAGAATTGCCGGCGCCACCACGACCATCTGCAATAGGGGGTGAAGGAGCGAAAACATCCAGGGAACATTCACCGCGGGATGCGGATTCAGTTGTGGCTCATAGATGAAAAGCCGATGCAGGAGAGATGAGAGAGAGGCAGCCTGAAGGTTATATGGGGCGAGGGCTTCGCCGCGAAAAGTCGCTGGCAGCACCTGCGCGAGATAGATACGGTTGAGTTCCCATCCGAATAGCAGGATGGAGACTGCAAAACTGGCTAACGAAGCCAACACTCCACCTGCAAAAGCTCTCCAGTCTCTCTTCCGAAGAAACAACAGGAGATAGACAATCGGAAATATCTTCAACCCTGCCGCAAGCCCGACTAGAAGTCCGGCCATGAATCGTCTTTGACCAATGTATAGCCAACATGCCAGCGTCAGTAGGAAGAGCAACAAGATGTAGTATTGGCCGAGCAGGAAGTTCACGCGTAGCGGGACGCTTAATGCGGCGATAAGAAAGACATGGCGCCATGAAAGCGATACCAGAGACTGTAGGAGGGCGAGGGTAGCAAGCAACAGACCGAGGTTAAGAATGAGCCAGCAATGCTTTGCTGCCAATGCTGGCATTGACGAAAATGGGTAGACGAAGAAGGTTGAAAATGGTGTGATGGGCACCATGCCGACAGTCCGTTGATCAACAGCACGATGATCTTTCTGTCGCTGCAACCATATCCACTCATAGATACGCGTTGTATCGTAGCGCTCGCCCATCAAACGCGCGGTTATGTAGTAATTCGGAAAATCACTACCTAGCGCATGCCAAGCCTTCGGCGCGCTACGCAATCCCATCTGCACAAGCAGTACCACAAGCAACATCCATTCACAGGCGTTAAGCCACTTGCGCCGGAGCGAGATAGGTCCAGCGTTGAAATAACTTGAGGCGTCGAGTGAACCCGGCCTTGCCGATTTAGATACGATTGCTAAAGCTTTCATAGTCTGTCAGTTGTACAAGTAACGATTTTTGATATCGAAAACTGCGCTCATTTTTTCTCTGTCGACGAAGATACGGGCTACTGCCGGCGAGCTGTGAGTTCGCGCCAATGGAAAGCGATGTCCGGAATCAGGATGGCCATGAAGGTAATGACGATGATCTCCATAGCGAAGCCGGCCTCGCTATGACGATTCCAGGCCGGAACGGGTTGCAGGACGCGAGTGCCAACGAAGGTAAAGGTTACTGCGTAGGAGCGTACCATCCATTCACGGTGCTGTTGAAAGTGCCGATTGCGCGCAGTGAGGAAGGCCGCGACTGTGACAAGGAACCATGTTCCGGCCTGAACGATGTTTGCGGCGACGAAGTAGATGGCACGCGGATCGTGGCGGTGGTTTGACAAGACGACAGCCAGGGGCGCTGCGGCAAAGACGGACAGGACATAAACGCGACCAAGTACCCTGTGAAATTTGGGGTTGCGGCGACGTAGTCGGCTAGAGAACTGAAGTGGACCGCTAAGTAATGCCGTAATACCTCCGAGGATGTGGGGAATGATCAGCCACTGAATCGTACCTAGATACGCCCGTTCCGTCCTCTGCCGCAGAAGCGGAACCTCACTATAGAAAATGACCGAGAGTGTCATTGCAGCCATCATGATCCAGAGTGCGCGTTTCAACCATGGGCGTTGGGTGAGACGAGCAGAACCTTCTCTTGACGCGGAGGTAATCGGCATAATTTTAGGCTCTAAAGAGGTAGCGAGCTATGAGGTGTCCCTCGTTTGTTAAATAAATCGTCAGCCAGCGAAGTCGCTAATTCCTTGCGATGCCCCTTGAGGCGCCATGCCTGATAAAACCCGTGAACAATACACAATCCAACATCCTCCGCAAATCTCTCGTCATGAATGATCCGAGCTACAAAAAATGTATGGCTTCCGAGATTGTGGATCTTCTCAATTTCCATCTCCCTGACTCTGAGGGCGAAGACCGGCACTGGAACCTTGAGTTTGGCTGAAACCTTTGTGGCGAAGGGAAGTTCGTTCCAATCAATGGCCGGCTTCCCATGATTAGCGCCAAGCCGATAAGCCAACGGAGTCTGCGACAATGGAACATCACTTAGCGCAACTCGGCCGGCGTGTTCTACTAGGCGGGCCGCCAACCTTGAGTTTTTCAATGCGAAGGCGAAGTAATTTTGTCCAAGATCGCCCATAATGTTCATCGGGAAAATATTTCCGCCCGCCTCACTTTCAATACTGACCAATACCACAGGATGAGGGCGAATAAACATCACCATCACTGCACGTCTTTCCAAGAAAGACATTTTTATTCCGGCACTATCAACTTTTCGCCATAGAGAGTATCTGTGAAGGAGATAATGCGCCCAGATACGTGCTTTCGGCAGGCAATAGTTCGCTGAATTGCGCGCCTCGAATAAAACGAGTTGTGAGCCCCCTGACAGCATGTCCGTAGTCCGTTTACCGTTGAAACTGATCTTGCCTAATACTCGCCTTTGTCCGTCTCGTTCACAAAACTTCAGCGATAAACGCCCAGGTTCAGTCTCTGTGAATTTTTCCTCCTCATCGAAAGCGATACACACAGTAAATGGATCTGCGCAGACCATAGAATGGCGGCGAGTAACATCGATGGGTGAACCCATCCCGTGCAACCAAACGGTTATTTCCCCCTGTGGTTCCGTTAATCCAATGGTGAATGCCTGTGGAAGTAAAGTGTCACCGAACATTAGTTTTTTGATAACCTTACGACATTGTCCAATGATCGACATATCGCCTTCTCCCTCCAGCCTGCCCAGCAATAAGCTGGCAATGTTCAAACCAGATCCCGATCTCGCGAATTATTTTGCTAACTTCGCTCACTCATTCTGCGAAGCGATCGTACGTGTGTAGCATTGCTCAAAAAGTGTCGAAGCTGCAAGACCGGCAGCCCCTCCGACGCCTGCACCCGAAACTTTATGGCTGTGCCAACCAGACGAACGCGTCTCTGCCAATTTGAATGAATCATAGCTCTGGTGTATTAAGTCAGAGATTGACTTACTAGCTCGATCATTGCCAATATATAAAAAATCGCGCCGCGTCATTCGGACAATATTATTCATATATTCGACCATTGCCCGCGGACTGATGTCGGACATTCCGTGTGAGCTAAAAGTAATATCTACGCTTTCAAGCGGCATGGTTGCCATTTCGAACATTGGCATCAGAACCACATCAGCTCGGGCGATCCCGTCTTTTGTAAGCTCTTCCTCGCCATAAAGTAGAAACTTTAGCTGTGGAAAAGCTTTCAGAAGGTAGTACGAGGTGAGTGCGGTGCTCTCTGGCACATCGAAATCGCAATAAGTCACCTTCGGCCGGTCGCGGAGCAAATAGGAAGCCATTCCACCAAACCCGCCTCCGATCTCAGCAACGGTCGCTTTTCCGGTGTCCAGAAGGTCGCCCACCCTATATGCGCAATAGTGTGCATACTCCGCTCCTACTCTCACTAAAGTTCCATCTATCAAGATGCCAAACGGATTACCAATCGGAGGAGAGGCCAGATCGCTATATACAAAATTGGCTGCCGTTTGCTCTTTCCAGTAATCAAGGCGGTACAACACATGACCTAAATAGAACCGCCGGTGCATATCTTTGATCGCACCTCCAAAATAGGCCTTGGACATGCCGTAAGGCGCGCCCAGCAAACCCGCAGAACAATGATCCCGAAAGAAGTTGCGATACATCTTTCGCACGGCCGCAATATCTCGTGTGGTCAGCGCGTGCATTATGGGCCCCAGATGTTGTTGCCGCACCCGCTGCCAACGCTCCGGCGCCCTGTATGCTTCAGGTGCCAACTGCTCCTGGGCCGCGCTTTTGATGTATGCTGAGCAAATTCGCTCAAGGAGATTTGTGTCGTCAACAGAGTCGTCAATACGAGATATAAATCCATCAGTAACACTTTGCAGATCATAGCGAACATCATTTCTAAAGCGACGTTCGCCATGAGTCGCAAATTTCCACATATTCAATCGGATTGCTAACAGAGCTTTCGCGGCATTTGCTGTTTGAAAGGGATGGCGCAAATGTTTAAGTTTCGGCATAAGACATTACCTTCAGATAACAGGCGATTAGCCGCGCGCGTTCTAATGTAAAAAAATCTTCTTTCAGTCGCTGTGCACTAACCGCAGCTGTGCTTTCAAATGCAACCCGAAGTAGCCGCGGAACCAGTGTTTCCACCGTTTGCAGTCGGGAAAGAATCCCACGCTCGCAACGGCCGGTGTGCGTTTCGAAAGTCTGATCGATGCAATATAAAGCAAGACAGTTGATTCCAAAAAAAACCTTATCGTGCATCAACTTTATCGCGACGCCAATGCAAATGTGTCACCAAATAATCTGAAGTGTGTCATCGTTTTGTCATGGGTCGACACGCTTAACACGTTTTAGCAAAACGAAGTTGAGCTTTATCCGCTCTGGCTTTTGATCTCGTTGCCTTTGCGCATGGCCGGAAAGAGGTTGGTTGCAAGCTATGCCGACGGTGGAGAGGTTCTGAGCAACGATCGGCGACCTCGAAGCGAGTCTCACGGGTCACGGGTTCGATGATCCTTCACCGCTGGACGATGGGATCTGTTTGGCGTCGCGAATGCTCGACGGACACGAACGGTTCGCTTGCCCCTCTATCAAAGTTTGGCTTTCTGGATCATGGACGTGGGCGCGTGGCGTTGCTCAAGACGAGGAAGTTCAAGCCCGTCAGGATGGCGCGATGGAGATGTGTGTTGCAATTGGCCATCAGAGAGTTTGACTCAGCGCCCTGTCGTACCAGTCGAGTCTTTCGCGGAGGAGTTCGGCTAGCTCGTCGATGAGACGGTCTTCCATGAGCAACGTCTTTATGATCCTAGTCCATGCGTGTACTCTGAATCCGGGGTTGAGAGAGAGAAATACTTGCTGGCCGCCCGCGGATCGCTATTGGCAGCTACCTCCGTCTCGGAGGTTAATTCTGCCACCTATTCGATAGAGCGAGAGACGCGGGCTAGATCCGAAGTCATGTGAGGAGTTCGAACGTGCGTTTCTGCCTGAGCCTTTTCTTTAGCCTAATTCTTTGCGGCTGCTCGACAATCCGGAAGTCTGCGCCTTCCAGTGCTTCGCCAGTTTCCGCAATGTTATCGGTCGATGTAGGTTCGCCACAAAGGTTCACGGCGACGTTCAAAGATCCCAAAGGCGGATCGCAGATAGCGGAGATCACTTTATCTATTATGTCCAACAACGTTTTACCGGGTGGCAGATCTCGATGGTCGGCTCACGAGTGTCTCGTGCGGTATGACATTGCAACGAAAGCTATCTGGCTGGTACCCGACATGGGTGGGACGTGGGGATCTCAGCCGATGACTGCCGGGTCTTCCTCCACTTTTAGCAACTCTCAATGCACAGTAATGGCCGCCGGTTCCTCAGCGCAGACTTCCGGCAACACGGTAACTGTCAATTTTGAATTAACGTTCACGGCTCAGTTCACGGGCACAAAGCAACTTTACATGGCAAGTGAGGATGTGAACGGAAATTGGAGCGCTAATTACCAACAGCAATTTGCCAGCTTTACAGTTGCCGCGGCGCGGAGACCATAGCAGCACTGACTTCGCTAAGTGCTCGGCCGTCAGAGCCGCCTCATCTCAAAATGTGGCCGATTGGAACCGGATTTTCTGCTGAGTGGTTCGCGTACGGATAGTGGAATGTGCTGGTGGCATGTCGCAGAGACAACGTTGCTGCGGATGCGGCGGGTCGGATCGGAATATTTCCACTGGATCTACCCGAGTTGCTCCATGATGTGGCCGACTCGGGCTAACAAGCCCAATGGCTATCTTCTCGGCTCATACCGCATCGCCACCGCCCCAGAGCCGAACTCCAGCCGGTTCACGAGCCTCAAGTCGACATGTTTCGATAGCCCCGCGAACAACGTCGGCCCGCGGCCCGCTAGCCTGGGCTGCACCACGAACTCGTACTCATCGATCAATCCCAGCTCCCCCAACGCCAGCGGGAGCTTCACGCCTCCCACGAGCAGTCCCTTACCCGACTCCCGCTTGAGCTGCTGAACGGCCGTCCCCAGATCCCCGCGCACGAGTTCCGCGTTCCAATCGACCCGGTCCAGGGTGCTCGACACGACGTACTTCTTTGCTGCGTCGATCGTCCGGGCGAAGGGTTCCATCCAATCAGGCCTCGCTACCGCCCGCGCCGGCGGCCGGAACGCTGCCTCCATCATTTCGTAAGTCACCCGGCCAAAGAGGAGCGCATCGGCCCGGTTGAGGTTCTCGATGGCGTTTCGATGCAAGTCTTCGGCCGGTGGAATGACACGATGATCGCAGCACCCGTCCAATGTGACGTTGATGGAGTACCGAAGGGGTCGCATTACGCAAGAGTACCGCCGATGTGGTAGACCAGCAAGGTTGGCCACCTTCAGGGCTGGGAGCCACTCACGTAAGGCATGACGATGGCATGTCGCAGAGACAACGTTACTGCATCTCAATTAGTAAGGTTTACTCCGCGACATGCTGCTAGCGATCGAAGAATCGATATCTTGCGGAGAGCGAGAAGGCCATGAAATACCAGAATCAGACCAAGGAGCGACCTCGCACTGCTATGCGGCGAAGTCAACTCAAAGTTGCAATTCTATAGACCAAGAGATGGTCCTATTGAAAGGCTGTATACATCATAGGCTGCTTCCCCGCCCAAAAATGCATAGGCTTGCATACCTAAGGTCGCCGCGATGAGTGGCAGAATCAGACGTCTCTCCATGGCCGGCATTTTTGGTTTAAGTATCTTAAGCGCGGCCAAAGTTGTTATTGTTTCGAGATAAATGGGATAGCCTGCGGTTTGTCAAATACTCTGGATCGATTAATGGATAGCTTGCGCACCGCCTGATGAGACATATGTTGCTGGAAGAGATGAAAGTGACATGTAATTCTAACTAGGGCGTTCTACTCTTGTGGCGCGCGAGTCCACGTCGGCTCCTCAAATAAATAGCGGAAATTAAACGGCTTATGTGTTGCTCTGGAGCAGAGCAACATCTCGGTTGGCTGACGCCTCACGTATTTTAAAAGTGATTGACCCGACGAATTTTGCTTGCTATCTGATACAGGTTCAACCTGCAGTTGCTTCTCAGTTAGCGGTAACGCCCCTGACGCCTTCGACGGAGATGAAATCCTATGGCAACAACTGTCACTTCAACGAACGCTCCCTGGAAGATATGGATGAGAGGGACGATTTTCTAACTGGGCGCTACCAGGAAGGCAAGAGCGAAGCGGAGTTCCGTCGGTATGACGAAAAGGCGACTCCCGGCCTTGCGGAGTTCTATCGGCTGAATCACCAGTACCAGACTTTCGACTACGTGGTGGGAAGGAGAAGGAGGAATACTTCGGCCTGGACAAGGGCGAGAAGAGCATATGGGAGGCTGCTGACTTTCTGAATACCCTGGTGGCCGACAGCGATCCGGATAAGGACCTGACGCAGATT
>Ga0210384_10005517_pt1 | contig 13731 bp, 13 predicted proteins | sample IncBWH2MmetaG_FD_160574 | JGI IMG/M metagenome (GOLD analysis project Ga0210384, IMG submission 160574) | Forest soil microbial communities from Barre Woods Harvard Forest LTER site, Petersham, Massachusetts, United States - Inc-BW-H-2-M | ecosystem: Environmental > Terrestrial > Soil >...
CGCGCGCGACGTTGATCACGTCTTGCTGGGTGTATCCCCCGTCCACCCCGAGAGTGTGGAGCTCGAGCAGTTCGCGGCCGTAGTTCTCGTTCAGCCCCGGCGTCCGCTTGCTCTGCGGCGGAGGAAATGCAAAGCGGCCGACGCGGCCTCCGCGGGTGGCGGACACGAGCCGCGGACGGTTGCTGTCTGCCTGGCTCAGCGCGTTGTCGAGATATATGAGCATCGCCGGGCTCTTGGCGACGGCCTCGAGCAACGTGCGGAACTTCCCGAGCGCGTTCGGCCTGATCGTCCTGTTTTCGTAGTCGGCGAGCAGGTATCGCTCCTGCGCGTTCTTCTGGATGTAAACCGTGAAGTGGTTGAGCCAGAAGTCCGTCATCACTTCCTGCAGCTGTCGCTCCGTCAGTAGCGCCCTCGCGACCCGGCCTGCCTGCGCCTCGGTGGTGATCTTGCGAACACCCGTGACGGATTGCCGCACGAGCGCGCTGTCCGCCGGGGAAAGCATGCTTCGATCGCCTCGCGCGCCGAGCCGGTTGAGCAGCTGGTTTGGAGGCGGGTACTTCCGCAGCATGTCAGCCCCGTTCGATGAATAGCTCTCGAATCCGCTGAAGTACCGCGCCGCCGCGCTATCGTCGATTCGTTCTGGATGGAGCTGCAAATCGATCCATCGCTCCACGCCGATGTCGCGCACGCGAGCGACGTCTCCCGGCCGCGCTCCGAATGTGAGGCGGCTGAGCACGTGCGCCACCTGCTGGTCGGCGGTTTGCTCCCGAGGTAAGGACGGGTCGGCAACAACCCCGGGTGCGGCGGCGACCTTCGGGCTCGAACGTCCGCTGCAGGCGGCTCCTCCAAGGAGCGCTGCAGAGAAAAACAGACGGATAAGTCTCGGCATGGTGACACACTCCGGCAGGCCTCTCATGCCCGATAGACGACGTCTCTGGCCCCAAAGTTAAGAATCGATGAAAATCGCAAGATGCACGTGGTGAGGCAGATCACCATTCTATTTTTCGGTGACCCTTCGGTGCCCTGAGAGGTATTGATATGCATGGGAATGCTTCTTGCAGGTCTTTGGCGGGCAATCGTCTCACCAGGAGGTTTCATGGATGTGCTGGTGATGTTGGAAGAGACCCCGGACCATTCGCCGGTCCTGGCGCAAGTGAACTCCGTACCGTCGCCGCTGGCCAACCAACGGCCTTCGCGCGACGTGGTGACGCTGTATGGCGTACCCAGTGCGGAGTCGCTGGCCTTGGCGCTGGCTGCCGCACTCGAATCGCGAAAAGCGGCAGTGGCTGGGGAGAATCAGCCCGACGCGGTGCGCCATCTGGGTCTGTGGCCCGGGCGCGGCGCCATCGGGGACGCCGCGTGGCGCGATGGCTCCACGGGGCAGCTCGTGACGCGCGATCTGGAGATTCCGCTCTCCGTCCTTTCCGATACCGCGAAGGTGATCCTGACGGACTGCGGTCAGGCGCTGCGGCGCCTGCTGGCCGGGCTGCTGATGCCGGACTGGCCGGAAGGGACCAGGCGCGCGATCACCTTTTCATTCGCACCGGTCTTCGCGGGCGCGGGAGTACCGAATGAAGCACTGCTCGCGTCGCTGCGTGAGGCGGACGGAGTCACCTATGACAACGAGGAGAACTGACCGTAACCTGCTTCGTTAGATAATCACCCGCCAAGCGGGTGGAGGGGGCGGCCAGCGATGGTCGCCCCCTCGTGCATTCCTGACCATGCGCCCTCGACCCTTGACGGGGCGCGATCCGAAAGCCACCCTCAACGCCCGACCCGATCCGGGCGGTCCTCGAGGAGGTCACCCCGCATGAGAGAGTACCGGAGCGAAGCGATCCGGAATATCGCCGTCGTGGGACATGGGGCGAGCGGCAAGACCACTCTGGTCGATGCGCTCGCCTTCGTGTCTGGGTCGAGCAAGCGGCACGGTTCCGTCAAGGATGGCACGACGCTCACGGACACCTCGCCCGAGGAGATTGAGCGGAAATACTCCATTTCCCTCGGCTGCGCGTTCGCCGAATGGAAGGACACCAAGATCAACCTCCTCGACACACCCGGGTTTCTCGACTTTCAGGGCGATGCCGTAGCCGGCATCGCCGCCGCGGACGGCGTTCTGGTTGCAATCGGCGCGGGAACCGGAGTCGAGGCAGGCACGGAGCGGATGTTCCGCGAGGCGGTCGCCCGCATGGATCCCGTGCTGTTCGTGGTCGCGATGATGGACAAGGAACATGCCGATTTCGACAAGGCATACCAGTCGATCAAGGAGCGCCTGACTACGAAGGTCGTTCCAGTGGAAATTCCGGTCGGTTCCGGCGCCGGATTCAAGGGAATCATCAACCTCTTCACCAAGAAGGCGCACCTCTTCAAGACCGGTACCAAGGCGGGTGAGTACGAGGAGGTGGAGATTCCCGAGAGTGAGAAGGACCGGTTCGAGCGATACCACGCGGAAATGGTTGAAGCCGTCGCGTCCACTGACGACACGCTGCTGGAGAAATTTTTTGGCGGTGAAGAGCTGCCCGGCGATGTCGAGATGTCGGCCATGAAAGAGGCCATGAAGCGACAGGAGCTGTTCCCGCTGCTGTGCTGCTCGAGCCAGCTCACGTGGGGCGCCCGAACCGTGCTCGACTTTCTCGTGTCGCTCATGCCGAGTGCGTACGAGATGGAAGAGCTCCATGCATTCAAGGGCGCCGTCGGCGAGCGCACGGCGGAAATCCATCCGAGCGATACGGCGCCGTTCACGGCGCTGGTGTTCAAGACCACGGCGGAGCCGCACGTCGGCGATGTGTCGTACTTCCGGACGTTCAGCGGAGTCGTCGCAACCGGGCAGGACGTGTACAACGCGACCCGCGATTCCGCTGAGAAGGTGATGCACCTCGCGGTTCCCCTCGGACGCGACCGCGTGGAAGTGCCACGCCTGTACCCGGGTGACATCGGGTGCGTGGCCAAACTGCACAATACGCACACCAACGATACAATCTCACTCAAGGCGCACCCGGTGCGGATGCCGCAGATCCGGTTTCCGGACCCCGTCGTCACGTTTGCGGTCAAGGCTGTCTCGCGAAACGACGAAGAGAAGCTGCAGCAGGGACTGCACCGATTGCACGATGAGGACCCGACGTTCCAGACACACTTCAACACTGAAACGCACGAGACCATCGTCGGCGGAATGGGCGAGCGCCACATCGAGGTAGCGCTCGCTCGTCTTGTACGCCAGTTGTCGGTCAAGGCAGAGCTTTCGGTGCCACGCATTCCCTACCGTGAAACGATCACCGTGAAGGGTGACGGCCAGGGGAAGCACAAGAAGCAGTCGGGCGGCAGGGGGCAGTTCGGCGACTGCTGGATCCGCATGAAGCCGGCGCCCCGGGGCTCGGGCTACACGTTCGTGGACGAGATCGTCGGTGGCGTGATCCCCCGCAACTATATCCCTGCGGTCGACCGGGGAATCCAGGAGGCGTCAGCGCGCGGCGTACTGGCCGGCTATCCGCTGGTGGACTTCATCGCCGAGTGTTACGACGGCAGTTATCACTCGGTGGACTCGAACGAAGCGTCATTCAAGATGGCCGGCATTCTCGCGTTCAAGACCGTCGCGCCGAAGTGCCGGCCCGCGCTGCTCGAGCCGCTGGAAATGGTGGAGGTGTTTACACCCGATGCCTATCTCGGCGATGTCATGGGAGACCTCAGCTCACGCCGTGGCCAGATTCTCGGTACGGAGCCCGCAGAGGACAGCCACCTCACGCGAGTGCGGGCAATCGTGCCGCAAGCGGACCTCCATCTGTACGCAACGAAGCTGTCGTCGCTGACGCACGGGCGCGGAACGTATGCGCACCGGTTTCACGGCTACGAGCACATGCCGCACGAGCAGGCGCAGAGGGTGATCGAGGCCGCGGCGAAGAGCAGGAAAGACGACAACGGTGAGTAGCGCGCCTTCCGCGCCGAGGCCCGCGCGACGGCTAGACCTTGTGATACCCTATCCGCGCCGCCTCAACGCGATCCTCGGCCATGTAGATCTCGAAATCGGAGAATAGCCCCGGCGCCTCGAGCTGCAGCAGGCGAAGCACGCCAACCGCCATGCGCCGGATCTCCATCTCGGCGCCCTCACTGGAACGCAGTTCGAGCATGGTACGCCAGGCACGGGCGTTTCCTGTGACCACGATCTTCGTCTCCGTGGAATTGGGCAGCACTCCACGCGCGGCTTCGCGCGCCATTTTGCGGCGGTGCACCCTGTCGGCAACCCACGCGTAGCGCTCCATCAGCTTCTCCACGAGTGCCACATAAGCAGCCTGGGCACCTTCCATCTGCGCCTTCCAGGTGGCGAGAAGCGATTCGTCGCCGAGGATAGCGGGCGGCACGACGAACGCGGCGTGGCTCTCGTCGACGTAGCGCTGCGAAAGCTGCGAGTAGGCGAACCCCGCTCGGTGCCGTACGAGCTCATGCGTGAGTGAGCGAGACACACCTTCGACGAGCAGCGAGTAGTTCGCATGCTCGAGAACGCTGCCGTGCCCCTGGCGCTTGATGTTCTCGAGGTACTCGCGCGTCGCCCGGTTGGCCGGATTCTTCTGGCTCATGTAACAGAGCCGGCCCGCGAACTCCGCGAGCCGCTCGCCGTCGGTGCTCTCGCCGATCCACGTTACGGCGAGATGCAGCGGCTCCACAAACGCAGGCCGGGCGAGGATGGAAATTAGTGGTTCGCTGAAAAAATGCGGCATCGCCCGGAGTCGAGTGCGTTGAGGTCGCGGCGAAAGCTATGCCGCGACCTCAAACGCAGCCAACCTGGTCTCCGCGTCGCGCCGGACGCGCGCGTCCGCCTTGATGAAGGTCAGCCGGTGATCGTTTTCTGATTCGCCTGCGTGCCGACCGTGATCTTGCGCGGAAGCGATCCGGCCGATTTCGGCACCGTGACGGTGAGGACGCCGCTGGCGTACGTCGCCTCGATCTTGTCCGCGTCGACGTGTTCGGGCAGCCGCACGGACCGCGAAAGCTGCCGCTCAGGCGCTCCGCGCTATAGACGCGAGCGGTCGCGTAGATGTCAACCGGCGGAAGCCAGAGTTGAGGCCGCGCGGACCTCCCGGATGCGGCGGTCTGCGGCGACCCGCTGGCAGCTCGTCCATGGCGCGGCTGATGAACAGCATGCGGTCGAACATGCTGTTGAAATTTCTGCTGAACATGGCGGAATCCCCGTTGGAAGTTGAATGGATCAATCCGCCACTGGCAGGCGGACATCTGCTCACTGATGGCAGCCCATCGCGGACGCCGGGGGTGAGTCATTCAAGCGGGATGGGCATCTCTCGCGCCTTGCGATCGGGCCAGAATGACAGACGGCTTTGTCATCGCGACAGAGCCGTTTGCCATGTTGGCAATCTCGTCGGTCGAGCCGGCCCGCTACTCCAACTCGCGCCGGTCGCGATCAGGCAGCCATTGGCGCGAAGGGAACGAACGGCCGTGATTTCACGCGATCGACCAACGCGCGCAGCCCGCGATTGCTGACCAGGGTCACGAGTGCCGCGGCCGTGAGCGATCGCACCTCGACGCGCGAGATTTTCACCGGGCCAGACTCGGAGAGCAACGCCTGTGTGCGCGCCAGGTCGCGAAGGGTCGCGTAGGCGAACAACAGCGGCAGCACGCAGAACGCACGAATGGCGAGGGCTCGCCGCGGGATCATGAGCGTGTAGACGAGCGCATCGTCGAGATCGCGCCCTGCGAGCTGGATGAAGGTCGCGATGGCGGCGTGGTTGCACGCCGCGTGCGCCTGGGAGAGAAGCGTCGTGTGTCCGCTGCCGTGTTCTGCCAGGGTCGATTCCGGAATGTAGATCGCGTTCTCGTGCTGCGCGTCCCAGGCGATGTCCTTGAGGATGTTCACGGTCTGGAGCGCCTCGCCGAACTGCTGGCACTTGGCCCAGAGCCGTGCGAATTCGGCCTTGCCAACACTCGCTGCGTGCTCGTGCCAGAGTTCCGTCAGCAAGCATCCCACAGTTCCCGCCACGTAGTAGCAGTATTCGCGATACTCGGCGAGGGTCTGAATACGGATTCCCCGCGGGTAGAGTCCGACAAACTTTCGCATGCCGTGCACCATCACGCCCACCCAGTGCTGTACCCGCGCGCGCGAGCGTTCGGGCAGCGAACGGAGGAGCACGCACACATGGTCCGTGTGTCGCAGCAGGTCCACGTGGGCAGGATCGCCCTGGATGTCTGATGCGAGGCGTGGAAACGCTTCCGCGGCGTCGCGCTCACCGAGCGCGCGCAGGAAGGCATCGAGCAGCTCGGCCTTCCGCCCGGGCGAGGTCGTGCCGTCGTCTTCGATGGTGTCGGCTATGCGACAGAGGAGATAGGCCGTCAGGACGGCGCGCCCAAGAATTCCGGGAAGAAAGCGAATGGAAATCGCGAAGGTGCGCGACACCTCCGGAAGAACTGCCCTTGCGAATCGATCGGCGTAGCGGAGGCGCTCGGAGGAGTCCGCGGAGTGTGCGGCGGCAGTCATTTCGGCAAGCGCGGCGGCCCCACGATGACGTCGAGGAGCGCCTGTGCCGCCGAGGGCTTCGCCGTGCCGTATTGGAGCCGGTCGAGCACCTGTTCGAGGCCGAGCTGGGCGCGGGCGAGCAGCCGCCGGTATTGGCGTCGCGTCACAGCAAACGCAGCCCCGCCCAGGAGGATCGCTGGCAGCACGGCGAGCAGGGGCGCGACTCCGATGACCAGGAACGGTACGGCAGCGGCCAGGAGTGCCAGCGCGGAAATCGAGGCCAACTCGATGCGCCGCGCACGAACGTCGCCAAAGCCGGCGGTGAGTCGAACGTGAATGCGCGTTTCATCTACTGCTGCAACGCTCGCAGTGACTTCGGTGGCGGCGGCTAGGTGGTACGTTCGTCCGCTGAGCGCGAAGCCGCGGCGAAGGCCACCGATCAATCCGCGTTGCGCCTCCCACGCGAGCCGCTCGGGAAAGCGGCGCTTGAGCACCAGCACCTCGTCGCGCTGCATGATGCCATCGAGCGCGGAGAGCACCGACGCCGGGGACCCTGATACGACGCGCGCGGCATGGATCGATGCGGGGCCAGCGAACGTCACGACAAGCCCGGCTTCCGCGGGCAGCAATCCGCGGTCCCGCTCTTCCGCGAGTGCCTGCCGCAGGTGCTCCGGCGAAATCCCTACCTCGTTGCCGAGGTCGAGCAGCTGCTGTTCTGATAACGCCTCGGGCCGGTCCCCCACTGCGGCCTGCAGTTCACTCGCGCGCGCGAGCACGCGTTCGAGCCCCGCGCGGTCAAGCACCGGCCGATCGTTCGGCGCCGGATCAGTCAGGTCGCCGGCCATCGTCGGATACGCTGGAGGCGTGTCAGGGCGCGGCCGCGCGGCCGCAGGCCACGCAGAACTTCCATGCCGGTTCGAGTTCGGCGCTGCAGGCGGCACAACGGCGCATCAGAAGATTCTGGCCGCATGCGGGGCAGTACCGGACCTCGCGTCCTTCCGGGAGTGCCTGCCCGCAGTACTTGCATCCTGGTCGTGCCTCGCGATGCAGAGCCACGGCATCGGGATCGAGCGGACGCGGTGACGACACCGCGTGTGGTGCGCGCGGTCCGGTTGGCGCTTCGCGTCGCGGTCCGGTTGGCGCCTCGCGATGCGGCGTACTGGCGAGTGTGGCCGGCGTGCTCGCCGAAGGCTTCGCGACCGGCGCCGCCGACACGCGAGCTGGCGTTGCGCTCGCAGGCGAAGGGGGGGGTGCAGTCTGCGCTGACGCAGGCTCCATGGGAACCCCGATGCCAGCTTCGGGTGCCGCTCCCATCGATTCCAGCAGCCGTCGCGTGTGCTCCTGCGACAGTGTCACCCGCGCGTTCACGTACGAACGATATGCTGTGAGATTGGGATTGGGAGATGCGAGCTCGGTCTTCAGGTCGTCCTGCATCAGATCGTCGACGAAGAGATAGCCCCGCTCTCCTGCCAGCAGGCGCGTCACGGTGTGTGCGAAGTCGTCATTCGTCATCACGCCCACGTCGGAGCGCACCGCGCGATATGGAACGAGGTCGAGAAGCTCGCCTACCTCCAGCGGACGCGACAGATTCTCCGGGCGCGCGTCGCGCACTGCGCGTACCACACGCTGGAACAGCCGGTCGAGTTCGTCCACGAGTGGATTGTCCTGTGGCTACGGCGTCCGCGGTTTGGCACGCTTTCTGGCCGCCGCCTTGGCCGAGTCGGCCGCACTGGCGGTCCCGTCAAGGCGATCCATCGTGGCGTCGATGTCGTTGGCCACCCGGCCGCGTGACGTTCCGCCAACACGCTCCACCAGGCGCGTGACAATGGAGGGTTTCCCCTCGGATCCGTCGGAGAAGCCGAGGTAGTAGCCGCCCGCAACGCCAATGGCGAGCGCGAGAAGAAATTTCATGTCACGATCCCGAGAGAGGAGGAGGCACTCTACGGACGTTAATCGTTTGGTTCCGGTAACGGTGCGTGCGGGCGGAACGCGACGGCGTCGGGAAACGGACTCGGATCGGACTGTATCGCTCCCTTGTCGCGGGCAACGGCCAACCACCCATCGAACCCCGACTGTATGAGACCGTCTGACCGCGTTTGCGTCGTCGCCGCGCGGGTGGCCAGGTAGTTTGCGTACTCGTTCTGCGCGTGGCCGTCGTGTCCCCGTACCCACCGCCAGCACACCTCGTGGCCATTCACGGCGTGAATGGCCTCATGCCAGAGCTCGAGGTTTTCGATGGCGCCTCCCTTGCGCTTCCAGCCGCGCTTCGCCCACCCGTGGACCCAGTCCGTCATGCCGTCGACGATATAGCGGGAATCGGTGGTGAAAACGATGCGAAAGCGCACACCGTTCGTGCCAACGGCATCCATGGTCTCGATTACTGACTGCAGCGCCATGCGGTTGTTGGTTGTCGCCAGATCACTGATCCAGAGATCACGACGGACTGGCGCGAGGGCGCCCTGCCGGTATTCCACGAGTGCCCCGGCCCCGCCGGGATTGTCGCCATCACGGCCGTTCCCGAGACACGACTCGTCGGCGAACACCGCGATCAATTCGGGGCCGGCTCCGCGTGACCCGTGAACGCTCACAGCACGACCTCCAGGCCGTCCGCTTCATCCACCCAGAGCTCGAACGGATCTCCGGTGGTGGGGTGTCGGGCCTCAATTACCTCACGGTTGCCACGCACGACAAGGCGCTCAGGAATCACCGTGTACTCAGTGCCCCGGCGCCGCACGACAATGCGGCTCCCGTCGCGAATCGCACGCTCGAGCGCGTCATACTGCGCAACCGTCAGCTGGGTCAATTCACGCGGCGTTGAGGAACCAGTCGCGAATGAGCGATGTCATCACTCCCGTCGCCCGCTCGATCTCCGTCACCAGCACGTACTCTTCCGCCGCATGCGCCAGCGCGATGTCGCCGGGCCCGAAACAGACGGCGGGAATGCCTGCTGCACTCAGGAGCGCAGCGTCTGTCCAGCAGGAAAGCCCTTCGATGCGCGCGGGCTCATTCGCCCGATTCAGGGATGCGGCCAGCGCATGTACGATGGGACTATCGGCGCTGACATCATTGGGTTCCTGCGAGAAGCCTGGTCGAACCTCGGCCAGCAGCTCCGGCCGGCGAGCGCGGACTCGCGCACAAGCCTCCTCCACCTCACTCGCGAACAGCCCGGGCGCCTCGCCCGGTATCGTGCGGCGTTCGAGCTGCACGCTGCACAGGTCGGGATATGTCGAGAGGCCGATGCCACCGCTCACCAGCGACGCATGAAGCGATGGCCTTCCAAGCATTGGATGAGATCGTTTTGCGAGGGTATGAGTCTGGTAGTTCTCGAGTTCCGCCAGAACGAGCGCGGCAAGTGCGATGGCGTCTACACCAATGTCCCAGCGGCTGCCATGCGCCGCAGTTCCATGTACGACGAGTTCCACCCAGGCAAAGCCGCGATGAGCGGGGCAAATGGCGAGGCCTGTCGGCTCGGTGACAATCGCCGCCGCGGCTCGGAGGCCGGAGTCCAGCAATCGCCGCGTGCCGATGCTGTGAAACTCTTCATCGGTCACGGCGGCGACGATGACTTCGCCTTCGAGGCCGCCGTCAGCCGCTCGGGCGGCGGCCGCGCACATCGAGGCAACTCCGGCCTTCATATCCGTGGAGCCCCGACCGAAGAGCCGTCCATCGCGAATGGCGGGATCCCATGCCGGGTGTACCATGCCTTCGACGCCGACCGTGTCGAGGTGGCCGTTCAGCAACAGGGCGCGGTCCCCCGATTGGGCCGCCGAGCCGATACGCGCAATCACGTTGGGTCGATTCACGCCCGTCTCCTGGAGTTCCACGCGGAACCCCCAACCGGACAGCACGTCGGCAAGCGCGCGGGCGCAGGCGCCTTCACCGGGGCCGTCACGGACGAGTGCCGGATTTCGTGAGTCGATGGCGACGAGCGTCTTTGTGAGGCCGACGGCGTCGCCGCGCGGAACCGGACGCGTAGGCTACTTCTTCGCCGCGGGTTTCTTTCTTGCCGCTGTCTTCTTCCTGACCGCAGACTTCCTCGCACCCGCCGGCTTCTTCGTCGAAGCGGACTTTTTCTTCGCCGCCGTCCGGATTGCGTTCGCGAGTGTAGGCTTCGCCTTCACAGCGGGCAGCGGTTTATGTACCGGCATCGCGGCCATGGCGACTGTGACCGGCTTCGCAATGCTCTTGAGGCCCGGCACTTCGTGCACGCGCGCCGGCGGCTTCTTGCCCTTGTGCTTCTTCGTCCACGAGTCTTCCGCCTCGCGGATCAGCTTGTCGGCTTCCTCCTGCGTCATCTGCCCACGGCGGACCATGTATTGCACCAGGTCGCGCGAACTCTCGATGGCGAATGATGTAAGCCCGGCCGCGGCGTTGATGACATCTTTCATCGCGGCGGCCATCTTGCTTCCGGCCTCCATGCTGATTTCCTGCGCTTTTGCCGCCATTTCCGCGACAGTGTCGCGAACGTCGGCCCCGCGGTGACCGGGGTGTCGGCGCACCGGAGGCACGATTGCACCAAGGGTCGGTTCTACCACGACGGGTTTCGCGGCAGGCGTTTTATCGGGCATTCGCACTCGCTCTGCCCTCGAGCGGACGCTCGCTCAGAGGGCGAATGAAAAAGGAACGGGACTCGCGCGCATCAGCCCATCGGCGGCTGCTGGGCCGCCACGGCGAAAAATCGCGCGATGTGATCGGGGGCAAGTATATGAAAAAGATGGAGCCAAACAAGTGACGACGCTGCAAGGGATTGGCGGCATCATGGACTACCTGGCTGCACAATGATATTGCGAGTGGTGAAGCAGAACGTCGCTGTGTGCACGTTTATGGGTCATTATACGGCCATGATGGCGACACTATAACTATGTCAATGCCTCTCGCTGGTACGAGAGTCCTCGATTTCACGAGAGTTCTTGCCGGGCCGGTTGCGACGATGATCCTGGGAGATCTCGGGGCCGATATCATCAAGGTGGAACGGCCAGGCTCTGGCGATGAGAGCCGTGGATGGGGGCCGCCCTTCGACTCCCGAGGCGAAAGCGCCTACTTCCTCAGTTGTAATAGAAACAAGCTGAGCGTGGCTGCCGACCTGGATAGCGCGGCCGATCAGGCAATGCTGCGTGCACTTGCCGTTGGCGCCGACGTCGTCCTGGACAACTTCCGGTCGGCCACGCTGCCGGCACGAGGGCTCGAACCGGAGTCAATCCTCGCCGAGAATCCCCGGCTCATCTGGTGTACGATCACTGGATTCGGCCCTTCGAGTTCGCGTCCCGGATACGATTTCGTCGTTCAGGCTGAGTCGGGCTGGATGGCGATCACGGGTGAAGTGACAGGAATACCGGTGAAGGTCGGGATAGCGCTCGTGGACGTGATAACGGGAAAGGATGCTGCGATCGCGATTCTTGCAGCGCTCGCCGCCACAAACAGAGGGGGCGTGATCCAACGGCGACTTTTCGTTTCGCTCCAGCATACCGCCGTGAGTTCATTGGTAAACGTCGCGCAGAACGCGCTCGTTACCGGGCGCGACGCGGCGCGCTGGGGCAACGCGCATGCCAATCTTGTGCCGTATGAGCTGTTTCGAGCCGCCGACCGTCCCTTGGTGATTGCCGTGGGAAGCGATCCCCAATTTGCTGCGCTCGTTCGCTGTCTGGACCTCAGCGCGCTCTCGGAAGCGCGCTTCGCCACGAACGCCGGCCGGCTCGAGCATCGTGAGCTGGTAGTCGGGCTGATCCGCGAGCGGATCACCACCAGATCCGCTGCAGACTGGATTGCGCTGCTCGAGCGCTCCGGCGTTCCATGTGGAGTGGTTCGGACTGTGCTGGAAGCGTTAGCCGATGTTTCCGGCTCGGCCATCACCGGAGTTGCGCCATTGGAGCCGGCCGCCGTGCGCCGACCACCGCCCACGCTCGACCAGCACGGCGCGCTCATTCGGTCGCACGGCTGGAGCGCGTTCACCCAGCTGACCACCCGTGCTGACTAGCGTTCACGAACCAATGGTCATCGCTCACCGCTACTCAGGCGGTCGTCGCGCCTTGCTCGGCGGCATGCTCGCCGCGGCACTCTGTGCATGCGAAGGCACGGATGCGCACGTGAGCGGCCCGAAGGGTGGCAGTGCGTTCGTGCACTATGTGGCCATCGGGACGAGCCTTACCATGGGTGTGCAATCGGCAGGTGTCCTGTACAACTCGCAGGTGGAAGCCTGGCCATCGCTTCTCGCGCGCGCAGCCGGCGCCGACTTCTCGGTGCCATTGCTGCGGTCGCCCGGGTGCACGCCGCCGGTCATCGCGCCGCTGCAGCTGGCGCGATTCCTGTCGGGCGCCAGCACCCTGATGGCCGACACGAGTTGTGCCGGTGTGCTGGGCGCCGCGGCGCCGCCGCTCAACAATGTTGCGCTCGCCGGCGCCACCGCATGGGCGGCGCTCAATCTCACACCAAAGCTCGTTGCGGCTGCACCGGCCCTGTACGACGCCGGTGACCGGGGGCGGTATCCCGCTGTGCTTGCGCCCACGCAGTCGCAGGTGACTGCAATGGCGGTGCAGGGGGCGTCCTTCGTCTCGGTCGAACTCGGTTTTGCGGAGCTCATTCGTGCCGCAACGAGTGGACTGGTGGTTGCGGCCACATCCTACACGCAGACCGCTCCGTTCACGTATGTGCCCGCCGCGCTGTTTGCCCCGGTCTACGCCGCCATATCGGATAGCGTGAAACGGTCGGGTGCACGCGTGGTGCTGCTCACAGTTCCGCATGTAACGCGGCTCAATGCCATGCGCCTCGGAAGCGAACTCTGGAATGCGCGCGCAGACTTGGCGACGTTCGGCGTGAACGTCGCCGACGACTGCAACGGCAGCGCGAATTTCGTCTTCACCGGCACCTTGATACCGATGCTGACACTGAATGCGTTGACGGCCGACTCTGCCCAGATCCTCTCATGCGCCGATCTGCCCGGCGCGGCGGATGGTGTGCTCACGCCGGCCGATGTTGTCACGCTCGATGCAGTCGTTGATCAGATGAACGCTCAAATCCGCCAGCTCGCCACGCGGAATGGCTGGGCACTCGCCGACCTCGACGCCACATTCACGAGTTTCGTAGCTGGCCGGACGTCGTACCGAGCGTCGGAGCAGCTCGCATGCGTGTATCCTTATGGTGCGTTCATTTCGCTCGACGGAGTGCACCCGAATGTGTCGGGCCATCAGGCGATCGCGCGCCAGGTAGCGGAGGCGGTCAATGCAACATACGGTTTCGCGATCCAGGTCGCGGTCCCGATGCACCCCACAAGTGAGTCAATT
>Ga0210384_10005518_pt1 | contig 13729 bp, 23 predicted proteins | sample IncBWH2MmetaG_FD_160574 | JGI IMG/M metagenome (GOLD analysis project Ga0210384, IMG submission 160574) | Forest soil microbial communities from Barre Woods Harvard Forest LTER site, Petersham, Massachusetts, United States - Inc-BW-H-2-M | ecosystem: Environmental > Terrestrial > Soil >...
TTTAAAGGTGGCAGAGATCAGCCACATAAAAAGATTCGAATTCTAATCGGTTCTTCTAACAAGGACTTGCCTGCTTTAAGCATCCAGTGTTTTGAGAATCGCCATTCAGAATGCATCGGTTTTTTGAGTCTGAATATTTTTGAAGCCATGAAGCCAAGATCAAACCTTAAATCTGAAAAATGCGAGTGCAGATGTCACAAAAAATAATGGGATTCGGTTGGATCTTGGGTATCTCTCGAAAGAGGAGAGGGCTAGAGTTATCAAGACAGGCGTTTGCCAGCGACTTTCTAAGCGGCAACGGTTATTGACACCGGAACCATTTGCGCAACTCCTGATTGAGCTTGTAAGTAACAATACGATCTATTCTTTGGGAGACCAAGTAATTCGGGAGCAGTGAAAAAAGATAATGCCCGTTGACATTTCTGCCGACGGGCATTATTAATCTAGCTGCGAGCAAGATTATGATTGAGCCGTTATCGGTGATTCACCGAAATAAATCAACCACAATCTGAAAATCGCCGAGAAGGACGCTCCTCACTCGTTAACTAGGAGCATTATTTACGGGCGCTGAAAGGCGTCCGGGTCCACGCGGGGACCTAAATACCCTAAGTATATAATTTGTGTTGCATGTTGTACCATTTATGATATAAAATAGAGTAAGTCTGTGGTTTTGAGAGAAGGCAGTGTGGAAGGACATACCCAATAAGATGAGGCTAGTGAACCTTGAAAGCGGGCGTTCTCATCTTAGGCTTAAACGAGGTCGCCAGGAGAGCCGGTATCAAGCCCGGCCCTTCTCTCAAAACCACAGACAAATACCCGCATATCTTCAGTCTCTCGTTTCGCGAAGCTAAGGAGATCCAAAAGGGGTTAGCATATGATCACTGATCTCGCATTTGGAGATGATACATGACTGACTGGCGTGAGATCGCGAAGGAGTTTGAGCATCACCCGATCACCGATGGCCGTTCTGGACATGTTCAGCGCATGGCCGAGGAGATCCTAAGACTTCGAAGGATAATTGCAAAAGAATTGACCGAAGATGATGATCTAGGTGCCGAGTTCATTTACGTGAATATCTTAAAAGAAGAGATTGCTCATCTCGTGCAACATATTAAAGGGCTACCAGAATAAAATATTCGATTGTTGATTCAACAAAATGAAATCATTGGACTGGTCCGAGGCATTGACTTTAGAGGACTGGATGATCGAAAAGATCCGAAAAGGAGACATTCAAGTCGTGATTGATCTCATGAAGAACTTGCCAGAAAGCATGAAACAGAAGTATCGAGAGATTTGGAAGAGAGAAATGGAGAAGAGGAAGAGATGAACGAATATAAAGAATTGACGATGGGTGAACTAGCTGGAAAGAAGGTCATCTCTGCGTCGATCAATGATGATAAAGACGTCATTGTCTTACAGACTGAAACAGGTCCGCTGTATCTTTCTTGGGTAGGTAATTGTTGTTCTCATTGCTACTTGGCTCATATTTCTGGAGCAGAAAATTTAACTGGGTCGACGATTCTGAATATAGAAAATGCCGAATGGACGCAGCCCTTTGAAGAAGAGGGTTACGAAGTCACCCAAACTATGGGGTCTAAAATAATGACATCCAATGGCTATGTCGATTTTGAGACTAGATTAGATCATAATGGATACTACTCTGGTAAGATTCGAATCTCAGAGGGGTACGCATTGGATCAATATAGTCAAAGGAAAGAAGAAGGATCATTGGTTACTTTAATTGATTTTTGAATAGAAGTCAGGAATAGAGAAATGGAAAAGAAGAAATGAACAAGTTTCAGAAAGGCGATCGTGTCGCTTGCTACTTTGGCCTAGAAGGAGAAGGAGCCAAAAGATGGACTGGGACTGTGGACTACGCAAAGGAAGACTATGTCCAGGTCACCACGGATGACGGCGTAGCAGGACGAGGACTTCATCCCAAGCAATGCCGGAAGCTGGTGAAGAAGAAACGGAATAGAATTTGGGTAAAGCCAGAATTTCTAAAATCAGCACTTGATAAACTGTTCGATGAGAACAAAAACTATTGTTTAGCGAAATATCCTGCCCCTGATACCTATTGGACCGAGTTTGTCGAGGTCAAAAAGAAATGATTCACTCAGTGGCTTGCACAGAAAAAAGAAGAACAGAAAGATAGGGACCGTTTCTATGCAGAAAAGGTCCTTTGGGTTTTGAAGAAGCATTTGGGAATAAAATGAAAATAGATCTTAAAAAGCCAGATTTGAGAAAAGTTGAAATTGGAACAGAAGTGATTACCTCTAGCGGGCACTCTTTTGTTCTTCTCTCAAGAGATTCAGATGGAAAAGAATCGTGGAAAGATGAAAGCTCTGGATTGATTTGGAGTTCAAAAGAAGAAGGTAATTATTCTCATGATGAAGCGGTGAAAAAATTCAAAGATCGATTACCTTCTAAACAAGAATTTGAGATCGGTGAAGAGCATGGAATTCGAGAAGTGCTTGATCTGAGCAATAGGTGGTTTTGGTCGTCGTCGGGGTCCCCATACTATCCCGCCTACGCCTACGTCTTCTTTAGCGATAATGGCAGCTTCGACAGCTTCGATCGCAGCGATGGCTATGGATCGGTCGTCTGCGTCGGTGGCCGCTGAGCGTGGTGGGTTAATGATTCGATTATTTCTTCCCATTTCTCCTCAGCCGAAATTAAGGCCAAGACTGGGCAGGAATGGGGCGTATACTCCACAAAAGACCAAGCAGTATGAAAGTGCCGTCGCCATGATGCTGAGAGCCCAATATAAACAAGAACCGATTCTAGGGGCGATTAGAGCAAAATTCGTATTCTACATGGGACAACCCAAAAAAAAGGTCCGAGAACACCACACAGTCAGACCGGATCTGGATAACCTGATCAAGGCTGTCAAAGATGCTGCTAATGGGATTCTCTGGAAAGACGATTCACAGATTGTAGCTCTAATGGCAAGGAAGCTATACGACTGGACAGATAAACGAGTAGGAATTGATATTGAACTGGAGAGAATAGGATGAAAACAATTGATTTAAGAAAACCTAGATTTGAAGAATTAAAGATCGGAGATCGAGTCATTACTTCAAAGGGGTTCACATTTTTAAAAACTAAGAGCGGATTCTTGGATCAAAAGACGAAATTGGAATGGCGTCAGCCAGAAAAAAGGAAGTACAATCACGATGATGCCACGAAAAAGTATTCTTCTTCAAAGAAAAGACTTCCCACGAAGGGAGAATTTGAGATCGGTGAAGAGCATGGAATTCGAGAAGTGCTTGATCTGAGCAATAGGTGGTTTTGGTCGTCGTCGGGGAACCCTAACGATCCCGCCGTCGCCTACTTCTTCAATGGCGTTAATGGCGGCATCTTCAGCGGCGATCGCAGCAATGGCAATGGATCGGTCGTCTGCGTCGGTGGCCGCTGAGCGTGAATTAATTAATTATTAGATCATTAGCCCTCTGAAAAGAGGGCGATAAATTATGAAGACAATGATTGGAAATGATGACGACTGGAATTGGAGTCGAGAGATGAAAGAAACCGAATCCGTTTGTAACCACCAGTCCGAGATCACTGCTCTTCGAGAAGCTATTATCCGGTTGGCGAAAGAGAACGATGAGCTGAGGATAAAGCTGGTGAAGAACCAGAAAGCCGAAAGCTACAAGATGGAACCGATTTACGCATGTCTTTAGGCGATGTTCGCATTTATTGTGGATCTTGCGATTATGATGCACCGATGATCATTGATCAGATGCAAAAAGATTCTTTGAATGGGGACAAAATCTGGGGAGATCTGGTTTGTGGCCGATGTCGATCAGTAATCGCCACGATCAGTGTTAATGAACCTGGGATTTACCAATTCAAGAAGGTTGAAGAAGTATGAAGCTGATGCCAACCGATCAGATTACTTGGTACAGAGCAAAGAGTGGTCGTTATTCTCATGGAACCGAGAAGATCGCCAACCTACCTGCACCGCCTGTAATCAAAAGAAGACGTACCATTTCTCACAAATCTGCTCGGATTGCCGAGTAAAGAGCTGCATCGATTGTAAAAAGAAGATCAATCATCGATTTCCGAAATTACGCTGCGAAAAGTGTCGCCAAAAATTTTTGAAATCCGCCAATAGTTATTGACTGCGCCAATAACCCCTGTCATTTCTAAAGATCTACCAATGTCTAGAAATGAAAGGAGGTGAGATCACATGGCTAAAGGAAAGAAAAAGGGCGGTAAGAAGTAAGTTTCTATCCGGTCTGTGCGCCGGTAGGCAAATCAAATGAGTGTCAAAGCTAGTCTGCCGGCGCTTTCAAAGAAACAGTTGACAATATCCGACTTTAATAATTTACTATCAAGAACTATGCCATTCCAACCAGGACATGCCCCGATGGGCGGCAGACCCAAAGGATCTATCAACAAAGACAGACGCAGTCTACAAGACCGAGCGAAAGCCCTCGGCGTAGATCCACTCGATGTGCTTTTCATGTTTGCTGCTGGCAATAACGAAGCGCTCAAAGACCCGAACCCGATCACCCTTGATCAACGTCTTCGAGCTGCCTCAGAAGCTGCTCAGTATTTGTACGCAAAGAGACGGGCGACAGAATTGTCTGGACCTGACGGGGGACCCGTGGAACAAATTATTCAAGCCGCACAAGAATTCCAGCAGATGGATCGGGCAGCACTGATCCAGATCGTGGAAGAAGAATTGGTGAAACTTAAGGGAGAGTAAGTGACCCCAGATATCCAAATCCGTCCATTTAAGACTGCTGACTTCCCATTTGTGGTTTCAAGCTGGTTAAAATCCTACAAAATGATGTCTTATTTCGCCAGGAAAGTTCCTCATCGGATTTTTTTTGGACACCATAAAAGAGTGATTGCCGCTATTTTAGACTCTCCTATGGTAAAGGTTTACGTGGCGGTATCTCCGGACGACGACGATCAGATCATAGGGTATCTGGTCGCCAGTGCAGTTCGTTCTCCACATGAAGATCGCCAATGTGTAGTTATTCAATATCTTTTTGTTAAAAGAGAATTCCAAAGATTGGGCATTGCTACTAAATTGATCGGAATACTCAATATTAAGCAACAAGACGAAGTATCTTACACACACCTTTGCCGTTTATGGTCGTGCTCACACAGAGCTCCGTTACCACCAGCGATTGTTGGATTTTGTAATCAAAATTACTGCAAAAACGATTCTACTGATGAATGGATCGCGAAGAAATATCCGAACTGGGTGTATAACCCTTACTTGATATGAAATACTGCCCTATTATTGTCCATCCAAAGCCGGAGAATGAGAAAGAGTTCATAGAGGCAGTTAAAAGAGAAATAGATTTAGGAATGAGACGTATGTGGGAAATCCTCCTTGAGAAGGACTGGAAAGCATACAAAGAATGGAAAAAACAAAAGATCTTATGAGATTCAAAATCTATAATAAAAAAGAATATGCAGAGAAAGAGAATGAGCTAGGCCCAAGGATTCAATATGTCGATGTGAGAGTAGATGATAAAGGTGTAATGGGGTTCAGAGAAGACGAATGTATCGTTCTTTCCGAACGGTCAGCGGAATTCATGTTAGGGGTTTGTAGTGACGCTCTTAGCTCGATCCGAAAAATTGTTAGTTAAGAAAGGAAACTATGACTAAACCTAAGATTCTACGAGTCGTCTTCACCCAAGGAACCACTGTCACCCTTCCTCAACCCGTTGGATCGAGGAGTTCCTTGGATCTCACGATGCACAATGTGACGATCGAATACCATCCGGTGGGCATTAGAATCACTAAGCCTGGAATGGATAAAGCCGTTGTAGTTCCCTTTGCTCAAGTTCTCAATCTAGACGAAGAACTTGAATCTGAAGTATCTGTGGACCTCAAGAGAGGACCTGGACGACCAAAAATCCTAGATGCTTCTCATTGATATTGGAATCATCTTGATCTTAGTCGTGGTTTGCTATTTAGAATATCGAGAATGAATCTTCGTCTTGATCTGGCTTTAGCAACTCTTCGAGAACAAAACAAAGGCCAGTTTAATATTAAACTATTCTGCTTTAATGAGCAGTTGGCGTTCATTCAAGATCCTGCTCAGTTCAAGACGGCAGTATGCTCCAGGCGATCTGGAAAGACGATTGCGTGTGCTGCTGATCTTATGGATACAGCCCTCAAGCACGAGGGAATTGTCTGTTTATACATTACACTGAGCCGCGTTAATGCTAAGAGGATCATCTGGCCAGAGCTTTTGAAGCTTAACAGACTGTTCACGCTGAATGGTCGAGCGAACGAGACGGATCTCTCACTGAAGTTTCCTAATGGGAGTGTGATCTATGTCTCCGGTGCGAAAGACAAAAGTGAAATCGAGAACTTCCGAGGTCTCCCGCTTAAAAAGGTCTATATTGACGAATGCCAGTCATTCCGAGGATATATCCAGGATCTTGTGGACGATGTATTATCCAAGGCCTTATTTGACTACGCGGGAACGCTCTGTCTTATCGGAACTCCTGCGCTCGTACCGGCGGGATACTTCCATGATTGCGCGCATTCTAAAGCGTGGGCACACCATGGATGGACGATGTTCCAAAACCCGCATCTTGCTAAAAAAAGCGGGAAAACCCCACAAGCACTCATCCAAGCCGACTGTGAAAGGATGGGGGTAGGGCTTGAGCATCCTAAAATACAGCGTGAGTGTTTTGGTCGTTGGGTTGTGGATAGTGATTCCCTCGTATTTCATTATGAATCTTCTAGGAATCACTATTCTGAACGACCCCAAAGTAATGGCTGGAGCTTTGTTATCGGGGTGGATCTCGGGTTTGATGACGCGGACGCCATTTCGGTAGTCGGATGGTCCGAAAAGAGTAAAGAAGCTTATCTCGTTGAAGAAGTAGTCAAACGAAAGCAAGGCATCACCGAACTTGCCGAACAAATCGGCTCTCTGATCCAAAAGTATAAGCCGATAAAAGTAGTCATGGATACGGGGGGCCTGGGCAAGAAGATTGCTGAGGAGTTGGCCCAGAGATACCAGCTACCGATTGATGCGGCGGAAAAGACCAGAAAGTTCGAATTCATCGAACTCTTAAATGACGCCATGAGAACAGGAAAGTTTTATGCCAAAATGGAAAGTAAGTTCGCGCAAGATTGTTCGCTTGTCGAATGGGATCGAGATCTACTCTCCCCCGACAAGCTTAGGATATCTGACAGCTACCATTCCGATATCTGCGACGCCGTCTTATATGCATTTCGAGAGGCTTTGCATTGGCTTTACGAACCCGAGCCTATCCGACCCCATTACTCCACCTCAGCCTGGCAAAAGCAGCAAGAAGAAGAGATGGAAGAGATCGCTCAAGCGCAGCTAAGACGTGAAAAGGCTGACGATGAGTGGGGAATGACTGATCCTTGGAATGAGATATGACCTTCTTAGAAGCAATCAACGCCATTGAGAAGTTAGTCTCTAAGCTCCGAATGAAGCACAAAGATGGTTCAGAAATGGAACCGATCGTGGCTATTGGAAAGATTGGTCATTTCTACGGCGAGCGTTTCGATTCCCTGCTAACCGCCACAGAACAGGGTCAAATATCTATCGAGGAGTACTATATGGAAATGGTCAAAATAATCCATAGTTACCGGCGAAGGTTCGAGTAGTTCTGTCAGGACGTCAGCTCCTAGATAGCTTCTCTTTGAGATCCTGAAAGTACTCTAAACTCCTATTCACTACCGGCTCAACCACCTCTTTGGTGATCTCGATCGCCGGCCACTCGCGGGCCAGTCGCAAAAATATCCCTGGGTAGTGCTTTTTTGCTTCTTCCTCACTCTCGTAAAGCTCGTTCGTGATCATCACTCGATCCTCACCTAAAGAGCAGAGGGCTGGGTAGTAGAGCTGGTTTGTCTTGATCACTTAGTCCATCTTCCTTTCGCTAGCCTGTATTGGTTCCCGGTCCCATGTGAGTTACACTTGTAACTCCCCGATCCCTTCGTTGAATCCATCTCGATTATTGGAATGAACGTGCTTATACCAGTTCATCTTGAAAAGATACACTACCGTCAACTACCACCACGATTCATGCCCTGTGGAACTTATGAAACGCAGTTACAGAATTCAATGTCCGAAACTAAACAGATCGAGTTATTTAACGAACCAGCTCAAGCACGGGTTGAAAGGCAGGGATCTAAAGAGATTAACATCTCTTTTAAAGGCAGGGATCGGGATCTAAGAATGTATTTGCGATATTTGGAGAAGCATTAATACATCACTCTCTGGAAAAGGTTGTCAAGATTATTATAACAATTGACAACAGATATAATAATTGATCTCCTATAACTAATGAACATTGAACAGGTAAGAGCTGTCTTTACTCTCTGTAAAGAATTTGGAATTCGATCGATTAAAACCCCAGAATTAGAGGCTGTTTTCGACATTCAGGACACTCCAGTAGTCCTCTCCGATCTCATCAACAACGGAAAGATCCCTACTGAAGAAGAGTTCTTGTTCTCCGCTGTCGAGGGGTTTGGGCCTAAAGAAGAAGAGAAGCCTCTGATCCCGACGAAGGCAGAGGAATGAATAAGCCCATCACGGAACTTTATGAATTCCAATCCGTAGGCGGCAGCAATCGGATGTTCCGAGCATTCTTTGATCCGGATCCATTTCCAGCAAAGCACTGGGAAGTTGGCATGAGGTTCTGGGTCGTTGGAGTGAATCGAACAACGGGAGAGGTTCGGTTTAGCCTGGACTTAAACCATGAAGAACTCCCAAAAGAGAAAACTCGCAAGGAAGTCGAGGAACAATCATGTCCCGCATAGACTATACCACTCTCTCTGGTCAGAAAGATAACTCTCCCAGTGGGCGATACGAAGCTCGGTGGTGGGCAGTCCCGAAGCAGGAGCGTGCCGAATCTCTCGCCAAGATTATGACGGCGATCGCCCAGTATGACTCCAAGAGGCAGACCCAATACCAGATCAGCACCCGCCTCTACGGGAACACTAACCTCATGGGTCTCAATGGCCTATCGATGACCAAGATCGCTTCGGTGAACAATGCTCTCAAAGATCGAATCTCCTACAATCTGGTTCAAAGCACCGTCGACACAGTCACGGCCAAGATCAGCAAGAATAAGCCTAAACCGCTCTTCCTCACTTCGGGTGGGGATTACAAGATGCAGCGTAAGGCTAAGAAACTCGACCAGTTTGTGGATGGGGTGTTTTACGAGAATGAAGCGTACCGACTGGGAGCTGATGTATTTCGTGACGCTGGTGTTTTTGGGGATGGCTTTATTCACGTATTTGAACATTACGGTAGAGTAAAATGGGAGCGCGTGATGGCTTCCGAGCTCTTCGTGGACTGGGTAGAAGCCTTTTATGGTTCTCCTAGACAACTCCATCGAGGCAAGAATGTCGATCGAACAGTCATGGTCGACCTTTTCTCCAATCATAAATCAGAGATTCTGGCCGCTAACTCCGCTTCAGCTGATCTCATGGGCCAATACCAGAATGTAGCTGACCAGATCTTTGTTGGGGAGTCCTGGCACTTGCCGTCTGGACCGGACGCCAAGGATGGTCTTCACGTCATCTGGATCGATGGCCATATCTTATTTGAAGAGAAATGGGAGAAGGACCATTTTCCATTCGCTAAGTTCTCGTGGGGTAAAAGGATGTACGGCTACTGGGGGCAAGCCCTTGCTGAACAGATCCAGAATCTTCAACTCGAGCTCAATAAACTCTTATGGGTTGTCCAGCGAAGTATGCACCTAGCTGGCACCTTCAAGGTTTTTATTAAGAATGGCTCGAAGTTTCCTAAGGAACATATCAATAACGATATCGGAGCAATCATCTCTGGGAATGAGCCTCCTCAATATATTGTTCCTCCTATCGTTCAGCCCGAAGTCTATTCCCATATTCAAACCATCAAGACAATGGCCTATGAACAGGCCGGGATTTCTCAGCTTTCTGCGGCTTCTCAAAAGCCGGCGGGTCTTAATTCTGGTAAGGCCTTAAGAGAATACAACGATATCGAAACGGATCGGTTTATGACGGTAGGCCAAGCTTATGAGAGATTCTTCTTAGATCTTGCTAAGCTCTCAGTTGAAGCTGCCAAAGAAATTTACGAGCGCGAAGGCGAATATAAAGTCAAAGTACCCGGTAAGAAATTTATTAAAACCATTGACTGGAAAGATGTCGATCTGCAAGAAGATGAATATATTATGAAGATCTTCCCGGTTTCTTCTCTTCCCAATGATCCTGCGGGTAGGCTTCAGACGATTCAGGAATATATCCAGGCAGGATTTATCACCCCACGCGCCGGCAGGCGTCTCCTCGATTTCCCGGATCTGGAGCAAATCGAGGATCTTCAAAACTCCGAGGAAGATTATCTGCATGAAATCTTGGAAAAGATCGTGGACAATGGCGTCTATACGATCCCGGAACCATTCGATGACCTCCAACTCGCTTCAGAACTGGCTCTTGAATATTATGCTCAAGGAAAGTGTGCGAACTTGGAAGAAGAGAAGCTGTCGTTGTTGAGGAAGTTCATCGATCAGGTGAATCTGCTGAAGCAAAAGGCAATGCCTCCAGTTCCTCCCGCTGCTGGCCCAGGGATGGGGCCTCCGCAGGCAGCACCGCAGGCGTTACCTCAATCCCCAATGATCCCTAACGTTCCGGGGGCTGCTTGATTGTTGAATTGGACGAACACGAAATTAATTGTGTATATTTAAACTACTATTTGGCTAATAAATTTCACCATGACACCGATAAAGCTTATCGGATTTTAGCAGCACTGGTAGCGATGAAAATAGAAGAGATCTTGTCAAAAAAAGAGGAAGCTTATGGGGATTAAAAATCATACACCAGGACAAATCCGGTATTTTACTTACTACCTTAACTTTCCGAATGAATTGGCCAAAGTGATCGGCGCTCCGCAATGGGTTGATCAAGTACCTTTTGTTCATGAACTTCAGTTTGAATTGAAGAAGACTACCTTTGGGAAGATTCCTGGGATGGCTCGAGACATTTTGAACAAGGGTGAATGCCACTGGAAAGATCAAAATGGTGTCGAGCATCGAGTAGTTGTGGAAGATCAGCCCAGAGAAAAGAACTGGGGAGTCAAGAAACAAGTCATTCAATAAATCCAAAAAGGGAGAATCATGTTAGAATCAGCCCCAGGTGTTATTCAAGCATCCTTAAATCCAGAATCCGGAGAGATTAAAGTTCTCCCATCGGCACCTAAACCTCCAGACAGCCCATCTCCTGTCCCGGCGGCAGTTCCAGACCAGGCTGCCGCACAGACGCCTTCTCAGGATGTTCCGGCTGCTACTGCTCCAAAACCGGATCAGTTTTCTAAAGGGTTCGCCGCGATGGCCAAGAAGGACCGAGAACTTCGTGCCAGACAGGCGCAGCTTCGTCAAATGGAACAACAGATTCAAGAGCGAGAAGCTCAGATCGCTCGATTTGAACAACTCAAGCTTCAGAATCCTATCGAAGCGATGAAAGCTTTAGGGCTAACCTATGAAGACGTGACTAATTTTCAACTCAATGGCGGCCAAAATCCGACCGCTGAGATGGAGATTAAGAATATTAAACAGCAGATGCAAGAATACGTTCGACGTCAAGAAGCCGAAAAACAGGCTATTTTACAGAGACAACAACAAGCTCAACAGCAACAAGTGCAACAAACTCTAAATACATTTAAAGCAGAGGTTGCTGATTTTGTAAAATCAAAGCCAGACGAATTCGAATTGACGAATATGGAAGGTGATGAGGCTTATGATCTCATTGCCTCGACAGTAGAGCAGCACTTCTATCAGACCCAACAGATCATGCCTAAAGAACAGGCGGCAAAATTAGTAGAAGAGTATTTAACTCAAGACGCCGAAAAGAAACGAATGGCGAAGAAATTCCAGCAGCAGGTCCAGCCGGCGAAATCTGGTCAACCCAGTGAACCAGGGTTCCAAACTAAATCGGCTATGGACCGGGCTTCGAATGCTTTGTCTGGTCCAAGGCCGACGCTCAATAACACGATGACTGGCTCTACTCCGAGCATCGTGGCTCCGAGAATTGAGAATGATCGGATGCAAAGGGCTATTGCGGCGTTGAGTAAGTAGTGCTATAGATTCGCTTCAAAAGAGGGGAAAATGGCAAAACTTACAATCACCGAGGCTCTTGCTGAGGTGAAATTAATTGAAAAGAAACTAGTTAAAAAGCGTGAGAATGTCCTCGCTAATCTGAGTCGGTATTCTCACGTTCAAGATCCTATGCAGTCGGACGGAGGAACAACCTCATGGATTGAAAAAGAACATCAGTCTATGAAAGATCTTCAGACACGCCTGGAAAAGATCAGGTCTGGTATTGCGGATGCGAATCTCAAGACTGAGGTCACTGTTGGAGAAGCATCTAAAAGTGTTTTCGAATGGTTGACATGGAAGAGGGAAGTGGCTCCTGGCTATTTGGGTTTCCTCAAACAAGTCCATATGTCTACCAAGACTGCCTTAGACCAGCAGAATGCTCGCCCTGGACTGGTTACAGATTCTGATGGAAAACAAAAGTTAGTAGAATTGGTTCTGAATGTGAACTATTTGGACTATTTAAAACAAGCCGAGAAGGCAAATGACTTGCTTGAAGCCTTGGACGGTCAATTATCTCTCAAGAATGCGACCGTTTTGATCAACGTTTAATAGGTTTGTCTTCAAAAGCGATACGAAAGAAGAAGCAAAACTCAAAATAGTAGCTCATATGGTAGAGCAATCGACCGTAAATCGATGTGTAGTTGGTTCGATTCCAACCTATTTTACCGTGCAAATGGTAAAAACCTTGAAAAGCTGAAAGTTAAAATTTCAGAGTTTAAAGTGACGTTTTATCAAAGCGAAAAGGTTAGAGTTCAAAGCTAGATTGAAAACTGGATTCTACTCGGGCTTATTTGGGAGATCAGATAAGAGCTGCACTTGTTTCGCAGCATTTCGGAGTACCAGCTGCTTTTAGGAGACGTATTTTGGCCAATAGCTCAGATGGTTAGAGCAATCACCCTATAAGTGATAGGTCAATGGTTCGAATCCATTTTGGCCAACCATTTTATATTTGCAAATATAAAAAAATATGCCAGACTATTTCCAAATTAAGATATTCTAAATCTAAGTAGCGCCTTCGGGCATGTAAGACATCTCATCTAACGCCGGTAAGCTCCGGACATATTAAGTCATTCCAAGTTTAAGAGAAAAATTTCTCAACTCAAACTTAGGAGACTACTATGTCTTTCGGCGGCTATTTAGACTTAACCGCTATGAACGCGGCTCTCAAGGAGCTGTACGACGGCCAGGTTGTTGAAAACCTGGTGTACGCGGACAATCCGTTCCTAGCGATGGTGAAGAAGAACACGGACTTCGGCGGTAAATACAAACCCATCCCAATCGTGACGGGTGTTTCTCAGGGTCGTTCGGCGACCTTCAGTAATGCTCAGGGCAATCAAAGCCCGGTTCAGATCGAATCTTTCCTTCTGACCCGAAGCTCGGATTACTCGATTGCGACTATTGATAACCAGACGATGCTAGCCTCGAAGACCGATAAGATGGCCTTCTTGGAAGGATCGAAGCTGGTCATCGATGGCGCGATTCGCTCCATCACGAACTCGATTGCTTCGGCATTGTTCCGAAGTGGTACGGGTACAATTGGTTCGATTGGTTCGATCGCTACCGGTGTCATCACTTTGACGAATGCTGGCGATGTCGTCCAATTCGAAGTCAACATGGTGCTTCAAGCCGATACGACTGATGGC
>Ga0210384_10005519_pt1 | contig 13727 bp, 12 predicted proteins | sample IncBWH2MmetaG_FD_160574 | JGI IMG/M metagenome (GOLD analysis project Ga0210384, IMG submission 160574) | Forest soil microbial communities from Barre Woods Harvard Forest LTER site, Petersham, Massachusetts, United States - Inc-BW-H-2-M | ecosystem: Environmental > Terrestrial > Soil >...
CTTTGGGCATCAGCCTTTATACGTTTATCTTTTTACTGATGCCACAAACCCTATAGAGCTCATGGAAAACTATGCACAGGCCCTACAACTTCCCAATATTGAATTCGATTGTCGCAGAACAACGAATAAACATGATATGAATGTGCTTGAAGACTTTTTTGCATTGACTCAATTTGATTGTCTTATTCGAGTTGATTCAAACTTTTCATTAGTTGCTTCTAAGCTTGCTCACTATAAAGTACAAATAACCCCTAAACATTATCATTTTCATCCAACCAGGGGCTACCCTGTTATCGACAAGGTACTATTCACTTTTGCTAATGATTAACCATTCCAAATATGGATAGCAACATAATCATACCCTTTGTCTGCGTATTCTTTTACGGGAGCACAGTCAGATATGCACGCACTAGCCCACCTTAGCGGCCTAATCTTGACTTGGTTGGTACGCGCAAAAACAAAGTTAAAATAAATTTCATATTCTGACATAGCAGAAAATGCCATGTTCTTTTGAGTATCAACAGGAATTGCCCGTGCAATTGCCTTCCAGGGTTCCATGCCATGCTGACTCGCAATAAGACTAAACATATCTTTTAAAACTTCTTTTTGAAAAAGCATATGGTGCACGATACCTGAATATTCTTTGTAAAGTTTTTTTAATTCAGGCAATATCCGGAATGCATGGTCAAAATAAAAAACATTAAACTCATCGCCAGTAGCATATAATCCCGAACCATCTTCTGCCAGAAAATGTACAGGCTTAAAAAAAATAACATCCGCATCAACAATAAGAACATTTGAGGAAATATCAGGGATGTAGAACGGTGAAAAGAGTTTGAGAAATTGTTGGTAGATCCAACCCATACGAGATTTGGGACGATTAACTTGCCAGTAGGCTGCTTCAGGCGACCGAAATATTTCCAAAGCGATGCTCTCTTTACTAAAAGGGAAGATCTTTTCGTCCACCCATTCCGCCTCCTGAGTAAGAGGCTCAGATGAAATGACAATAACGCGACGAACTCCCTGAACATACCTTTTTACGCTCTTAATTGCTCTATTTAAATTGGCTGCATCTTTCGGGTGACATGGGATTACCACATCTATCGGATCCCTAGAAAAGTTGTAGGTTACTTTTTCAAATGAAAATACTGGGGAAAAATAAAGAGAGAAAAATAGTAAAGGAAAATAGGTAAGCCGCTTCATTTCTGCAATTTCCAATGAATACCCCACTGCGCCTTTAAACACTCTATCTAATTTTTAGCATCAAAAAACCAAAATGGGTCATCCCCACCTTTTGCATGAATATTTTGATTCAACTGTTTAGCCGCCCTCCTAACACCCCGTCCAACACTCGCCCAATTAAAATCGTCTCCGCACATGATGCCTTTACTCTTCAGCTTAGGGTACCACGCCATAATATCTTGATAGACTGACTCCTCGTCATGGGAAGCATCCACATAAACCATATCGGGTTGTATATTTAGGCTTCTTGCAGCCTCAAGCGTGGTCATGCGAACTGGGATAATCCTATGAGTTAAGCCAACATTTTTTACGTTGGATAAGAATTGCTGATACAGTGTTGGCAACATCGCATTAAAAGGTGCTTGTTGATGATGCTCTATAGATCCTAGCCAATGATCCACCGCATAAACTCGGGCATCTGCACCGGCTTTTTGTGCTAAAAATACCGCTGATGTTCCAAGCCAAGTGCCCAATTCTACAATTACTTTTGGATGAATAGTATCAATAACACCTTGCAAATATCGTGCTCTGGTATCATCGAAAAATCCATTCAAGTTTGTAGGCAAAGCTATTATAGATCGGTACGGCTCAGGTTCATTTGCAATTTCATAATTAGTGTAAAAAAAAGATAATAAAAACATTAAATGCAAAAACATACTTGCTTCCTTTTTTTGAGAACCAAAAAACATCCCACCATTTTTCTAAAGTAGATTAAAAATATTCCGTCTATGTCAAGAAAAAAAGAATTTGAAACAAAAGGATGGCTTGAATTGCCCCTGCTAAGAAAAATTTTAAATTTTTAGCAGTTTCGCAAAACTGCAAATATTTGGTAATTATGGTATCGAACATTTAATCTCTCGGGTGTTCAGTAGTTTGGAGCCAATATCATGATAAAAAAAATTATTTTGTTGTTACCTCTTTTTTTTGCATCAATCGGTCATCCCTCAACCCCCCAACCATTCTTCATTTATACAAACGGAGCTTCAACATCTAAAGCTGTAGTTGTTAACCCCTTCAACTCATCAGATTCTCGCTCCCTCTTTGAGCAGATGTGCTTTGATATGCCCAAGGTTTTTGAATACGCACATAAGAACAGTCTTCCTGTTGTCTTTTTTGTACCCCGTTCACTTACCGGACTTTCACCTCTTGATGCCAATGCTGAAGAGATTGAAGGAATACGCGTAGGGCTTGCTTGGGCCAGCATGTTTTCTCGGTTTGCAGATCTTGGAAAAACAGATGTGCGTGTTATAGAGGCGGATAACAAACTTACCCAACAAACTGTCCTTCCTGCGGTTGAAGAAATCTTAGGTCATACGTTTGAATCTAAGAAGAATAGCCCCGTTATCCTGCAACCATTTACCTCTCTCAATACCTTGTTAAAAAAATCTCCGGACCAAAAAACTTTTCTTGAACCCTTAACCTTTTTGCCGGAACAACCAACCCGCACTACACTCAAGCCAACTTTACCAAGCACAGGCCACAACAAAAAAAGATTTTTAATTACTGGTGCTGCCGGCTTTCTCGGCAGCCATCTCACTAAAGCCTTGCTTGATGGTGGGCATCAAGTAATTTGTTTGGATAACTTTTCTTGCTGCAGTCGAGAAAATATTGAACCCTTCATGAGCAACCCTGACTTCTGCTTTTTCCAACAGGACATAACAGACCCTATCGAAGTAGAAGGAAATATTGATTACGTTATTCATCTTGCTTCGATACCAAGTCCCGTTTTTTACTACCGCTTGCCCAAAGAAACCATGCGCACGGGTATTCATGGTACACGTAATATGCTTGAACTTGCCGTTAAGAAAAATGCTCAATTTTTCTTTTCATCCACCTCTGAAGTGTATGGCGATCCTGCGGTCACTCCTCAGGAAGAAAATTATGCAGGAAATGTAAGCACGGTTGGTATGCGTTCACAATATGATCAATCAAAACGAGGCGCAGAAACATTAATAAAAATTTACTTTGAACAATATGGCATTGATGTGCGCATTGCTCGTATTTTTAACACCTATGGTCCACATATGCAGCTGCAAGATGGCAGAGTCGTTACTAATTTTATCGGGGCACTTTTGCGCCATGAACCTATGACTGTTTATGGTGATGGCATGCAAACACGCAGTTTTGCTTACGTTGACGATACTATTCAAGGACTTTTAAAGCTCATTCATGTATCTCTAGCCCCCCAGACCCCCATCAAAGAGCGCGTTGTGAATATCGGAAACGACCACGAACTTACTATTATTGAGCTAGCATCTTGTCTTAATACTCTTGCCCCTTCCTTCGAACTTCAACCAGCAATAATAAATCGTGTTCCTCAAATTGACACTACCGATCCAAAACAACGAAACCCAAACTTACAAAGGGCCAGAGGCCTTTTAGGTTATGAACCGCGAGTAACACTTATGGAGGGATTAGAAAAAACACTCTCTTATTTTTGCAAAAAAGGAATTAAGAGTTTTTAAAAAGCATTTCTGCATCTTGAGCGCCTCAAATTCCAGTTAAAAAAGGAACTAAGGAATTAAGGAAATTTAAAGGAAGGTAATGAAGCTTACACTATTTCTTATCGTTGTTGGCATTTTTGTCGCCTGCTCTGGCTCAAACATAACCGTCATCGGCACTGGCTATGTAGGTTTAGTAGCTGGAGCTTCACTCGCTGATTTTGGACATACTGTTTGCTGTGTTGATATAGATGCAGAAAAAATAGCGTCCCTCAATAAAGGCACCGTTCCTTTTTATGAGCCTGGGCTTGCTGAGTTGGTACAAAAGAACACACCCTTAGGAAATCTTTCATTTTCAACGAACATACGAGCATCGCTCACGAATGCAGACATTATTTTTCTTGCCGTCGGCACACCCATGATGTCTGATGGCTCTGCTGACATATCGGCTGTTCTTGCATCGATTGATACTATAGCATCAGTACTCCAAGATGGGCTCTATCGCCTTATCTGTATAAAAAGTACGGTACCAATAGGCACCACTGACCTTATAAACAATGCTTTGCTTGAGCGTGTTAGTTCAGACACCTTTGATGTTGTTTTCAATCCTGAATTTTTACGAGAAGGCTGCGCGTTGAGAGATTTTGCAGAGCCAGAACGCATCGTTATCGGCCTAGGCTCAGAAAAGGCTCGGGCAATCATGGAAGAAATATACGCACCCTTAAAAAGAAAGGGGGTACCTTTTTTTGTCACCAACGCAGTAACTGCAGAAACAATTAAATATGCTTCCAACGCTTTTTTAGCGGTAAAGATTTCTTACATCAATGAAATGGCAAATTTATGCGAAAAGACTGGCGCTCATATTTATGATGTTGCTCATGGCATGGGCCTCGATTCACGCATTGGAAACAAATTCCTTACCCCCGGACCAGGCTTTGGTGGATCATGCTTCCCCAAAGATTCTCATGCCTTATTAAAAAAGGCAGAAGAAGCTCATGTGCAGCTACGTATTGTTACTGCAGCTCTTGAAGCAAATGACTTTCAAAAGAAACACGTTGTCGACAAGCTCCAATCTTTGCTCAGACACAATCTAAAGGGACAAACTATCGCCATTTTAGGTCTAGCCTTTAAAGCAAACACCGATGACGTACGCGAATCTGCGGCGATAGATGTTATTAAACAATTGCTAGCACAAGGTGCAACAATACGAGCATATGATCCACTAGCCATGGAAAACATGAAAAAAATAATGCCAGCTATTTATTATGCTTCATCATTGCAGGATGCTTTAGCTGATAGTGATGCGGCCATTATCTTAACCGAGTGGGATGAGTTTAAGCAGATAGGCATGAGCAAAAACCAGCACTCCTATAAATTGCCCATTCTTGATACTCGAAATATTTTGAAAGGATAGCTCGGAAAAGTCGCTGTCAAAAAAATATCCATGGGTAAAAATCAGTCTACAATACTCATCAAAATTCGGCACATCATCGGCACATAAAAAGCATGTATGATCCTATTCTTAAAAACCCTCTAGGCTGTTTTTCTTATTACAGCAATATACTGGCCATTACCCAGGGAATCGCCTGATGGAATTTCACATTCATACAGTATCTCATAATTTAATTTATCAAATGCTTTAAATGTTCCTTCGCGAACTTGATCCCATGCCCAATCATCAACAACAGCGATAAAGGTCTTAGCAAATATACTATTGTAGTAAGTGAAGGCCATTTCTTGCTCAAGCATAGCGTGTCCTGCATCATACACGTAAATATCAATCGGTCTTTTAAATAAAGAGATATCAACGGCGAAGCAATCTGACACCAAGAACGTAAAATCTTTTTTTTCTAGATATTTATTACAAGCATTTAGGCATATCTCTTTATGTCTCAACGATTTATCATCCACATACCAATCAATGCCAATTTTATCAGTTAAATGTTTTTCATTGCCCAATAAGGCACATATAAACGAAGCGCCAGTATACAATCCAATATGTAAATGAGCCGCATCCTGAAGAGAACATAAATTATTTACTATATGAAGGTAAGGGATAAGTCCGTGTGGACTTTGGTTATGTATGTCCTTAAAAAACTCAGGACTTTCAAGTCTAGAATTATTAAGATTTGATTCTCTTCGCATAGCGCGCTCAAAAGAATCCTTGGTATGCCGAACAAGTAAATCTTCATAAGCAGAATTTTTAGTGGGATATGAATCCTTATAAAAATGATTGGTACTAAAACAAGTTAATGAATTTAATAGAAAGATTAAGGCAATGCTGTTTTTCACTGCAGCTCCTTTGATTTAGTAAAAATAATTGTTTAACTCGCATTGAAATTGGTTGCGACAAAAACTTTAGTTAAAACTACTCTCCAACCACACGCAAAAAATCCGCATCAACATTGCTGCCTACCAGAGTTGGTGGACCGGTTTGTCCTGGCCATGGCTTAACCGGAAAATAGACTTTCGCGTGTTGAAATACATCACTAAAATCGAAAACTCCCGGGATGCTGTTGCGCTTATCGATCGGCCTAATTATCTTTCCAAAGATCCCTTGTCCCGGAAAATAATCACAGTCATGCAAAATAACGTATCTAACAAGATTCTTCACTCGCTTAATACTTTCATAGCGCGCAAGCCACGGTGATTGGTCAATAAAGCAAACTTCAAAGTTTAGACTTCGCAATATTCCTGTTGTCTCAAAAAATGAAACCCAATGTGCGGGGCTCTCACGATCAGGATTTTCTTTTTTCCCTGGTACAAAATACATTTTGTGCCATCCGGAATTATCGTCGACATAACCATCATTTTTGTATTTTGCTTTAAACTGATTCAGCCATTCCTGATCATCTTCTAAGGTAACCAGAACTCTTCCTGTTTGTTTACAAACTTCATGTAAGAGATCGGTACTCCCATATCCACATCCCAACTCAATGATTGGACCGGTTGTGTTGCTTGCAATAGCATACAGTATGGGTTGGTGCGTACCGTACGGGTTGTTCGTATATGAAAAATCAATAGCGCATAGATGAGTGGTTATAAACCACGCCATAATAATCAAGTATTTTATGTGCGTGTTTTTCTTCATTTTTTACCTTTCATTATTTTGTTAGTCCAATTCTAAAAAAATTTAACTACGAAAATCCTCCAATCGTTTTGAATGAATATGTAAATTATTAATTTTGTATGCGGATGAACCAAGCAGTGCAAGGGGAATTTTTCGCCCTTGCTCATCCTTGCGCCATTCAAATTTGAATCGTGATGGTTTAAAGAGACATGTTTCATTAATAAAACCTGGTTTCGAAGGCCCATTTCGTGGATCTATGCCACCAAGGTATTGGCCAAATGCCGCACCATCAAAAATAGATTTGAAGAGCGAAAAATTATTTGTGTATGCAGCAGCATTTATAGATGTTTGTTTCAAATCATTGATAAGGCCATATTTCCTTACATACTCGGGCATAATTAAGGGTAGATTATCAATATAATCATGCGGAAAACTGCTACGATATGATGCCAATGTTTCCATGTCATTCTCACCCTTTGAGGCATGTTCGGCCATAAAAGCCACTAAATTTTCTATTGCTTTCTTATCGGCAAAATATACAAAGCTTGGAATGCACCGATTATCGGAATCAAAAACCGCGCCTATACCTTTATAATTTGATAATGCCTCACTCATGGTTGCTATATCCACATACAGCATGTTGTCACTTTCAATATGAACAACCTGCTGCAAGTTACGTGATACCATAAGTTCATGGATATAAAAAAAGCGCTCAGTTGCCTTACGCCAAAACCCGTCACGATATTTTTGATCAAGTGGGCTTTTTTGATTAAAGAGTTGGTGATAGTTGCTTCGTTCAAGAGTTTCACACAACACAACCTTAAAAGTATCCCGTGAAAAATCATACGCCGTTTTTTTCACTGCTTCTTCGTTAGCAATGAAATAAATATCCATTTGGGGATTAAAGAGCCGCGCTTGCTCAAGCGCAACGTAAACATATTCAGGAATCTGGGAACCTAAATGCACAAAGACTATGTTTGCATACACAGCAGAGACACTCAGTATGGCAAGGCATAGAATCTGCCTACTCACCCCAATTATGAATCGCCACATAGCTATATCCTTTATTTACGTACTCATCGAATCCGCGAAAATCAACACTAAATGCGTTAGTCCATCGCACATGCCGAATCTTTACTTGATCAGTACGAAAAAAAACAAAATTAAAATAAATTTCGTATTCCGACATTGCAGAAAACGCCATATCGTTCTGCTCATCTAGGGGTATACTTCGTGCAATGGCTACCCATGGTGCTAGGCCATGATACTTTTGAATCAAATCAAATAAGTCTTCCAGCACTGGCCGCTGAAAGAGCATGTGATGAACAACCCCAGAATACGCCTTGTATTTTCTCCTTTTTAAATCAGGCAATATCCGACCCGCATGTGCGAAATAATCAGGATTAAATTCACTGCCAACTGCATAAAGACCAGCTCCATTGGCTTGCATAAAGGAGATTGGCTGCAGAAATACCACGTCAGCATCAACAATGAGAACATTTGATGAAATATTTGGGATGTAGAACAGAGAAAACAATTTAAGAAACTGCTGATAAATCCAGCCCATGCGGGAGCGTGGTTTACTCAGCTGCCATGCCGCCGCTTCTTTTGATTTAAATATTTCTAGGGCGATGCTCTCTTTGTTAAAAGGAAAAACCTTTTCGTCTATCCATTCAGCCTGATCAGTGCACTGCTCGGAAGAAATAACCTTAATACTACGTACTCCCTGCACATATTTTTTTATGCTTTCAATGGCTCTATCAAGATGCTCAGCATCTTTTGGGTGGCACGGGATTACTACATCAATCGGTTCTTTAGAAAAGGTATAGGTTACCTTTTCTAACGCATTGGTGAGAGAAAAGATGATCAGTACAGTTAAAAAATAAAACGGTTTGCGCTTCAATTATGACCCTCTTTTTTATAGATATTTTTTCTTGGCCATGTTAATCAAAGTATAAAAATTAATTCGAAACAACAATACGAAAGTTTGTGAATGAAAAAAATTACACTTTTAACCTTATCCGCTCTTATTTCATTGAGTCTGCACGCCTCCGACCAAGCTCACAACCATCTTTTTATATCTGGCAATACTTTTAAGACCATTGCACATCATTGTTTTGATGAAACCACCCCTACACGCTTTGATCCTAAAAATGTTCGCCCTTATGATATTATTTTTGTAAAAGTAGATTTTGTTCGCACTTTTTTTGAGGAACTTCACCCACACATACAAGGAAAATATATTCTTATAACTCACAACGGTGATCTTTCTCCGGTTTTTTCAACAACACAAAATGATGTGCAACACAAACAAAATCTAACACCGTACCTTGATGATCCAAAACTTGTTGTATGGTTTGCACAAAATATTGATTATGTGCACCCAAAACTCAAACCTATCCCCATTGGCATCGCCAACCCTCAGTGGGGACATGGCAATGTTGCAATGTTTAGAAACGCAACAAAAGATATCCCAGCTCTCAGTCAACGATACAACAAGGCGTATCTAAATTTTATAGTTCATAGCAATACTAAGGAGCGAGCAGCTGTTTTAGATTATTTTAAAAACAAACCCTTTGCCCATGTTGCCTCATTTAAAGAACCAAAAGAGTATCTCAATGAAGTGAAGAACTACCGATTTGTGGTGAGTCCAGCAGGAAATGGTCTTGACTGCCACAGGACCTGGGAAGCATTGTTAATGGGGTGTATCCCTATCGTAAAACATTCTTTTCTCGACCCTCTCTTTGAAGGTCTTCCGGTTGTTGTGGTAGATCAATGGTCTGAGGTTACGCAAAGCTTCTTAGATAAGAAGTTTAGTGAGATACAAAATACAACGTACAACATAGAAAAAATATACGCTGAGTATTGGATTAATTTGATTAAGAGCTATCAGGTGTACGGGTGAAAGTCAGGATTTTTTTTCTTTTCTTAGCCTCTCTCTCTTGCACCGTCTGGGCAAAGAAAAAACATCGCCACCGGCATAGGCCCAGAAATACCCAACCATTACTACAGAAACAACCGGTTTTTCGCAATGGCATAGAAATAATTACCTCAGATCTTGAAGAAGTAGTTCCTTACCTACAAAAATACCTACCCTACAACCCGGTTGTTGTAGTCGCAAGCGCTTACAATGGCAAAGCTACCAAAAAAATGGCAGAACTCTGGCCTCAGGGGAAATGGTACGCATTTGAACCCATCGCGAAATATTTTGTCGATTTAGAAAAAAATACCCAAGCACTCACTAACGTAGAGCGATTTCAGTTTGCCCTGAGCGATCATACTGGCATCACAGAGTTGTATAGCGAGACGTGCGATGACATTCCAAACACCCCACCCCCTTCAGCATTATTCCTCAATTCGCAAGAACATCAGAACGATCCAAACATTCTCTTTAATACCATAACCCCTATCTCCGCCATAACTCTTGACGACTGGGCAGATTGTTACGGCGTCGATCATGTTGATCTTTTGTGCCTCTCGCTGCAAGGATACGAGTTAAACATAATCAAAGCAGCGCCAAAAATTTTAAAAACAGTCAGAGCTATCTACACCGAAGTCTCCTTTGCCAAAACATTTGAAGAACAGTATTTATACAACAATGTAACGGAATTCCTCGAAGGCCAAGGGTTTAAGCTCGCTGCCCAAGATTTTGATGAACCACCTCTTTTTTGGTACGGCAATGCTGTATTTGTAAAAAAGAGGTGATATATTTCTCGCGCGAAGACATAAGAAAAAGGAACCGTAGAACTGGAAAGAAATTATGGACCGTAGAGCTAACATATTTTTGCTCGCCATTCTCCTCCTTTGTCCCACTTTTTTGTGGAGTAAAAATATAACTATTATTGGGTGCGGGTACACGGGATTGGTTTTGGCGGGGGTATTGGCATCTAATGGCCACACCATCAGTTGCATTGATATTGATGAACAAAAAATCTCACTCTTAAAAAATAAAAAACTACCTATCTATGAACCAGGATTGCACGATCTTCTTTTTGCTCCTGACAATAATTTGTTTTTTTCAGACAGTTTAAAAGACAACCCTGCCGAAATTTATTTTATTTGTGTCCCCACACCCAGCACTTCCCAAGGGCACTGTGACCTCTCTTTTCTCTACCACGCTTTTTCACATCTTATTGGGCACATCACAACACCTGAACCTACAATTATCTGTATCAAAAGTACTGTCCCTCCGGGTACCATACGGATCCTACAAAACCTGCTTATTCAAGAAAAAAAAGAATTTATCCACCTCATCTACAACCCTGAGTTTATGCGAGAAGGGTCGGCGATCAATGACATTTACTCAAGTAATCCTGTCGTATTGGGCGGCGAATCAATTGAAGCACTTTCAACAGTTGAGGCCCTTTATACTGATTTTTTAACTACTAACAACAACGTTATACGGGCGTCATTTGAAACCGCAGAGATCATTAAATATGCTTGGAATGCTTTTTCTGCAACCCGCATTGCCTTCGTAAACGAGCTTGCTTCTCTCTGCAGAATTTATCAGGCAGACATTAACAAAGTGATACAAGGCATGGCACTCAGTACAAAGCTTTTACCCGCAGCTTCATTACAACCTGGTCCTGGGTATGGTGGCTCCTGCCTGCCCAAAGATGCAACGTCACTTTCAAAAATTATGAAGGACAATGGCCTTTTCCCTTCCATAATTTCCCAAGCCATTCAATCAAATGAAGAACATAAAAAAAGAGTCATTGCTGACATTTTTTCATTTTTAGATACATGCAATGAACAACCTATTGTTGCCCTCTTGGGACTGTCGTTCAAAGAACAGACCAATGATTGTAGAAACGCTCCTTCAATTGACATTATTCAGGCACTGCTTGATAAAAATGTTACGGTCAATGCCTACGATCCAAAAGCGACTGATACCGTGAAAAATCTTTTCCCCACCATTCATTACTTTGAATCACCTTACGATGCCATCGCCAACGCTGACTGCGTTGTGATTCTGAATGCATGGAATGAGATTAAGGAGATTGAGCTTAGTAAGGTTGCTCTGTTGTGTCGTAAAAAAATAATCATTGATACAAAAAATATACTCAGTCCTACGTTGCTTAAAAAATATCACTTCACGTACCTTAATATGGGGCGTACGGAGTAAGTCGGTAATAGAGGAGTAACTGATGCGTCTTCTGCAGTTATGCCGTAAATTAGTAGCTCCTTTTCTTTTTGTAGGCCTCGTTGTTACGTGTTGCTTTTCTCTGCGCGCAACAACGATGTCTCTTATCATACCCTGCCACTACAAACATGCGCCGCATTTATATCCTTTGTTAAAGGCATATGAAAAACAAACGGTCCTGCCAGATGAAGTAGTTATTGCCTTATCCGAATGTGACAAAGTTGATGCATCGCTTCTTGGTGAATTACGCGAAACACCCTGGAAATTTCCTGTTATCATCATTACCTCTGCAACCCAAAAATTTGCTGGCGAAAATAGAAATCTTGCATGCGCACAGGCACAAGGTGATATTTTTGTCCTTCAAGATGCTGACGACCTCCCTCATCCGCAACGGCTTGAGATTATCCGCTACTTTTTTACCACCTATGACGTGGACCATCTTATGCATCAATTTATTTCCATGCCCACTGAACACCGGCGTTACTTTTTTCTCCCGTATGCGGATATGGGCGCAATCCCTCATTTTTGGCCAACACATTTTGCAGAAGCACATTTAAATTTTATACCAGTTGGTGACCATGCCATGGGAGGATACACACACGGCAATACCGCATTAAGAAGGCATGTGTTTAACTCAGTGCAATGGAATGCAAACAGGAGCGGACAGGATTATGATTTTAATCAAAGCGTATATGCTCAATTCAAAAAGGTGATCGTACTTAAAGTGCCACTGGTTGTATATCGGCATTATTTATCCCTAACTACTGTGAGATTCTCACGGGCTTAAGGACAGTTGAGGAATGCCAACATTTAGAAAACGGAGATAAAAAGGAAATGAAGCAGCTCTTATTTTTACTTATGTTTTTATGCAGTACCCACATGCTCCCTTTTTCTATCACCGGTAAACCTGTTGCAGTGGTATACACCCCCAACTCTATTCTTGAACACAAAGAAAAATATCAGCCCTTTTGTATCGCCGGAAAAACCCGCTATGCAACCTGCACGGGGGCGGCATGGTTTCATAAAAACTATCTGGCAGTTCTCAATCTGTATGGAAGAAAAATTATAACGTACAAGTTTGATCCCGATGCACAGAGGTTCTCGATTGTGCAAGAACTTGGCAGTGAAGCTCAGCTCCCGGAAAACATGACGGTCTCGCCCGACGGAACATTATTAGCTATCTGTTCAGACTGTCCCACTGCCGGCACACAATTTTATGCCATCGACCAAAACAGTCACCTCATACAGGCAACCCCTATTTTTTCATTGCCAGCTTATGCATTAGTGCACAATATTCGATTTACGTCCGATGGGATTTATTTTGCAACAGCCGGATGGGATGCGCAGCAATCGGTATGCATCTATAAACTGACGCGGCATGAAAAGAATGTTTCCGCACAATTGGTACACAGCATCAAAAATACCACGGCAATAAAAGCAAAGGGGGTTCATTTTACCAAAGACAGTCGGTTTCTTGTGGTTTGTTATTCATCCCCGGTTATGCAAACACACCAATCTGCCCCATACACTGTTTTATTGGCTTCATACAAATTCGATCCTTTGACGGGAACTATCGGCGAGCCTGTTTCTCGCCAACAATGCGGTGGCTGCACTGAAGATCTGGCATTTTTAAATAATGATCATGAAATCATGCTCTCTGACCAAGGCAATGATCGGTTAATCAGGTATCCCTTTGATCCTGCCACAGGGCACATTGGGGATACGCACACTTTTTTACAGGGCCTCGAGACTCAGTTGAGTTTCCCTCATGGCATCGGGATTGCGCCAAGCGAAGATTATTTCGTCGTGTGTAATTATGGCGACGACAAGT
>Ga0210384_10005520_pt1 | contig 13726 bp, 9 predicted proteins | sample IncBWH2MmetaG_FD_160574 | JGI IMG/M metagenome (GOLD analysis project Ga0210384, IMG submission 160574) | Forest soil microbial communities from Barre Woods Harvard Forest LTER site, Petersham, Massachusetts, United States - Inc-BW-H-2-M | ecosystem: Environmental > Terrestrial > Soil >...
CGCGCTGCCGGACTTTCTGCTCGAAGTTCTGCTTTCACGTTTCGATGTGGTCTTGAGCTACGACCTGGGAAACGGCATTCGCATCGAGAAAGGCGCGGAACTGTTTTCCAAGTGGCCACATTTTCAGGAGAGCCAGCGGGACTGGAAAGCGCCGCGCCCCGCCGTCGAGACTCTGACTCGCTATTTTCGCTATTGCGCCAATCTCACGCGCCTCAATCAGCCCGTCGTGCAAGTCGGCGGCATCATCAAGAACGCGGATTTGCTGGTGCCCGCCTTGCAAGGCGGACTGGACTACGATTTGAATGCGCTGGCTTCATTGATTCGCGATTGGGCCAACGATTCGCTGCTGGCAAATCACTCTCTCGCAACCTTCTTGCTGACCGAAAATCTCAACGATCTGCATCCGCTCATCGTCGCGAATCCGCGCGTCGCGCAAATCAAAATCGATCTCCCGGATGCTGGGCAGCTCAGTGATGCATTCCGTTTGTTGTCAACCGCCTATCCCATTGCGTTGACCGATCTGGCTGCGGACTGTTCGGGCGCGGCGGAACAATTGACGGGAAGCACGCTGGGCGCGCTCGAAAGCCTGGTGAAGACCAAGCAACATCGCAAAGAAAAGCTCATCTCTGACGATTTGGCCAAAATCAAAAAAGAGCTCGTCGAGAAGGACACCAATGGACTGATCGAATTCATCGAAACGCCGCGCACGCTCGGGGATATTTGCGGCCTCGAAAACATCAAGACTTGGCTGCGGCAGGATATCGAGCTGTGGCGAAAAAATGACACCGGCGCGTTGCCGAAGGGATATTTGCTGTGCGGGCCTGTCGGTACCGGCAAGACCTTTCTGGTAGAGTGCCTGGCGGGCGAAGCGGGCGTGCCGATCGTGAAGATGAAAAATTTCCGCGACAAATGGGTGGGCAGCAGCGAAGGCAATCTCGAAAAGATTTTTCGCCTGATTCACGCGCTGGGGCGGTGCTACGTTTTTATCGACGAAGCCGACCAGGCACTGGGACGGCGGGACGGCGCGAGCGGGGATTCGGGAGTTGGCGGGCGGATTTATTCGATGCTGGCCGAAGAGATGGGCAGCAGCACGAATCGCGGGCGAGTGATCTGGGTGCTGGCTTCGAGCCGGCCGGATTTGATCGAAGTGGATCTGAAGCGGCCCGGAAGAGTCGACGTGAAGATTCCGCTGTTTCCCACGACCACGGCGCGTGAAGGATTTGACTTGCTGCGCATGCTCTGCAAAAAACGCGGACTCGACATTAGCGATCGGTTGTTTCCGTCCGTGGAGCAGCGCGTTCCGGCGCTGCTTACTCCTGGCGCCGCGGAAGCTTTGGCGGTGAAGATTTACCGGCAAGTGCGCACCAGCGCGGCGTCGCTGAACGATGTTCTGGCTGCGTGTTTGGCGGAATACCAGAATCCGATTGCCGCGGATGTGATGGCGTTTCAGATCGGCATTGCCGCGAGTGAGGCTACGGATCTGGAATTTGTGCCGGCAATGTTTCGGCCCAAGCCTGCAGCGCGGTGATCGTCTGGAGTTTCCATGCAAAACTTTGCGTTGGCTTCGTTGCTGTTCATCGATACGCCGCATGTCTCGCTGATTCGCGGTGCCCTGGCGAACGAGATGATGATGCTGCGTTGGCTGCACCTGGTATTTGGGGTGATATGGATTGGGCTGCTGTATTTTTTTAATCTGGTGCTGACGCCGGCGATGAAGGCGTGCGATCCGAAGCTGCGGGTGAAGATTTATCCGGAACTGATGCCGCGAGCGATGGCCTGGTTCCGGTGGTCGGCGCTGATTACGGTGCTGGTCGGTCTGCGCTATTTCTACATTTATTTGTCGGCGGATGGGCGGAGTGTGGGCCCGCGTCGGGCGTTTCATTGGTTTGTGGAGTGGCTGGTGGTTTGGCTGGTGGCTTACGCTTCGCTGTATGCGTTGCAGCTTCCGGCCAAGGGAACGTTTCTCGATCATGCTGCGCTGCGCGTCGTTGGCATTACGGCGGTGGTGATCGTAGCGTCCTGGCTGATTCTGGTGCTGCAGCAGGGACCGACTTCGACTAGCGCGCATCTGGCGATTAGCGTTGGCGGCGGGCTGGGGCTCGTGATGCTGATAAACACCTGGGGCATTGTGTGGCGCGCGCAGAAGCGCTTGATTGCGTGGACTCGCGCTGTGAACGAGCAAGGCACGCCGATGCCGCCGGAAGCGGAATACATGATGCGTTGGACTTTTTTGGCCGCGCGGACGGGGTTCTGGTTGTCGTTCCCCATGTTGTTCCTGATGGGTGCAGCGAGCCACTATCCGATGTTTGGGTGAAGCGGAGTCGACACTCGATGGTTCACCGTCAACAGGGGCAGGCAGGAGGCTTGCCGATATAACATCCTCAACCAGGTCACGCCATGAATGATCAGAAGCGGTTCGACGTGCTGGGTGGCGAGAAGGGCGTGCCGATTAAGGCGTGGACTCGGGGTGTGGGGATTGAGGAGCAGGCGCGCAAGCAGCTTTTGAATGTGGCGCAGTTGCCGTTTATTTATCGGTGGGTGGCGGCGATGCCGGATGTGCATTGGGGCGTGGGGGCGACCGTCGGGAGCGTGATTCCTACGAAGGGGGCGATTATTCCGGCGGCGGTGGGGGTGGATATTGGATGCGGGATGATGGCAGTGCAGACGGATTTGCAGGCGCGGGATTTACCGGACAATTTGCGGGGACTGCGCAGTGCGATTGAGGCGGCGGTGCCGCATGGGCGGACGAATCATGGCGGGCGCGGGGATGCGGGAGCCTGGAAGCAGATTCCTGGGCGGACCGGCGACGCTTGGCTGGGTTTGAAGCCGCGGTATGACGCGATTGTCGGGAAGCATCCGAAGCTGGATCGCGGAAATCATGCGAATCATTTGGGGACGCTGGGAACGGGGAATCATTTTATTGAAGTCTGCCTGGATGAGGGGGAAGCGGTGTGGTTCATGCTGCACAGCGGGTCGCGCGGCGTGGGAAACCGCATGGGAAGCTATTTCATCGAGCTGGCGCGGAAGGATATGGAAAGGCTGTTCGTGCATTTGCCGGACCGGGACCTGGGATATTTTTCGGAGGGCACGGAACATTTCAACGACTACGTGGAAGCGGTGGAGTGGGCGCAGGATTTTGCGCGATGCAATCGCGATTTGATGATGGAGCAGATTGTGGGCGCGGTGCGCGAGTCGAGGGAAGTGCGGCCATTTACTGCGCAGTTGAAGGCCATCAACTGCCACCACAATTATGTGGCGCGGGAACGGCACTACGGGCAGGAGATTCTGGTGACGCGGAAGGGTGCGGTGCGCGCGCAAGCGGGCGATATGGGAATTATTCCGGGGAGCATGGGGGCGCGCTCGTATATCGTGCGGGGGAAGGGGAATCCGGAGAGTTTTATGAGTTGCAGCCATGGAGCGGGGCGGGCGATGTCGCGCGGGGAGGCCAAGCGGCGGTTTACCATTGAGGATCACAAGCGCATGACGGAGGGTGTGGAGTGCCGGAAGGATAAGGATGTGATTGATGAGACCCCGGCGGCGTATAAGTCGATTGAAGCGGTGATGGCGGCGCAGACAGATTTAGTGGAGATGGTGCATACGTTGCGGCAGGTGGTTTGTGTGAAGGGGTAGGGGGCGGGGGATGGTGGTTGAGACTACTAGCGTATTTGAAAGGCAGCGGCGAGATCCAGCCGAGTGGGTCCGGAGTGCCGGAATCGATTGATCTCATAGCCAAGAGGGCACGATTTATCGTACCCCTACCGGTGAGGGTGGTGGATGCAGCGGGGAATTTGTGTGGGCCAAAAGAAAAGGAGGCGGGCCAGGTCGTCCCGCCTCCTTTGTGTTTCCCCTTACGGGGAAAGTCCGGCAAGCCTGACGGAGGGCGGCCTGCCGGGTGTGTGTTGGCCTGAGTATGAAACCCGCCAAAGGCGAAAAAAGTTTCAGGGTTTGCGAAAAAAGTGAATAGAATCGATGAGCGGTTGTCCGAGACCGCGCCGGTGGTACCCCGGCGGACTTAGATCGCAGGTCCGCCTCAGAAGGGTTGACCCTACCACACCATGCCTCGCCCTGCACAGTTGAGTCCCGATAACATACTACGTTTTCTGCAACTTAGACCGGCTCCGGCTTCTGCGGAGGAGATTGCGCGGGGGTTGCATTTGGCGAAGTCTGGGCGGCGGGCGCTCTTCAAGATGCTGGTTGGGCTAAGGAAGCGGGGCGCGATTGAGGAGTTGCCGGGGCAGCGGTACCGTTTGGCTCGGCGAAGGGGGGAGACGGGGGAGGGTGGAGGCGGCTCACGGCCGGGGCTTTCCCACGAAGGTCGACACGAATCTGGGCGCGAACCCAGGCAAGAGCCGCGACGGGAACCTCAACAGGGGGGCCGGCAGGAATTTCGAGGGGGAACTCATCAGGCGCAGAGGCCGGCAGTTGCGGCGGCTGGGCCTGGAGGCCAGCGGGCGGCTACGGCGCGCGACGAGGTGACCGGGCGATTGGTGCTGCATCACGACGGGTATGGGTTCGTGATTGCGGATCAGCCGATACCGCAATTGGATGGCGATGTGTTCATTCCGCGGGATGCGATTGGGGACGCGATGCACGGGGATCACGTGTTGGCGCGGGTGCAGCGGCGTGCTGGATTTGGTGGAGCGCAGCGGGCGGAGGGGCGGATCGTCAAGGTGGTCGACCGGGCGCATCCGAGCCTGGTGGGATTGTTTCGGTATGGGCCGCGGGGAAATGTGGTGCTTCCTTACGACACGCGGGTGCAGCATGAGGTGGAAATTCCTGCGGGCGCGGAGCTGACGCCGGAGTTGCGGGCGAAGCTGGGATTGGCGGAGATGCATGGCGTGGGGGCGAGACGATTGCCGCGTTTGCCGGAGCTGGATGGCGCGGTGGTCAATGTGGAGCTGTTGCGGTATCCGCGAGCTGGTGCGGCGCCTGCGGGACGCGTCATCGAAATCTTAGGGCGACCGGGCGAGCTGGGCGTCGATACGGAAATTATTATTCGCAAGCATCATCTGCCGCATGAATTTTCTGCGGAGGTTCTGGAAGAGGCGGCGAAGCGGGCTGTGGCGGTGAGCGATGCGGATCGCGAGGGGCGCGAAGATTTCCGGGATTTGCCGATTGTGACCATTGATGGGGAGACGGCGCGGGATTTCGATGATGCAGTGTACGTGGAGCGGCGGCCGGGCGGCGGATGGCGTTTGCAGGTGCACATCGCGGACGTAGCTCATTACGTTCTTGTGGGAACGGCGCTCGATCGCGAAGCGCGGGTGCGCGGGACGTCAGTATATTTTCCGGACCGCGCGGTGCCGATGCTGCCGGAGGCGCTTTCGAATGGGATTTGCTCGCTGAAACCTGGCGAAGACCGGCTGGTGATGTCGGCGCTGCTGGAATTGGACGCGGCGGGGAATATTACGGGCTCGCGGTTTACGGCAGGGGTGATTCGCTCGGCGGAGCGGATGACCTATACGAACGTCAACAAAGTGATCGAAGGGGATGCGGAAGCTTTGGCGCGGTACGCCGGGCTGGCGGAAAAATTTCGCGAGATGAAGGAGCTCGCGCTGCTGTTGAACAAGCGGCGGAATGAGCATGGGTCGATCGATTTCGATTTGCCGCAGCCGGTAATTGAGTTCGACGAGCAGCAGCGGATGGTCAGTATCACGCGGAGCGAGCGCAACATCGCGCACCGGCTGATTGAGGAGTTCATGCTGGCGGCGAACCGCGCGGTGGACGGCTATTTGCTGGGGCGGGGAATTCCTTCGCTGCATCGCGTGCACGAAAAACCGGACGCCCGGAAGGTACTGGAGTTTGAGGCGTTGGCGCAGGCGTTTGGCTATTCGCTGGGCGTGGAAAATTTGATGCAACGGGAAATTGCGGTGCGGCATGGACGCGTGCCGGCTCCGGCAAAAGGCGGGCGGCCGGATTCGTTGGGGCATGGCCGCGAGCGCGCGATGCGGGTGGCGTTGCCGGGCGGAGTGGAGCTGAACATCACGCCGCAGCATTATCAGCGGCTGCTGCGGAAGATTGCGGGGAAGACCGAAGAGCGCATTCTTTCGTACTTGATGCTGCGATCCTTGAAGCAGGCGCGGTATGCGGCTGATCCCTTGGGGCATTTTGCACTGGGATTTGATGAGTACACGCATTTTACTTCGCCGATCCGGCGGTATCCGGACTTGATCGTGCATCGGACTTTGAAGTGGGCGCTGGAGCATCCGGGAGCGTCTGCGCCGCAGATTGCAGCGCCGCCGCCGCAGCGTGTGGCTATGCAGGGGGCCGAGGCGATCGTTTATTCCTACAAGCAGCTCGAGGAAATTGCGCAGGAGACTTCGGAGTGCGAACGGCGCGCGGCACAAGCAGAGCGCGAACTAATGGATTGGAAGACGGCGCAGTTCATGGAAGAGCATCTGGGCGAGGAGTATGATGGGCTGATTATTTCGGTGCAGAAGTATGGGTGCTTTGTGGAATTGTTCGAGGTTTTCGTCGAAGGGTTGCTGCCACTTAACGCGCTGGAAGATGCCGCTGAAGCGCGTTGCGTGTTTCGCGAAGCCGATCACGCCATCGTAGCGTTGAGTGGAGGCGGGCGGCAGCAGCGCGGTTCGCAGAAACCGGGGCGCGGACGCGGCGCTAAGCCGAGCGAGCTTTCCTGGCATTTGGGTGACCGCGTGCGTGTGAGAGCAGAACGCATTGATCCGATGCGCAAGCGCGTGGAATTTGCGCTGGCGGAATCGAGCTAGACCAGCCGAGGAGCGATGCACTGAGGATCAGCCGCAACACAGTCATGATTTCAGTGATCTCGATGGTCCTCCTGGGCGGAGCTTTGTCGGTAACCCTTTGGGCCAAGCGCCCTTAGTGTTTACGGAGCCGGGTGGCTCTCGATTGACCATGGCGGACCCCGGAGAGAGGTTCGAAGCCACGGACGTCACCTATGATCCGGAGTTTGCCAAGCAAGAGACTGATCTTTGGGGGGATCGCTTGAGCACAAGTGTTTTGTTCACTTCGAACCGGGAGGAATTGCTCATGAATTCATCTTGGTCTTGTTCGACCTGAGCTCGCCGGGCACGGCCAAAGCTGCGTGGCGCGGTTATTGTGGACCCGCGAAGGACTTGCTGGCCCTGCGAGGGCCAGCCTCGAGCGGAAAGTGTTCCGACGCTGTGCCCCGGGAGATGCGTTAAGCCACGCTGCGTGATTCTGATACTCTGAGCAGCTAAGACGAGAGATTCGAGCGTTTGCAGACCGCCGGAGAGGAAGATCAAGGTGAGTAGGACGACAGCCTCGATGATGAATACTAAGCGCGTTGCCAATTTTAATGCCGGGCCAGGGGCCTTGCCGCTGGTGGTGCTGGAGCGCATTCGCGAAGAATTGCTGGACTGGCGCGGGAGCGGCATGTCGGTGATGGAGATGAGCCACCGTTCCCCGGAGTTTGAGGGCATTAATGCGAATGCAGAGGCGCGGTTGCGGAGGCTGCTGGCGATTCCCGATGAGTACGCGGTGATTTTTTTGCAGGGCGGCGGAAGCATGCAGTTCACCATGGCGCCGATGAACCTTTGCCTGCCGGGGAAGCCGGTGGATATGCTTCACACCGGGACTTGGACCGCGAAAGCTATCGGGGAATTGAAGAAAGGCGTGCTGCACAACATTGCGGCGTCTACGGAGAACGAGAAGTTCACGCGGCTACCCCGCAAAGAGGAAACGAAGTTTTCGCCGGAAGCTTCCTACGTGCACATTTGCACGAACAACACGATCGAGGGCACGCAGTGGACGGAGTTGCCTGCCACTTCGGCGCCGCTGGTGGCGGACATGTCGTCTGACATTGCTTCGCGTCCCGTGGACATAAAGCGCTTTGGGTTGATTTTCGCGGGGGCGCAGAAAAATCTTGGGCCGTCCGGCGCGACAGTAGTGATTGTGCGGAAGGATCTGGCTGAGCGCGCGGACAAGAATCTGCCGACGCTGCTGCAGTACCGCACGCACATCAAGGAAAAATCGCTGTACCACACGCCGCCGACGTTTGCGATTTACATCATCGGGCTGGTGTTGGAGTGGATTGAAAAGGAAGGCGGCGTGGCAGGAATCGAGAAGCGCAACGACGCGAAAGCACAGCTGCTTTACGGCAACATAGATTCGAGCGGCGGGTTTTACTCTTGCCCCGTAGTGAAAACGGATCGCTCGAAGATGAATGTCGTGTTTCGCGTTGCCGGCGGCAATGAAGCGGTCGAGAAGCAGTTTGGCGCCGAAGCTGCCGCGCACGGGCTGGTCGGTACTCCAGGGCATCGGTCGGTGGGCGGGATGCGGGTGTCGCTCTACAATGCCGTCGAACCCGCGGCGGTCGAATCGCTTGTGAGCTTCATGCGCGAATTCCACCGCACTCACGGCTGAGGAAGAGGGTTATGAAGGAAAACGACTATCTCCAGCAAGTTTCTTCCCTCACCGGACTCCAATACTTCCCGCACCAAGGCCCGTGGGGCAAGAAACATGGAAGTGCCATTGGGGCGCGCGATGGGTACATCACCACAATAGGTTTCGATCGCAGCCGTGAAGGCGCCAAGGTCGTCGTTCTGTTGCGTTTCAAGAAAGTTGCTGAGCCCGAATCTTTGAAAACTGCTCTCAAACAGAGCCCCGGACTCGCCGGGAAGAAACCCGGAAAGCTCGCCGAGGTTGGCAGCGATTTCCTCCGGTGGGAATGGAAATACTCCTTCGCCAAGCCCAAAGCCGAAGAGGTCGCCAAACTGGCGGACTCGTTACGCGAGGGTTTGAAGCCGCTTGCCCCAGGCTTCGATGGCCGCTGCGAGCATTGCGCGAGTTCCTCGATCTCCTCGCTGACGCTAATGAACGGACTGCCTGGGTACTTTTGTTCCGGGTGCCAACAGAAAATCCATGAGGAATTGGATCGCGCCGCAATGAACTACGAAGCGATCGAAGCAAACTATCCCAACGGCCTGGTGCTCGGCGTTGGAGCTGCTGTTCTCGGTGGGATCGCCTGGGGCGTCGTGGCTTATGCTATCAACTACATCTTTCTCTACGGGGCCATCCTCATCGGGTACTTGGTCGCCAAGGGCGTCATCAAAGGCACGCGCAAAGTCACGCTCTTCGGTCAGGTGCTCATCCCAGTTCTGACGGTTGCGAGCGTCTTATTTGGCGACGCCATTTTCTTCACCCTGGTGGTCATGAAAAGCGAAAAAGTCCCCTTCTCTGGACAGTTACTGCAAGCCGTTCTGGCTCATTTATGGGAGATCGAAATGAAGGGCAACGGCGTCTTGTCGCTGATCTTCGCTCTTGTCGGCGCCGGGTACGCTGTGTTCGCGGCCCGCAAACCGAAATTCAAAGCTGCGTTTGAGCCTCTCGGCGCCCCCGGCGCGCAGTCATGACGCTCTCCTAGAGTGCCGCCGCACAGTACGCTCGCATAGTCTTGTTTGCAGGACTCCTAAAATCGAAAAAATGCGCCGCGAGCAAACTCTCCCGGCGCATTTCTTCACTTTAGTACGGCTTATGCCAAGTCGAAGAGCAGGACTTCGGCGTCTTTCACACCGACTAGCTCCAGCGATTTTTCCGCGGAGATGGCGGCGCCGTCGCCTTCGTCGAGTTGCTTGCCGTTGAGCTTGACGCTGCCGCGGGCCACTTGCACGTAGGCGTGGCGTTCGGGCTGCAATTCGTGGCGGACGGATTCTTTGGCGCCGAGAATGGTGGCGTACAGCTCATTGTCCTGGCGAATTCTCACCGAACCATCGCGCCCATCGGGCGAGGCCAGCAGGCGGAGCTTTCCGCGCTTCTCTTCGACGGTGAAATTCTTCTGGTCGTAGGCGGGCTTGTGGCCTCGTTTGTCTGGGAACATCCAGATTTGATACAGGTGCACAGGAGCGGTCTTCGAGGCGTTGAATTCGCTGTGCGTCACGCCGCTTCCCGCGCTCATGTACTGCACGTCGCCCGGGCGGATCACCGAGCCGTTGCCCATGCTGTCGCGATGTTCGAGTGCACCATTCAGAACGTAGGTCACAATCTCCATGTCGCGATGCGGGTGCATGGGAAAGCCGCCGCCGCCGGCAACCCGGTCGTCGTTCATGACCCGCAGGGTACGAAACTGTTCGTGCTTGGGGTCGTAGTAGTCCGCGAACGAAAACGTAAGGTGAGTTTTCAGCCAGCCGTGGTCGGCATGGCCGCGGTCGTTGCTTTTGCGAACAGCAATCATCGAGGATCTCCTGGTCTAAAAGATCATTTATAGTCGTTAGCACGACTATTGTCAACACAGCGATTAGATGCGCAGCCTCCGATTTGGTCGCTGCCCCCGGGCTGCCCCTGCAACCCCTGCACACGCTTACACTTGCGCGCTTTTCGCCGGACCTTCCGGCCATTTCCGCGCTTCTCTCCTTTGGTGTAGAGTGGTAGGGAAAACGAGCAAGCGTTCCGAGGTTTGGCGATGGACTCCGCACCGACCACAATGAAAGCAAAAAAGCCTGAGGGCTCCCCCACGGCCCGCGAAACGCTGACCATCACCGACAACCGCACCGGCAAGAGCTACGAGGTGCCCATCACCCACGGCACCATCCGCGCCGCGGACTTGCGCCAGATCAAGGTCGATCCCAAAGAATTCGGGATGATGAGCTACGATCCGGCGTTCAACAACACCGCGTCGTGCATCAGCAGGGTCACCTTCATCGACGGCGACGAAGGCATCCTGCGCTATCGCGGCTACCCCATCGAAGACCTGGCGGAAAAGAGCACCTACCTGGAGACGGCCTATCTTCTGCTGAACGGTGAGCTGCCGACGGCTACCCAGCTAAAGGATTGGACCTACAACGTCACGCATCACACCTTCATCCACGAGAGCATCAAGAAATTTCTCGATGGTTTCCATTACGACGCCCACCCGATGGGCATGATGATTTCGACGATCGCGGCGCTTTCGACGTTCTACCACGACGCGAAGGATATCTTTAGCGCCGAATCGCGCAAAAAACAGACCTATCGTTTGATCGGCAAGATGCCCACGATCGCAGCGTTCTCGTATCGCCATTCGCTGGGGATGCCGTTCGTTTATCCGGACAACGATCTGAGCTATCCGGGCAATTTTCTGAACATGCTTTTTCGCACCACCGAGACGCGCTACAAGCCGAACCCTACGCTCGAACACGCCCTGGACGTCCTGTTCATTCTGCACGCGGACCACGAACAGAATTGTTCGACCAATACCATTCGCGGCGTGGGCAGCTCGCACGTCGACCCGTATTGCGCCACGGCGGCGGCCATCGCCGCGTTGTACGGCCCTTTGCATGGCGGCGCCAATGAAGAAGTACTGCGCATGCTGATGGAAATCGGCTCGGTGCAGAAAGTTCCAGATTTCATCAAGCGCGTCAAAGCCGGCGAGACCAAACTGATGGGCTTTGGCCACCGCGTCTACAAGAACTACGATCCGCGCGCGCGCATCATCAAGCGTGTCGCTTACGAAGTATTCGATTTGATGGGCAAGAATCCGCTGCTAGAAATCGCGCTGGAGTGCGAGCGTATCGCTCTCGAAGACGAGTATTTCGTCAAGCGCAAGCTCTATCCCAACGTCGACTTCTACACCGGCTTGATCTATCAATCGATGGGCTTCCCGATGACCATGTTCCCGGTGCTCTTTGCCATTCCGCGGACCTCCGGCTGGATCGCGCAGTGGGAAGAAATGCTGCTGGACCCCGAGCAGAAAATCGCGCGGCCGCGGCAGATCTATCTGGGACACGACACGCGGCACTACGTGCCCATCGAGCAGCGCAGCTAAGAAACCTCTCGAGACTGCCCTGGTTTCGTTCTGCCTGCCTGTTAATCGTTGTCTCCAGTAAAGAATTTTGCTTGATTCATCTTTCCGCACCGCTGGCGGCCGAGCTTCTCGACTTTCCGGCACCCGCGGGTACTATTAGTAGCTGCGAGGTTGTATGGCTCAAGGTTCCGGCGCCCGGCGGCGCAGTCAGCGCGTGCTCATGCAGGTAGGCGTGCGCATCCGCGGAAACGACGCGCAGGGCAAAGGCTTCGAGGAAATTACCGAGACGCTGGCCATCAACGCGCACGGAGCGCTGGTTCTGCTGGAAGCGCGGCTCACCAGTGGTGCCACCGTGAAGTTGCAGCACAAGCGAACCGAAGAAGAGCAGGATTGCCATGTGGTGTTTCTCGGTCCCGTGCGCAGCGGCAAAGCCGAGATTGGCCTGGAGTTTTCCGAGCCGCGGCCGGCTTTCTGGCGCGTGGCTTTTCCTCCAGAAGACTGGACTCCCAGGCATCCGGAAGCACGGGGCGCGAGCAAGGCTCCTCCGCTCGAAAAGTAGAACTCCCTCGCATTCCCTTGTGCATCCCAGCATCGCCAATTTGGCGCTACCTCATACATCTGACAATTGCAAAACTGCGCTGGCCTGAGTGAATCTAAACTCTCCATGGAAGCATCCGCTCGGTCAACGCTTTTGCAAGCCGTTGAAGGCCATCGCGAGGCGATGGTCGGGTGGACGCGCAAGCTTGTGGCCATCCCGACGGAAAACCCCCCCGGGAATCGCTATAGCCAAGCTGCACAGAATATCCGAGAGCATCTCGTAGAAATCGGTTTTGGCGACGCCTCCATCATCGGCGATTGTGTGATGGCGTTTGCGGGCGAAGGCGAAAGAACGCTGTACTTCGGCGGACACTACGACGTTGTTCCCGCGCAGAACGCAGCGCAATTCGAGCCGCAGCTCAAGGGGGTAAACCTCTTTGGCCGCGGCTCTGCGGATATGAAGGGCGGATTGGCGGCAATGACTTACGCTGCCAAGGCGCTGTGCGATTGCGCCGTTCCTCTGCGCGGTAGAATCGGGCTAGTCTTCGTGCCGGATGAAGAGACGGCTGGCCCACGAGGGTCCCGCGACCTGGCTGCGCGAGGGTTGCTGGGGAAAAACGCCATCGGAATGCTTACGCCGGAGCCTACCGGGGAGGTGATCTGGAACGCGAATCGCGGCGCCATCACGCTACGAGTGACCATCAAGGGCAAATCGGCTCATGTGGGACGTCAGTTTGCGGGCGTGAACGCGTTCGAACAGATGCTGCTTGTTTGCCAAGCCCTGGCGCGGCTGAAGAATGAGGTGGAGACGCGCACGACGTCCTATGGCATCCGACCGGACGCCGCTCGGCGCTCCATTCTCATGATGGGCGGCCAGGCTGAAGCGGGAAAGAACTTCAATGTCGTGCCGGAGAGCTGCTCGTTTACAATCGACCGCAGAATCAATCCGGAAGAAGACTTTGACGAAGAGAAATGCCGCCTGCTCGCCGTTCTCGAGGAAGCGCGCGCTGCCGGGATCGATCTACAAGTGCAGATTCTTCAGGAAGGCGCGTCCGCGGGTGCTTCGGAAGACTCTCCACTAGGAGCGGCCTTGGCGCGCAACGTTAGCGAAGTCACCGGCCGCGAAGCCCGCTTTGAGATGTGCCCTGGCCTCCTCGAGATTCGGTTTTACGCTGCGAACGGAATTCCGGCGTTCGCCTATGGACCCGGCATGCTCACGGTGTCTCATGGACCGAACGAATTCGTGACCGTTGATCGCATCGTGGAATGCGCGGCCGTTTATGCGCTCACCGCGGCGGATGTATTGTCAGTCTGAGCTATTTCATCATGTTGCCGGCGGTCAAAGAGATTTGATCAGCATTTCCAGATGCGAGGCGATCTGCTCCGGCGGGGTGTTTGTCGGAAACGAGACGGGCGCGCCGATGTTCACGGTAATTTCGCCGAGGTGCGCAAGGCGGCGGCGCTGGC
>Ga0210384_10005521_pt1 | contig 13724 bp, 11 predicted proteins | sample IncBWH2MmetaG_FD_160574 | JGI IMG/M metagenome (GOLD analysis project Ga0210384, IMG submission 160574) | Forest soil microbial communities from Barre Woods Harvard Forest LTER site, Petersham, Massachusetts, United States - Inc-BW-H-2-M | ecosystem: Environmental > Terrestrial > Soil >...
CGCCAATCAAGGCGAAATTGCGCTTCTTGTGGTTACCACCAACTCTCGAGCGAGACCATGTGCGAACATCGTAGTTCTGTCCGTTCACCGTCACAGTTTCTAGCGCCAGTTGCAACCGCGCTCTGCCCACTAGTCTCCCCGCGTGGTGCGCATCCACCACGAGGCCCTCAACGTAAGCTCCTTGAGGAATGACGGTCTGGCCGTCAATTAGCACTGGTTGAGAAACGGTGGCTTCGAAGTGATCGCCGGGCCTGTTTTGATCACTCGCGAGCCCTTGCTCCAGAATCACATGGATCGGCGTAGATTCTGGCACAGTAAGGGATTCCAGTTTTGATCGGTGAGGCAGCGTCGCCGCTGCAACCCCCAACGCCACTAGAAGCAGTGCCGAGGCGCCAACCATCCAGTAGTGCCGCTTCATCAGATGCATACGTACCTCCACGTTCGTTAAAGGCAGACCGTTTTCCGAAGGCCGCCCTTCTAAGTCATTCAAGCTAAAGGTTGTGTTGCTTTCCTGGCTCACCGTGTTAGGTAACAAGTTCTAAAGCCGAGAAATTTTGGCGTACTGGAACTACTAAGGGGTGAAACGAGTTGTCGTGATCCGTCTGGACGGAGAAGAAGGCAATCAAACGAAACATCTACGCGAATATTTTTTGCGAATCGTATGCCACCGAGTTGCCCTTTGGAGACAGCGAGGAGGCCCGCAGATTCTCGGCAGGGCCTCCTCGCTTGTTCCCTAGTGAAGGGCGCGGGTTTTGTCTGTCGAGTTAGCTAGTACTGTCGATTGATATCTCTGTTTCGGGCATAGACAAATTCCTGTCCAGCGTTATCGCCGGGATAGAACCAACTGTGAAGGGCCATTGGCAAATCGCTCGGGCGTTCGTCAAATTCAAAAATGGTCTTATCCGGAGGATCCAAACGGTAGTTCGGGATCGTCAGAATTGTTGCCAGGATCTGGGTTTCATCTGCATTCCAGATCTGGACGATGTGGCGGTCGGACGCGGAGTCCGCGAGCCTAAAGACATAGGTTCCAGCGGGCAAAACTTGCCCAGGGATTTCTACGGAATCGCCGAAAGTCACGACGGTCTTCTTATCCCAAATGTCAGCCTTGCCTGCGTTCACGAACGTGACACACAGCACGGCGGCACACATTGAGATTTGAATCGCTCTAACAATTCGCATAGCACTACCCTCCTTGGTTGAATTCGGGCGGGAAAGCCTGACTTTGGGAGTCAGGCCGGAAATTGGCTGGAGAGAACTGCGGTTGGACCGGTTTTCAGAAAGATGCTTTCGCGGTAGTGGCGGTTGCCTCTGGTGCTCTCACCGTATCAAAAAAATAGAACGCGGAATTCCCCGTCAAAAACAATCCGGGCGCAAGAATGGTGACGAGCAGCACCATATAGAGAACAAAAGCGGACGCGAAATGCTCGTACTTCCATTCCAGTTCAGATGGGTTGTCCAGTGGTTCGACAGGAGTGGCCGTTACCTTGCCGTCAAGTTCATGCGCCGATATCGTCTCTTTAACGTCCAAACATGGAATACGCTACAACCTGGGACTCTCGCTGTGGGGGCGATGGCGTTTGAAGCTGACGCCGCGTGGCCGCTCGAATGGCACGTTCTGCCGGACGATTGGCGATGCGATCGAGCGCGTCAGCAATGCGAGACAATTCAAACGTAAGCTGGTCGATTCCGCTCGACCTCTTCAAAACGACAATTCTTTTTCGGCTGAAGTAAAGAGCGATCCAGAACACCAGCCCGATCACGAGGGAGACGCCCGTCATAAAGATGTCATGACTTGTGAGCGTGATACTTCTGCCGGCAATGGAAATCACGTGGTCTGAGAACAAGGTTTCCTCCTGGCTGGGGTTTTGGATTGTTTGAAAGTGGCCTTCAAATCTCGATTCAAGTTCGGACCTCCTCCCACCTAGTTAGCCAGTGGAAATAGGCAACTCACACGGCGCTCTGCCACTCCGAGATTCAGATATCCCACTCGATAGCCAGCAACTCTACCGCCAGGCGCGGATTGCATTTAGCAACGGCTGAAGATTCAATTACATAGGCCGAATATCCGGGGCAACAGTGGATGGGACTAGCAGTAAAATGAATGTAGATATTGCCAGGCATGCGGACTTCTTGCCTCGTCCCAACTCGAACGCCAGTTTCCTCCCCTCCCTCACCGAGCGCTCGCAAGAAAGCCCTTGTTACGGCTTGATGGCCAGGCCTTCTGGCAAGGCTGCAACTCCCGATATGGTGGCCGCCAGGGTGTTCGTCGCGGTGTTGATTACCGAGACGTCGTTGGACATCCTGTTTGAGACGTAGGCGAAGGCCCCGTCGGGGGTGACGGCCACGGCACGAGGGACGCTTCCCACAGTCACTTGGGCGACGACCGTGTTGGTGGCGGTATTTATCACCGAAACCGTACTGTCAACGCTGTTCGGCACATAGGCAAACTTTCCGTCGGGGGTGATGGCGACGGCGATGGGCGCATTTCCTACTGCAACCGTGCTCACGACGGTGTTGGTCGCGGTGCTGATCACAGATACGCTATTGGACGAGTAATTTGCTGTATAAACGAAAGCCCCGTCCGGTGTGATGGTTAAACCAGTGGGGTTGCTACCCACGGGGATAGTGGCAACCACGGAGTTCGCGGCGGTATCGATCAACGATACATTGTTGCTGACCTGATTTGTCACGTAGGCAAACGAGCCATTCGGCGTGACCGCAACGCCCCAAGGGTTAACCTCCACATTCACCGTGGCTACGACGGTTCTGGCGGTGGTGTCGATTACCGATACGTTGTTGGAATTCTGATTCACTACGTAGGCCCGAGCCCCGTTGGGTGTGAAGGCCACGCCGACCGGGAAACGCCCCACTGGAATTGTGGCCACGACGCTGTTAGTCGTGGTGCTGATTACGGAGACGTCGTTGTTCGGATAGAACCAGCCAGAATCAGTTACAAACGCGAAGCCTCCATCCGGAGAAATGGCCGCCTGAAGCGGCTGAATCCCTACCGGAACTAGAGCGATTACGGACCTGGTCGAGGTGTTAATCACCGAGACAGAATTCGATTTGTGGGTCGGCACATAGGCGTAGGACTGGGCCGCGGCCTGAACACTCCAGAAGCTTACGGACAGAAACAATACCATCCAAAAAAGCTGCCGCAGACGTTGTCTGTTTCCAAGTCTAGTCTTCGACTTAGGAGACTGTAAATGCTTCGAGCAAACCATTGGAGTTCCCTCTTCACGTGTTTTTGGAACTCGATCCATCTTTATCCATCCTTCCGAGGCGTAGGTTAAGCAACGATCAGACACTTTGATACCCGTCGACCGGCTTTCTAGCAATCCGGTAAATGCAGGAACCAGAAGGCCAAAATTAATTGAAGCCGTATGAAGGAAGGCCCTGAGAGGATAGGAATCGAGACATCCGCTCGGGACAGGAGCGCGACGCGCTCGCCCTAGCGACTCAGGTCTTTACCTGAAGCTTGTTACGAGAGTTTACTTGATTGAGAGAGCGAGTTTCCGATGGTATTGCCTATTGGAGTTCCGGGGGCACTCAGGTGGTGAAGCGGCCCTTTATCATCCCCTTCAGGAAGCGCTAACCAATGCCGTCAGGCATGCGAAGGTGCGCGACGTGTAGAATCGCATATGGGATAGAATTGTGTGCTACTTTGTTCGATCCGGGGCGACGGCAGGAGGTTTGATTCCAGCCAGGTACGTGCGTCACATGGCCGGAAGGGCTTAGGGTGAATCGCAATCGAGGAACAGATGATCGCCGTCGGCGGAACGCTAGAGGCTTCCGGGCGCGGAACGAAGCTTTCTATTCCACTTCCCTTGGAGGGTGGCCATGCCAATTCGAATTGTGCTCGCTGACGATCATGTGCTGGTACGTCAGGGGCTGAAATCATTGCTCGAACGGGAGAGATTTCAAGTCGTTGCGGAAGCCTCCGATGGGCAAGACGCAGTTCGATTGACGGAAACGCATCATCCCGATATCGCGATTCTAGACATCAGTATGCCGACACAGAACGGGATAAATGCTGTTCGCGAACTGGCTCGGTCCTGCCCAAAGACAAAATCAATTCTTCTTACTCAACATGAAGAAGAGCAGTACATCCACGAAGCGCTGGAAGCCGGGGTGAAGGGATACGTATTGAAGAGCCAGGTCGCCACCGACCTGATTCAGGCCATTCAACAGGTCTATCGAGGAGAGTTCTACCTGAGTCCGGGCATATCGCGTGCGCTGGTAGAGGCCTACCGCTCCAAACCGGATCGGCCAGCGGATCCCCTGACCGTGCGCGAACGCCAGGTGTTGCAATTGATCGCTGAAGGTAAATCCACCAAGGACACTGCTTCTCTCCTTGGTATCAGCGTCAAAACGGCCGAATCTCACCGCATGCGTCTCATGCAAAAACTGGATATTCACGAAACAGCAAGTCTAGTGCGCTACGCGGTTCGACGGGGGCTGGTGCAGCCTTGAATGGAAGAACCTGGAGTCGTTTGGCTGCGGGGGCACTGGACTGCTGAATCCCTTCCGAGTTCCACTCTCGAAGTTTGAAAGCGATCTGGTGGTTAACGGCAGCCTTTCTTACTGAGTTTCTTCAACTTCTCCAGTGCTTCGACATTGCCGTTTTTCGATGCCGCCCTCAGTAGGACCGCCGCCTGTTGACAATTCTTCGGGACGCCGTCTCCCTTCATGTAGAGCTCAGCCAGCGGAACTTCTGCTGAACTATCGCCCGCCCCTAAGGCAGACCAGAGCTGTCGTGCGAATGCGCTGCGCCCTCCCCTAGAATGCGCGTCCACAAAACGCTGTGGGGGATTTTGGCGGCGTGTAACGCTTGGCTCCAGGGGGTCGGCTGTTCGCTGATTTGTGTCGGCGGCTGCAGTTGCGTCGGCCGGATTTTGCGTCACCTCGGGTGGAGGTTCTAGTTTCGGTTTGGGGACAGATGACTTCCCTCCTGAGTCCAGGCTGGAGTCCTGAACAGGACTCGAGGAAGGGGCATCCAGCGACGAATAACTTTTGCTTTTGAGTTTCACCCCAATGTTGATGAAAAAATCGCCGAGCCCAGAGCGGAAATCTTGCGAGAACAATACTGGCACCGATACGAAAACGAGGATAAGAAATCCCGTTGCGACGCCACGCAGCAAGCGTGCCCTGGAGAAAGCAGCCTGCTTTTCTTCTGAAAGCGGCTCCGACCAGAGTGCTTTTGTTCCGAAATCAAAAGATCGAGGAGCCGATGCGCTGCCAACCTCCTTGTGAGCTGGCAATGCGTCGCGTAAGGCTGCCGTTGGCTCTAGTGGGCCTGGCTTGCTGTTCCGCGGACCTGCGCAAGAGTCGATATCTCCTTCCTTTACGCGCGACGGTAGCGCCGGTTTCATATCCGGAGTCTCCGTTTCGCCGGTTTTGGTCAACCATCGACAAATCTGACTCCGGGTGTCTTCGGTAAGTTCCACGAACCGCAAGCCCCCGGACCTTTTTGTTTGATCCATCCAGACAATTTCGGCAGTGAGTCCGATCAGCTGCTTTGGACTCGGCGAGATAGAAAGCCTGACTTGGTCTGGTAGTCGCACCGCGGTAGCAGCTTGGAACGCAAGACCTCGCTCGGAAGCATCCAACACAATTCCCCCGCCCTCCGGTTCGAATTGGATATAGGAAAGCTCTTCCGGTCTCTCCCGATGAATCGAACGACGTTCAGAGTTCATTTCTATCTTGGGCTCCTCGGTTCTGAAGGTGGGCGTGCCTGATTCTGTGGCGAAGGGCACCGCCCAAGTTTGGCTAAACCGAACGCCAAGAGCCGCGTCGGTCTGGTCAACAGCGCGATTCTACATCTCCTCTCTGTGACCGTTTTTGCCACTCGGGATGGCTCTCGGCCGGAGCGGCAGACGTTCCCCCCGCAAACTCTCCTCAAGTTGTGCAGTTTCTGAGGGATAAGAGATTGCCGTAAGTTGGCGTTGCTCCTCATTTCGCCAAACCATCGGGTGTTCCCCCCCAAGAAATAGAGGAAACGACCCGATTGCCAGGAAGCAGAGACATTCCTTAACCTGCGCGCGACACCATGCCCACGCGCGTTTTGCTCGCCGATGATCATTCCCTAATCCGCCAGTCGGTTAGGGCATTGCTGGAAAAACAAGGATTTCAAGTTGTGTCCGAGGCCTCGGACGGACAAGAAGCATTGCGCTCGGTGGAAAAAACACCACCTGACGTCGCCATCCTGGACATCAGCATGCCGATTTTAAATGGCGTGGACGCCGCGCGCGAATTGCTGAAATCATCGCCTAGGACGAGGGTGATCCTTCTTACCCAACATGACGAAGGTCAGTATGTTACGGAGGCTTTACGTGCTGGAGTACGAGGATATGTGCTGAAAAGCCAGGCGGCCGAGGATCTCGTTCATGCGATACAAGAAGTATGTCGCGGATCGGTCTACCTTAGCCCAAACATTTCGGGCGGGGTCGTGGACGCCTATCTATCCAAGGCGTATGCCTCTCCCGACCCTCTTTCAGGGCGAGAGCGTCAGGTTCTTCAACTCGTTGGAGAAGGAAAGTCTACAAAGGACATCGCGGTGCACCTGGGGATCAGTGTAAAAACTGCCGAATCGCACCGAGCAAGGCTTATGAAGAAGCTCGATATCCATGAAACAGCCAGTTTGGTTCGCTACGCCATCCGCCGCGGTTTGATACAGCCCTAGCGGCCTCAGGCTATCCTCTCGAATCGTGCAGGGATTATCCCCGTCCGAGATGGGGCATTCACCGGATTGCGTGAAATCAGCGATGGGCTATCTTGCTCTGAAGAGCGCGGTCCGCCTCCATGGACAGGGCTCCCACCTCACTACCCCGATTACCGAACTGCACTGTCGCGGAGGCGGGCCGAACTCAAAGCGTTGGAGGACCTGGTGACAGAAACATTCCGGCAGGCAACACAAGGGAAGAGAATTGGGATACGCGAGGGTCAAATTGGCGAATCCGAATGGCGAAGGTTGACGCTGGATCTGCTTCGTCAACACATTTTCCTTCTTGCCATGAAGCATGGCCGTGCGCCGCTGCCACTCTCTCCCGTCGTTTGCAGAGCATTGCTGCGTCGAGGAGTTCTAGACGATCTCGACGCACTTGGGAGTATTGCTCGCCGATTCTCCTTCTTAGGAGATGGGCGGATGTTGCTGGCCGAAATAGAGTACAGGTGGGCCCCACTGCCATCCGCGCAAGAGACATCGTCAAGTGAGAGCCAGATCGCAGCAAGGGAACTTCCATAACTCGGAGGATGCACGCAAATGCCCATGGGATCGAATAGAGCAAAGTTTAGCGGCGGCCCGCGGAAGCGGCAGGGCGGCTTCGAATCGGAAAATTCGTCGGACGTCGCGATCCTGAACATGGCGGTGGACTCCCGATCCTTGTTCCACCGCAGAGCTCCGCGGTTATTACCACGCGGGGAGAACAAACATCCTATTGATGACCTTTTCCAGGGCTTCCTTTCGCAAGCAAATCGAGAACTCGCGAGCTTGTTGCGTGATGTCCGCACCGAGGCCCACGGAACATTGCTCGGTGGCACTCGGAATCAACCGGCCAGTGAACTTCTGATGCGCGCGGTCCGTTGCGCCGCGAAGCAGTACATGTTGCAAGCAGAACTGGGCAATCTTGCGCTCACCGACGAACTGACAGGCTTGTATAACCGTCGCGGTTTCACGGCCATGGCAGAACGCCAATTGAAGCTTGGGCGCCGGTCTGGTCGGGGGATGTTGCTGTTTGTAATGGATGTTGACCGCATGAAGCATATTAACGATTCATTCGGCCATCTCGAAGGTGATCGTGCGTTAAAGCGCACGGCCGAAGTCCTGGAACAGACATTTCGAGATTCAGATGTTGTCGCAAGGTTGGGCGGAGATGAGTTCGGTGTACTTGCGATCGAAGCCTCGGGACACAGCGAGGCAACCATCAAGGCTCGACTTTTCGAGTGTTTGAAATCCAACTGTGCCGAAGAATCCCCCTACCAAATTTCTCTGAGTGTAGGCCTTGCACGTTTCGATTCCGGCAGCCTCGCATCGATCGGAGAATTGATGGCCAAGGCCGACCAGACGATGTACGAGCACAAGAAGGGAGGTCAAACTTCAATCTGAATAGGAACGTTGGATCCTCGAGAATCATCGCCGATGAATCTCTTGTTGGTTACGGCAGCTTTTCCGCGGCGCCCAGCCCGGAAGGTAATTTTACAGATGCCCGCAAGGTCAGGAAGGCTTGAAAAACGGATTCGGCTGGCTGTCCCGGTCGAGATAACCAGTCTTCAGTATACGAGCGCAAATGAGCGGACCACTACGGAGAACGTGTGCTCGTTCGGAATACGAGTGCTGACTCAAAACGCTCGAGAACTTAATGAACGGTTGATGATTCGATCGCTCGTCGGCGATCTGCGAACCCTTGCGCGCGTTGTTTACTGTCAGCGGCTCCCGGATGGACACTTTGGGGTGGGATTGCAGTTCCAGGGAGTAGCCGTCCATTGGTCACATGACTCGTTGGCACGCGCCCCCGACGGAATTATGCATTGAGAATGAGATCAACTCTCACACCGACCATCGTGCTGAAACTGTACCCCAAGTTCTTAGCGGCAGTTTACGTGGTGTCTTCCTTTCTCTACTCTCAGGGATTTCCTGATGACTCATTCCGCTATGTACCGGATTGTTCCTAGATTCCGGGAACGGTAGCTTGCAATCGATGACCGGTTGCGCCTCGGTTCGCGGCAACGTGAGACGTGAGCGCCAATCTCTATTTCTTGCAGGAGTCGCGGAAACTATGAATTGCCGAGATCTTGTTACCGACCCGTTCGGTTTGAGTGAAACACCATGACGACATGTGACGTAGCGATTATAGGAGCTGGCCCCTACGGTTTGTCAGCGGCCGCACATCTCCGGGCCGCCAACGGACTAGACATCCGTGTTTTCGGTGAGCCGATGTCTTTTTGGGAAAGACACATGCCGAAGGGGATGCTGCTTCGCTCCCCGCTGGCGGGGTCACATCTTTCCGATCCTTCTCGCGCTCTCACGCTCGAAGCCTACCAGTCCACCAGTGGAAACCAGATCACGGCTCCCTTGCCGCTTTATCGCTTTACTGACTACGGTCGCTGGTTTCAATCGCAAGTCGTGCCAAGCACGGATTCGAGGAAAGTCGAACGCGCCGCGAAGAACGGGGCGGGGTTTCAGCTTACTTTGGAAGACGGGGAAACCTGGAAAGCGCGGCGAGTCATTATTGCGGCTGGAATCGAAGCGTTTGCCTGGCGTCCAGCGGAGTTCCAGCGAATTCCGTCCGCGTTGGCTTCGCACGCTTGTGACCACCGTGATCTAAACCCTTTAGCCGGGAAAAAGGTGGCCGTAATTGGTGGAGGACAGAGCGCGCTGGAATCCGCTGCCCTGCTGAATGAGATAGGAGCTGAGGTCGAGGTGCTGGTTCGTGCACCTTTGGTTCGCTGGCTCTGGCGCCAAAAATGGTTTCATACCTTTCGACCTGTTGCGAGGCTGCTATATGCGCCCCCGGATGTGGGACAAGCCGGGCTGAGTCACCTTGTGGCGCGGCCCAATTTGTTCCGGCGCTTGCCTCGTTCCATACAGGATCGCTTTGGGAAGCGCGCCATCCGTCCTGCTGGAGCGGCGTGGTTACATCCGCGGTGCGAACCGGTCCGTTTCACCACCGGACGCACGGTCACTTCTGCTTCTCCAAATGGCGGGCGCGTAACTCTCGAATTGAGCGACGGCACCAATCGGCATGTCGATCACGTGCTGCTTGCCACTGGCTACCGTGTGGACATCGCCCGCTACCCCTTTCTCTCGCATGATCTCGTGCCAATGATCCACCGGATCGCTGGCTATCCACAACTGGATGCCGGATTCCAATCGTCAGTTCCTGGTCTGCACTTCCTCGGCGCTCCTGCAGCTTGGAGTTTTGGTCCACTCATGCGGTTTGTGGCAGGCACGGAGTTCGCCTCGCTCGCGTTGACGCGTGGAATCCTGGGAAGGGTGCCATCTCCTAGAGGTTCATGAAAACGTGGCGGCCACAGCGACAATTCCGAATCTGATCGAACGTTCAACGGACGCTATTCGAAGCGTGTCTACCGGTGCAGTGGTGATGGGCGCGGACTATCGAGCCCTCGGCGTAGTACGAAGTCTCGGACGTCGGGGGATTCCAGTCTGGGTCGTAAAGCAGGGCGGCCATCTGGTCGCAGCCGCTTCCCGGTACACTCCCCGCACTGTGCCATGGCCCGATGGCGGCGACCAAGCGAAGATCGAGTTTCTTCTCGACCTTAGTGCCAAACATAATCTCGATGGCTGGCTGCTAATTCCCACCGACGACTACACCGTCGGCCTGGCCTCAGGGCACCACAAAGCGCTTGCGAGTAAGTACAGGCTAACGGTCCCTCCTTGGGAGACGCTGCGCTGGGCGTGTGACAAACGGCTACTTCACGAGCTTGGCGAGAAATTAGGCATCGATCAACCATGGACCGCTTGCCCGTTGAACAGGAAGCACCTCGCGGCGATCGATTGCCCCTTCCCGGTTATCCTCAAGCCGGCCGTGCGTTTGCAACCGAGCAATCTCGCCATTCCGAAGGCCTGGCTTGCCGAGGATCGCGACAGCTTGCTGGCACGCTACGACGAGGCCAGTGCGCTCTTCCCTGCCGAAGACTTGCTCGTCCAGGAAATCGTGCCGGGGGGAGGAGAAGCTCAATTCTCCTATGCCGCTCTTTGTAATAACGGACGTTCCTTGGCCTCGGTGGTGGCCCGGCGCACTCGTCAATTCCCCAAGGATTTTGGTCAACTGAGCACTTACGTTGAGACGGTTAACCTGCCAGAACTCATTGAGCCGGCAGAGCGTCTGCTGGCCGAGGTACGATTCCACGGACTCGCGGAAGTAGAATTCAAGAGAGACCCCCGGAACGGTCGATACAAGGTTCTCGATATCAATCCTCGAGTTTGGGGCTGGCACACTCTCTCCAAGCGGGCCGGCGTTGATTTTCCCTATCTTCTTTGGCTACTTGCTACAGGTCAACCTGTTCCCCATTTGCGCGGGCGGGCGGGCGAGCGCTGGGTGCACCTGAGTGCAGACTTGAGAGTGGCGATCGAGGAGATATTAGGAGGTCGGCTATCCTGGTGGGACTACCTGCGTTCGATTCGCGGCCCGTTAGAATCTGCACTCTTTTCGTGGGACGACCCACTGCCAGGGCTCTTCGATCTGCCGCTCTTTGCTTACGCGGCCGGCAAACGTTTCTGTCAATCGATCAAGGCCTAGCCCGCTTGGCACCCGGATGCCTGCTCCTACTCGACGAAACAAGTTCAGCGAGGCCGCGGCCCATGGAAAGGACTAGCTTATCTTTCCGCAAACAACTAGTCGGGAATTCACTCGCTCTTCATTTGAGGTCTTCACTCGATTGTAGCGAAGAAACGGATCGCATAGGGTTCCACGTGGACGGTCGTTGAGCAGGGCGCAAGAAAGGACGGTTGGCTCGCACGCCGTGAGGAGGTCACCATCACGGGCGCTTCCCCAGCCTTCGATGCCGGGTTCTCTAAGGGGAGAAGGCTGCTCACGCCGTCCGCCACTTGACAAGTTTGTTGTTCATGGAACTGGGACGGGAATCGAACGCGGTAAGCCTAGAGAGCAAGATTGGGAGGTTTAAATTGCGAATTTCCATGATTGGTTGCGGGTATGTGGGATTGGTGACAGGAACGTGCCTTGCGGAGGCGGGCCATCAAGTCCTCTGTACTGACAACGATGCCGAACGGATCGCTGCATTGAAGGCCGGTGTAGTGCCCATCTACGAGCCGCACCTCGATGCCATGCTCGCCTCCAATTGCCGATCTCAGAATCTTTCCTTCACAAGGAACGCTGCGGATGCGGTGCGGGCGGCGGATGCCATTTTCATTTGCGTGGGCACGCCCCCGCTTGAGAACGGTGAGGCCGATCTGTCAGCGATCGACAGTGTCGCGCGAATGGTCGCCTCTGAAGCGCTCACTTCGAAGCTCGTGGTCGAGAAAAGCACGGTGCCAGCCCAAACAGGACAGCAACTGAAGCGCGCCCTCGGATTCTACCGCCGCGACGACGCGGTACAACTCCGTGTGGCTTCGAACCCGGAATTTTTGCGAGAAGGCACGGCCGTGGAGGACTTTCTGCATCCCGACCGCATTGTTTTGGGGGTGCAAGAGGAGGAGACGGAGAAGCAGCTTCGCGAGATTTATCGTCCCATCCTAGAAAGACGTTTTCGCTGCCCCGTCCATTTGGGTGGGTGTCCCCCGGCCAAATCACCAGAGCTCTTGATTACGACAATGAATAGCGCCGAGCTCATCAAACATGCTTCTAACTCCTTCCTGGCCATGAAGATTTCCTATGTCAATATGATCTCTGATTTATGTGAGAAAGTCGGCGCAGACATCAAGGAAGTGACCCGCGCGATGGGCTTGGACCCGCGCATCGGGCCGCGATTTCTGGACGCAGGACTTGGTTTCGGCGGGTTTTGTCTACCCAAAGACATCCAGGCGTTTATCCGACTGGCGGAGCGCTGCGGCGTGGACTTCACCATGTTGAAGGAGGCCGAGCGGGTCAACAAGCGCCGCGTCGAACTACTTCTTGAAAAAATTCGCCAGGCACTCTGGGTGACAAAGGGCAAGCGAGTGGGAATTCTGGGTTTGGCGTTCAAAGCCAACACGGATGATATCCGCTTCGCGCCTTCCCTGGAAGTCATTCGCGCTTTGCTGGCCGAAGGAGCGCAGGTGCGCGCTTACGACCAAGAGGCCATGGATAAGACCTCCGCGATTTTTCCACAAATCCACTACTGCCGCGATCCTTACGAAGCCGCTAAAGATGTGGATGCCCTCTTGATTCTCACCGAATGGGAAGAGTTTCGACAGCTTGACTGGGAGCGCATCTCCGACCTGATGGTCAGGCCGATGATCATCGACGGCCGGAATCTCCTTGATCCCGCCGCCATGATGGAACGTGGGTTCGAGTACTCCTGCTTCGGCCGACCAATGGAAAACCAAACCGCTCCCAAGGTGCTCACCCACGCTCTCGAAGTTTTCTCGGCAGGTGCGCACGTTGCCTCAGCTCCATCGGCCGGGATAGCCACGTAGCTTTCCTAACACTTCCCACATCACAGAGCGCTCGAATCTCCCGGCATCGTCGTGGACCAGAGACCACCCTGCGCGGGTGACGTCGCCTTCCTCGGAGGATCCATGCCTCTGACATAAACTCATGTATTATTATTACTCTTTTATAGACGAACCCCGCCGATCATAATCCATGTAGGACTCCGACCGACTGCCCCTTAGGGCGGAAACCTCACGCCCTATTTTTGGCCTTCCGAGCAGTTGTTGCCCGTACGCTTCCGATATAGCGTCTCTCCTAGCTGCCAGCCCACAAATGGGCCGGCCAGAAAACCTGTTTCCGGCGGAGAGTTCTTTTCTCCTATCCGGGAGCCGCGCGCCGGGGAACAGTTCGATAGAGTGAGACGCACAGTGAATCGTTGGGCCCTGATTTTATTGGCGGTACTGTCTGCATTCGCGGATGCGGGGTGCGCTGGGCTAGTTTCGACGAATCACACCTCGGCTTCTACGACCCCTTCGATAGTGACGCAGCCTTCGAGCCAAACTGTGATCGCGGGCCAGGCTGCTTCCTTTTCGGTCGCAGTTACCGGCACCGCTCCTTTGAGTTTTCAGTGGAAGAAAAATGGCGTCGCTATCTCTGGTGCAACCTCCCCCAGCT
>Ga0210384_10005522_pt1 | contig 13723 bp, 10 predicted proteins | sample IncBWH2MmetaG_FD_160574 | JGI IMG/M metagenome (GOLD analysis project Ga0210384, IMG submission 160574) | Forest soil microbial communities from Barre Woods Harvard Forest LTER site, Petersham, Massachusetts, United States - Inc-BW-H-2-M | ecosystem: Environmental > Terrestrial > Soil >...
CAGCAGCAGACCAGTCACGACCAGCCGCGTGCGGAATTTCGAGCCCAGTACGCCCAGTCGCCGCTCGGCAAACAGCTTCAAGAGGTTGCGTGCCAGGATGAACGTCAGCGCGACGAACAGCAGAAACACCAGAATGGTAAGCGCGGCGAAAAACAGAAGTTGCTGGTTATTGCCCGGATTCAGGAAGGCCGGCTGATCGAAAGAAGATTGCGACAGCAGGATGCCGAAAAGCAGGGCAATCCCCACGGCAAGCGGAACTATGACCCGCTTGCGGTTTCTTTCCACTTCCGGAGCTGGCCTGAGGTTCGACACGTCGCCGAGGGTCTGCCGGCGCGGATTTCCCACATTTCCGCGCAGTCCTTCGTCATTATAGACGCAGCGGAAACGGGTCTCCGGCTTACTGGGTAGGTGCCGCCGGCGCGCGCGGATCTCTGGCAACCAGCGCGTTTTTCAGGGCCGCATAGCTCGGCTTGGGAGCGTAGTTGCGGTCGAACAGTAAAGCCGCGCCCTTGGTGTGCTTGGTCTTCGAGCCGATCCACGACCACTTATCGGTGAAGCCCCAGGTCTGAATCGCGTTGCACCCCGGATGAGCCAGGCACGCCGATGCGATCCCCGCATAGATATCGGCTTGGCGGGCGAGGTCGGCAGGGCTGGGGTTTCCGGCCTCGTCGACGGGGAGCGCGACATCCAGTTCAGTGAAGTGCACCTCGACATCGAGTGCCGTAAATCGGGCAATGTTGGCGCCGATGCCCGCAATATCAGGATTGAGATCGAAGATGTGCATCTGCAAGCCGACTCCATCGATGGGCACACCACGGCGTTTGAAATCTTTCACCATGGCGTAAATGGCGTCGGACTTGGCATTGATGGTTTCCGCGCCGCCGTCGTTGTAGAACAGCAGCGCCTCGGGATCCGCCGCATGCGCGAGCCCGAATATCTGCTCGATGTAGGCAGTCGATCGACCTGCCAATCCAATCCCCGGCTGGTCGTACCAGATCGAAGGCTTCACGTTCCCGTGTTCGTCGAAAGCTTCGTTGATTACATCCCAGGCAAACACCTTGCCCCGATAGTGTCCGGCGACCGTCGTGATGTGCTCCTGCAGTATTTGCAGAAGCTGCGCCGGTGTGAACTGCCCTTTGGTCAGCCAGTCCGGATTGGTCCATCCCCAAACCAGAGTGTGGCCGCGGACTCTCATGCCATGCGCTTGCGCAAAACCAACCACCTGGTCCCCTTGCGTGAAGTCGAACGTGGCGCGGTCGGGTCGAATCACCCACCACTTCATCGCGTCCTCCGCTTCGATCATGTTGAACTCGCGGCCAAGTGTGGCCGCATAGAGCTTCTCGGAGAACAGCGAAGGCCGCACCGCAGTGCCGATCGAGACTCCACGCGCGTCGGCCTGCTCGCGCAGCGACTGTGCAGGCGAATCGAGTGCGCCGATCCCCACGACCAGGGTCAATGCCAGCAGACGAGACAACGAGTTCATGCGTCGAACCTCACCCTCTAGGGTCGCTACCGGGAGGCATTACCCCAAGGGCAGTCGTCACCGCTGCATGTGATCAACCCAGCATGGCGGCGGTGGGGAAAGGTGTTTCGGGGCAGGGAACCATAGCTCTTTATTTGTACGAAGGTGCATGTCCAGTCGAGATGAATTTTGTGACGGAAGCGGCTGATTCGGCGCAGAATCCGCGATTTTGTCGCAAGCGATCAGGCGCGCCCTGTCGCCGCGCACAGTTCAGGTACTTAAGTTACTGGTACGGTTGTGCGTCTACGTTGACAATTTATGTCAACGCGAAACATGCTACTGCTTCTCCCCCTGAAAACAATCGGGTTTCGCGCGCACCACCACGCGGTTTAACGATATTTCTTTGTCGATCGATAGGAGATCGAACGTATGTCGCAACGGCTGGGCGATCTTCTCGTAAAAGAGAAGGTCATCACCCCAGAGCAGTTGGCGCAGGCCACCAAGGTTCAGAAAGAGAGCAACTGCCGCCTGGGCTCAGCCCTGGTGAAGCTTGGCTTTCTGACCGACGAAGACGTCACGAATTTTTTGTCCCGCCAGTACGGCGTGCCTGCCATTAATCTTTCTTACTTCGAAATCGACCCGGCGGTGGTCAAGCTCATCCCCTTCGAAACCGCCAAGCGTTACCAGATCCTGCCCCTGAGCCGTGTAGGCGCATCGCTCACCATCGCCATGGTCGACCCGACCAACGTCTTCGCCATGGACGATATCAAGTTCATGACCGGCTTCAACATCGAGCCGGTCGTCGCCTCGGAAAGTTCGATTGCCGACGGCATTGAGAAGGCATACGGCACGGCCAAAGAGGAAGACCTCGAGCAAGTCATGCAGTCGATGACCGAGTTGGGCGACGCCGACGTCGAGCTGCAGGCCGAAGAGCAGGAGATGGATCTCGGCGAGCTCGAGAAGGCCGCCGACGAAGCTCCCATCGTGAAGCTGGTGAACCTGGTGCTGACCGATGCGGTCAAGCGTGGCGCCAGCGACATTCACCTGGAGCCATACGAAAAGGAGTTCCGCGTCCGCTTCCGCATTGACGGCATTCTGCAGTCGATCATGACCCCGCCGCTCAAGCTGAAAGACGCCATCACCTCCCGCTTGAAGATCATGGCGAAGCTCGACATCAGCGAAAAGCGCCTGCCGCAGGATGGCCGCATCATGCTCAAGATGGCCATCGGCGGCAAAAAGAAGCAGCTGGACTTCCGCGTCAGCACGCTGCCCACGCTGTGGGGCGAAAAGATCGTCATGCGGTTGCTCGACAAGGAGAACCTGCGGCTCGACATGACGAAACTCGGTTTCGAGCCCGAGTCTCTGGTGAAGTTCGAGAAGGCGATTCTCAAGCCATACGGCATGGTGCTGGTCACGGGCCCCACGGGATCGGGCAAAACCAACACGCTGTATTCCTCGATCGCGCGCCTGAATCAGCCTGATACGAACATTATGACCGCCGAGGACCCGGTCGAATTTCAGCTGCAGGGCGTCAACCAGGTGCAAATGAAGGAGCAGATCGGGTTGAACTTTGCCGCGGCGCTTCGCTCCTTCCTGCGACAGGATCCGAACATCATTCTGGTGGGCGAGATTCGTGACTTTGAAACCGCCGAAATCGCCATCAAGGCCGCGCTTACCGGCCACCTGGTGCTCTCCACTCTGCATACCAACGGCGCGCCCGAGACCATTACGCGACTCATGAACATGGGCATTGAGCCATTCCTGGTGGCGACCTCGGTTCACCTCATCTGCGCCCAACGCCTCGTGCGCCGCATTTGCAAAGACTGCACCGAAATCATCGACGTCCCGCATCAGACGTTGATCGAGGAAGGTTACTCGCCGGAAGAGGCCAAGACCGTCAAGATCCAGAAGGGTAAGGGCTGCGGTGTGTGCAATAACACCGGCTACAAGGGACGAACCGGACTCTACGAAGTGATGGAAGTCGACGACGAAATCAGGGAACGCGTTCTCATCGGCGCGTCGGCGGTCGAACTGAAGAAGAAAGCTATCGAACGGGGCATGATCACCCTGCGGCGCAGCGGCCTCATCAAGGTCAGCCTGGGGATGACCACGCTCGAAGAAGTTGCGCGCGAAACGATTCACTGAGTTTTGCTTACGGGGAAGGGGAAAGAAATATGGCGCTTTCGTTAAGCGATCTGCTCAAAAGGATGCTGGAGATGTCGGGCAGCGACCTGCACATCACCACCAACTCACCGCCGCAGGTGCGCGTCCACGGACACCTGGTGCCGCTCGACCTGCCGCAGCTGACGCCGGCCGAGACCAAGCAGCTCGCCTACAGCGTGATGACCGATTCGCAGAAACACCGTTTCGAGGAAAACCTCGAGCTCGACTTTTCGTTCGGCTTGAAAGGCCTGGCCCGTTTCCGCGCCAACTGCTTCAACCAGCGCGGCGCCACAGCTGCGGTCTTCCGCGTCATTCCGTTCGAGATCAAGTCGTTCAACCAGCTGGGTCTGCCCACGGTCGTTAGCAAGCTGTGCGACAAGCCCCGCGGGCTGGTGCTGGTTACCGGTCCTACCGGCTCAGGCAAGTCGACGACGCTGGCGGCCATGATCGACAAGATCAATACCGAACGGCACGATCACATCCTCACCATCGAGGATCCGATCGAATTCGTGCACATGAACAAGAACTGCCTGGTGAACCAGCGCGAGCTGCATGCCGATACCAAGAGCTTCACCGACGCCCTGCGCGCCGCGCTCCGCGAAGACCCCGACGTGGTGCTCATCGGCGAAATGCGCGACCTTGAAACCATCGAGTCCGCGCTGCGCATCGCCGAAACCGGCCACTTGACCTTCGGCACGCTGCACACCAACTCGGCGTCGTCGACCATCAACCGAATCATCGACGTCTTCCCGGCGCACCAGCAGCCGCAGATCCGCGCCCAGCTCTCCCTGGTGCTCGAAGGCATCATGTGCCAAAGCCTGTTGCCCAAGGGCGACGGCAAGGGCCGGGCCATGTGCATGGAGATCATGGTTCCCAACGCCGCCATCCGCAACCTGATCCGCGAAGACAAAATTCACCAGATTTATTCGGCCATGCAGTCGGGCCAGGAAAAGTTCGGGATGCAGACCTTCAACCAGTCGCTGGCGACGGCGTATTTCCAGAAACAGATCACCCTGGAAACCGCGCTCATGCGCTCCAGCAACCAGGACGAATTGCAGGAAATGATTAACCGCGGTGCGGGCCTGCTGAATCGGTCCACGACCACGGGCGGCATGGCGAAGGCGGCCACGCCGGCAAAACGCTAGGCAAGGAAGCAGGAATCAGAAAGCTAGCCGAGAAGTCAGGAGAGAGTCACCATGCCAGTCTTTACATTTTCGGGAAAAAGCGCATCGGGCGAGAAGGTTTCCGGAGAACGCGTCGCGGCCAACAAAGACGTTCTAATGCAGCAACTGCGCCGCGAACGGATCACACCAGGATCCGTGCGGGAAAAGGGCAAGGAGTTTGCCATGCCCACGTTCGGTTCCGGCAAGGTTAAGACCAAGGACATTGCCATTTTCTTCCGGCAGTTCTCGGTCATGATCGACGCCGGCTTGCCGCTGGTGCAGTGCCTGGAAATTCTGGCGTCCAACCAGGAGAACCCCACCTTCCAGAAGACGCTGAACGGCGTGCGGACGACGGTGGAGGGCGGCGCCACTCTGGCCAACGCGATGCGCCAGTACCCCAACATCTTCGACGACCTCACCACCAACATGATCGAAGCCGGCGAAACCGGCGGTATTCTCGACGTCATCCTGCAGCGTCTCGCGCTCTACGTCGAAAAGGCCGTGCGCCTGCGATCCGCCATCAAGTCGGCGCTGATTTACCCGGTCGCAGTCGTCAGCATCGCGGTACTCATCGTCGGCGCGCTGCTGAAGTGGGTGGTCCCCATCTTCACCAACCTGTTTACCGGCCTCGGCGTGGCTTTGCCGCTGCCCACCCGCATGGTCATGGGGCTCAGCGCCTTCGTCGGCCATTTCTGGTGGTTCTTCATCGCAGGCGGCTTCGCCGCCTTCTTCGGAATCAAGCAACTGCGCAAGCATCCCCAGGGCCTGTACTTCACCGACAAGATCATGCTCAAGTTTCCGATCATCGGCATGCTCCTGCGCAAGATCGCCGTGGCTCGCTTTACCCGGACCCTCGGCACGCTGATCACGTCGGGCGTCCCCATCCTCGAAGGCCTGGCGATCACCGCCCGCACCTCGGGAAACGCGGTTTTGCAGGAAGCGTTGATGAAGGTGCGCAAGGCCATCGAAGAGGGGCGCACGATCGTCGATCCCCTGAAAGAGTGCGGCGTGTTTCCCAACATGGTGACGCAGATGATTGGCGTGGGCGAAGCGACCGGCGCCATGGACAGCATGCTGCAGAAGATCGCCGACTTCTACGAAGACGAAGTCGACGCCGCCACGCGCGACATGATGGCCATGCTGGAACCGGCCATCATCGGTATCCTGGGTGTTTCTGTCGGCGGCATCGTCATCTCGCTGTACATGCCGCTGTTCGCCATGATCGGAAAGCTGGCGGGCTAGAGAACCAGGTATCAGGTCTCAGGTGTCAGGGAGAGTACCCTCGAGACCTTAACCTGAGACCTGACACCCTGAGCTTTTAACCATGCAATCGAACTTCGATGAGCGGAACTGGCTGGCCTGGCTGGTAAAGATCCGCATCATCATTCTCACGTTTCTGTTTGGGATTCAGCTGACCGTGGCGCGGCTGGCCGACAGCCCGCTGCCCTTGCGCCCGTTCGTCAACACCATTCTGCTGTGGTACGCCCTGTCGCTGTTTTACGTCCTGCTGCTTTCTTTCTGGGAAGAGCGGCAGGTGCAGGCGGTGCTGCAGGTGGTGACCGACCTGGTGATGGTCAGCGTGGTGGTGCACCTCACCGGGGGCTGGGACAGTTCGCTGAATTTCCTCTACCCGCTGGTCATCATCGTGGCCTGCATCCTGCTGCCGCGGATTTGGGCTTATCTCACCTCCGCCCTGGCGTTCATTCTCTACGGATGCGTCCTCGATCTGAACTATTACGCGGTGGTTCCTTCGTTTGCCACCACCCATCCGGAACTGAAAACCCTCGAAGCCATCATTTTCGTCAACCTGTTCGCGTATCTGGCGGTGGCGTACCTGGCGGGGTTGCTGGCAGCAAAACTGCGGCAGGTCGATGTGCAGCTGAAGGACGCCAGTGGCGCCCTGGAAAGCCTGCAGGCCCTGCACGAAAACATTATCCAGTCGATCAGCGGCGGGCTGATCACAACTGGACTGGATGGCCGCATTTCGCTGGTCAACATGGCTGCCAGGCAGATGCTGGGCGCAGGCGACGAGTTGATTGGCAAGTCGGTGAATGAACTCTTCCTCGATCCTCTGCCTCACGTCGGGTCGGAACGCGCGCACGGTGAAGTGCGCTTTCAGCCGGGAAACGGCTTTCGCAAGACATTCCGCGTGATCGTCTCGACCCTGACCATTCCCGGCCGCGGCGCTTCCGGATACGTGTACACCTTTGACGATCTGACGGAGATCCGGCGACTCGAACGCGAAGTCCGCATGCAGGACCGGCTGGCCGCGGTCGGCCGGCTGGCGGCTGCCATTGCCCACGAGATTCGCAACCCGCTGACCTCGATTGCGGGTTCGGTGAGCATGCTCTCCGGGGCCAGCGAAATGACGGAGGAGCAGAGGCAGCTGCTGCAAATCGTGACCCGCGAGTCGGAACGGCTGAACACCATCATCACCGATTTCCTTGCCTACTCGCGCGGCAAGCAGTACCGCTTCGACAAAGTCGACCTGGTCTTGCTCCTCGAAGATACCCTGACTCTGTTGGAGCATCGGCTGGTGGCCGAGAACACAGGCATTCGCATTGAACGCAAATTGAAGTTTCGCGAAGCGCCGACGCTCGCGGATGGCGACAAAATCAAGCAGGTGTTCTGGAATTTCAGTCAGAACGCGGTGCGGGCCATGCAAGCTGGCGGCACGCTGTCGGTCACGCTCGACGCGAGCGGTGACGACTGGCAGATCAACTTCACCGACACCGGGCAAGGCATGACACCGCAGCAGACGGAAAAGATTTTCGAGCCGTTCCAGTCTGGGTTCGAGGGGGGGACGGGGCTTGGCCTTGCGATCGTCTACCAGATCGTGCAGGCCCACGAAGGAAAAGTTTTTGCGCGCTCCAGGCCGGGCGTAGGTACCACGTTCGTCCTGCGCCTGCGCCGCCTGGGAATCGGGCTGCCGCGGCCAGAACCTCCGGCTGCCGCAAACAAGTCACTCCCTGCGGCCGAGATCGACATGGAAGCGCGCGGGGCAGCGGCGGGGGAAAGGAGAGCGCATGGCTAATATTCTGGTGTGCGACGACGAGCGCTCTATTTGTGAAATGCTCGACATCGCCTTGCGCCGCGAGGGGTACAAGGTGGAAACCGTGAACTCCGGGGAGGCCGCCAAGCGCAAGATCGATGGCGCGCTCTACGACCTGATCATCACCGATATCAAGATGCCCAATATCGATGGCATCGAGGTCCTGCGCCACGCGCACTCGACCTCTCCCGACTCTGCCGTCATCCTGATCACTGCCGTCGATGACTATGAGGCTGCCGTGCAGGCCGTGAAGGCCGGCGGCGCGTCCGACTACATCCGCAAGAGCCCGGGCCTGGTCGACGAGATCAAGCTCGCCATCAATCGCTCTCTCGAGAAAGCCTCGCTCAGCAAGCAGAATTTCGCCTTCCGTCGCGACGCCGCTGCGCGCAACTCGCTCGACAATATCATTAGCGGCAGCGCGGCCATGGAGAAGCTGAAACAGACCATCCGCACCGTGGCCTCGACCGGCAGCACAATTCTTATTTACGGGGAAAGCGGCACCGGCAAGGAACTGGTCGCGCGCGCCGTGCATGTCTGCTCGCCTCGCGTGACCCAGCCTTTTGTTTCGGTGAACTGCGGCGCCTTTCCCGAAACCCTTCTGGAAAGCGAGCTCTTTGGCTACGTCAAGGGAGCCTTTACCGGCGCCAATCAGAACAAGCGCGGGCTGTTCGAGGTTGCCGATGGCGGCACCATCTTCCTCGACGAAATCGGCGAGATGACGCTGGCCATGCAGGTGAAACTGCTGCGCGTGCTGCAGGAACGCACCGTGCGTCCGGTGGGCAGCGCCGCGGAAATTCCCATTGACGTGCGGGTGATTGCCGCGACCAATCGCGATCTCGACAAGCAAGTCGCCGAAGGCACCTTCCGCGAAGATCTTTACTATCGCCTGAGCGTGATTCCGATCCGTGTCCCTGGCCTGCGCGAGCGCCCCGAAGACATTCCGCTGCTGGTCAATCACTTTCTCAAGAAATATGCCCCGGCCGCGGGCAAGAGCATCGAGCGGGTGACCCCCGGGTCCCTGGCCGGACTGTGTGACTACGAGTGGCCCGGCAATGTCCGGCAACTGGAGAACACCGTCGAGCGCGCCGTGGCGCTCGAGACGTCAAATCAACTGCACGTGGAATTGCCCGCGGAGCGCCCGAAAGCCAAGGCTGCTGCCGCCGCGGCTGGCGTTGCCGGAATGCCCGACGCAAGCGCCAACGGCGGAGTTCTGCCCGAAGGTCTCGGCATGGAGAAATACGTCGCCCAGATCGAACGCTCGCTGCTGCAAGCCGCTCTGAATCAGTCCCACGGAGTCCAGACCAAAGCCGCCGACGTGCTCGGCATCTCCTACCGCTCGTTCCGCCACCTGATGAAGAAGTACGAGCTGTAGAAGCCAGGTCGCAGGTCTCAGGTGTCAGGTGTCAGGTCTCAGGTGCGGATGCAACTTTGCGGTTGTTAGTTTTCGTGGTACATCCTCAAACGCAGCACATCCTCAGATGCAGTAGATCCCCAAACTTTGTCATCCTGAGCAACGTGAGGCGACAGCCGAACGGCGCGAAGGACCTATGGATTCCCGGCAAGCTCAGACGGACGCAGAAATAAGTACTCATCCCGAAGCGGAAAGTGAAACGTTCGACCGCCACCAAAACCACCCGCAAAGCCTGCCAGCACCCAAGACCTGAGACCTGAGACCCGAGACCTGAGACCTAAGACCCGCCTTTCCTCAACTGCTGCTTCCACCCCAGAATCCGTGCCTTATTCCCTTCCGCCTCGGCTTCGGGAATCATCCCCTTCTTCTGATAGAGCACCGACAGACTGGTATGCGCGAGCACATCCTCCGGATCGATCTCCGCAATGCGATGCGCCACCGCAATCGCTTCGTCGAAACGGTTCAGGTCCTGCAAAGCGCGCGCCAGCCCGTGCATGGCTTCGGTAAAGGTGGGATCGGCGGCAATGGATTTTTGATACTCGGTTACGGCCGCGTCATGCTGCCCGCCGGCAAACAGATCGAGAGCTGCGTAGTAATGGTCTTCGGCCGCTTGCCGGGCCTTGGGGTCGGACATCGCAGGCGAGATCCCTCGGTAGAGACTTGATTCTAGCACGCGGTTTCCGCGGCCCTGGAGCAGTCGCGAAGCTATACTACGCAGAACCCATGCGCTATCTCTTTCGCTTCTTCTGGAACGCCACCCGTGGCCATCACCTGACGCCGTGGCGCAGTCCCTACCTGCTCTGGCGCATTGAGACCTACACCGGCGTGAAGATGACGCAGATCGGCTTTCTCGAGTTCTGGGGATTCAGCTGGCGAGAACGTCACAACCTCTGGCGCTTTTTAAAGTGGACCGGCGAGATGGAGCGCCACGCGCATCCAAAACCCAAGAACTGAGGTGTCAGGTCTCAGGTGTTAGGTCTTAGAGTGTAAATCTAAAATCTGAAATCTGAAATCGCCAATTCAAGACCGAGATCTCCAACCTCAGACCTGCCTATCGCCTAAGAACCAAGCCCCAGGTGTGAGACCTGAGACCTGAAACCTAAGACCTGAGACCTGATACCTAAGACCTGATACCTGGGACCTGATACCTGGGTCTGAGACCTGAGACCTGTCCCCTGCCCCTACTTGCCCGCGGCCGCGGCCCCGCCCAGCACGATATTGACGTCGGCGCCCTTGCCGACTCCCATGATTTGCGCCGCAGCCCCGCGATTGGCGGCGATTTCCAGGTATCCCATGCTCCCCAGAATCCCGAAAACTTCCCCCGGCGCCCCTTGCGCGTAGGCGTCTTTGATCTCGGTGATCTCGCGCGAGCCCACGACGATTTTGAACCCGCTCGGATTCGCCCCGAACAGCATGGGCGCATCCGGCGGGGCGATGTTGGTGATCAGGTTGCCAAAGCGGTCGACTTTCAGCACAACGCCGCGCAGCGTGGTTTCATTGACCGCTTTCGGCTTGGGCGCCGAGAAACGCACGAAGTCGCTGACTTCCTCGCCGAATTTTGCCGGGTCCACGCCCTTGGCCAGATAGGCGGCCACGGGCGCGAAAATGTCGCGGGCATGAAACGTCTGACTCACCGGCTGCAGGAAGTAGTGCTCGCCGGTGACGTGGCGAACCGAGAGGCGCTCCTCCCGCTGATAGATCAGCGAGAGCACGCCATTGTCCGGCGCAACGAAGTGGTGCCGTTCGCTGGTAACCACGATCGGCCGGCGCGCCGTGCCGACGCCAGGATCGACCACAACGACATGCACCGCGCCGCTGGGAAAATACGAATACGCTTGCGAAATAGAGAGCGCGCCATCAAGCACGTCGAAAGCCTGCACGGCGTGGCAGATGTCGACGATGTGCGCATCGGGCTCGATCGACAGGATGACGCCTTTCATCGCCCCGATGAAGTGGTCGTTGAGTCCGAAATCAGTGGTCAGCGTAACGATGGGAGTTCGGGCCACAGGTTCCTCGCCGCCCACGCACACCACGGCGCAGGCAAAAATTCTTGCCAAAGATCGAAAGTAACCTCCTGCGCGGCCGGGGTCAAGGCACGGAGGTAATAGATGCCGCTCGCGATAAGCCCAGCTATTTTGCCAGAGGCAGGATTGCCGCTTGGAAGTCCGCGGAAGTCAGTCTCACAAGCCTGCCTCGATGCGTGATCGGGGATCCAGAAGATCTCTCAGTGCATCGCCAATGAAATTGAACGACAGCACTGCCAGCATCACGGTCGCAGCCGGGAACAGCACCAGGTGAGGCGCGTCGAAAAGGTGAGCACGCGCGTCGTTCAGCATCGCGCCCCAGCTCGCAGTGGGCGGCGGCACGCCGAGGCCAAGAAAACTCATGGTAGCTTCCGCCAGGATGGCGCCTGCCATCCCGATCGCAGCCTGCACAATGACGGGCTGAATAATATTGGGAAGAATGTGCCGCGCGATGACGCGCAGGTCACTGGCCCCGAGGGCGCGAGCCGCCTCGACGAATTCTTTTTCGCGTGTGGCGAGCACCTGCGCGCGCACCAGCCGCGCGTAGCCTACCCATCCCCCAAGCGACAGCGCAAGCACCAGGTTGAAAATGCCCGGGCCGCGAAACGCGACGAAAGCGATCGCCAGCAGGATGCCCGGAAAGGAAAGAAAGGCATTCATGAGCACGACATTCACGAAGCGGTCGATGCCCCCGCCATAGTATCCGGCGATCGAGCCGACGATGAGCCCGAGGCTCAGCGACGCCAGCACGACACAGCTGCCCACAAACATCGAGATGCGCGCCCCGTAAATCAGACGCGAACAGATGTCGCGGCCCAGTTCGTCGACGCCACACCAGTGCGACGCGCTTGGAGATTCGAGCCGCGTGGGCAGCACGATTCTTGCCGGATCCTGCGGCGCGATCCAGGGAGCAAAGATGGCGCAGAGGACAAAAAGAATGACGAGAACAATCCCAGCCGCCGCCAGCGGATTGCGCCGGGCCAGACGCGGAAGCGAGATGGGAGCCGTGGACATTAGGCTTGCATCAGGAACGCTCGTATCACGAAGGCTTGCATCAGGAAGTTTTGTATCACTCAGTTTGGTATCACTAAGTTTGTATCAGGGCACGCCTTCACATGCTGCGGAAAAACGATCGTAGCGCCGGCGTCCCGCCGGCTGTCGCGAGGGCGTCTCGCCCTCGCCCTCCGCCGTTGCGGGAAGGGAACGCCTTTAGGTGCCCCCTAGTACAAGCCTCAGCACCGCAACAGGTTCGCATCAAACCAGACATCCACGCAATCATTCTCGCCAATTAAGAAACGATACCCCGGAGGCAACCCGAGAAATAGAATCGCGACCGGGCACTTTTCCGCCAGGTGTGACGTGTGCAATGGGGCAAAAAAGTCAGGTCGATCGTCAAAAGATGTTCCACACCAGATGTACCAGCCATTCGTTCCCTTCTCCACCGGGTGGCGAAGTCCGTTAATCGGAAATTTGCCGAGTGTGCTCAAAGCAACTCCGAGGATGGAATCTTCGGGAGCGCCGACAAATTCGCAGCCGTAACGGCTACAAAGCTCGCGCTGTTTGCTTTCGAAATGGGCCATCTCGTTCACTGCCTGATCCTCGGGTTCAACACCGAATACACCATGTCGGTCAGAAGATTTACTGCAACATAGGTCAACCCAATCGCCAGAATGCAACCCTGGACCACGTAGTAATCACGATTGGAAATCGCATCGATCGTGAGTCTCCCGATGCCCGGCCAGGAAAAGATTTTTTCCGTCACTATGGCGCCGGCCAGCAACGCGCCGAATTGCAAACCCAGCACCGTGATCACCGGAATCATGGCGTTGCGCAGCGCGTGGCGATAAACCACGGCAGTTTCATTCAGCCCTTTTGCCCGCGCCGTGCGAATGTAGTCCTGGCTGAGCTCCTCGAGCATGGAAGTGCGCACCATGCGGGTGAGAATCGCGGCAAGAGCGCTGCCCATCGTCACTGCCGGCAAAACAATGTGCGCGAAGCTGCCGGCTCCCGAGACGGGCAGCCATCCCAGCTTGATGGAGAACAGCAGAATCAGAATCGGGCCGAGCGCGAAGTTCGGAAACGACAAGCCAAACAGGCTCACGACGCTGATCGTGCGATCGTCCCAGTCATTTCGCCGCCGCGCCGAATGCACCCCGGCCGGAATCGACAGCACAATCGCCACCAGCAACGCCGCCAGTGTTAGTTGCAGCGTATACGGATAGCGCTGGCCCAGCAGCTTGGCCACGCTCTGGTTGTAGCGCAGCGAGACTCCGAGATTGCCGTGCACAACCCCTTTCCAATAGTTAATATATTGCTGGCTGAGTGGAAGATCGAGCCCATACGCGTGCCGCGCCGCCTGCAAGTCGGCCGCAGGCACGCCTTCCCCGAGCATCTGCTGGATCGGGTCGCCGGGCACCAGGTGAATCAAAAGAAAAACCAGCGAGACCA
>Ga0210384_10005524_pt1 | contig 13717 bp, 15 predicted proteins | sample IncBWH2MmetaG_FD_160574 | JGI IMG/M metagenome (GOLD analysis project Ga0210384, IMG submission 160574) | Forest soil microbial communities from Barre Woods Harvard Forest LTER site, Petersham, Massachusetts, United States - Inc-BW-H-2-M | ecosystem: Environmental > Terrestrial > Soil >...
GGATTGTAACCATCGAGGACGCTGCCGAGTTGCAGTTGAAACAGGAACATGTCGTTCGATTGGAAACGCGCCCTCCCAATATTGAAGGGAAAGGCGCCGTGCATCAGCGTCAACTGATGATCAACTCTCTGCGCATGCGTCCCGACCGCATTATCATCGGCGAGGTGCGCGGCGAAGAGGCGCTGGACATGTTGCAGGCAATGAATACCGGCCACGATGGTTCGCTTACCACAATTCACGCCAATAGTCCGCGCGATGCTTTGAGCCGTCTGGAAACCATGGTGGCGATGGCCGGTTTGAATCTTCCGGATACCGCGATACGCCGGCAAATTTCCTCCGCTCTCGACGTAGTGGTACAGGTCTCTCGTCTCAGCGACGGCACGCGCAAAGTAGTCAGCGTGGCCGAAATCACGGGCATGGAAGGCGACGTTGTTACCATGCAGGATATTTTTACCTATCGGAAGCGCGGCATTCGGGAATCGGGTGAGGTGCTCGGCGATTTCGAGTCCACGGGAATTCGTCCGAAGTTTTCAGAACGGCTTGCGGTCACAGGCATTCATCTCCCTGTGTCCATGTTTCAAGTTCCGCAGGTGCAGTAAGGAGACTGGCATGGCGCTATTGCTGGCAGTGCTGACATTTCTGATTGTGGTTTGCGTCGTGATGGCCGTCTGGCTGGCTGTGCTGAGCGGCGCCAGGCAGGACATCATCGGCCAACGCTTGGAGGCCGTGCGCCAGGTGGAGCGCCGCGGAGAAATTTCCACGGATGTGAAAATCCTTCGGGATGAAATGCTCAGCACGGTGCCGGCAGTGAACCGGATCATGATGCAATGGTCTTGGACTTCCAACCTGAAGAAATTTCTGAATCAGGCGGGACTGAGTGCAACACCGGCCAAGGTTCTGCTGTCGAGCGCGGTCTCGGGGTTGGTTACATACTACATTCTCGGATTCTTCAACGTCCAAACAGCGTTGTGCATCCTTGCCGGAGCCTGCATGACGGCGGCGCCATTCGCTGTGATCGCCTGGTTGCGCAACAGACGCATGAGGCAGTTCGAGGAACACCTTCCCGAGGCGCTCGATTTGTTGGGCCGCGCGGTACGCGCCGGCCACTCCTTCACCACGGGCTTGGAACTGATCGCTCAGGAGTGCGCCGAGCCAATCGCCGGAGAATTTCGAAGCACTTTTGAAGAGCAAAATCTCGGCCTTCCTTTACGGGATAGCCTTCTCAATCTGGCGGACCGCGTTCCGATCGTCGATGTTCGTTTACTGGTTACCGCGCTGCTCATTCAGAGGGACACGGGCGGAAACCTCGCCGAGATTCTCGACGAACTCTCTCGAGTGATCAGAGAAAGGTTCCGCATTTATCGTGAGGTCGGCGTAAAGACAGCTCAAGGGAAACTGACGGCCGCCATCCTGATCGCGCTGCCGGTCTTCATGCTGTTTGCTTTGGGGGCCTTGAACCCGAGCTATGTTCAAGTTCTCTACAATGATTCCACCGGGCGAATGATGCTCATGGTCGCCGCGGGGATGCAGGTTTTCGGGTCCATGCTTCTATGGAAAATCGTGCATATAGATATTTGATCGGAGCGAACACAAAATGATTTGGGCTGTCACCATCGGAACTTTTCTCGCCACCGTGGCCGTGTGTGTCTCCTTGTATTATGCCTTCTCGTCCGGCGAGACTGGAATCGTTCGGCGTCTTTCTCAATTGGCCGAAACTCCCGGGGCCGACCGCAAGGAGGCATTCGCGGAAAAGCAGAAAGAGCGTGTGCAGGAAGCGCTCGCATCGGTCGGGAAACTGGTCCCCGGCGGAACCGCCTCTCGCGCGGAACTCATGATTATCCGGGCGGGTTATCGCAATCCGAACGTGATCCAGATCATTCGGGGCCTGAAAGTGATTCTGCCCATCGCTTTGGTCAGCGGGGTTTATTTTTCAGGGTTCTATCTCACCAACCCCTTCCTGATCCTTGGAGGGGCGCTGATCATTGGGGCGGTGATCCCCGAAATTTGGCTGCTTTCGCGCATCAGCGCGCGGCAGCATCGTCTTCGCCGCGGGTTGCCGGATGCTTTGGATCTCCTGGTCATCTGCGTGGAAGCAGGGCTGGGTCTCGATCAAGCCATGGTGCGTGTGTCCCAGGAACTGAAGGTCGTGCATCGCGAACTCAGCGATGAATTGCAGATGGTCAATCTTGAAATGCGCGTCGGCAAGTCCCGGATTGAAGCTTTGCGAGAGCTGGCGCGCCGCACAGGACTCGATGACATTAAATCCCTGGTGGCGATGCTCACTCAGACGGAGCGCTTTGGAACCAGCATTTCCCAATCCTTGCGCGTGCATTCGGATGACCTGCGCACTCGGCGCCGCCAGCGCGCCGAAGAATTGAGCGCCAAGACGAGCGTCAAAATGGTTCCTCCGTTGGTGCTGTTCATTTTCCCGGCGCTGCTGATAGTGATCATCGGACCGGCAGCACTGATCATTATCCGGCAATTCGTACATGGATTCGGAAGGTAGTGGAGAAGATGCGAGCGGGCCTAATCGATCTCAATAGCGGTTTTATTTTGAAATGCAAAGGAGAAACAAAATGGATAGCGTAACACTGATTCGAGTCGTTGCTGGAATTCTGGCAGTCGTGGTGCTTTGTGTTATTCTCTGGCGCCGCCGCCGGAAAGCAATCGAATAGTCCGGCAAAATTCAGTCGCACAATTCATCTGCGTGGCGATGAGGGTGATTATGATCGATGGCCATAAAGGAAGAGCTGTCTATGTTTATAATAAGACGCGGGAGACCTTCGTCGCAACGGAGGCCGTAGTCGCGGACGGCTATCTGCGCCGGCTGGTGGGCCTGCTGGGCAAGACCAAGCGTTGGGCTCGCCTGGGGGCGGGACTCTGGATCGTTCCGTCTCGCGGCGTGCATACTATTGGGATGCTGTTCCCTATTGATTTGCTATTCCTGAGCAAGGACAAGGAAGTAGTCCACTTGCAAGAGCACGTGCGCCCCTTCCGCGTTTCCAGTGTTACCTTAAAGGCAGACAGTGTCCTGGAGCTGCCTCCTCACACGATCTATCGCACCGGCACACGGGTTGGAGACCGGCTGGAGATCTCTTCGTCGCAGGCTGCCCGCTCAAACGTGAAGGCCGAAGCGCAGATGTCGCAGTGAAAAAGTACCGGTGGGAAAGTAAGGATGCTGATTGAAGGCGATCGAAATGGGTCATGAAACTACGCCCTGCAAAGTACGGGCGTCTCTGCTAGAACATCCCCCTTGGAACTCGATCCGGCGATGTTTCGCAAGGCAATCGCGCGCACGGTCACCGTTGAGCAATCGCACGACCGTCATAAAACTATATTCCTAATATGCGAGTTGAAGGAGTAGCGCCATGAAATGGACCCTTGCGCTTCTGGAGACCGATTCATAAGGCAGAGTGTCTGCGTGCATTTGATCAGCCTGCCCTCTGCTTCCACCAGCCGCCGCTGCAAGCTCATCCGCGACTTTCCTTTGCCGGGGTTCTTCACGAGTAGCTCAACTTCTTGAAGTATCGCGACGTCGCAAAATCCGGCGGGTTTTCGACGCGTTCTTTGGCAAGGCATCCATACTCTGCCGCATGGATTTAAGGATGCGTAAAGGTGTGGGGAATCTCCGGGCTACTGCGCGACTACCATCTGCGACGTGCTCCTGAAATTCAAAGTAGATTTGGACACGAATGGAAACATAAAATTGAAGGCATAGTCCACTTCAACCGAAACCACACTTCCGGGACTGCGATCGGGAGTCCATGAAGGCGCCGGCACAGTCACTTTGGCGGGGTCGATTCCTAGAGGCACATTCTTGACGAAGGTCTGAATGTCACTGTCCGAAGCTCGCGAGGGGCAATGCGTTGAAATCGTGCTGCAACCTCTGACCATTGCGTAACGCGCTGCTTCTCGAGCCTGGCTCGAAACGAAATGGTAGGCGTACAGCGCGCGACTGAAATCGGCGATGCCCAGCAGCATGCTCATGAATAGGACGACGATTACGGCGTACTCGACCAGGCCGGTTCCGCATTCGCTTTTCAAGAGCCGCCCGACACTTATCGCGCGATGGAGCGCGAAGGAGGAAACCGGCGGGGTTGAATCGGTTTTCAGTTCATTTCGCATTGCGGCTGCACACTCCACATTCACTTGACCAGGCCCAAACCGAGGTATCATTCGCCCACTCGCTCCGTCGCTGTACTCGTTATGATGAGCGACGTGGGAATCCCGGGATAATTGAACATCGACTTAAAAGTTCCGCTGACTGTAACCTGCACCGAGGTAACCAGATGGCTGCTGAAATCGCAGGTTGTTTTGCAAGCGTCTTTCGTTTCTGGAGTGGGGATAATTGTCCCCCCGTTATCGCAACCGCAGACGAATGTCGAAGTTACCTGCGGCGCCGGCTTGAGACCGGAAATGTCCTTTAGATCGGCCCACGCGGCGCTTTGAATGCCGCCTTTATCCCCAGCTGTCGTCGTGTTTTGCGCGCCATACTGGGCGCCCGCCCGGGCTGAGTTACCAATCATAATACTTAGAGAGGTGTAACGGCCCATCTCCACTGTACCGATCAGGAGGAGAAGCAGAACTGGGGTTAGAAAAGCGAGCTCGACTAAGCTTTGTCCGGATTGGGACCGCAATATTCCTCGCCATGTGCGGACATTGCCGAGCGTCTTTGTCAAGGGCTCGCCTCGCGGTTCAAGTTTCGCGGTCATAATCATTCCACCAGGACCGTACTGTGGATCGGACTCCCGTCGGGCAGTCCGGAAAAGTCGGAATTTATATTGATTGTCGCGTTGCCGCTCACATTAAGCGCTCGGGACACGATCACCGTATAAGCTGCGTCGCTATTGAAAGACATTCCTGGGCCACCGAAATCAAGCAAAGCCTTCGGAAAATACAGCGCGCCCTGAAAAAAAGAAGAACTCGTACCGTTGATCTTTGCGGACGAGGTATCGTTCGAGTCCTGATAAAACAAGATCCCCTCATAGCTTCCACTGGTTGGCGCGGAAAACTGCACGTTGGGGGTCCCTTTGGTCGTCCTGTCGATCGACACGCTGCCGCCATTTGTGATGTAGAAAGTAACGCCGGTTCCGGTGACGGTGGCGCTTCCGCTGATCGTCATATCTCCGCTGACAACATAAATTCCCGATGGGAAAGTCACTGTTCCGCCACTTATTGAAATTGAGCTGTAAGTAGAACCCGGGACTATGCTCTTCGAATTGAACGTGATTGGGGTCCCCACCGCTGGTGGCGTAAGCGTGGCTAGTGGGTCTCCCAAGGGAGCAATTCCTGTAATTGGTGTGGGCTTAATGCCCCCGCCGCTCGAATCGGTTCCCACGACGCCGACAGATCTTGCGGTGCCGTCCAGATCGCCTCGCAGGTCTCCATTGTCATCAATGCCGCAAGTGGGAGCATTCAACGTGGGATTGCCGCTCGTTGTGATTCCCTCAGGTGCGTCCCCCGGACTACCCAAGGTGAACACGCAGTTTTTCGAGATGCCGCTCCCCCAAAAAGCAACCGCTCTGGCGGTCACAGTTTGCGTAGTGATCCCCAAAGCCTTCATGAAAAAGGTGGGCTGCACCTTGGCTACGTATGCTTCCACATAATTTGAATCGCCACTGTGCGGACCCGACGTGGGAGGATTGTTGATGGTCACGGTGACGTTATCAGCGCCATCGGTAAAGCCATCCAAGAAGGCGCCGTGCCTGCCTGCCGCCCCTACAAATGAGGATCCAAAAGGAATCTCGGCCGCGCCTGCCAGCGCCGCGCTGTCTGCAGCGGATTGCTGCAGGCGCTTTTCATAGCGCATGTACCCAATGTCAATCCCCAGGCCCATAAGCCCAAGCAACAGGAAGCCCAGTGCTAACACCCCAAAAACTAGGGCTTGGCCTGCCTCATTTTTGCGCATCACGGTAACCTCGCTGAACTGGTGCAGACGAGCGGTTTTGGTACCCGTTAGACCGGGTGGGGGAACTTCGCCCGGCGCAGACGGTGTACGCGAATAGGGACGGAATCTTACGGCAACCGTCAACAATCCGCTACACTTTTTTCCAGCCCTGGAGCAGGCCTGCATGTATTCCGTTTCAGCCGTCCCTTGCCAGCCACTCACATCCTTGGATCTAAAGGAGTTATTGGACAAATGGGGTGGCCTCGCGCCACATTCGCAAACCGTTCTGATTCGCGAAATTGCTCAAACAAATCCCACTATAAGAGGGGTGCAATCACGGTACCAAAGGGCGTTGCCGGCTTGATTTGTGGAAGGGGCGCAAAGCCATGCGGACTCGAGCATCTGGCCTGGACTAGTGAGCGGCGGGGTTAGAAAGTTGAATTCCGACCAAAATCTGCACCGCGACTGTTTTTCCGGCGCGTCGTGCGGGACTAAATTTCCACTTGCTGAAGGCTGCCAGCGCGATTTCGTCCATCTCCTTCAACACGCCTTGATAAATTTTTAGATTATCTACCATGCCATCTTCACGGATAGTACCTTTCAATACGATCATTTTGTTGGGTTGGTCGGCGGGAAAAGGCATTCTGCGAAAATCGAATTCCTCGATGGGATCAGGCGGGAGGAGCCCCGATTCCATCTGAATGACTCGCGAGGTTGACGAGGTATTTGGCTTCGGTTGCGAATCATCCTGCTGGCAATATTGCAACGTCCAGTTGACGCTTGGCATTGGTACGAAAATGGTGTAGATCCTGCCGCATTGCAGGGCTTGATAAATACCGAGACCGCCACCGCCCACTCCGCTCGCAGAAACGACCAGGGCATTCTTACGAAGGCGAGGAGAGGTAATTACCGGAAAAACTGTGCCCCGGGCAAGCAAGCCGTCGAGATAGCCACGATTTCCTGGAATCCCTCCGCCGCCGCTGACGCTCACAGGCGCTCCGGCGATTGCCAGGCCGCCTCCACCGCCGCCTGATCTGCCACCGCCAGTTCCCGTGCTTTCATCGCCTCCGGGGCCTGATCCTCCCGTCCCTCCAATTCCGCCGCCAGGCACGCCGCCCGGCGAGCCGGGCTCGCCTCCTGCGGGCGAAATCGAAAATGCGCCATACCGATTTCCTGGGGGCAATGAAATCGGTCCGCCCCCCGCTATGGGATCGGTGCCAAGAATCAATAGGCCATTCGGTTCACCACGATTTAGTTCGCCTGCGGCGCCACCGACCGAGGGTGCGGGCATCCCCGCTCCAGCTGGGCCACCCGGTGCGGAGGTTCCGGATCCAGCTGGGACAGCCCCGCCAGTCATGGCGAGCGGAACCGGCAGGCGCGGCTGCGTGACGGTAGGAGTGAGCGAGGCAAGCTTAATGCCGGGATCCGCAACGGCGGTCTGAGGCGCCGCCACATCGTCAACAGTCTGGGCCTTTTCGATGGGCTTCACAGCGTTCGTCAGTAATTGAAGGGGGGCCTTGGGCTGAGCGGGCGAGGCGAGCTTGATGCCCGGAACCGTTACGGAGGTCTGAGGTGCCGCAACATCGTCGACTTTTGTTTGGGCCTTTTCAATTGGCTTCACAGCGTTCGCTAAGAACTGAAGTGGCGCCTTGGGTTTGGCCAACGGATTCCCGAACACCACATTCGGCAATTTCAGGTCCTGCTTGATAATGAGATCCGGCGGGGATGAAGGCTGGATAATCGTCTGATGATTGTTGTCGGGATGAATCGGATTCGAAATCACCGTGAGATCGCGGTGAAATGTGGTGCTCCCCAGCTTTGGATCCTCTTTCGGCTGCGCGCCGCGGCCAGGCCTGCCACCGGGTCCCGGCGGGGCGATCCGCGGCACGGGCTTAGGTTCATGATGCAGGGGAAGTTGGTAATAGATTACCTCGCTTTTCATGCGTGCGAGTTGCATCGAATTCCGCGCTGCCATATCGTTGTCAGACATCTGAAGAAGCAGGAAAACAGCAGCCGCATGCACGATGACGGAACTAATCAAAGACCTGCCGCGCGTTGCAGGACGGCCCGCGCCGGTCTTCCGAAACAGGTAGGCAGAATATTTTGAACTTGCGGGATCCGGCGATTTCCATAGCGCTGCAATCGAAGTCCAGCAACCCAAATAGAAAGGTTCCACGGGGAGGAGAATTCGTTGCGCTTTAATCTGCATTTTAGGTTGCCGGCAGTGCCCTCGAAAGGCCTTCAATCCATTGCTACAAACACCTCGGCCCCCTCCGCTATTGCACGTTATTGGCCATCTCATTCTTGCTGCTAGGATTACGTTTGTGGGGGATTTCGCCCGCTGTTTCGCGGGAATTGTCACCAGAAGTGGACATACGCTGAATTGCAGGGAGCGTTCCAAGTCCCCTCATGACTGACACTGTTCGTACGTTTGAGGCAGGTGCTGGATGGACGAAGGAACATCGAAAGGCCACTGCCACAGCCTAGTAAGAGAGTTCGCCGGTAGCCGGCGCTTTAGGGCCTTGCAGCCGATGCACAACTTGCAATACAATCCCGCAACCAACATGGGCGGGGATTAGGCTGACCCCAATGCGCGTGTTTCCGGCCTTCGCGCCGTTCAGGGGAATTGTCTTTCGCGGTTTTCGAATATGCGGGAAGATATGAGTGTCGCGGCAACTCAGAAAACTGGTTCGCCCGAAGAACGTCGCCGTCACGTTCGCCAGAAGACCCATGTCCTCACGTGCGTCAAACTTGAAAACGACAATGGCGGCATCCTTTTGAATCTCGGGACGGGAGGCCTGTCGATTCAAGCCGTGTCCCAACTCGATCAGGATCGCGATTTAGTTTTGCATTTCAAATTGCCCGATAGCGCCGAAGAAATTCAACTGGAGGGGAGTGTTGCCTGGCTGGGCCCCACGCGTAAGGACGCTGGAATTTGTTTTCGAGACCTTCCGGACAGAACGCAGCAGCGTATTTCAGAGTGGATCGAAAAGCAGGGACCGCCCTCTGACGCGAAAGAATTGAAGGCGGCTCCTCCAGTAAAACTTTCCCCCAGAGCGAGCGAGAGGCCTGTCCTGCCGCCTCGACCTGGGATCAAGCCGATTCTCCCGCGTCTTCCGGTTCCGACGCGAGACCTAAATCCTTCCTTAGTCGTCCCGAGTGGATCGGCTTCGCGAAGCGCTCTGCCAAGCTTCGACGCCCGCAGGCCAATCGCGCCCGCTGCTCTGGCCGCTTCTTCTCTCCCTCCGATTCCCACGCCGCCGATTCAACCGGGGAGGCAATCGGATGCGGTGATCGCAAAATCACAAACATGTTCTTCAGAGCCGGAACAAACCTTTTTCCCGCCCAAACTGCCGGGTCCATTTGAACGCTCTCAGGAAATCTCGCGGGAAGTAGGGGCGTCTCCGGCCTTCCCGGAATTGCCGCCCTCGACTCTCGCTGCCGTCAAAAATTGGTGGTTTCGGCCGGTTTTGGTGTTGTCTCCTGCGGCGGAAGGGGTGAAACGCCCGAAGCTGATGGTCGCGGGGCTTGCCTCGTGCGTCCTGCTTCTTGGGCTGATTGTGGTATCACCCGACTACGGCAGGTACCTGGAGCAGATCCACACGAACGTTTCCTCCATGTTGAATTCCTCGCCTCCCAAGGCGACAGCCCCAGACCCTTCCGCAGCCGGGACATCGCTCCCGTCTCAAGAGCGGACGATGGCATCACCGCCTGCCCCATCGGACTCCCTGAGTACTCCTGCACCGGTTACAGCGCCTTCCAACTTCGCACGGATGGGCTCGAAAGCTGCATGGCTTTCGGTGCTCAAGAAAATATTCCCGAACATCAAGAATTCCTCGGCATATGATCAGGCTTTGGCTGGCATCCAGGTCTGGACCCATCAGCACAGCGGATATTACTACTGCACAGACAGCCCGTACTTTGAGAAGTTGATGCCGGGCTCCCTCATGACGCAAGGCGACGCCCTCCAAAGCGGCTACCAACCGAAGCTCGGCAGCTATTGCGAATAATCCCTCTTTCCAGCGCAATCCCGGCGCAGTGAGTTGTTAGAGCCGGACCAGGCCATTCGGGTGCCGCAGCAGGGCGTTGTGGCAACCGTCTAGACGGCAGAGTGTCAAAGGCGGTTGATAGTGCTGGCGACATAGCCTGCGCCGAATCCGTTATCAATGTTGACGACGCACACGTTGGATGCACAACTGTTCAACATCGCCAGGAGCGCGGCCACCCCGCCGAAGCTTGCGCCGTAGCCCACGCTTGTCGGCACGGCGATCACGGGCACGGACACCAAGCCGCCGACGACGCTCGGCAACGCGCCTTCCATGCCCGCGACACACACAATGACGCGAGCCGCCGCGATTTTTTCACGGTGGTCCAGAAGCCGATGCAGGCCGGCTACGCCCACGTCGTATACGCTGTCCACTTTGTTCCCCATGATCTCCACCGTGACCGCCGCTTCTTCCGCCACGGGAATGTCGCTGGTGCCCGCCGCAACCACCAGGATCGTGCCTTTGCCAACAATCTCCCGATTACGGCGAATGCCGATGGTTCCGGAAAGGGGATGAAATTCGGCGGCGCGATTCAGACGCCGTACGGCGTGGAAGATGCCCGCATCGGCGCGCGTGATCAGCACGTTATGTTTCACTTGCGGGCGCAGGATCCGGCGAGCGATCGCCACAACTTGCTGGGGAGTTTTTCCTTTGGCGTAGACCACTTCAGCAAAACCCTGGCGCAATCCGCGGTGGTGATCGATCTTGGCGAAACCGAGATCCTCGTACGGCATATGCCGCAATTCCTCCACGGCTTTCGCGACAGAACGCTTCCCTGCCCGCACGTCTTCCAGCAGCCGTTGAATGTCCTGTTGGTCCATTTTTCCTGAATGCGGGAGAATTATTTCTTCTTCAAGGCGACGTTCAGAGACCCTTGCCGGTACCCGTCCAAATCCAGCGTCACGTATGCAAAGCCGGCGTTCCGGACCCGCGCGGCGATCACTTCCGCCATTTCCGCTTGCAGCGCGCGCGGCAATTCGTCCGGCGCGATTTCTATCCGCGCGAGTTCACCATGCGCGCGCACTCGAATTTGGCGGAATCCGAATTCACGCAGCACATTTTCCGCTTTTTCGATGCGCGAGAGAGTTTCAATGGTGACCGGCGCGCCATAGGGAACGCGCGACGCCAGGCAGGCCGACGCCGGACGGTCCCACGTGGCCAGGCCCGCGCGGCGCGACAGCTCGCGGATTTCCGCTTTGCACAGCCCCACATCGAGCAGTGGCGCCAGCACGCCAAATTCGGCCGCAGCGCGGTGGCCCGGGCGAAAGTCCTTCAGGTCATCGGCATTCACGCCGTAAGTCATAACTCCCAATCCGCGCGCGGCGCGCACCTTGGCGAGCACGCCGAAAAGCTCCGTCTTGCAATGGTAGCAACGATCGGCCTGGTTCAAGACGTATTGCGGATTCTCAAATTCATGCGTCTCAATAAATTCGTGGCGCAGGTTTGCCTGGTTCGCGAAGGTCTCCGCCTGCTGCCGGTCGTACGCTGAAAAACTTGGCGAGAGCGCCGTAATCGCCAGGGCGCGCTCGCCCAGGGTCTGGTGCGCAGTCCAGGCAAGGTAGGCCGAATCGGCGCCGCCCGAAAACGCCACCACCACAGAGCCCAGCGCCCGCAGACGTTCCAACAGCTTTTCCTGCTTCTCAGCCGGATCCGCTTTCATGTTGGCAAGATTTCCGTTATCCCGGATTTGCATCGCTCTCCCGGACTACTTGATGGCTCCGTTCAATTTCTGGAACTCGAACGTCGCTTCAGCGAGCACCTGCTTCAGGGGAACGCCGCGTTCCGCAGCCACTTTCTGGCAATCCTCGTATTCGGGCGCGACGTTTAAAATATGCCCGTGCAGGCGCGCGACCTTCATGCGAATTGATCCGAGCGAAGTCTCGACGGTAAGGCTTTCGCGCTGCAACGTGCGGCGCTTCACGCTCGATTGGCGCACGCCCAGCGTGGTGGTCTCGCGGAACAGCAGGTCCGAAAATTTTTCCCGGTCGGCGGGTTTGCAAAGCACCGTGATGAGCTGCCCCGGCCGGTTTTTTTTCATTTGCACGGGTACCGAGAAAACATCAAGCGCGCCTGTTTGAAGCGCGCGCTCGGCGAAAAAGCCGTAGATTTGCGGGCTCATGTCGTCGAGGTTCGCCTCGAGCACGGCGATGTCCTCATCGAGCGCCGCGTCGTCCCGCCGCGCCGCCGCTTCGCCGACGAACAGCCGCAACACATTGGGCTGCTCGGCCAGCTCGGCGCTCCCCGCGCCCAGCCCGACGGCAGCAACCGTCATCTCCGGCTGCGGACCGAACCCTGAAGCCACCGTGGCAACGATCGCCGCCCCGGTCGGCGTCACCAGTTCGCGCTGAATCCCGCTCGAATAGGTCGGCGCACCGCGCAACAGCTCGGCGGTTGCTGGAGCCGGCACCGGCAAGCTTCCATGTTGCGTTTGTACGCGCCCGCCGCCGACATTGAGCGCCGAACAGAAAAAATCTTCGATGCCCAGCTGCTCGAACCCCGCCGCCGCGCCGACAATGTCCACGATGGAGTCCACCGCGCCCACTTCGTGAAAGTGCACTTTTTCGATCGGCAAGCCGTGAACCAACGCTTCGGCTTCGCCCAGCCGCCGAAAAATGCGCGAGGCCCTTTCGCCAACCGCCGGCGGCAGCCCCGCGCGCTCAATCAATTGAAGAATTTCGGACAGCGACCGGTGGCGCTGCGGATCGGAGGACTCCACCTTGACCTGCGTGGCCCGAAATCCCCGCCGGACAGTCTTTTCGGCAGAAATTTTCCAGCCCGTCACCGGCAGACGGCATAGTTGAGACTCCATTTCCGCAAGGTTGCACCCGGCATCCACCAGCGCGCCCAGGGTCATGTCGCCGCTAATTCCGGAGAAGCAATCAAAGTAGGCTATTTTCATGTGGTTAAACTGATGGTCCGCGGTCGTGAGCGCAGCGAGGAATGCGCTCCCAAAAAGAAAATGACGCTCCCCGAATGGATACTAGCCCCGAGGTTCAATGCCGTCAAGTTCGCCTCCAAAATCGCGAAATCGTCGCCAGCCATCTCTCGAGAAGATCAGGCCATCATGCCGCCGCTATTATTTTGTCGAGCGTGGGCGCGAATTGCACTTCGCCGGACTGAACGGTGAGCTACGACGCCAAATATCTGAAACCATAAACAGCTTGAGTGTTTCGGACCGAGTCCGCTCCATCCCGGGGATCTTCTCTGGCGATGGCCGTCAGGTTCTCGAGACACTCTGGTTCGAGTGCGAGTCTCAGCCGAGAAGTTAGGCGCTGCGTGCTTCGGGCACCGAGTCTCACAGCCGACCCTAGGCCCTCTCGGATAACCAGAAAAAGGTATGGGCCACGAGTCCCGGATAGAACTATGGTCGCCACATTTGACCACGTTCTGCTTTGTGGGTTTCGGAACGGACAGGCTTCGTTGCGAAGAAGCGATGAAAACCGCTGATAGAGAAAACCCCAACCGCTGGACGATACTGTCCAGCAACCGAGCACCTGGTGCGGGCGGTCAGAACCGATCCTGCTCCATCCAGTGGGCTGCGAAGCAAGAAAAATTCCAGCCGATGCGGGAGTGTTTTTTCTTGACTTCTACCTGTATAGAACTTCTCAGGACTAATCCGGCAGTCGAAGGAATCAACAGGATAGTGGGGTCTTCTGCTGTGAATTGGAGGGGACCTAACCGGGGATGAACATCCGCACGGCCGCCAAGCCCATGACCGCTGTCGCTATCCAGCCAAGTATTATGAGAGGCCGACTCGCAGTGTAATCGCCCATCACAGCCTTCT
>Ga0210384_10005525_pt1 | contig 13715 bp, 23 predicted proteins | sample IncBWH2MmetaG_FD_160574 | JGI IMG/M metagenome (GOLD analysis project Ga0210384, IMG submission 160574) | Forest soil microbial communities from Barre Woods Harvard Forest LTER site, Petersham, Massachusetts, United States - Inc-BW-H-2-M | ecosystem: Environmental > Terrestrial > Soil >...
CGACGTAGCCTTCTGCCCCGTCGCGATGTCCTGCACGACCTGGAACAGGAACTGAAACGAGTCGCCCCGGAACATGGTTCGATCGGCCATGTGCGCCTAGCCTACCACGGCCAGCGACGGCTACACTGCTTCTGGCGATGCACATTCTGCTGGTCGAGGACGACACCGCTGCCTGGCCCCCGATAGAGCGCGCGTTGCGCAAGGCCGGGCACGTCGTTTACATGGCAGCCACCGGGCACTTAGCCATCCACGCCCTATGCCACGAGCCGATCGACTTGATCCTGCTCGACATGAACCTGGGCGACGGCCTGAGCGGCTACGACGTCGCGCGCTTCCGCAACAGCACGCCCAAGCTGCGCGCCATACCCATCATCGTGACCAGCGGCTCGCCTAGCGCGGAAGTGCGGGAAGAGGCCCGAAAGAACGCGCTCGAAGGCGTGTCGCTGTATCTGGAGAAGCCGCTTGACCTCACCATGCTCCTGCGGCACGTGAGCGCCATCGCCTCCGCTCAGGGCGCGACGTAGAGTAGCACCGCCGCCTGACTCGCGAAGTCCTGCGCCGAGCCCCCGAAGCCGGCGGGCGTCGGTACGTCGAGGTTCGAGATGAGCGTCGGCTGCGAGGACGACGGGAGTCCGAGCGCGTTGTCGAACCCTCGCGCGCTCGTCTGGCCGTTCAGCTGGAACGACCCGCCGATCGGGAACGTGTTGGCAGCGGTGCCCACGTAGAGCAGCGCCCCTCCGGCCGCCACGTGGATGGTGTCCTGCCCGTCGTGGTCGCCCCAGATCTTCGCGCCGAAGCCCTGGTCGGCGACGACACATCGGGAACCGCGAGCGAGCTTGATCGCTGCCTGCGAGGGAGAGAAGACGCCGACGTTGCCGAAGATCGCTCCTGCGCCCCTGCCGATGCTCGCGAACGCGCCGAGCAAAAGCACGCCGCCGTCGAGCCAGCTGCTCTCCGCCATGCGCACGCCGAACGACCCGGGGTCGCGTACGAGTCCCCCGAAGATCCTGCCGCTCGGGAAGTTGCCGCCCGAGGACACGGCGCAGTTGATCAGCAACACGGACCGGCCCGGGTCGGATTGCCCCTCCATGAACCCGCTGAAGCGGCACTGGCTTGCGTAGATATTCGTCGAGCCGCGCGCCACGAGCGTCGAGATTTCTCCGGGGACGAGCCCCGCGCCCTTCACGGTCGACGGCATCGCCCAGAGATTCTGCACGACGCCGTAGCCGAAGTTGTTTTGCACCGGGCCATCGACGGCCATGCCGAGCAAGTTCACCTTGGTCGGGCGCACGACCTTGTACGAGTCGCCCGCGCTCATGGTCGCAAGATCGGCCGGCTGCGGTTGGCCCCCCTCCCCTACTCCTGCTAGCGCACTGTAGGGCTGCGTGACGCGCGCGACCTTGCTGCCAAGGTCGGTAGCGATCCAGCCGTAGGCCCCCGTCGTCGTGTCGACGAGGATCATGTCGATGAACGGCGTCCAGCCGGCAGGGCCGAGCGCCGAATCGCTAACCTCCCAAGCCGTGTTGCCGGCCTGCGGCGTCGCCACCGAGAGCGTGCCCGCCTGGCCCGCATCGATCAGCGTGCCCTCCACCGTAAAGGAGTTGTCGCGCGCGAGCACGACGTCCGGGTAGAAGGGGTTGGTCTCGTCGAGCTGATCGGTGAGAAAGGTGACCTTCACGTTCGCCGTCAGGCGAGGGCGCTCGGTGCCCCACCGCTCGATGAGTCCCTGCGGTGTCTTCAGGGCCGACGTTGGGAGCGTACCCCCCGCGCTGTCGTCACCGTTCTGGGGGTCGATGTACCACTGCTCCACGCCCAGGTTCGGGTTGCTCATGGCACAAGCGTAGCCCCTTGGCGGGCCCCGGGTCTAGCGCTCGATGAGGCCCACCTCAAACTCGAAGCTGGGCGCGGCGCTCGACGTCACCGACCAGAGGTGCAGGAGAGCCGATTGCGCATTGCCCGGGCCGATAATGACCGGCGGCATCGGGACCACGATGCGCGACGCCGTCGCCGCGCTGTAGACGAGCGACGACGCCTTCTCCACCGATCCGAAGATGAACAGGTACTCGTCGCCGACAACGGGCGTCGCCACCTTCGCAGCTGCGCGCGCGACGTTGCGCGCTGCGTTCGTCGCCGCCGCGACCGTCGGGTTGTAGATGACCTGCGTGATCGGGCTGTTGCTCGCGGCGTCCGAGTTGGGGTTGGCAAGAGAAACGGCCGTGCCCGCCGAACCCCTCGCCGTCTGGTCCTCGGTGACGGCTACGTCGAATCGCGTGCCGGCCGTCGGGATCGCCGTCAGGATGAGGCGCACGTAGTCGAGATACGTCCTGAGCCCGCCCACGCCCGCCTTGTTGAAGAAGGACAGGACGGCGCTCGTCGCCGCGAAGGCTGCCGCGTTCGGACCCGCCACGCCGGTGCCGAAGGTCGCGTTGGTCCCCGTGAAGTAGCTCCCCTCGTCTGCCGCTGCCTTGAAGTCGGGGATGACTGGGACGACGGCGATCTCGTTCCTGCTCCACTGCCGTGGCGCCCAGGGCGTGTTCGTTCCGTCGACCTGAATGGGAGCCTTGGTGAGGTCCCTCTTGACGAGTCCTTCGCTGCCGATCATTGGAGTGCTCCTTCGCCGCCTTTAGAAAACTGAGCCACTGGTGTCGGCCGAGCCGAACGCCGAGAACACGTCGCGCGCGGGGGGCGCCGTCTGAGCTGCCAGCGCGCGCTGGAGCGTTTGGAGGTTCACGAGGTCGTTTGCGTTGATGGCATCCGCCGCACGCGCCGGCACGTAGTAGGTACCCGTCTGGTCGTAGTGACCGACCGCGCCCCCCGGCGGCGCCATCGATGGGTCGTTCTGTAGCTGCGGCCCGGCCGGCCCACCGATCGCGAACGATTGCTCGGTCGTGCCGTCGACCTTGGAGAAGTTAGGCATTGGGCACCGAGTAAAGGACGATCGCCGCGCCCACACCCGCGGCCGGCGCGCCCGCGACCGTGACGAGCAGCGCGGCCGCGGCACCACCCACGCTCGTATCCTGCATGACCTGGTAGAGCCCGGCGACGGTCGCTTGGTTGTCGGTCGTGCCCATGAAGAGCGCCACCGTGCCCGTGATGCCGAGCGAGATGGTTGCGCCACCCGAATAGGGCGTCGTCACGTCGAGGCGCGCGTCGTAGATGATGGCGTTCGCCGGGATCTGAGTCGCGCTCGACTGGCTCGCGGCAGTGGTCGTCGGCAGGCGGATCATGTACGTGACGCCCGCGACCGACGGCGCGATGTCGAGCCACACCGTTCCCGTCCAGACGTACATCTGGTTCGCGGCCAGCGTGATGGTCCCGCCAGAGAACGCCAGCTCAGTGACGATGGTATTGCCGTTGGCCGCGGGAATGACCGCGACCGTGCCCACGTTCGTCCCGTCATCCCAGAGCAGCTGACCGATCGTCGCGTTCGCGCCCGACGTCGTGACCACGTACCACTGCTCGGTCGCGCTGTTGCTCGGCAACGCGCTGTTTCCGTTGAACTGCAGCGCCGCCGGGATGGGCTTAGACGCCATCTTGTCGACGTAGGCCTTGGTCGTCAGGTCGTTGTCGCCGACCGGCGTAGCTGCGCGCGCGACGGCGAACGCGGAGTCGCCCGCGTTGCGTGCCTCGATCGCCCCTGCGTTGTTCTTGACCTGCGGCCCGCCGAGCCCGATCTGGAAGATCGTCTCGATGGTCCCGCGAATCTTGGAGAAGAGAGACATGGCGATCCGAGTCCTTTCAGTCCACTAGCTCGTATATCAGCATGGCCGAGCCCTGGCTGGATCCGGCGAGAGAGAATGCCAACTGGAAGACGTCGTTCTGGAAAAAAAGGAGTGTGTGCGCCGAGTCGAAGGTGTTCTGGTTCCCCAAGTCGACTTGGCTCGTGTCGAACACGAGCGCAGGGTCAGCCGACGTTCCTAGCCGCACACTGGCCCCTGGCCCATTGAATGGTTGCACGACGGCGATTGCGGCGTGGAAGAGTATGTCGCCCGGATTCACGGTCTGAAGGATTAGCGGGGCGGCGTTCGTGTGGTCGAACGGAACTTGAACCTGCCCCCCGCCGGAAGGCGACGACGTGACGGCGGATCGCATGATGGCCTCGGCCACCACCTCGTTGATGCCCTGCGCGAGTCTCAGCGTTGCCACGCGCCCAGCGGCGGCGGCTACGGCCGCGTTGCCGGATGGGACCAGCAAAGAGCCCGATCGCGCGATGGCGGCGACGTCCACCTGAGCGTCGTCGATCATCGACCCGGGGAACAGCTTCTTGACGCCCCCTTGGGCCGCCACCGTGGCCGTGCTGATCAGGTAGAAAGTCGCCACCGCCCCCGGAGTGTAGCGTTTCACCCCAGCAAGCGAAAGCCGGCGTGCCCGACGGGACTCGAACCCGTGACCTGCCGGTTCTACAGTCCGGCTGCTCTACCTACTGAGCTAAGGGCACTCTGCTGTCTTAGCTCCGCGGGGGGTAATTGAACCACCTTCCTCTTCCTTGACGCAAGCGCCTCGAAAGTGCTCTGCCGGTGAGCTACCGCGGAATGGTGGGCGGGGAAGGACTCGAACCTTCGACATCCCTGGTTAGCAACCAAGGTGCTCTACCAACTGAGCTACCCAGCCCGTTTTTTACTTGAGCAGCGGCAGGCTCGAGACGTAGCGCCGCAACTCCTCCTTCCTCGCCGGGACGAGCCCGAGCGCCATGAGCGCGTTGTTCCAAGGGGGGTCGGGCTCGTAGACGCGCACGTGCTCGACGCGCGCGAGCTTCAGGCGCGCGTGGACAGCGTGGAGTGCGCGCTCGTCGGGGACGGTGAGGACAACGGCGTAGGTGCCTTCCGCGTGCCGGCCATCGACGCTCTCCCCTACCGCATGCACTACCTGCGCTGCCTGCAACCCTCGGGGGAGGTCAGCACGAACGATGACGTAATGGGTCAGGGGGTTCGGGCGGTCAGCCGAATCACTGTAGCAGCGACTGCATGCAGACGATGGTGAGCTCAGGGCGCGCCGCTGTCAAGGCTCGTCGTCTTCCTCAAGCGCGTCCGAGTCCAGTTCCTCCAGCCGCGGCTGCACGGTGTGGACGAAGCTGTCGGGATCGACGGGCACGGCGAACACGGCCTCGTCCCACTTGGGCGGATTGGAGTCGGCCAGGTGCTTCGTGGCCAGCGCTACGTGCGCGAGCGTGAAGTCCTTGCTCCCGTTCTGCTCCTCGATCAATGCGAGCGCAGCCTCGTACCCGCCCAGGTTGTAGGCCGCGTTGACGGCCTTGTCGGTGGGGCACAAGTTGCTCCCGTCGTCGTCCAGAACGTACACGGACGACCCGTCGTTCAGGATGGCAGTCGTTCCGTCCTTGCCGCTCCCGAGATCGACGCCTAGCTGCACCGCAGGCGCATCCTCCACGGTGTCGTCTGGGGAGGGCTCAGCATTGGGGTCTCGGTACAGCATGAGGGTCTGGTCAGTCATCGGTCGAAGTCCACGAGTCGCGCCTTCACTGTCTTGTCGCCCATGAGCGCGGCTGCGGTAGCTCTATGATGTCCGTCATGTAGGTACATCTTCCCATCCTGCTTGATGACGACGGGCTCGTCCACGATCCCCCCATGCTCCGGATCGTGGTACCCCGGCGGCACCGCGTCAGGGCGGTCGATGAAGGTAAGGACGCGACCAGGCTTCACGCTGTACTGGATCGCGTGGATCTTGGCGAGGGGCACGTCCTTGATGGGCGCCTTGTCGATCGCGCCGTTGATCTCCTCGTTCGTGTGCTTGGCCTTGTAGACGTCCTTGTCCGCTACGGGGAACGGGTGCGCGACGCCGTGCCCCGTGCTGCTCGTCTGCATGCGCGCGAGCTTCGCCTTCGCGGCCACCTTGCGAGCGTCGCGCCTGCCGGCCCATAGCGCCGTTGCGGATTGGGTAGGCGCAGCGTTGCTCACTTCAGTCCTTGCAGCCGGCAAGGTGCGGCACGGTCGCGCTCATCGGATGCGGGAGATGGCACGCGCACGGGCACCCAGGCCACTTGGGGCAAGGGCACGCGCTCGTCCACGGCCGCGTCGGCTGCATGGTGGAATGCGACGCGACGCCCATCTTGTGCGGGGCGGCGGCCATCGGCTCGATGGGCGCGCGCGGAGTGGGCGGCGAGAGCTCCTCCTCGGGGATGTGCATCTCGTCCTCGGTCGCGCCGGACGCGTCGACGGGCGGGGGCGCGTCGAACTTCCCAGACGCGTCGCGGTGCTGCTCGTAGTACTCGGGCGCGGGGGGTGTCTTGGACTTGGTCGGCATGGGCTGCTCCTTTACGATCGACGCGACTGGCGTTCGGAGATGCTCTGGTGCGCCGGCGGCTCCCAGAGCTTCTCCTTCGAGAAGGCTTCGGGAGGGGCGTGGCTCGTCATCGGCATCGGCGCTGGTTGCGCGGGGCGCGCAATCGGCACGACGCCCCGCGGGGTCACGGTCACGTAGCACGTCGGGCACGAGATGGGGTTCATTCCGTGCGGGCACTTCTGGTTGGGGCCGGCTGCTGCGCTCATGCGTGAATATTCGCACGGCTGGCTTCGGCAGGCCAGGGGGGTAGGATGCCCAGCATGACCCTCATCCAGCTACTCCTGATCCTGGTCCTCATCGGCGTGGGACTCTACCTCGTGAACACCTACGTGCCGATGGCAAAACCCATCAAGACCATCCTCAACGTGGTCGTGGTGCTGATCGTCGTCTTCTGGCTGCTCGAGGTGTTCGGGCTCATCGGGCCGACCCACCTGGGCAGCATGCGCCTGCGCTAACGGCTCATGATCTGCATTCCGATCCCGCCCTGCTGAGGCCCGGTGGGGTTCGGATTGTTCTGGGGCCCCAGGACGCCCCACTCCTTCGCCTGCGCGCGCGCGAAGTAGGCGGCCATCAGCGTGTCGTCTACGTGGCGCTGCGGGACGTAGTAGAGGCAGGCTTCGATGAAGCGCTGAAGAGCGGGGTGGCACTCGCCGCCGCGGTTCGGGATCAACCACGCCCCATTGGCCATCTCGAGGAAGATGCCGGGGATGCCATGCTCGGGATGGGCCTTGGCACGGTTCGTCGTGTGCGCCTTCACCGGGAGCGAGCGGTTGCGCGAGAGGGCGAACTGGCGAATGAAGTCCTGCGCCCCGTTGTTCTCGACGCGGACGATGGAGTTGTAGCGAGCCTGCTTGTCGAACAGCTTGTCCAGGATCTTCGGTCCGTCCCACTGCCCCACGTCGAGGTCGAGGATGACTTTCGTCCCGTCCGGCCGCGCCTCGAACGTAAAGAACGCCGTGTCGTCGTGCTCCTCCCCCGGGGAGATGGCGAGGTCGAGCCCCGTGAACGTCAGGTTCGGGCCGCGGTACTCGTGCACCATCGAGGTGATGCCCTCAGCGCGCGCCAGCCGCATCGCCTTGTCAATGAACTCCTGTTTGCACATGCTCGTATCGTCGTCGCGGCAGAGGTTCATATACATCTGGTTGAAGTAGGCGGGCGCGTAGTCGCGACGGAGCTCGGCGACGGCTTGGTCTGGGAAGCGCTCGGGCCATAGTCGCATGACGTTCCCCGGGTCGGGGTCATGCGCGACGAGACGGCACGGAGGGGTCCCAGCGGGGCCGAGGACGAGCGGGTTGGGGGACATGGGGCGCACGTCGTCGGTGTCCCAGTCCGTGTTCTTGATCTCGATGTCCCCGTTGATCCGCATGATGAGCGCGGGCCACCCCTCCTTGATGAGGCGATGGACGTAGTCCTCGGGGTGCCAGGCGGTGTTGATGACGCACACACGACCGTTCTTCGGGTCGAGACGCGAGCGGACGGTGCGCATGAACCACGCGTATACCTTCTGCCGCATGTCGTTCGTTGCCGTGTTCTCTTCGTCCAGCAGATCGTCCACCATGATCCAGCTCAGACGCGAGCCCTGCAGCGCGCCGCCGAAGCCGACGGCGTAGAGGCTCGCGTCGCGGATACCGAAGGGGCGCTCGATGGTGATCTGGGACTGGGACCACGAGTCGTGCGGGTTGAGCGAGCGCGCGAGGTGAGGGAACACCATCTTGAGCCGCGCGCTTTTCTCGATGTAGTCGCGCACCATGCCGAGCGGCTTCTCGGCCTGCATCTGCGTGGCGCTGACGATGGCCCCGCGCATGCTCGGGTTCCGACCGAGCTCCCACATCGCCAAGCCGCCGAGGGTAAAGGTCTTGGAGTGCCCAACCGGAAGCATGATGACGCAGCGCGGGTGCGCGGCGACGAAGTCCATCAGAATCTTCTGATGCGGCGCGATGCTGATCGGCGCGCGGGTGTGCTCCTCTTCCAGCACGAACTCGAAGAAGGAGGACGGGTCCTGGCGGCATTCCTCCGCCATGAGCAGCATCTCCTCGGTCAGGAGGAGCAGGTCGTTGGGGTCGTCGCAGCGGGCCACTACCCGCTACTGTACCTCTTTATCGATGGTACATGGGGTCTTGGCGAACGTTCAGCCCCTCCAACCTGTACCCCGCACTCCTGAGCATCGCCCCCAGTGCCGTCCCATGCACGTGCGTGTAGACCATACGCTCCGCTTCCGCTCGCAGCGCGCCCACGTCACGCCCGCTCGCTGGGCTCGTGATGGGGCTCGCAGCGATGTAGGCGGCCATCGGCTTCACGGCTTCGGCGATGATGCGCTGCACTCGATTCACGACCCACGACACGCGCGCCATGCGCACCGCCTCAGCCCAGTTCCAGTCCGCGTCCTTCGGGCTAAGCAGCGCCGTCGACTCCGACGCGTCCATCAGCTCCTGCACCGCCCGCAGTCCGCCGAGATCGTGCGCCGCATCCAACGCGTCGTGCACGTCTTGTTCCTTGGTGGGGGCGAGCGCCTTATGCCTCACCCACTCGGGGAGGTCAGCCACCCTTCCCCTCGAGCGCGCGCAAGAACTCCGCCTTCACTTTGGCCAATGCCTTGTCGAGTAGCTCGCGCGTCATGCGCGCGACGTCCTCCTCGAAACGCTCCTCCGCTACCTTCCGCACGAAGCTCACCAGGCCCTCGTGCTTCTCTTCCAGGAACGCGGCGAGGATCGCCGACACTGCCAGCCCGACCTCTCGTCGCGCGATGGCGTCAGTCTCGTGCGAATTGAACGAGGCGACGAGGAGCTTGCGCAGGCGCTTCTTGAGCTCCTGCTTATCCTCCTCTGGGAGCGTGGCGATGGCGTCGTCGACCGTGTCCGGTATGAGCGTCGACGCGATGAGCCCGCGGTTCTTCCGTTCGCTCCTCTTGAAGATGCTCCAGATGTCTTCGCCTTGCTCGGTCATGGGCTTGTCAGGTTCGTTAGCCATTGGACTTCTTCTCCTTCGCCGAGCTGGTTGCGTAGGCGACGATCTTGTCGAACGCGGCATGGGCGTCGAGGAACCCCTTGTCGACCATTGTCCGTACCTGCTGCAATGTGAGGAGCAGGTCGTCCGTCGAGCGCGCGGCCATTCGCTTCTTCTCGGCCTCTCGCAGCCGCGTCGCCTCGGCGCGCGCCGCAGCCAGTTCGTCACTCTGATCGCGCACCACGCCCTCCCTGAGCTTCGCTTGCTTCTCCAACTCCTCGATGCGTCGAACGTGCGCATCAATCGCTTTCGCGAGCTTCGCCTCTCGCTCGCGTAGCTCGCCCACGCTCGCCTCTGCCGCGCTCGCGCGCGCACGCTGACGCTCTAGCTCGTCTCGTGTCGCTGACGCGTCAGGGGAGCTCGTGGGTCGTGTGCGCGCGTGTGCGACTTCTTGCTCGAGAGCTCCGACGTGCGCGCGCAGCTTCCCGTTTTCCTCCTCGTACATCTTGAGCAGGTCGGGGAGCTCCTCGAGCGGGACCGACGAGGCCGCCGGCTCGCCTAATGGGTCAGGCAGCGCGGACGCGCAACCGTTCGTCACCGCCGCGCGTGGGCGCATACGCGTCTCTTCCCACCACGCGCGGAAGAAGTCCGGGCACCGGTCCGACTCGTACACGCGGCGGGCGTAGACGTTGAGCTGAGTGCCTGTCTCCAACCGCCCAACCTTCCAATACTTGGCGAGGGGGCGAACCATCTCCTGCTGCGCGTGCCCCGCATCCCATAGCGCGATGTACTCGCGCAGGAACGGTTCAAGGGCAGCATCGGGCACGGCTTTGGGCATCGCCACGACGTCACCGCCCTCGCTCCGCGCGAGCGCGTCTATGGCGCCCAAGTCGCTCGGCCACATCCCGCTCTTTCGGGGCAGATACACGAGGCGCTTGCCGGCGCGCTTCGTAGCCTCTTTTACCTTGGCGTCGTTCGCGTGGGAGCCCATCTCGTGCATCTGAAGCACGACGTCGGCGCCCGACAAGTCCAACTTGTCCGCCCGTTGTGGGGGCTCGCAGCGGAGCACCTCTACCCCGCGCTCGCGCAGCTTGGGCAGGATGGTGTCCTCGATGAACTTCGGCGGGAACTGCGTGAACAGAACAGCTTTCATGGTGCATGGTCTCCTCTCCTTCACTTGTCTTGCTGCTCGACCCATACCCGCGCGCGTGGGAACGCGCGCTCTAGCGTGAGCCGCTTCGCACTCTCTTCACCTCGCAACGTGGGGAACCGCGTGAGGCGCAAGTCGCCTCGATCGTCTCGGTCTTCAAGCACCACGTCCACGTACGCGTCGCGCGCGAGGTGGGGGTTCAGGACGCCGCAGTCGCACGGATCGGTGAAGCAATTGCGGCACGTCATGCGGGCAGCGCCTCGATCTCCTCATTCACGCTCGCGCGCGCGTACTCCTCGACGGAGACGGGGATCCACTCCTCCTTGCCTCCGTTCCACTTCACTCGAAGAAGGTGCACGCCATCCTTCACGCGTTTCTCCTTCACCAGCGCCAACCGCGTTGTCTGCTCCTCAGATGCGGTGTCTTGTCGTAGTAGAGCGCCAGCACGACCACGCGTTTGATCTGCTCGCACTGCGCGACGGGGCCATGGTCCGCGTACTCTCGGCCCGGCGCCCGCGCCGCCCACCGGCACGCCCCGCGCGCATGCGAGTGCCCCAAGTGCGCCTCAGGGATCGCCGTCGCGATCACTTCCCAAGCCTCGGATGTGGAGATAACGGCCATGCGATGGGGAGGAAGGTAGCCCCAGTTGGGATTCACTTGAACCCCACCAACGCCATCAAGCGCGCGCGAAGCTCGACGTCGGTCTCTGGGCCCATCGGGCCCGCCGCGCGCACGCCGGCAGGGAGGGAGGCTGGCGACATGCCCGAGCGCCGCGTGACCCCCATCATCTGCCCCATCCGGTCGAGCGCGTCGCCTTGCGCTACATGCAGACCACTCAGCACACCTTGGTCATCCCCCGACAGCCGCGCGACTGAGTCCGCCGCGCGCCACGCGTCGCGCGCCTTGCGCAAGTCCCCCACCGTGATCACGAGACGCCGCTCGCACCCCGGGGCGACAGGCGGATCGCCGTCCTCTCGCCGAGTGACAACGATCGCTCGCACTACCAGCCCGTCCTTCACGTCGTCGCCGTACGCGTCGGCCATGTCGGCGAACGGCTTGAGAGCCTCCAACAGCGCGAGGTTTACGAAGTCGGTCATCGGCGCTCCGCCATTTCTCGCATCCTGCTCCCGAAGCCGCCCATCTCCAACACGTTGCCCAGCGCGCGGATCGCGTCGTGCGAGACCATCCGGATCTCGAGGCGGACTGAGACCTCGCTACGCACGTCCATCGTGCATCTGATGTCCACTACCTCCCCCATCCGACCTCCCTCGATGCCGGGATTGCCGAGGCGCTGCGCGGCGTCGTACTGTTTCCACACGGCTGCCGCGTTCGCAAGGATCGCCTTCGCCGCTCCACCGACCAGCGGGTCACCGTACGCGTCGAACTTCTCCGCCATGTCGGCGAATGGCTTCAGGGCCGCAGCGAGCCTCTCCTCCATGCCGCTCACGGTCCCGCCTTGCGCGGGAGGAACCCACACGCCGTATTCGGACACAGAGCGAGCATCGGGGGCAAGTTGTACCAGGCCCCGTCCTTGTAGATCGCTTGCGGGACAACCATCACGACCCCCTTACGCCCGCACATGGTGCAGTCGGGCGTCATGATCTGCTCGCCCAGGTTCGCGGCAATGCGCTGAATGACGCCCTCGAGCTCCTCTACCTTCTTGCCATCCTCTTCGCCCATGCCCCGCGACTTGTCGCGCGCTCACTCCGTTTCGGGCGGCGGAGGGAGCGCAGGGATGCCGGCGGCTTGGGCCGCGGCGGCCAGCTGCTTCCGCTGCCGCGCCTTCTCCAACATCGTGCCCAGCTGCTCCTCGCTCAGCGACGCGACTACGCTCACCACGTTCCCAGCAATGTGCGCCGTCACGTCCACGCGCGACGCTTGCTTGGTCCCGTAGAGGTCCGCGAGGAGCGCTTCGACGCGCGTCACGCTCGCCCACTTCTTCTCCTTGATCAGCTGCGCCAGATACGCCTCCAACCGCTGCGCCTGAATCGCGCGCGCGTGGGGCTTCTGCGCGTCGAAGTCGGCGGAGGTCGCGCGCGCGAGCTTGTCCCACACCTCGTTGAATCGCCCGCGCGTGAACTCCTTGCCGAACTTCTGCCCGCACGCCTCCTTGATGATCGCACGCGCGTAGCCGCGCATGAGGAGCCCGGCGATGAAGGACGCGTGCTCCTCGTCCTGCTTCGCGCTCCACTGATGCCCGATCCGCCCCGACCCCAACCCCCCGCGAATCGCGCGTAGCTTGCGCACTTCGACGGCGGGCTCGGGAAGCTCTTCTTGCGGCTCTGGTTCGGGGGCGGGGGGGAGCTCGTCGCTCGACCACCCACACACCTCGCACACCCACTCCGGTAGACCCTCACCGCCGGGGGCGCACGAGGCGGCGCACTCGGGGCACGTCAGCGCTGACGCCGGGGGAGCGTCCTCAACGACCCCGTCCGGTGCGGATTGCTTGGGGGGTTTCGTTGGGGGGTTCGGGGGTCGGCGCGCCATCTCTTCACGAGCTCCTTCTTGAGCAAGCCTACCACGGCCGGCGTCCCGCCGAGATCGTACGCGGCGAGCACCAGCTTCTCCAACTCCGACCCTCGGTACTCATCGCCAGCGAACCGCATGAGCCTGACGTCGTTCGACGCCTCCGCCGCTCTGCGCACGACTTCGCGAATGTCCGCCGGCTCCTCGCCCGCGTAGAACGCGACGGGCGCATGAAACACGCGGCCGGAGAACTTCGCGAAGAGGTCGGGAGGGAAAACGGCTTCGAGCGCCTTGGCTAGCTCTTCGAGCGTGAGCTTGGTCTTGCCCCCATACACGATCGTCGTCGTGCTCGTCACACCGCCGCCAGAGCCTGCTTTGCGCTTTCGTCTTCCCATCGCTTCACCAACGCCGCTACCTGAGCGCCCCCGCCCCCCAACGTTACCACCGACTCCAGCTGCAGCACGCGTGCAGCACGCTCGTTCGCGCACGTCGTCGCAGCGAGCGCGCGCAGTAGACGCTTGCGCACGGGGGCGGGGACGTGGGGGGCTCGGGTGTTGTGCGTGCGCGCGAGCATGACGACGCGCGCGGCCCAGCTGGGTACGTAAAGCCCGTCCTTTACTACCGCCTTCTTCTTCCCACCACGCTGGTCGGGGAAGAACTCCTGAACCGCGGCGGGGGCGATGTCGTGCGGGATGGCGAACTCGACGAGCCACGGCACGTAGTACATCTCCACGCGCTGCCACCCCTTCCACTCATACATGCGTTTCGTGCGCTCGACGGTGCAGGCGGCGCTGTTGGCGTGGCTCGACAGCTGTTCCGCGATGACCTCCGCCATGCAGCGGGGGCAGCGGGCGCGGGG
>Ga0210384_10005526_pt1 | contig 13714 bp, 14 predicted proteins | sample IncBWH2MmetaG_FD_160574 | JGI IMG/M metagenome (GOLD analysis project Ga0210384, IMG submission 160574) | Forest soil microbial communities from Barre Woods Harvard Forest LTER site, Petersham, Massachusetts, United States - Inc-BW-H-2-M | ecosystem: Environmental > Terrestrial > Soil >...
AATGGGCAGGTCACATCCATCACAGGGGCGACCCGAGCCGTGGCCGGCCCGCGCCGCGATCGGCGCCGCGTTCGGCAGGATGCCGTCCCAGAGCTTGGCCCGGATGCGCTGCGAGGCCAGATCCTTCCGGTCGTCATCGAGGGAGGGACGGGGAGCCGGGACGTCGGACGGCTCCTCGACGATGATCTCGTGAGCGGATCCGGGCGAGTCGATCAGGAGCTGGGCATGCTGTCGCGCGATCGCCGTCGCCTCCCAGGCCGACGGGGCGGTCTGCTCGAACCCGCACGCGCACGCGACGCGCCACACACCTCCACTGTATCAGGGCCGTCCCATCAAACCCGACGCCGCGCCGCGGTCAGGCGGACCGGGTCGAACGGCTCGAGGTCGACCACGCGCGCGGCCCCATCCGTGATCAGCTCGGCCAGCGCCAGCCCGGTGGCCGGCGCGTTGAGCATCCCCCACGGGCCGTGGCCGGTGGCCACGTAGGCCCCCGAGGCCCCCGGCACCGCGCCGATCAGCGGGATGCCGTCGTCGGTGACCGGGCGATAGCAGGCCTGCCGGCGCGTGACCGCGGCGGCGGCCAGCGCGGCGGAGACGCGCCCGGCCGCGCGGGCGAGCACCGCGCAGTCGTCCTCGCTGACGAGGACGCCCTCGGCCGACTCCGGCAGCGGCTGCCGATCGGCCATGCCGCAGACGTAGACCGTCCCGTCGGGCCGCGGGATGATCTCGGGCTCGAGCGCCTGGCCGTCCGCGGTGCGGTAGTCCATGAACAGCGCGTGCGCGGGCACGTCGGGCGCGGCCAGCGTCACGCTGTAGCCCTTGAGCCCGTGGACGCGGGGCAGGCGCACGCCGGCGACGCGGCCGGTCCACGGGCCCAGCGCGAGCACCACCGCGTCGGCCCCGAGCGTCCGGCCGTCGACCACTACGCCGCGCGCGGCGCCGTCGCGCACCGCCACCGCCTCTACCGCGCCGGATAGGACGACGGCGCCGGCGGCCTGGGCGCCCGCCACGAGCGCCTCGGTGAAGCGCGCGGGATGCACCTGCGCGGTGGTCTCGGCGGTGCCCAGCACGCCGGCCACCACCGTGGGCCCGTCGATCCACCTCGGGGCGGGCACGCGATGCTCGCCCGCGAGCCGCCCCATCTCGCGCGCGGCCACGACGTAGGTGTCCATGCGCCGGTAGCCGTAATCAGCGGGCAGCTCGCGGGCGAGCGTGGCGTGGAGCGCGAAGCTCGCGCGGGCGAGGCCCTCCACCGGCGTGTTGTCGCACCAGTCGAGTGCGAGGAACCCGCCGGACTTGCCCGACGCGGCGCAGGCCACGCCGGTGCGCTCGACCACCGTGACCCGCACGCCGCGGCGAGCCAGGAAGTAGGCCACCGAGGCGCCCACGACGCCCGCGCCGCAGACGATGACGTGCCGGGGAGAGGTCATGGCCGGTCCGCGGCCCAGGGTAGTACAATTGCCGGCCATGGACCACGGCGTCGTCATGTTCCCGACCGAGTACTCGATCGCTCCCGACGAGCTCGCACGCGCCCTCGAGGAGCGCGGCTTCGAGTCGGTGTGGTTCCCCGAGCACACGCACATCCCGGCGAGCCGCAAGAGCGCGTGGCCGGGCGGCGGCGAGCTGCCGCGCGAGTACTGGTCCGCCTACGACCCGTTCGTGGCGCTCATGGCCGCGGCGGCGGCGACCCGGCGGATCCGCCTCGGCACCGGTATCTGCCTCGTGGTCGAGCGCGACCCGATCGTCACCGCCAAGGAGATCGCCACCCTCGACCGCCTCTCGGGCGGTCGCGTGCTCTTCGGCATCGGGGGCGGTTGGAACGCGGAGGAGATGGAAAACCACGGGACCGCCTGGAAGAGCCGGTGGCGCCTGCTGCGCGAGCGGGTGCTGGCCATGAAGGCGATCTGGACCCAGCGCGAGGCGAGCTACCAGGGCGAGTTCGTGCGCTTCGACCGGATCTGGTCCGAGCCCAAGCCGCTGCAGAAGCCGCACCCGCCCGTCATCATCGGCGGCGACGGGGAGAAGACCTTCGATCGCGTGGTGGAGTTCGGCGACGGCTGGATGCCGATCCTCCGGCCGCACACCAGCCCGGTCGAGAAGATCCCGGCCCTGCGCGCGCGGCTCACGCAGGCGGGGCGCGACCCGCGGAGCGCGCCGGTGTCGATCTTCTTCGCGCCGCCCCGCCGCGAGGCGCTCGACACGCTCGCGGCGGCGGGGGTCGCTCGCGCGATCTTCGGCCTGCCGCCCGAGCCGCGCGAGAAGATCCTCCCGCGCCTCGACGCCCTCGCCGCCCTGATGCGGTGACCCAGAACGTCTACGACGACCAGGCGTTCTTCGACGCGTACTCGCGACTGCCACGCTCGGTCCAGGGGCTCGACGGCGCCCCCGAGTGGCCGGCCCTCCGCGCGCTGCTGCCCCCGCTCGACGGACGTCGGGTGCTCGACCTGGGCTGCGGGTTCGGATGGTTCTGCCGATGGGCGCGCGCGCACGGCGCGGCGAGCGTGCTCGGCCTCGACGTATCCGCGCGCATGCTGGCCCGGGCAGAGGCGGAGACCCGCGACCCCGCGATCGGGTACGTGCGGGCCGATCTCGATCGGCTCGACGCGCTCCCCGGGCCGTTCGACCTCGCGTACAGCTCGCTCGCGCTCCACTATGTGGACGACCTGGCCGGGCTCCTGGCCCGCGTCCACGCCGCGCTGACTCCGGGTGGCGCCCTCGTCGTCTCGGTCGAGCACCCGCTCTGCACCGCGCGGGCCCGCGCGGAGTGGTCGGCCGACCCGGCGGGCCGGCCCACGTGGCCAGTGAGCGGCTATCTCGACGAGGGCCCGCGCGCCACCGACTGGCTCGCCGAGGGCGTGGTCAAGCAGCACCGCACGATCGCGACCTACGTCAACCTGCTGATCGCCGCGGGGTTCGCCATCGCGCACGTCGACGAATGGGGCCCGAGCGACGAGCAGATCGCGGCGCACCCGGAGTGGGCCAACGAGCGCCAGCGGCCGCCCTTCCTGCTCCTGGCGGCCCGCCGGTGACCGCGGCGCGGTCTAGCGCGGGCCGGCCGCCCGCAGGTTGCGCCGCCACCCTCCGGAGAGGACGAAGCGCGGGAAGGTGATCCACTGCTCGACGAAGAAGCGGCTCGCGAAGTCGAGCGGGCCGTCGAACGGCGTCGGCCGCTCCGGCTCCCGCGCGTGCCCGCGTCCCTCCAGCACGATCGCGGCGGCGAGGCCCGCGAGGCCGACCACGACGCCGAGCGGGGACCGGAGGACGGCGCCCAGTACCAGGATCACGGTGCCGAGCTGGAACATCGGGACCACGACCAGGTGGAGGAGCAGGTTCCCGCGATCGCGATGCTTGGCCGCGTAGTCGCTCCACTGCCAGGCGAGCAGGCCGGGCCGGATCACGCGACCGCTCCGTTCGGTGTCACCAGGATCTTGCCCCGCCGGCCGCCCTGCTCGGCGTGGGCCACCGCGGCCCGGATCTCCTCGATCGGGTAGATCTGCTCCACCGGCGCGGTGAGGAGGCCCGCGCGGACCTGCTCGGCGAGCTCTGCGTAGATGGCGCGGACCTGGGCCCGCGAGCGCGGGGCCAGGGCGCGCCCGAGGATGAAGCCCACCAGGCTCTGTCCCTCCCCGATCAGCTTGGACCGGGGCATGACCGGATCCTCCCCGCTCATCGAGCCGTAGTTGCAGACCACGCCGCGCTCGCCCACGCAGGTGGAGATGCGCGCGGTGGCCTGGCCCGACACCGCGTCGAGGCCGAGGCGGATCGACGCGCCACCGGTGGCCGCCTTCACCCGGTCGGCCAGGTTGGGACCGTCGACGACGCACACGTCGGCGCCGAGCGGCGCGAGCTCGGCGCCGAGCGCCTCGCGGCGCACCACGTTCACGGTGCGGACGCCGCGGCCCCGGGCAAGGCGGATCACGAAGCGGCCCACCGCGGAGTTGGCCACGTTCTGGATGATCCAGTCGCCCGGCCGCAGCTCGACCAGGTCGGTGAGCAGCAGCCACGCGGTCGGCGGATTGATGCGGAGCATGGCGGCCTGGAGCCGGTCCAGGCCGGGCGGCACCGGGATCACGTCGTCGGCAGCCACGCGCCGGCGCTGCGTCCAGTTCTCCCGCTGCAGGTTGATCACCAGGTCGCCCGCCTCGACGAGCGCGACCCCGTCGCCCACCGCGGTCACGCGCCCCACGCACTCCGCGCCGATGCCGGCGGGCAGGGGCGGCCGCAGGCGATACGTCCCGCGGCACATCGAGAGATCGGCGGGGTTGATGGGGAAGGCGAGCACGTCGAACACCACCTCGCCCGGCGCGGGCGCGCCCGGGTCCGGCGACTCCACGCAGCGCACCGCGTCCGCGGGGGCGCCGTACCGCTCGAGCACGACCTGCTTCACGGCGGCCTCAGATCAGGAAGGCGAGGTTGGGGAGGGGCTCGGCCGCGTTCACGAGCACCACCGTCTTGCGGCTCATCCGGAGCCGGCCGTCCACGCGACGCAGGCGATGGGTGACGCGCCCCGCCCACCAGTGCAGCTCGCGCCGGGCCTGCACCGCCAGCTCTGCGAGGATGAAGTTCGATCCGGCCACGAGCTCGCCGTCGGCGGCCGCCTCGACCTCGATGTTGGAGACGAGCCGCCGCATCTGCGACGCGGGCTCCTGGCTGTGGCGCACGCCGGTCTGCAGCAGCTTGACCCGGGTCTCGATGCGGGCCCGGTTGTCGTAGATGTGCGAGAGGTGACGCTCGGGATCGGCGCCCGGATCTCTGGTCGCGGGCACCCAGTACACCCCGTCGTCGGTCCACAGCTCGAGCCACTCCGCGTAGCGGGCCTCGTCGGCCAGCCGCGCTTCCAGGTAGAGGAAGTCGGCGACGGCCCGGTGCTCGGCCTCGGAGCGCATCGGGGGCGCGGCGGGCGCCGGCCTCATGCGTCCGTCATCACCGCGCGCAGGTGATGGAAGAAGCCGCGGTTGGTGGTCTCGTCGGTGACATGGGAGACGATGCGCCCGTCGGCGTCCACCGTCTCGCGGTTGAGGCCGCGGCCGAGGAGCAGCCACGGGCTCGTGCGGGCGCGCAGGCCGAGCTGGTTGCGCCCCGCGATGATCAGGTCGTCCGGCATCAGGAACGACGCGGGCCCCATGCCGGCCTCGGCCATGCGGAGCAGCCGGCCGTTCCACTCCGGCACGCCCTTCCAGAACATCGGGGTGTGCCAGTGCACGCACTCCTCCACCGAGACCGGCTGGACGATGGCGATGTTGGTCTCGCCGAGGAAGAGGTTGGGGAAGATCAAGGCGTGCGCGGGGCCTTCGCGGAACCGGCGCCCGGCCACCTCGGCGCCGTCGCGCCGCTCGATCGCGGCCACGAAGCGGGCCACCGTGTCTCCGGAGGCGCTGCCCAGCCACTCGAAGAGGCCCTCGTAGCCGGGGGACCAGTCGATCTCGATGTGGCCGTGGCCCCAATCGCGCACCACCGCCTTGATCGAGCGCTCGTCGCCGACGACCCGCTGGTACTGCGTCCGGATCGTCCGGAAGAGGGCCATGTGCACGAAGCCCAGGTGGTAGCCGTCGCTGTCGTTCTCGGGCAGCATCTTCCAGTTGGCCGCGCAGCGATGACGGACCCAGCCCGCGGTCAGCTCGATTAGGCCCTCCGGCGAGAGGTCGCACGAGCGGTCGATCAGGCGGGTGGCGGGGCCGAGGTGCTCGGCGAGCGAGATCCCGTCGGCGGCCAGGCTCGCGAACACGAAGCCGCGGTACTGCGAGACGCGCGGGGCGCGCGGCAGGCCGTTGGCGCTCTTGTCGAAGGCGGAGTAGCCGCCCGGGTAGGGCACCCCGAGCAGGTCGCCGCGCAGATCGTAGGTCCAGCCGTGGTAGGGGCAGGTGAGGGTGCGGGCGTGGCCGCGGTCGGCCGGGCAGACCATCGTCCCGCGATGGCGGCAGCGGTTGATCAGCACCGAGATCTCCCCGTCGCCGGCGCGCACCATGATGACCGGCTCGGTGCCCACCGTCCGGGTCACGTAGTCGCCCGGTCGCGGGATCTCGCTCGCGTGCCCCACGAAGACCCAGCCGCGATGGAAGACGCGCTCGATCTCCTCGTCGAAGATCGCGGGGTCGGTGTAGAGGCTCGCGTGGATGCGATCGTCCTGCACCAGGTGCTTGTAGTCGATCATGGCCTACTCGTAGATCGTGACCTCCCGGGCTAGACCTGCGCGAGCATCGGCTCCGCCGGATCGCCGGACACGGTGGTCCGCTGCATGAGCCGCTTGTGATTGGTGGTGTCGTACGGCGTCGCGCGGTGGAGCACACAGCGGTTGTCCCAGACGATCAGGTCGCCCTCCACCCACTCGTGCCGGTAGACGAACTGGGGCTGGGTGACGTGGTCGAGCAGGGTGCGCAGCAGCGCGCGGCCCTCCTCGATCGGCAGGCCCTCCACGTGGGAGGCGTGCGCGCCGAGGAAGAGCGCGCGCTGGCCGTTCACCGGGTTCACCCGCACGAGCGGATGGCGCACCGGCGGGTAGACCGCGCGCTCCTCGGCGGTGTAGAAGCCGGGCCGCACCTGGTCGCGCGACCACGAGAAGTCGTGCACCACGGTCAGGGTCTCGGCGCGGCGCCGGAGCGGCTCGGGCAGCGAGGGGTACGCGGCGCGCCCGCTCGCGAGCTCGGTGGCCCCGCCCGCGGGCGGCACGATGCGGGCGGACAGCAGCGAGCAGAGGGAGGGCACCGGCTTGAAGGAGCTGTCGCTGTGCCAGAGCATGTTGGCGAGCTGGTAGACCATCCGCCGGTCGTCGGGCGGGATGACCTCGCCGGTCTTGATGTCGAGGTTCGACTGGCGCGCGAACGGGGTGCCCGCGGCCGGGTTCATGCTGCGGGTGACTTCGAGGGCGCCGAAGTGGCGGCTGAATGCGATCTGGGTGTCGTCGTCGAGGGGCTGGCCGCGGAAGAGCAGCACCGAGTGCTCCTCGAAGGCGGCGCGGATCGCCGACCAGGTGGCGTCGTCGAGCGGGCGCGTGACGTCGGCGCCGTCGACGCGCGCCGCGAAGCACGGGGTCAGCCGGGTCACCGCGATCGTCATGGTCAGCTCCCTCCGGAGAAGTCCCTGAACACCGCCTTCAGCTCCCGGGTGGGCACGGTGTCGCGCATCCAGGTGAAGCCGCCCCGCTCGGCCATCTCCCGCGCCCCCGCGAGGAAGCCGGCGAGGGCGAGGCGCGAAAGGGCCCCGCCCACGCTGATGCGCTTGACCCCGGCCTCCGCGAGCTCGGCCAGGGTGAGGTCGGGGTCGGCCGCGCTCATCACCACGTTGACCGGCTTGCCGACCGCGGAGACCACCGCCCGGATGGCGGGCAGGTCGCGGACGCCCGGCGCGTAGAGCACGTCGGCGCCCACCCGCTCGAAGGCCTGCAGCCGGCGGATCGCGTCGTCGAGATCGCGCCCGTGCAGGAGATTCTCCGCGCGCGCGGTGAGCAGGAACGGCACCGGCAGCGCGCGGGCCACCTCGACCGCGGCGTGCACGCGCTCGACCGCGAGGTCGAAGTCGTAGATGGGACGGGTCGGGTCGCCGGTGGCGTCCTCGATCGAGCCGCCCGAGATGCCGGCCTCCGCGGCGAGCCGGATCATCTCGGCGGCCGCGCGCGGCTCGTCCGCGTAGCCGTTCTCGAGGTCGGCGTTCACCGGCAGGTCGGTGGCCGCCGCGATCACCCGGCAGTTCTCGATCACCTCGGCGCGGCTCACCGCGTTGGTGCCGTCGACCCGGCCCAGCGAGTTGGCGAGCCCGAGGCTCGTGGTGGCGAGGGCCTCGAAGCCGAGCGAGGCGAGCAGGCGGGCGGTGCCCGCGTCCCACGGGTTGGGGATGATGAAGGCGCCCGGGCGCTCGTGCAGGGCCCGGAAGCGGGCGGCCTTCTCGGCGGCGGTCTTCATATGTGGGTCGTCCTCACGTCTTCTCGAAATCGATGCGCTCGTACACCGGCAGCCCCTGGAGATAGCGGCGGAGGCAGTCGAGGCCCATCTCGACCGCGCCCAGGCGCACCCACTCGCGGCCGCCCAGGATGCGGGCCTTCCGCGAGGCCGCGTCCGCTGCGGTGGCGATGGCGAGGCAGATGGTGCCGCCGAACTCGATGCGGTCGGGCCCGTCGTCGAGGTCGATGAGCACCGCGAGGGCGTGGGTGGAGCCGGTCTGGGCGCGCGCGGCGCGGGCTACCGCCTCCGCGACCTGAGGCGTGAGTGGGCCCTCGGGAGCAGCGCCCGCGAGCCCGACCGCGCTCCACACCTCGGGAAGCGTCCGCGCGATCACGCCCCGCCGGAAGATCGTCTCCGCGCCGGACAGGTGGGCGAGGCGCGCGGCCATCTGCCCGCTCGTGAACGTCTCGACGAGCGAGAGCGTCGCCCCCTGGGCGCGCAGGTCGCGCAGCAGCACGCTCTCCAGGGTCTGGTCGTCCTCGGCCAGGATGAAGTTGCCGATGCGCTTGCGCACCTCGCGCTCGATCGGCTCGAGCTTGTGGCGGATGTCGTCCATGTCGCGCCCGCGCGCGGTCAGCTTGGTCTCGAGCTGCGGGTAGTGGGCCCGGAAGCCGAGCTTGACGCTGCCGTCCGGCACGAGGGCCTCGACCCCGGTGAGGAGCGAGTCCACGTGCGACTCGCCGAGGCCGTAGGAGTGGAAGCGCTTGAGGAAGATCGCCCCCGGCAGCCCGGCCTTGGCGAGCAGGCGCGGGACGATCTGCTCCTCGAGCATCCGCCGCAGCTCGCGCGGCACGCCGGGGGTGAAGTAGAAGCGGGCGCGCCCGATGTCCACCGCGAAGCCGCACGCGGTGCCGATCGGGTTGTCGATGACCTCGGCGGTGGTGGGGAGCATGGCCTGCTTGCGGTTGTTGGGCGGCATCACCCGGCTGCGGCGCTGGAAGAAGTCCTCCATGCGCCGGAGCCAGTCCTCGTTCAGCGCCAGGTCGACGCCGGCCGCCTTGGCCGCGATCTCCTGGGAGAGGTCGTCGACGGTGGGGCCGAGGCCCCCGTTGACGATCACCGCGTCGGCGCGCTCGCCCGCGAGCTGGAAGGCGCGCAGCAGGTTCTCGCGGTCGTCGCCCACCGTGGTCTCCCAGTCGACCGACAGGCCCACGTCCTCGAGCTTCTGGGTGATGTAGCTGAAGTTCGTGTTCACGATCTTGCCGGTCAGCACCTCGTCCCCGGTGCAGATCACCTCGATGCGCATGCTCGCTCGCTCCTCACGTCGGGCGTGGTCTCGCCGGGCTGGGGATGGGGATGCGCGGGGCGGGGGCTCCCTCCGGGGAGCACGCTGACTCGCGGCGGTGATTCGGCACTCAATCGGGCAACGAGATGGGGGCGTGTGCCTTCGGCGACGCGCAGAAGACACGGCTCCCCGGAGGGAGCCCCCGGCCCCTCTCCCCGTCGCGCGCGCCCAGCCAACACGTGATCGACCACGTCAACCCATGAGGAGGGCGCCCGGTACCTCGCGCCCCATGGTCTGCATCTGCTCGCGGGTGACGCCCTCCGCGAGGAGGCCGGTGACGAACATCTGGAGCCCGTCGGCGGGCGTGGGGTTGCCGGTCTGGCCGAGGTCGGTGCCGAGCACGAAGTGCTGCGCGCCCACCGCTTTGATGCGGGCCGCGGTGTCGGCGAGGGGGATGCGCGGCGCGTGTCGCATCCACTCGAGCGGCGAGTCGGGGCCGGTCAGCATGAGCAGCGCGCAGAGCTCCATCTTGCCGCCCATCGCGGCGGCCCGCTTCATCTGCGGCAGGGTCATGCCCACCACGTCGAACTGGGCGTGGGTGACCACCACGCGGTCGCAGCCCTCCTCCCGCGCGGCCTCGATCAGGGCGAGGGCCTCCTCCGCGGAGGCGTGGCCGGTCTGCACCACCAGGCGCTGGGCCGCGCAGACCTTGAGGATCGCGCGTGCCTCCGGCAGCACCGTCCCGCGCTCGTCGACCACGCGGAGCCCCGACGGCGCGGTGCCGCTCCGGCGCACGTGGTTGTCCGCGTCGAAGGTGGGGAACCACACCACCCGACCGTGGCCGCCCTGCATGCGCCACATCCACTCGACCGCCTGCGCATTGAGCCCGCCCACCGCGCGGTTGAGGGTGATGCCGCCGAAGACCTTGACGCCCGGGACGTGCTTGCGCACGAGCCACGCGCGGTCCGCGGTGTGGGTGACGTGGTTCTTGAACACGATCGCTTCCATCTGCCGCGAGGCGGCCAGCGCGGCCAGCTCGTCGTCGTCGACCGCGCGGCCGAAGATGTCGGGGGCGGCGTGGGTGTGGAAGTCGATCAGGCCCTTGATCGGGCTGACCGGCGGCGGGGGCGGGGAGTAGCCCTGCACGCCGGGGTTGGCGGTGGCCCGCGGCGCGGCGCCGACGGGACGTCCGTGAGCGGGGGGAGCGGCCCGCCGCGAGGATCGCGGCGAGGCCAGTCCGAGCGGAGCGACGGTGCTCCCGTGGCAGCAGCCACAGACGAGATGGGGCATACCTCCGGGGATTCTAGTACACTCGGTGTCGGCCGGCCAGGCGGCACACGGTCCGCGTGAAGGGTCGAACCCACCTGCTCCGTAGCGACGAAGGAACCACCTTCCGCCCGATACCGCGGACACCGGGCACATGGAAAGGTGGTGCGCCATGCCGCTGCCGGATCGTCCCAGCCTCGAATTCCTGAAGAAGCTCGCCAAGGACCGGCTCACCGAGATGCGCCGCGCGGACCCGTCCGTCCGCCTGGCCCAGGCCCAGCTCGCGGTGGCCCGCGAGCAGGGCTTCACGAGCTGGCGCGCGCTGCGCTCCGAGCTGGATCGTCGGCTCGCGCCCGCGGAGCCCGATGCCGTGGTCCAGCTCTTCGCCGCGATCCGCAGCGGCGACGGGACGGCGGTGGACCGGCTGCTCGCGGCCCATCCCAAGATGGCCAACGCGCGCGACGAGGACGGCGGCACCCCGCTGTCCGGCGCGGTCGACGCGCACCGCGCCGCGCTCATCCCGCTCCTGCTCCGCCGCGGCGGGGATCCGCACCTGGTCTACGCCCACTCCGCCCACACCCCGCTCTCCTGGGCGGTGGTGATCGGCGCCGACGACTGCGCGCGCGCCCTCATGGTGGCCGGCGTCGAGCCCGACCTGTTCTGCGCCGCCGGGCTGGGGGAGGTGGACCGCGTGCGGGCTTTCTTCACCCCCGAAGGGCGGCTGCGACCGCGGGCCTCGATCACCGGCAGCTCGCGGTACGCGGCGGACGGCACGCGGCTGCCGTGTCCGCCCGAAACCGACCGCGAGGTCGTGTCGGACGCGCTCTACATGGCGTGTCGCGCCGGCCACGAGGGCACCACGCGCGAGCTGCTCGCGCGCGGCCCCGACCTGGCCTTCCGCGCCTTCGCGGGCGGCACCGCGCTGCACTGGGCGTACTTCGCGGGCGCGCCCCGGGTGGTGGCGCTCCTGCTCGCGGCGGGGGCGAATCCCGCGCTCCGCGATCCCGTGCTAGGCTGCACGCCTGAGGCGTTCGGGATCTGCGTGCCCGCGAGCTGGGCGTGGGGGACGAAGGTGCGCCAGCGGCTCGCGGAAAACCCGGGGCTGGTCCACGCGGAGAGCGCGCGGGGCGGGCCCCTGCACGAGGCGGCGTGGGCCGGCGCCCTGGAGGCGGCGAAGGCCTTGCTGGAGGCGGGGGCCGATCCCGGGCGGCGCAACGCGGAGGGCAAGACCGCGCTCGACCTGGCGCGGGAGCGGCCGGATCAGCCGTGGTGCGTGGCAGTGGCGGAGTGGCTGGCGGGCAGTGCACTCGAACCGAGGAGGCCTTGATGTTCTTCGAGCTCCGGCAGTACCACATCCGGCCCGGGCAGCAGGAGAAGTGGGTGAAGTGCATGGAGGAGGAGATCATCCCGCTCCAGGTCAAGATGGGCATGGTCATCCTGGGCAGCTTCGTGGGCGAGGAGGACGCCTCGGTGTACGTGTGGATCCGCCGCTTCGAGAGCGAGCCGGAGCGCAAGCGCCTCTACGACGCGGTCTACCAGAGCGACCACTGGAAGAACGAGATCGCGCCGCGGGTCCCGCAGATGATCGACCGCGAGCAGATCAAGGTGACGCGCCTCGTCGCCACGCCGCATTCCGTGATCCAGTGAGCGTCCGCCGGTGAGCGCCGCCCCCCTCGAGGCGGCCCGGGCCCTCGGCCCCCTGATCCGCGCCTCCGCCGCGGAGACCGACGCGCAGCGCGAGCTGCCGCGCCCGCTCTTCGAGGCGATGGCGGACGCGGGGCTCTTCCGGCTCGGGCTGCCGCGGGCGGTGGGCGGCGCGGAGCTCGACCTGCCGAGCTACATCGAGGTGATCGAGGAGATCGGCAAGAACGACGCGAGCACCGGCTGGGTGACGAACCAGGTGGCGATCTTCGCGACGTACGCGGCGCGCATGCCGCGCGACGCGGCGCGCGCCATCTGGATCGAGACCCCGCGGAGCGTGGTGGCCAACACGCCCATGGCCAACGCGCAGGCGGTGGTGGTGCCGGGCGGCTACCGGGTCACCGGCCGGCAGGGCTTCAGCACCGGCTGCCGCCACGCCTCCTGGCTGGCCGCCCACGGCACCGTGATCGAGCAGGGGCGCCCGCGCCTCGACCAGGGCGAGCCCGAGCTGCGCTACTGCTTCGTCCCCCGCGCGGAGGCCCAGCTGCTCGACACCTGGCAGGTGCGCGGCATGCGGGGCACCGGCACCCATCACTTCGCGGTCGACGACGTCTTCGTGCCGGAGGAGCGCACCGTCAAGTCGGTGACCGCGCCCCTCGTCGAGACCGGACCCCTCTACCAGATTCCCCGCACCCTGGTGTTCGCCTCCGGCGACGCGTCGGTGGCCCTCGCCACTGCGCGCAGCTGCCTGGCCACCTTCGTGGAGCTGGCCACCACCAAGACCCCGCGGGCGATGGAGGCGCTGCTGCGCGACCAGGCGATGGTGCAGAACACGGTGGGCCACGCGGAGGCCGATCTGCGCTCGGGCCGCGCCTACCTGGCCGACGCGGTGGGGCAGATCTGGCGGTCGCTCACCCAGGGCGACGGCCTGAGCCTCGAGCAGCGCGCGAACCTGCGGCTCGCCACCACCCACGGGATAAGGCTCGCGGTGCAGGTGGTGGACGCGGTCTACAACATGGCGGGCGCGACCGCGGTCTACGACGGCAACCCGATCCAGCGCTACTTCCAGGACGTTCACGTGATCAGCCAGCACCTGCAGGCCCGGCTCTCCCACTACGAGCTGGTCGGGCGGCACTGGCTCGGGCTCAAGGTCGAGGAGGGACGGTTCTAGGCAGCCCCGTCCGCTTGACAGGTCGGGTCCCGTCTCGCATACTCCGCAGCCACGAGCCACGCAGCACCCGACGGAGCGCAGCGGCTTCCCGTCGCGGCCACCGCCGGCCTCGATCCCACACCCCGGACCAGGAGGACATGGAATGGCGGCCAACCTGCCTGACCAGACGCCCACCGACATCTCACGCCGCGGCTTCCTGCAGCTCGCGATCGCCTCGGGCGCGATGGCCCCCGCGGCCGTCCTCGCGGCGCGCGGGGCGGCGCCGGCGTGGGCCCAGGAGACGCCGAAGAAGGGCGGCAGCCTCCGGGTGGGCTTCTACATCGAGGCGGCCACCATGGATCCGCACTTCTCGGGCAGCAAGATCGACCGACAGGTCTACCACAACATCTACGAGCCGCTGGTGGTGCTGGACGCCAACCTCGGCATCAAGCCGGGCCTGGCCGAGTCGTGGCAGCAGCCGGATCCCAAGACCCTGAT
>Ga0210384_10005527_pt1 | contig 13714 bp, 11 predicted proteins | sample IncBWH2MmetaG_FD_160574 | JGI IMG/M metagenome (GOLD analysis project Ga0210384, IMG submission 160574) | Forest soil microbial communities from Barre Woods Harvard Forest LTER site, Petersham, Massachusetts, United States - Inc-BW-H-2-M | ecosystem: Environmental > Terrestrial > Soil >...
AAAGAGGGGCCACATACAAGCTATTGGCCATCGCCAACAGCCATGCAGTGACGGCAAAAAGCGAAACGACTCGCAGAAAGGTCCAGACCCCAACCCCGCTAGCGCGCATGGCAGTGATCTCGCTATCGGCAGCCAGTCGGCTCAAGCCGATCAGGATACCGATGAGCACACCCATGGGAATGGTGTACGTAAGCGCGACGGGGACCGTCAGCACAAAGATTTCAAGTACGCTCGAAAAGGGCGCGCTGTTGCGAACTACCAGATCCAGGATGTGCCCCAGGTCACGGGTAAACAGGACGAAGGTGAACACCCCGGTGCCGATCATCGCATGAGAGATGACCTCGTTCAGGATGTAGCGCGTCAAGATGCGCATCGTGGTCAGGGCTAAAAGCTTGAGTCTAGCATGCGACGTCTCAGCCGATGAGTGCTGGAGATGACTCTGCACGCCTGCCCGCCGGATTAAGCCAGGCGTGATCGGGCACGTCGGGCTGCTGGATTGAGTAATCGGCGTCAATCGTGAAAAAGGGCCACCCTGTGGGTGGCCCTCTCAGCCTGAGTTGACTCTCTAGCGAGAAGAGGCAGCAGCTGGTGCCGCTAATCCAACCACTCCTTGAATGAAGGCCAAACCGTTCGGAGTGCCTAATCCCGTCACATTGTCCCAGCCAACGCCGGTGGTCAATGAGGTATCGGTTCCGAAGGTAAGCACGAACCAGCGCGTGCTGAACGGACTGTTGTAAATCGCGCTGACGAAGTTCTTGGTTTTATACAAGGGCTGCGCCAACGCCTTCGCGCTCTCAAAGACCGGTTTAAATGGTGGAAAGGAAATCACCCCGGTTACGTTGTCAACCGAGCCGATTTGTTGGATATCGGTGATCGCGTCTGCGGGCAGTCGATAGAGCAGCGGTGCGGCCTGTCCCAGCGGCCCACCAGCGGCTTGGTTTGCCAGCGCCCATAGAGCGGAAAACGTGGGGCAGGCCAGACTGGTGCCGCCGATCACGGTCACGAACTGTTGTCCACCTTGGGTGATGATGATTTCAACCCCGGTGAACGCATCCGCAACATAAGCAATGTCCGGAAGTTTGCGCTTCCCTCCGCTTAAGGTCTTTTGGAAGGATGGTTTGCTGAAAAAAGCACTGGTTCCTCCGCCGGAACCACCCTGGAACCCCAAAAGAAGGGGAGGAACAACCGGCGGGTTGGGAGTGACATCGGCAATGCGAGTAAGGTTGTTGCCCCAACCGGTCTGGAACTTCATGGTCTTATCTTTGTTGATAAATAGACTGGTACCGCCGACCGCAGTGGCGAACGGCGAACTCGCCGGGTTGGATACGGTGGCGGAGGGTAGCACGGTCGAGAAATCGCCGCTGTCTCCGGTGCTGAAATTAGCAGAAACACCAAAGGCAGCCGCCAGTTCGTTTATGCTGTTCTCCACGCCGAGTTCCGCAGCAGGGGTTTGGTCTTCGAAGCCTCCGTAGCTGTTGGAAATCACATTGCCAAACGGCACGCCTCCATTTGGTCCCCCTCCTTCCGCGGCATAGAGCACAGCCTGATTGAGATTCGAACTAGTGTTGTCGAAGGCTTGAATGAGCAAAATATTGGCACTAGGAGCAATCGCGTGAGCCCATTCCACATCGAGCGTGGTTTCGAAGTCCCAACCCGCGGGACTGCAACCCTCAGCCGGCGTACAGCCCGTTGGCCCGCCGATCTTGACAATTTTGAAATTCGAACTGCTGAGCGCAGGCAAGTGATAAAGCTGCGAGAACGTGTTGGCGTCTTTGGCTATGGTTTGTGAGCCGAATGCATCAACGATGACGATGGTTTGGCCCTTGCCACGCCACTTTTTATAAACGGCGGGCAGCCCGTAGGCGGTCTGGACTTCGGAGGGGCTGTAGCCGCAAGGTGGAAGATTTGGAACCTTGCTCGTGATATCAGAACCGTAGCGGTTTCCCGTATAGGTGGCGGTGGGCCCGCCGCCGGGGGTAACGAAAGTTTCAGTTTCTGGGCTGCGGAAACAGTTCCGGCTAAAGAACATGCCATTCGGACCGGCCGCAGTCAAGGGAAGGAGGGGAAATGGAGCGCCAGTGTCCGGATCGATCGGCCGCCTGGCATGCGATTTGTAGGTCAGATCCGTCAAACCCTGCACCGCCGACACCAAAGTACCCGCTGGTCCATCAATCGCAGGATCGGCGGTGTTCCCGCGATGCAGTTCTCCCCGAACACTGTAGCGGTTGATCTGTACCTGAAACGCCTTCTGGACATCGGCAATCTTGCCCCGCGCCGTGACGAAGTGGTTGTCACGATCGATCGCGGCAACTTTCAGATTGTGCGCTTCAAGAAAATTATGCACGGTCATCGCATCTTGCGCTGTGGGGGCGAATTTCGCCGTGTACTCATCGTGGGTCAGCCAGTGATGATAGTTGGGCAAATCCTTCTGATACATCTGCTGAACCAAGCTGTCCAGCTCAGCCTTGTTGCGCTGGTTTAGCCAGACCGTCACGCTTATCGGCTTGGATGAATCTTCGGGCCCGAGGTCTTGTGCTTCTGCGCTGAACCGCGGCGTATTGTTGCTGATCACTTGTCTGCTGGCGCTGGATTGAGAGAAACCAGATCCGACTAGCAGCAACAGAGCAAACAGAACGGCCACTATTGAGCTCATCTTCACGGGAGCAGTTTGAATCAACATAGGTTCTCCTTGGGAGGGTCGTGTGGGTGCGTTTCCTGCTGTGGGTGGCAGGCTGCTTTGGCAGGATAGGCGCGCAAGTCTGTCACTTGGGACCGGCAGTGTCAAGCAGAACAATGGACATTAAAGGCTGGTGAAAATGCGGTCGCCGAGTTTAACGGCGGTGCGTATATATTTACCAGCTGTCTTAGCCTGGCTGCTGGTAAAGCCCGATCACATTTCCCGCCGGGTCGCGGAACCTCGCAGTGATCTCGGGCGCGTCAGCGCCGATGGGCTGGACGATCTGGCCCTTGTTGGCGACGACCACGTCAAGAGTGGCCGCGACACTGTCGACCATGATGTAAAACAAAAGACCGGGCGTTGCTGCGGGTGGACGGCCAACAACCCAGGTGCCACTTACCTCTCCGGTGGTATCGTCGAATGCAACGCTGCCATCACCCCGTTTCCGAATGTTCCAACCAAAGACCTGCTTGTAGAAGTCGGAAGAGCGCGTAGTGTCCGTGGCGGGCATCTCGATGTAACAGATCTTGCCGTTCGTAAGCGTGGGAGGCATTGGCTTCTCTCTGAGTGGTGCGATTCTAACGGCGCAGCCGTGACCAAAGCAATCCTGCACTTAGCAGGTTTTTCGTCGCCAAATCTCTGAACCTTAGCTTGAGCTTGCTGCGAAGTCCGCTCATGCTAGACGGTTGTTTCCAGCGCCGACCAAGCCCTGGAGCGGTAACCAACGGATCGCGGATGTCCATCGAGGAGCCTGTGTGAGCCTCAGGCTCGGCTGACTAAGAAATAACCTTCCCGCGACGCTTCGTCTGGTGCCTCACGTGCAACAGTAAGATTCAATTCTGCTCGTCTGGATCTTGCAGGCGAGTCAGTTGAAAGGCAGGCCCTCCCCCAAATGAAACATCTGACGCTTTTATGCGTGGACGACGACCCTCGCATCCGTGACCTCTACGAGGCGCTGCTCGGTAGTCACGGATATGAGGTGCTCGTCGCTAGCAGCGGATGTCAGGCGCTCAAGCTGTTTCATTCCAACCAGGATATCGACGCCGTTATCTCGGATTATGAAATGCCCGGGATGAACGGCGTCGAACTGGCGGCTAAGTTAAAGCTTTGTAATCCAACGATTCCCGTGATCATGATCTCAGGCTACGATCTGCCCTTTGGCGAGATGACGCCCTTTGTGGATGCGGCAGTAGCCAAAGGTGCGCCCTTGGAAAAAATCCTCGACTGTATCGAAGCCTTGCTGGGTATACGGGCGGGCGAACCGATTCCCTCAGCCAACTACGCGTCTTTGGGATCTACGCTGATCGGCCTCGCAACCGCTGGGTTTTTTCTAATGAGACTTTAGTTAGAACTGCCGACATATCGGCAATGACGCCGATTAGTCGGCCTTCAGAAAAAGCGCGGCCAACGGTGGCAGAGTCAAACTGACGGAGTACGGACGTCCATGGGTAGGTTTTGCCTGAGCCATGACGCCGCCGAAATTTCCCCATCCGCTGCCGCCGTATTCCCGTGCATCGCTATTGAGAAGCTCCCGCCAGAAACCGCCTGACGGAACTCCCACGCGGTAGTTTTCGCGCGGCAACGGAGTGAAGTTGCAAACTACCAATATCCTGTCTTTGGCGGACTTTGACTTCCGCAGCAGGGAAATGACGCTGGCCGCGGTATCGTTGCAGTCCACCCACTCGAATCCTGCTGGGTCAGTATCGAGTTCATGTAAGGCAGTTTGCTCCGCGTAGGTCCGGTTCAACTCCGCCAGCCAAGTCTGGACTCCGCGGTGCACCGGATACTGCAGCACGTGCCACTCCAGGCTGGTGTCATGCGCCCATTCGCGGACTTGTCCAAACTCGTCCCCCATAAAGAGAAGCTTTTTTCCTGACTGAGCGTACATGTAGCCAAAGAGCAAACGCAGATTGGCAAACTTCTGCCACTCGTCGCCCGGCATTTTGCCGATGAGCGAACCTTTGCCGTGGACCACTTCATCATGCGAGAGCGGGAGAACGAAATTTTCTGTGAAGCCATAGAGCATGCGGAAAGTGAGCTGATTCTGGTGATAGCGACGATGGATGGGATCATGCGAGAAATAGGAAAGGGTGTCGTGCATCCAGCCCATGTCCCACTTCATGCCAAAGCCCAGTCCGCCCAGGTAGGTTGGCCGCGACACCATGGGCCAGGCAGTGGATTCTTCCGCAATGGTCTGGACGCCCGGATATTCCTTGTAGATTTCCGCGTTGAAGCGCCGCAGAAAATCGATAGCTTCTAGATTTTCCCGCCCACCGAACTGGTTGGGCAACCACTCACCGTGCTTGCGGGAGTAGTCGAGGTAGAGCATGGACGCCACCGCATCCACGCGCAATCCATCGGCATGATATTTGTCCAGCCAGAACAAACCACTCGAGTACAGAAAGCTGCGGACTTCGTTGCGGCCGTAATTGAAGATATGAGTCTTCCAGTCGGGATGAAAACCCTTGCGCGAATCGGCGTGCTCGTAGAGATGCGTACCGTCGAAATACGCCAGCCCGTGCGCGTCGGAAGGGAAGTGCGACGGCACCCAGTCGAGGATCACGCCGATGCCGTGCTGGTGCAGGTAGTCCACCAGGTACATGAAATCTTGCGGAGTACCATAGCGCGCGGTGGGAGCAAAGTAGCCTGTGGTTTGGTATCCCCAGGAGCCGTAGAACGGATGCTCCATTATCGGCAGGAGCTCGACATGGGTGAAGTGCATGCGCTGCACATAGTCCGCCAGGCGTGGCGCAGTTTCGCGATAGGTAAGCGGACGGTTGTGTTCTTCCGGAACGCGCATCCATGAGCCGAGGTGAACTTCATAAATGGAGATTGGCGACTGCAGGGAGTTTTTCTTGGCCCTCTCTTCCATCCAGTTCCGATCGGCCCAATCATATTGCAAGTCCCAAATGACAGATGCAGTGCGCGGCGGTTTCTCATGAAAAAACCCGAAAGGATCAGCCTTGTCGCCGATGTATCCATGTTGCCGCGAAACGATATGAAACTTATAGAGCCCGCCTTTGCCAGATCCGGGCACAAATGCTTCCCAGATACCCGAATTACCGCGAGCATTCAGCTGGTGCGAGTGGGGATTCCATTCATTGAAGCTTCCCATGACTGACACTTCACGCGCGTTCGGCGCCCACACACTGAAGCTTGTACCCGGCTGTCCCCCGGTGGTCGTGATGTGCGCCCCTAGTTTGTCGTAAATCCGATAATGGCTGCCTTCGTTGAAGAGGTAGATATCCTGATCGGTCAGCAAGCTGACGTCAGAGCGTGAACCGGGAGTGAGAGTCTGGGTCGTCTTCGTCATCAGTCGGCGGTCTCAAGTGCGCAGACCTAAGTGTACCGGAAGCGCTGTTGAACGGATGCGGGATGCACAACCTGCGTTGTCCTAGAAAATCCAACGCCTGGTTCACATGCTAGACTCGCTCTTACCCTTGGCATCCCTGAACCCAAGGTAAACCCAGCCGATGCCCGTCCTTCGCGTCATCATTCTGTGGCACCAGCATCAGCCTTTTTACAAGGACCTGGTCACGGGCGAATATCGTTTGCCCTGGGTCCGCCTGCACGCGTTGAAAGATTACTACGGCATGGTGAAACTTTTGGACGAGTTTCCCAACGTCCATCAGACTTTCAATCTAGTCCCGTCCCTGATCACGCAGATTCAGGATTACGTAGCTGGTACAGCACTAGATCCGTTCCTGCGGGTAGCGGCGAAACCAGCCACGGACCTTACGCTCGACGAACGCCGCTTCGCGCTGCAATATCTCTTCCAGGCGAATCCGGTCAACATGATCGCCCGTTATCCGCGTTACCACGAGCTCTGGGAGCGTTTCCGCAGCACAGGAGACTCAACCGAACGCGCAGAAAAATACTTTCAGCCACAAGATTTCACCGATCTGCAAGTACTCTCCCAGATTGCGTGGTTTGACGAATTCTTTCTGGAAGACCCCGACGTGGCGGCCCTGATCAAGAAGAGCCGTGGATATTCGCTGGACGATCAGCGCTTCGTGATCGCGCGCGAGCGTGAGTTGCTGGCAAAGGTTCTTCCGGCTCACACCGAAGCAGCCCAGCGTGGGACAATCGAAATCTCGACCTCTCCGTTCTATCACCCGATTTTGCCCCTAATCTGTGATTCGAATAGTGGGGCAGTTTCCACTCCTGGATTGCCCCTGCCGCAGAACCGTTTTCGTCATCCAGAAGACGCTCGCGAGCAGGTTCTGCGGGGTCTCAACTTGCACCAGCAAGTGCTCGGGATCCGCCCGCAAGGCGTTTGGCCTTCTGAAGGCAGTGTTTCGGAGGAAGTGCTCGCCATAGCGCAGAATCTGGGTGTGAAATGGATGGCCACCGATGAAGAGGTCCTGGGCAGGAGCATTGGCGTTTCATTTTCTCGGGACGGCAGCGGCCGCCTCGCTCCGGATGCCGCCGAAAAGCTCTACACCATTCATCATTTCGAGAATCATCAGAGTGAGATGCATCTGATCTTTCGGGATCATGCGATCTCGGACTTAATCGGCTTTGTCTATTCCGGCATGCCGCCACAGGACGCCGCCAAGCATCTCATCCAGAATATTAAGCAAGCGGCGCAGTCCATTCTTTCAAAAGGCAGGGATGCAGTCGTACCGATCATCCTTGACGGGGAGAATGCGTGGGAGTATTACCCCCAATCCGGGCGAGAATTCCTGCGCCGCTTCTACGATGGTTTGCAGCGCGAATCTGGGATAGAAGCGCTGACAGTGTCAGAGGCGATTGCCCGACACAAGGACTTTGCCAAGCTTACCTCTCTGGTTCCGGGTTCGTGGATTCACGCTAACTTCAACGTGTGGATTGGTGCTCCCGAAGACAATCGTGCCTGGGACTATCTGTATCACGCTCGAAATTTTTATGCCCAAGCGGCAGGTGGCGCGAGCGAAGCCCAACGCAAGCTGGCCTTTGAAGAACTTCTGATCGCGGAAGGCAGCGACTGGAACTGGTGGTACGGACCGGAGCACCATTCGGCTAACGACCAGGAATTTGACGAGCTCTACCGCAAGCACCTCTCCAATGTTTATCAAGCCTTAGGAGCGCGCCCTCCTGACTACCTCGCACAGCCCATCATTGGCGGTGCGGCGCGGCCGTCGTTTGTGCCCCAGACGGCGTATATCCATCCCCGGGTGACCGGCGACATGGTGCGCTACTTCGAGTGGATGGGTGCCGCCGTCTACACTGCGGACAAACGCGCCGGCGCCATGCACGGCAAAACCTTCTTCATGGATGCAGTGTACGCAGGCATCGATGAAGCGAACGTCTATGGCCGGCTGGATTTCATCGACCGGGTTCCAGAGATGGAATTCGAACTGGTGGTCAACTTGGAATCATGGGCGCAGGAAGCGCAACGGCCGCGGCGAGCTTTGCGCTTGGATGTCGCAGTGGAAGGGGGCAAAATCGAGGCTTGGAAAGTGAGTACGCCGGACGAGGACAAACCACTCGCTACTTCAGCTAACCGGGGAGCTGATATTGCGGTTGTTCTGGTCCGCAACTTTGAATTCAAGCTGCCATTGGAATGGTTGCTGGCACTGCCGGTTTCTCCGTCAACTGCGAAAGTTGCCACTCCGATCGTAACCAGATTGCGCCTACGCTTCAGCCTGTGGCATAACGGCCTTCCGATCGATGCCCTACCGGTGGAAGGATGGATGGAGTTGCAGCTAGTCCCCGAGGAGGAGCTGATCCTAGGATAGAGCCTGCTCGAATTTTCTGCGGCTGACAAGAAAGTTTGGGACTGGCGCGATTTTGGGAAGGGCACGGCTTTCAGCCGTGCCGCCAAATGCCTCTATAAATATGTTCGCGCTTTAGCGCCTGAGGTCATCTATGGTGCTCCCAAGCCTGCTAATGCGTCAGAACCAGCAGGTCTCGGATCTTCCCGCGAAACCCTTGATCAAAGGTCACGAGCCGCAGCCCGCCAGTGACGGCAAAGGCGGCAAGATATGAATCCGCCCAATCTTTTGGAGCCGGGCGCGGTTTTCGAGTCATCGAGCGGAAAGCAGGTTCGATGGCGCGAGGCTCCTCGATGAGGATGATTCTCCCGTCCTCCATCCAGCGGTCGTATGCTCTCCAGGCATCTGCTTGACTCATGACTTCGTCGTCACCCATCACGGCGGTAGTTGCGAGGAGGCGAAGTAGACTCAGTTGGGTGAAGCGGCAAAAGCAGACGTGCGCTTCCGCACCCAAACCCTCGAACCAGTTTCTCGCCGTCGCATGATGAACGTGACCCTCGTAGGTAAGGGCCATCCAGACATTCACATCAGGGAAAAGGAATGATCTCGAAGATCTTGGCATTGTCTAACCGAACCGCTCCCGGCCGCCGGGAAGTAACAATGGGAAGGGAGATGCGGCGCTGCATCTTCTTTGACTTACCCCTAAGCTCAACCGTTACCACTCGAAGGATCAAGTCCTTTACGGAGCGCCCTTCGTGCGCAGCTTTGCTCTTAAGTTCGCGGTACAGAGGATCTGGAATATCGACCGTCGTTCTCATTGCCCGCAATTCTGCCATATTTATGGCAGATTGTAAAATGAGCCAACAAAACCGGGGGTGATAGCCTCCGGTTTCACCGCCAAATCACTCGTTCCTGGTCACTGGCCACTGCTCTGCGCCGTGAAGGCCAGCGGACGGCTCAACTCCATGTTCAGCTCCGTTCCCGGGGGCAAGAATGCCGATCTTCTCTTTCCCAGCCAGTGGGCAACCGTGATGGTTGCGCCGACTGTGCCGCCAATCAGCAGGCCTTTGCCTCCGCCAGCCAATCCGCCAATCAGCATGCCGCCGCCGGTACCAAACCCGATCTCCGTGAGATCTTTGCCATCGTAGCCCCTACCTTTGAATTGACCTTCAGTATTGACGTCGGTTCCATTTCGCACGCTCGTGTCTACCAGTGCGGCATTGAGCATATAGCGTTCACCGCTGGGCATGACGACCGCTTCTGGAAAGATCCCGATGGTTGGTTTGCCCGCGATGCGGCGCGGCTCGTCAACCTTGGTAACCCGTCCCTGCACCGTAGCGCCGATCGGAATTACGGCTTTGCCACCGAACACCACAGGCTCCATGACTCTTCCGGAGAATGGGTCACCCTCCTTGCTACCGAAGGTGGAGAGCTGGGTCTCCAATTTAACCTTTAACGCGGTACCCGCGGGCAATGACATGTTGGTTTGTGCCACCGCCGCGGCCGCAAGCGATATCACGCAAAGCACTACCGTCAGTCTATTCATCTCTCCTCCTGAACTCATTGCTGCTTCAGCCTCACTAGCCATATGGTGCGATCCTGCATGTGAGCTGACTGTAATGCACTGGCGAACGCCGAACAATACTCGAAGTGAGAGGCGAACCAGGGGAGGCAAGGGCTTCATTTATAATCGTCGCCTTCGGTTCACGAGATGGGAAAGCTCCACACTGGCACTGGATATTTGACGGGTCGACGGCTATCTTTCTTCCCGGACAGTCCCGTGTCCGCCATCAAGGTGGACGACGATTCGAAGACCATATCCTCAACGAAAGATGCACTAACGCCCATGACGAATATTGGCGATATCCATGCCCGTGAAGTTCTCGATTCGCGCGGCAATCCCACGGTGGAAGCCGAAGTAAGGCTTGCGAGTGGCGCCAGCGGACGTGCCATTGTCCCCAGCGGCGCCTCGACCGGAGTGCACGAAGCCGTCGAACTTCGCGACGGCGACAACCAGCGCTATCTAGGCAAGGGCGTGCTGAAGGCGGTCGAGAACGTGAACGGAGAAATCGCCGACGCGCTGGCCAACGCGGATGCCGTCGACCAGCGCGCCATCGATCGCCAACTGATCGAACTGGACGGCACTGAAAATAAGAGTCGGCTGGGAGCAAACGCCATACTCGCGGTTTCCATGGCAACGGCTCGCGCTGCTGCCACCGAGTACCTTCTGCCGCTCTATCGCTATCTCGGTGGCACAGGCGCCAACACTCTACCCGTGCCCATGATGAACATTCTCAACGGCGGCGCACACGCCGACAACAACGTCGACTTCCAGGAATTCATGGTGATGCCGGTCGGAGCGGAATCGTTTCCCGAAGCGCTGCGCTGGGGGGTGGAGGTGTTCCACACCCTGAAGGGCGTGCTCAGGAAGCGCGGCTACAACACCGCCGTTGGAGACGAAGGCGGCTTTGCGCCCTCGGTAAAATCAAACGTCGAGGCCATCGAAGTTGTCCTCGAAGCGATTCAGCAAGCCGGTTACAAACCAGGGGAGGAAATCGCGATCGCCCTAGATCCCGCGGCCAGCGAGCTTTATCAGGACGGCAAGTACGTCTTCAAGAAATCGGACAAGTCGGCCAAGAGCTCAGAAGAGATGGTCCGCTACTGGGCGAAATGGGTGCGCGATTATCCCATTGTTTCGATCGAAGACGGTTTAGCCGAAGATGACTGGGACGGCTGGCAGATGCTGACCAAAGAGCTAGGCACAATTCAACTCGTCGGCGACGACCTGTTCGTCACCAACACCGAGCGCTTGCAGGAGGGAATCGATAAGGGCGTGGCCAACAGCATTCTCATCAAGGTGAACCAGATCGGCACCGTCAGCGAGACGCTGGATGCCATCGACCTGGCGCGCCGCAATGGATACACCTCGATCATCTCCCACCGCTCCGCCGAAACGGAAGATACATTCATCGCCGACCTCGCAGTCGCGACCAGCGCCGGGCAGATCAAGACGGGATCCGCTTCCCGCACCGACCGCATCGCCAAGTACAATCAGTTACTCAGAATTGAAGAAGAGTTGGGGGATTCCGCAAGATTCTTGGGTTTGAAGGCATTGAACTACAAGGGTTGAAGCGCTGTAGGTCGCGAAAAGGTGGGGTTTATGAAAATGCGCATTTTCGGCGCCGCTTCCTTGATCTGGTTTTGTCTGTCTGCTGCAGTTGGGCAGGTAACTGTGTCTGTCGCCCCCGATGCGGCGTCTAGGGAAGATATCCAAAGACTGTTTGCCGTCATGAACAGTCCCGAGCAGGTCCATCGCATGATGGAACAGATGATGGCGCAGATGCGTTCCATGAATCGCGCACAGATTAAGAAAACTCGGCCGAACATCTCGGATGAGGAACTTGCGAGACTTGATCAGCGGTCTGGGGACCTGATCAAGAATTTCCCGTTCGAGGCGATGCTCGGCGACATGATCCCGATTTATCAGCGGCATTTCAGCAAAACGGACGTAAATTCGATGATTTCCTTCTACTCTTCCCCGACTGGACAGAAGTTTCTCCACGAGATGCCCGCAGTCATGGCAGAAAGCATGCAGGCGATGTATCCGCGCATACAGCAGCAGATCGAGGCCATTTCCCGCCAAGAAAAAGAACAGGATCAGAAAACAGCACCATCGCAAAACGAACCGGTAGAGAAGAAGTAGGCGGAGGGGAGCAGAAAAGGGCGAGCTCGGCCTCGCACGCCGAATCGCGCCACGGAATACATCAGCGGGTTGCGAAGTCTGGAGCTTTCATGCAGGTTTCTGGCTGCCGTCGTTCGCTTAGAACCCCATTGTGTCGTCCGCTGATTGCCCATAAGTCGCCGGCACCGGCTTCTCGTTCAAACGCAAATACACACCAAGCTGGGCGCGATGATGCACATGGTGGTTCAGAAACATTTGTCGATAAGCCATAAAGCGTGATCCCTCGAAGATGGTCTTGTCTTGGAAGCTGAGCTTCCAGGGATCCTTCCAGGCTTCGTCCGAAGTACTTTGCAAAGCTGCTCGTACCTTGGCTGCTCCCTCATCCAAAGCTTGCACCAACTGGGCCGCGGACTCACCTGGCAACCGCTTACGACTGCCCTTGGCGAAATCCAGCTCGGGTGTGGTCAGAATGGTCAGACCGAAACCGGCAAGCTCGGCCACGTGGGGCGCCAGTTTGCCCAGAGGCATGGACTTGGGATGCGGTGCAAAGTCTTTCTGGTCGGCTGGGACCCGCTCCAGAGTGGTGCGCGTCTTTTTCATTTCTGAATCAAATTCAGGAATTAGAAATTCGCTGATCGGCATGAGTTTCTCCAGGCTTGGATTATACGGCCTTGTGCTTCTCCGTGCGTTTGTGCCTCCATGGTAAATTTTTGAGATGTCCCGTCCCAAACCGCTCGTTCTCATCGTCCTCGATGGCTGGGGGTATCGTGCCGAAACCAAGGCCAACGCGATTGCACTTGCCCGCAAGCCCACCTATGACCGGCTGCTTCGCGAATATCCCAACACACTGCTTCACACTAGTGGCAGATACGTCGGCCTGCCCGACGGCCAGATGGGGAACAGCGAAGTCGGACATCTCAATATTGGCGCCGGCCGCATCGTCCATATGGACAGCACCCGCATCGAGCTGATGATCCAGAACGGTGAGTTTTTCTCTAATCCAGTACTGCTCGAGGCGATGAAAAATGCTCGCACCGGTGGCCGCCGCTTGCATCTGTTCGGCTTGCTTTCAGATGGCGGCGTGCATTCCTACCAGACTCACCTCTATGCTCTGCTGAAGATGGCCAAACAGAATGGTGTCGATCGCGTCTTCGTGCATGTTTTCATGGACGGCCGCGACACCTTGCCCACCAGCGGCGCTGGCTACCTGGAACAGCTGCAGCAGAAGATGCGCGAATACAACACCGGCAAGATCGCGACTGCGAATGGCCGCTACTACGCCATGGATCGCGACCGCCGTTGGGAGCGCATTGCTAAAGCGTTCAACGCCATGGTGTATGGCAACGGTGAAGGCGGCAAATACGTCGATCCAGTGCAGGGCATTAAAGACTCGTACAACAAAGGCGTGACCGACGAATTTATCGTTCCCTTCGTGTGTGCGGACCCAAAGAGCACGGGCGAGGACGCCCGCGCCTACATCATCCTCGACGAGGACTCCTGCATCTGCTTCAACTTTCGCGCTGACCGGGTCCGTCAGATTACGCGCGCTCTAGCTCGCAACAGCGGACTGAATGAAGAAGCCGGACGCGACTTGCCCGGAGCCGCCGATCTCGATGCTGCCATCCCCCGCGACCGGGCCCCTAAGCATCTGCACTACGT
>Ga0210384_10005529_pt1 | contig 13713 bp, 10 predicted proteins | sample IncBWH2MmetaG_FD_160574 | JGI IMG/M metagenome (GOLD analysis project Ga0210384, IMG submission 160574) | Forest soil microbial communities from Barre Woods Harvard Forest LTER site, Petersham, Massachusetts, United States - Inc-BW-H-2-M | ecosystem: Environmental > Terrestrial > Soil >...
TCGGATTGGCCAAGCCCTTTTCACGGACCTGTTTGCCAGCTCGACGCCTTCCAGAGTTGCCACGATTGCGTTTACCGATGCGCTAATGCGCGATGTATTTGGTTTTTCGGACGTCCGTCGCGTCGGGAGCCGGGCTCAAGGCGAGCGCCAGTTTAATGTGACTCTTGAGGCCCGAGGCACACGCGTTCCGATAGTGGTGGTACCGCCGTCCGACGACCTCGATCACGCCAGCCCGCATTTGGCAACGGAAGGACGGCGAAGGTCGGCAGCATCTTCCGCACAGGACTGGCTGAATCACAATGACAGTGCACTCTGGGGTTTCTGCACGAACGGCGAACGTCTTCGTCTCGTCCGAGACAATGCCAGCCTAACTCGACCTGCGTACGTGGAGGGCAATCTTCGTCAGATATTTGAAGGCGAGGACTTCGCTGACTTTGCTGCTTTCTGGCTGCTCATACACGCGTCTCGCTTCGGTGCGGCAGGGGCTTTGGTCTCAGACTGTGCTCTAGAACGCTGGCGAGAGGCGGGCGCAAACGAGGGCCAAGTTGCCAGGGAACGTCTGCGCGACGGCGTAAAGGCAGCTCTTCTCGCGCTCGGAAATGGATTTCTGTCAAACGCGGACAATGGCTCGTTGCGTGGACGAATCGCGGCCGGCGAATTAACCGTCCTTGACTTTTTTCGCCAACTTCTTCGTCTGGTCTACCGTTTGATATTCCTCTTGGCGGCGGAAGACCGTGGCCTGATTCATCCTATCGGCACCGCGACTACCGTATGCCGACTCTACGCGGACGGGTACTCGCTTAGTGCCTTGCGCGACCGGGCCGTGCGTCGATCAGCTTGGGATCAGCATCATGACCGGTGGGAGGGGTTGCTGATTACGTTCATGGCGCTCGCTCAAGGACAGGAGCGGTTAGGCCTTCCAGCCCTCGGCGGTCTCTTCGGAGAGGATGTGATGCCGGATCTGGAGCGAGCATGCCTTTCCAATCGTTCCCTCATGGAGGCTGTCTATCGCTTGGCATGGTTGAAAGACAGCACCAGCGTCATCCCGGTCAATTGGCGCGACATGGAAACAGAGGAGCTCGGTTCGGTTTACGAAAGCCTACTGGAACTCACGCCATGTCTCGTTGACCACGGTCGAGGATTTGCGTTTGTGCAAGGACCTGAGGCGAAGGGCAATGAGCGCAAGACAACGGGCAGCTACTATACCCCAGATAGCCTGGTCCAGACCCTTTTAGACAGTGCGCTCAACCCCGTACTTGACCGGATCGAAGCAGAGGCGGACGATGCTGCTCAAGCGCTCCTCAGAGTTACGGTGATCGACCCTGCCTGCGGTTCCGGGCATTTTTTGCTGGCCGCTGCCCGGCGAATCGCAACCCGCGTGGGTCGCGCTCGCACTGGCGGCGTGGCGTCGGCTCAAGATTACCGGCACGCTCTTCGTGATGTGGTTAGGACCTGCATCCATGGCGTCGACCGGAATCCGATGGCCGTGGAATTGACAAAAGTAGCGCTCTGGATCGAAACGGTTGAGCCAGGCAAACCGCTGGGTTTCCTTGATGCCAATATTCTTTGTGGCGATTCCTTACTCGGCCTGTTTGATTTGGAGACACTTCGCCACGGTGTACCGGACGCCGCTTACAAGGCGCTAGTTGGCGACGATAAGGACGCAGCGAGGTACTTCGATAAACGCAACAAGGCTGAGCGCCAGGGTCAGGGTGCGCTGGACTTCGCCGGGGGTCGTAGCGATCTCCCGGCCCCACCGCCCTTGGCTCGTGCCGTGCGTACCCTGCGAGCCCTTCCAGAAGAAAACGCTCTCGATATAGCGGAGAAGCGGCGCCGGTTCGAAGGGGCCAAGGCGGACCGCCAGTGGTGGACGTGGCGCGTAGCATCGGACCTCTATGTGGGAGCCTTTCTCTCGCCCAAGAACATCGTTCCTCAAGAGCAGAGCACAGTAACCGTTCCGACCACTGATCATGTGTGGCGAGTGTTGGCCGGCGGCCAAGCATACGGGCCCCTAGTCGGCTCCGCCCAGGAGTTCGCGCTCAAGGCCCGCGCCTTTCACTGGCCTCTGGAGTTTCCGGATATCATGGCGGCCGGTGGGTTCGACGCCGTGCTGGGTAATCCCCCGTGGGAGAGGATTAAGGTACAGGAGCAAGAGTTTTTCGCGGCCCGCGAGCCGGAGATTTCGCAAGCTCCTAATGCAAGCGCGCGCGGACAGAAGATTGCGTTGCTGAAGGAGGCCGCTAGCGGCAGCCGCGAACGCGCGTTGTACGATGAATTCGAGACAGCCAAGCGAATAGCTGAAGCAGCTTCGGTGTTCGCGCGAGAAAGTGGACGTTTTCCCCTAACCGGCCGGGGTGACGTGAACACTTACGCTCTGTTTGCCGAGCTCTTCGGGAATCTAGTCAACTCTCGTGGCCGTGCGGGCGTGATTGTGCCGACTGGGATTGCTTTCGATGACACGACACGGCATTTCTTCAAGAACCTAGTTGACAACCATCGGCTCATCTCTCTGTTTAGCTTCTATGAGGTGCGGCGCTGGTTCAAAGCGACCGACGACCGCAAGCCATTCTGCCTGCTGACAATGGGATCTGGCAGAGGGGAAGCAGAATTCGCGTTCGATCTCCGTGCTCTCGCAGAGCTATCGCTTCGCGACCGCCGCTTTACGCTCTCGGCTGAAGCCATCGCGCATATCAACCCGAATACGAAGACAGCGGCTGTCTTCCGCGCTCGGGCCGATGCGGATCTGACGTCGAAGATCTACGCAAACGTACCAATCCTGCTCGATGAGAATCGGGGAGCGGAGGGAAATCCCTGGGGCCTCTCCTTCTTTGCTATGTTCCATATGGCCAATGACAGTCCTCTGTTTCGCACTGCCGCGCAGCTGCGTCAGACGGACTATGAGCGACAGGGTTCCGATTGGATTTCTCCGAGTTTCGGCGAGTCTAAGGAACAGCCTGACCGGTATACTCCCCTCTTAGAAGCAAAGATGCTTCACCATTTCGACCACCGATGGAACACTTTTGATGGACTTGATGAGCGCCCAGTAAAGACAACAGAAAAAATCGACTCCTCGTTTGAAGCTGTTCCGCGCTACTGGGTGCCGCAGCGAGAAGTTGACAACCGGCTCGCCGCGAAGAATTGGCCTCATGCTTGGCTCTTAGGATGGCGAGACATCGTTGGTTCGGAGGGACGAACTCTAATTGTCAACCTGTGCCCTCGGATGGGTGTTGGCGACAAATTTCTTCTCGTGCTGCCGGTGCAGCCGGTGCAACTTGTAGCCGCACTGTATGGGTGTCTTGCTTCTCTCCCGTGTGACTATGCCGCGAAGCAAAAGGTAGGCGGATCGTCCCTGAAGAATTTTGTATTCAAACAACTCCCCGTTTTACCGCCATCCGCCTACGCCAAACGCGACCTAGGCTTCATTGTTCCGCGGGTACTTGAGCTGACCTACACGAGTCAATCAATGTCTCGCTTTGCGAATGATCTCGGTTATGCCGGCGGGCCGTTCACTTGGAACGAGGACCGACGCGCTCTGTTGCGGTCAGAACTCGACGCCTGGTATGCCCACGCCTACCGAATCACTCGCGACGAATTGCGTTACATTCTTGAACCGACGGATGTGATGGGTCCCGGCTACCCGTCCGAAACCTTCCGCGTACTGAAGAACAATGAGGTCAAACGGTTTGGCGAATATCGCACACGTCGGTTGGTGCTGGACGCGTGGGATCGAATCGAGCGAGGCGAGTTCCTTGACGATTCAGCCGAGGTCGAAGCGCAAGTAATCGCGCCAGTTGACCCAGCGACCCTACCCAATGGTGCCTGGGCCAGCGGAACCGACAACGCATACGCCTCTCTTGCCCAGCTTGCTGCGCTTGTCAAGGCGCTTCCTGGCCCGATGCCGATCGCCCGCGTTCGGCTTGCGGCACTGTACGCGCTCGAGCCGCGATACTTGACACGCCGGCTTTCAGGCACGGACCGTACGACCTGGCGCCGCCTTGTCGGCCCCACATCAGAGATTCCAGCAGGCACAAATGTGGCCGCATTTGCCCCAAGAATTGATGCAAACTGGCAGAGCGCGGTCACACAGCTACGCGGCATGGGTGCGATCATTGAGGATCTCACAGCGCAGACCTGGGCACCAGGTGCGCGTATCCAGGAGTTTCACACGGAGACATGGCCGGATGGACGTGCAGCGTTCGTCGTTCGGGTACTTGCGGGCATGTCACTTGACGAGGCGACGGCCGGCCTATCTTCCGAAGATGTTGAATGGGTGAGGGCATATGCCGCTTAGTCTCTTCCCAAATCCTGCCCTTTCTCTAAATCCGGAATCCGGGCGTACCGAGCCGCGCCTCTGGGTACGCCGCATGGTGATTTGGCGTGAGCCCGGCCAAGTCATCCGCGACATCACGCTGAGACGCGGCTTAAACATCGTGTGGTCGCCGGACCCGGAAACGAAAGATGCGCCGATGGGCCACGGAGGTGGAAAAACGACCTTCTGCCGACTGTTGCGCTATTGCCTCGGTGAAGACAGCTTTGCTCCCGAGAGCCAACGTCGCGGGATTAGGAGTAAATTCCCAGTCGGTTTCGTGGGTGCCGAGATTCTGCTCGATGGTCGGGAGTGGGCCGTCTTACGGGCTTTAGGTGAGCGCCGCCGCGATGTCGTGATCGAGAACGGCTCGCTCGACGATTCATCGCGCGAAGGAATTTCCGCCACCGGGATTGAGCCGTTGCGCGAGGCGATCACAAACTCAATCATCAGCGATGCAGTGAAACTGATGCCGTCGAGCTTGGGCCACTCTGAGGCTTGGGAAGCAGCGCTCGCGTGGGCATCACGTGACCAAGAATGCCGGTTTGGTGACCATCTCACCTGGCGTGACCCAAACAGCGACTCTCATTCGCCTGTTCGCGGTTTGTCCCGCGAAGATCTTCTCATGATCGTGCGCGCACTCATAGGAGCCCTTTCGACCGAGGAGATCGCGGCCCAACAGCGTGCGGATGCAGAATCGAGATCGGCGGCGGCGCATCGCTCAAAACTCGAGCGCCTAGACTGGCAGATCGAGAGACTGCACGGCGAGTTGGCAGGAGCACTGGAGGGCACCGGATTGGCACCGGGAACGCCTCTGGCCGCAGAGGGCTTTAAGACTGCTGCCGCCGCAAGTCTCGCGAAAGTCCTTAAGCTGCCCGTCGCACATACGACAACCGATCTGGAACATGCCCGCCTGGAACGCGATGCGGCCCGAGACGAATTTGTACGACTTAAAAGCGAGTTCGATGAGGTCGTGATCCGGAACGATGAGCGAGAGAAGATGGCCACGTTCATGCGGTCGCAGCTCCCAGAGGCGCACGCACGGCTAACAAAGGAAAAGAATCCTATTTGCCCCATATGCGAGGTTCCGATCGATCAGGCGCTCGCAGAGGGATGCCGCATCTCAACGGCGGCTTGCGATCTAGAGGCATTACAGGAACGTATTTCAAAACTTCGAACTGAAATAGATCAGGAGGAAAACAATATCGCCGACCTCAAAGCGAGAAGATCTAGTTTGAAGAACGAGATCGAAAGCGCACGCCGGCGACTAGAACCTGCCATACAAACCGTTGCTGCGTTGGAACGCACCTACTATGATCGTTCGACGTCAGTTCGAGACGCGCAGCGTCTCGTAGACGATGCCGAACGGTATGAGGCGCTTCTGCTCGAACGGTCTGCGGCTGCGGTCTCAGCGGGCAAGGTCGCTGAAAACTTGGAAACGACGCGGGAGACTTTGGCCGCACACCGAGCATCAGTCGCTGAATCAATCCACCGTCTGTCGAATTGGTTTGACGGGACGCTCCAAGAGCTTGTCCCCGGTGAGATAAGAGGTACCGCCAAGCTCGATGGAAATGGGCTGACTCTCAAGGTCGATCTGGGCGGCGAAAGGTCGACAGCCGCAATCGACTCGTTGAAGGTCGTCGCGTTCGATTTTGCGGCACTCTTAATGTCAATTGAAGGGCGGACTCGTCTGCCCAGCTTCCTCGTCCACGATAGCCCACGCGAAGCGGACTTGGGCCTCTCGATCTACAGTCGTCTATTCGACTTCGCCCGAAAGCTTGAGAACTATGGACCGGCTCCGCTGTTCCAGTACATCGTGACAACCACAACGGAACCGCCGCTCGAATTCCGACAAGACCCGTGGCTGCGCCTCACTGTACACGGTGGGCCAGCAGCCGAACGCTTGCTGGGGGTCGATTTATGATCAGGTACGCGGCAGAGGTTGCGACGATTGAGTCTGGCGCGCGCTTCGAAATGCCTGGGGCAAGATGATCGTACTGGAGGACCCGCCAGGTTTTGTAGTGCGTACAGAGTTGCAGAAGGCAGCTTTTGAAAACGGCTTTCGGCTCGAACGTGGTCACCGCTCGGGTTGGCTGCGCTTCGGATCGACAACGGCTCACGGCGATATCTGGATCGCGGGAGCGTCTATGAGCGGACCGTGGCTGTTGTCGGTCGAGCACCCGGAAATGGGGGCGGAGATGGGACTATCGTCCTCTTTGGAAGTGGTTGGTCCCGGCGCGTCGACCTTCGTCTTCAATAATCTTCACGACTTTTACACCGGCCTTGATCGCAGTTATCGTCTCGGCGTCAGCTTGCCCGATGCGCCCCTGCAGCGATTCCGTGCACGAGTCGAAGGCATTTCGACAGCGACGGAGGCCGAACGCCTGATTGTGCAACGCATTGGCCAGGGAATATTTCGGGAAGCCCTGCTGAAATACTGGAACGGTTGCTGTCGTTTGACGGGTATCGCGGATGTGGCCCTCCTCCGTGCCTCTCACATCGTGCCTTGGGCCGAGTGCGAGACTGACTCCCTCCGCCTCGATGTGCACAATGGCTTGCTGCTCTCGGCGCTCTGGGACGCCGCATTCGATTCGGGAATGATCAGCTTCGCTAATAATGGGGAGGTGCTCGTTTCGCAGACTCTTAGCCCCAACGCAGTTGCGGCGCTCGGTCTGCCCACCGTCAAACCGCTGACGGGCCTGACCGACGCCCACTGCGCGAACCTCGCTCGGCATCGTGCCAAGTACGGGTACTCGACGAGGTAGAGGCTGAGCCTGACTTTTGGATACACGGGGAAACCATCGCTCGCAAGACGTGCGGTCAACTCCGCGATCCCGGCTTCGTCCAGGGTGCGATACTCGCAGCGGTGTAACGACCTTAATGGCCCCTTGAAAGCGGCGCGGTGCTGAAGATAGAGTAAGACGGCTGGAGCTTTGAATTGGCTGATCGATACGCGAGTTTTGAGGCGTTATCAGAGTGTGAACGGAGTGGTCGGGACTTTGGCGTCCGTGCATTTCGACGAAACGAGAGAACGGTCGTCGTTGCTCCGCACGGAGGTCGAATCGAGCCCGGCACATCGGAGATTGCCGAGGCGATTGCTGGAGAGGACTTTTGTTTTTATGCCTTCGAGGGAACTAAGCCGCGCCACAATGTTCGATTGCATATCACGAGCACGCGCTTCGATGAGCCCCAATGTCTGAACCTCGTCTCTAACTCGGAACGGGTGGTCACGGTCCATGGTGAAGACAGCCGCGAAAAGGTCGTCTTTCTTGGAGGCCGTGATGCAGACGCCTTAACTCGTCTTCGCGGGACTCTCGAGCGGCGGGGATTCTGCGTGAAGATCCACCGGAACCCTAGACTCCAAGGACTCGATCAATTGAACATATGCAATCGAGGTAAGCGGCGAGCGGGCATTCAACTTGAATTAAGCCGTGGGCTTCGTCGTTCATTTTTTCGGTCCCTCTCCACGGCGGGTCGCGCGACACGTACCGTACGTTTCGAAGAGTTCGTCGCCGCTGTTCGGGACGCGATCATGTGACGGTAGGGCTTAGCCAGTGTTTGAAAGGAAATACAGCACGCTGTAAAGGATATAGGGTCACAGCCGCAACGTCCTTCTTTCAACTTTTCGAACTCCACACATTAGGTACGTCCCCCGGCGTGGAGAAATCAGAGGCAGGCCGACAAGAACCGTCTGAAATCTTTGAACAGGTGCAGATGGGCTGCGTATCCAAGAGAGATAAGTACTTGTAATTCAATACTATCCTACGAAGTTCGAACTGCCGCGCCACGCTCGGGCTAGAAATGTTTGACAATCGAACGGCGATGTGCGAAAATCGAACACGTAGGAGATGCTATGGGCCTCCCAGCCAAGAAGCTTACCTCGCAGACGTTCCCAAAGGATCAGGTGGAAGCCGCCCTGCGCGGCTGGTGGGCTCGTCAAGAAGAGGAGATGCGCCGCATCGCAGACCCGGTTCCGGAGCTTCAACCAGACAGTGGAACTGTATTCTCGCTAGTGCCGCTTGTATCTTCGCATCACGCACTAGACGCAGTTCTCGATATCGAGAAGATCGTCGGATACGAAATTCCAGACAGCGTGGTCAAGCGGGGCGGCTATCAAAGCGGCGACGAGTTCGTGGGGCACATGATGGGCAAGCTGGCCGCTTTCCACGCAAAGCCGTAGTGGGGCACAACCTATATGAAGGAGACCATGTCATCAAAACAGGACTTTGAGAGAAACGATCTGGCGCGGCTCTTGAAGGAGGCACGCGAATATCTTGAACTGTCTCAGGATGAAGTCGCCAAGGAACTTGGAGTGCCGAGGACCGCGATCTCCTTGATCGAGTCTGGCCAGCGTAAGGTGGACGCTCTTGAGTTACAAAAACTCGCACGACTGTACCAACGGCCCGTAGGCTACTTTACCGGCGAGGAGATCACGGCATCCGGGCTACCTGAAGAGGTAGCTCACTTGGCGCGAGCCGCTTCGAAACTTTCGGATCAGGACCGGCAACAGCTCGCGCAATTCGCCGAGTACCTGCGGGCGCGTTCCGTGTCCGAAAAGGAGTAGAACGGTGAAGTCCAGACGGGATGCCATTCTTGAAGGCGCGAAGGCGGCGGCGCGGGTTCACCGCCAATTTGACACGCGCCGGATGGTCGAAGCACAGCCGAGCAGCATCGATGTGTTTGGCACGATTGTGAAGCAGAAGATTCCACTCGTGTTCAAGCCGCTCGATGGCCTGTTGGGGGCATATCTGCCCCGCCCGGTTCCAGGAATTATCGTTACAACGAAACGCCAGTTGAGCGTACAGCGTTTCACGGGCGCTCATGAACTCGGGCACGCGGAGATGGGCCACCAGGTGAGTCTGGATGACGAATCCATGCTGGTCCGAGCCGAGTCACCGGACTCGGAATACGATCCACTCGAGACTGCCGCTAACGCCTTCGCCACGGATTTCCTGCTTCCACAGTGGCTCCTGATTTCGCACGCCGGACGCCACAAGTGGACGCGGCGTGATCTATCCGAAGCTTCCGTGGTCTACCAGCTTTCCTTGAGGGCGGGCGCCAGCTATCAGGCAACCTCTTTGGCCCTTCTGCGTCACAACCTCATCGACCAAAAGGCGTTCGACGCTCTCCGGCAAGTCGAGGTGAAACGGCTGAAGCAGGACCTGCTCGAAGGGTACCCGCTCGAGAATTGGTATCCGGACGTCTGGATTCTGACAGAGGCGGACGAAGGCTCCACGATCGAAGGAGACTCCCGGGACGCATTCGTGCTCCGCCTGAAGGAGAACAGCGGCGCTGGGTACCTTTGGAACATCGACGATCTGAAGAATGCCGGATTCCTTCTCTTCCGGGATGACCGCCTTATCCCAACCGCCGATGAGGACATCGGCGGCGAGGTGGAACGTGTCCTCAGTGCACGCCCAGGCGAGAGCCGCGTAGGCCACATCACGTTACAACAGACCCGGCCCTGGCAGCCCAGCGCACCGCTCAGCCGTCTTTCGTTTGCCTTCGACCTGCGGGGAAAGGAAAGCGGCCGACCCCGTGCGGAACGCCGTCTGGCAACCGCTTGAGCATCGACATCCTGGTTGACCTGCGGGCGAAGTTCGGATCCGCACGGAATCAAAAAGCGCGCCCGACCTGCATGGCATTTGCCAGCAGTGACGCACACTCGTTCGCGCAAGGAACGACCGACTACCTGTCCGCTGAATACGCTCACTATGGCGCAAGCCGACGTAGATCGCCCGTCGATCCACACCGGGGAGTTCCGATGTCGCTGATGATCGACGCGATTCGAGAGGATGGTCAACCAAAAGAAGAGGGGTGGCCTTATCTGGACGCCATCCCGTCCCCGGTGGCAGCCTGGATGCCGCCGAAAGATTGCGGCACTGTTTTTCGTCATGCGTTCGTTAACAGGACAACAGACGTTTCGAACGTATTCGCGGCGCTCGATGCGGGACAACCAGCTCTACTCGCCGCTAGGATCAGCGAGCAGTTCTACCTGCCGGCCTCAGATTTCCTTATCAAGACGATGCCCAATGATCGCGATGTTGCAAATCACGCCCTAGTCGCCGTCGGACACGGAACGAACGACGGCTATCCCGTCGTTTTGGTCCGGAACAGTTGGGGCGATGCCTGGGCTGATCGCGGCCACGCCTGGGTCACAAAGGACTACCTGGCAAAGCGGCTTCTGGGACTCGCCGTTCCATTCAATTGATGACGAGGGAAAGATGATCCATCTAATCGCAGCGAAGACTTGTACAGAAGCCTGGCTACGGGCCGCCAATCTGCTCGCCGACACGGCGGACAGAATCGCGTACAACGTGATCCTGGACATAGAGCAACCGATCACGGTGACAGCGGTGGATCAGCGCATCGTCGAAGCCGTGGATCGCTTCCTTAAAAAGAACGAAGCGGATCCGGTGGCGACCGTCGCCGCCACGATCTTTCCCGCTTCCGATTACCGACGGAATGGCGTCAAAGGCGTCTTCGAAGACTTTCCCGAAAAGACGTATCCAAAGCTGACCAAGACTTGGGGGACTTACGCGGGACGGCTGTTACGCCGCGGCGGAAAGGACGGTACGACATTCAACCCGCTCGAACTCACAATTAGGAAATTGCGCGCCCAAAAAAAGCGAACGGGACCGTTGCGCAGCATCTACGAGGCTAGCCTCATCGACGTCATGACAGATCTGCCAATTTTCGATCCAGGCCTCGATTCCAAACGAAATCAAGGTCAGCCTTGTCTCGCCCATCTTTCATTCAAACTCCGGGAGGATAACGGCCTGATGCTGACCGCGATGTATCGCAATCACTACTATGTGCAGCGGGCGCTCGGAAACCTGCTGGGGCTATCTCAGCTGTTGTTCTTCGTCGCACGCGAGTCAGGTTTGACGCCGAAATCGCTGGTATGCCACTCGACGTTCGCGCGCCTCGATACTGACAAGGGTTGGAGCATCTCCGAGGTGAAACGGCTACTGGTGGAATGCAACGAGTTGGCTGGGGCCTTGGTGCGCCAGGAGGCCCAGGGGGTCATGCGATGACAAACGAACCGGCACTCGCGTTGGACGAATTCCAGCGGCAGACACTCGGAACAGACCAAAACACTCAAGCCGGCATGGAGGGGCTGCGGTTTCCGCTGCTGGGCCTCTTCGGAGAAGTCGGGAGCCTGTTAAGCGCCTTGAAAAGGAAGCAGCGCGACCAGGCAGCCTACGTCGGATACCGTCAGAGCGTGATCGAAGAGTTCGGGGACGTGCTCTGGTATTTCTCGAACATCGCCGCCCGCGCGAATCTAAAGTTGAGCGACCTGGCCCGGAAACTACCACGCGACTTGAGCGACTGGGACAAGACACCGTCGCATGCATTCGTCACCTTCGCCGACCTTCAATCTCTTCACGCGAGCGCGGACACTCCAGCCGACTCGGTGTTCGAACAGAGGCTCATTGAACTCGCCGGCAAGGTTGGCCGCCTTCTCGATGACGTGGCGCTCGACCGCATCGAGCGGAATCGCGACGCACTCGCGGCTCACCTCGTCGAGATCTTCCGGGCACTCGTCTCGGCCACGGATGAGGCAGGAATCGCTCTAGAAGACGCCGCGCACCAGAACATTGCAAAGACCCGCAGCCGGTGGCCGCGACCAGAGGAGCGTGTCCCGCCGGCTCTGTTTGATGAAGATGACGATCCTGAAGAGCGCCTACCCCGGAGGATTGAGATGAACATCATGGAGCGGGGCGTGGATGGCAAACGCTACGTGCGCATGCAGTGCTACGGGGTCAACATTGGAGACCGGCTGACGGACAATAAGACCGAGCAGGACGACTACCGCTTTCACGATGTGTTTCATCTTGCCTGCGCCGCTATTCTGGGCTGGTCACCCGTGACTCGTGCGCTGTTCAAGGTCAAGCGCAAGAGCAAGCCAAGCGTCGATGAAAATCAGGATGGCGCGCGAGCGCAGCTGGTCGAAGAAGGAATCGCTACGTGGATCTTCGCACACGCCCGCGAGTTGGACTATTTCAAATCGATCGGCAACTTGGACTACTCGCTTCTCAAGGCTATCGAGCCGCAAGTCAAAGGTTATGAGGTCGAGCGCTGTCCGCTGTGGCTCTGGGAGAAAGCAATTCTCGACGGCTACCGGGTGTTCCGCCGTTTGCGCGAGCAGCGCAGCGGAATCGTCATTGCAGACTTGGAAAAACGATCAATCGAGTTCAAGCCCCTTGCGTAGCACAGGCAATAGTAGGTACAGATTCGATCTTCGCCAGCTGTGACGAGCGCCAAACGGCAATCCTCTCGTTCAGTGCCCATTTGGGAGGAAGCCAATAATCAACCGGGTTGGGATTGCGGCGATACTCCTGTTTGATGCGCATCCGGCTCGATAGGCCAGCAACATCCGGGTGATAGACTCGCGCGTACTTGTCGACTTCGCAGAAGAGGTTTTGGCAATCGATCAGCTGCAGACGCCGGCCCCAAAGGGACCGGAATTCGATGCCGCGTCCTGCGAATTCCTCGTCCTGGTGTTCGGCCATCCACCGAATCAAATCCGCCTCGGAGTAAGAACCGCGGTCCGCAAAGCATTTTTGAATGCCGGATCGAGCGCCGGGGCCTGGGACCACGTAGTCCATCTCCGAAAAGTCCAGCAGCTTCGAATAGTTGAGGTCCGTCACATATTGGTAAGCCAGGAAATCACCCATCATCGGATAGGCGCGCAGCAGCTCGAAGGCCTGTTGCATCGACCGGCAATCATGGAGACGCGAGGGAAGATCCTCCTTCATCATCGTTTCGAGCAGTCGGAGATGAACCTGATGCTTGCGCGAGCCCTCAATTCCTCCGGACGGCATGATGTAGGCTGCGGAATAGATCCTCCGGCTCTGTTCCATTGCTTCGGAAAGGACCCGATCGTAAGAGCCAAAGTCATAGGTCTCCGGTCCGATCGAGCCAACCGCGGACTCGAGCAACTGCCAAGTGTCGATTCGGTTGAAAAGTTTGAACAGAATGGTGCGGAAGAAGAGAGAACGGAGATCCTGAGGTCCCTGCGCTTGCACGTAACGGATCAGGAATTGGCTGACGCGGTCGGTCGCACGGTAGGCATTGGTAAAGCGAAACCGCAGGAGAATTGGGTCTGAGGTCCACGGAGGCTGGCTTCCCGCAGCCCGGCGAAAGAACACAGCTTGGCGCTCGGCCGCAAAGCGCCAATAAGTATCGAAAACCTCGGTGGTGACAACGCGCGACTTTGAGAGAACCAAGTGCCCTGGCGCAAGTGTCCGGCGAGGAGCATCAACGGTAAAACTCAGCTGATTGTTCGCGGAGAGCTTTGTCTGTCTTCGAGTCATAGGTTTTCAAGAATCCGATTCTTCGCTTCAGACATGTCGCGGTCATTTTCGACCACGAGTACCGGATGATTGCCGTGCTCCTCGCTG
>Ga0210384_10005530_pt1 | contig 13712 bp, 13 predicted proteins | sample IncBWH2MmetaG_FD_160574 | JGI IMG/M metagenome (GOLD analysis project Ga0210384, IMG submission 160574) | Forest soil microbial communities from Barre Woods Harvard Forest LTER site, Petersham, Massachusetts, United States - Inc-BW-H-2-M | ecosystem: Environmental > Terrestrial > Soil >...
TTGGATTTTCATTCTTTTGGGTTCCGTACGTATCGCGGGCTGCTTCTATAATTATTATAACCATGCCTTGGATGGCAAGCTAAAACCGCGGATTACGCGGATTTCACGGATGAATTTCTGTAGCAGGCGCCTTGGTTGTCACGCCGAAGCAGGGCGAAGCGCGATACGGTGGATCGGCCGCTCCCGCGGGCGATGCTAAAAAAAATGCGGCTCCGCCGCCAAATTAACATCGAGCAAGGGACTGCTCGATCCACCTTCGCGTGGCCCCTTCGCAAACCTTTGGCGTGACAAGCAGCGAAAGCAGCTACAGAAATCGCCGCAAGATCGGTTTCAGCTTCTTCACTGTTCTGGCCGGCCAAAGCTTGCGTTCCGTGACCAAGGCCGAGTCGAGGGCGGAATGTTCCGGCCAGTTCGGTTCCATCGGTACCCGCGGGATTACATCGACAAGCACCTTTCTCGCCGTCTCGGCATTCGCCATCAGATGACCGATCACCGTCTGGGCGGAGACTGGTTCCTCTTCCACTTTCCAGCAATCGTAATCCGTAATCATCGCCATGGTGGCGAGCGCAATCTCCGCTTCGCGGGCCAATTTTGCTTCCGGCAAGTTCGTCATCCCGATCACGTCAAAGCCGTTTCGGCGATTGAGCTCCGATTCCGCGCGCGTCGAAAAGGCCGGTCCGTCCATGTTCACGTAAATGCCGCCGTTGTGAACGGTGACGCCTACCGACCGCGCTGATTCGGCAATAATGTTTCGCAACTTCGTGCTGATCGGATCCGCGAATGAGATGTGCGCGGCAATTCCTTTCCCGAAGAATGTGTGATCGCTGCGCAGGCTCGTGCGATCATAGAACTGCGACGGCAACAAGACATCCCGCGGCGCATATTTCTCCTGCAAACTGCCGACCGCGGTCACCGAGATGATCCAGCGCACGTTGAGCGAACGCAGCGCGTAGATGTTGGCCCGATGATTTAATTCGTGCGGCAAAAGGCGATGGCCGCGCCCGTGGCGCGGCAAAAAATAAACCTGCCGGCCGCTCACGTTGCCGCCGATGAGCGTGTCCGATGGCGCCCCAAAGGGAGTACCGATTTTGCGTTCCGTCGCATCACGCAGCTCTTCCATCTGATACAAACCGCTGCCGCCAATAATTCCAATCGCTGGAGATCCCTTTTTCATTCGCGCTTCAATTAAATCCGAAAGATCGACAAGATGAAAAGTCGATAATCTCTCCGTGGCGAAGGCGGCTCAGCCGTGTATTATTCTCGCCCGTCCATGCCGAAATTCTTCATCAAGACCTACGGCTGCCAGATGAACGAGCGCGATTCGGAACAAGTGGCGTACTCGCTCACCGCGCGTGGCTACGAGCGGGTCGCGAACGAAACAGAGGCCGACGTTGTGCTATTGAATACTTGCAGCGTGCGCGACATGGCCGATCAAAAGGCGCTGGGCAAAATGGGGATGCTCGGACACATCGCGAAAGACCGGCCGGAAGTTGTGTTCGGTTTTCTTGGCTGCATGGCGCAGGCACGCGGCGCGTCGTTGCTCAAGAATTTATCGCATGTCGATCTTGTCGTGGGGACGCAAAAATTCCATCGCGTCGCAGATTACGTCGAAGAATTGGTCGCAATCAAAAATGGACGGCTGCGAGAAAACATCCAACAACCAACTCCGAAAGCTTTCGCGAGCGAGGCATCGAACACGCAACGTCGAACCAAAGAGTGGATGGACGATTTGCGATTTTCGATCGTCGATGTTGAAGAAGAGCCAGGCTCGCAAGAAACGATCCGCGAACAGCAACTCGCGCCGAGGCAGGCGACCGCTTTCGTTTCGATCATGCAAGGATGCAATATGCATTGCACCTTCTGCATTGTGCCGCGGACCCGCGGCGCGGAGCGCAGCCGCTCAATTTCTGAGATCGTGCGCGAACTGCGCGCTCTCACCGCGCGCGGCGTGAAGGAAGTCACATTGCTCGGGCAAATCGTGAACTTGTATGGCCGCCACGAGTTTCCCAAGCGCGATGGCAAAAGCCCATTCGTGCAATTACTCGACACCGTACATGAGATCGACGGACTTGAGCGACTCCGTTTCACGTCACCGCATCCGATTGGATTTCGTGAGGATTTGATCGACGCCTTCGGGCGCCTGCCGAAACTGGCGGAGCACGTGCATCTGCCGCTGCAATCCGGTTCCAACAAAATTTTGAAAGCAATGCACCGGACTTACACCGCGGAGAAATATGTCGATCTTGTCGAGCGCATCCGGCAGGCGCGCCACGGCATCGCAATCACCACCGACGTTATCGTCGGTTTTCCCGGCGAGACCGAGAGCGATTTCGAGCAAACGCGCGAGCTTGTCGGACAAATCCAATTCGACAATGCCTTTGTCTTTCGCTATTCGCCGCGACGCGATACGCCTGCCGCGGAGATGAGCGACCAAATCGACGAAAGCGTCAAAGCAGAGCGCAATCGTGATTTGCTTCGGATCGTGAATGAATCAGCGCGATGCGCCGGCGAACGCCTGGTTGGTCGCGATGTCGAAGTTCTGTGCGAAGGCCCGAGCAAAACGAACCCGGCCCGATTAATGGGCCGCACAGGGGCGAACAAAATCGTCGTGTTCGAGGGCGGCGACGAACTTGTTGGCGAGATTGTCAATGTACGGATTCAACAAGCGCTTGGATTCAGCTTGTATGGGACGCCAGTCATGCAAACCTGACGCGCGGTCAGCAACGATCGCCATATGATTTACCACCTGTCTTTGCAAACCGTGGGAACAATCGCAGGCGCGTTTCTAATCTTGATCAGTTTGCCCGGATTGCTAAAACCAGATCTTGCCACCGTTGCGCAACGATTTCCGCGCTCAAACCTCGCCGGGGTCATTTTGCTGACAGCCGATCTTGTCTGGAGCTTCTGGCTACTGGCGACGATGGAGATGGGAGAGTTCTCCTCTTTTCGGCGGCCGCTTCTCATCGCACTGCCGATCGGTTACGTCCTTGTCCTGCGTTTCGTTGACGAATTTCTCGCTGTGCGCGCGCTTGGAATTCTCTGTTTGCTCGCCGCCGAGCCGCTGCTTGACGCAGCGTTTCTGCGTTATGAAACGAGCCGTTTGCTCGTCTCAGTGCTCGCCTATTTGCTCATTATCGACGGACTGTTCTGGGTCGCAATCCCGTACTTGCTTCGGGACCAAATCAACTGGAGTGCGCGCAGCGCCGTTCGCTGGCGCTTCATGCATGGCGTCGTGCTGTTTTACGGCGCGGTGATTCTTGCGCTGGCGATCACGGTTTATTGAGATCTTCTGTAGCGGCGCTCTATGAGCGTCGGACAAAACAACCTCAGCGACGGTCATAGACCGCCGTTACAAGGAATGGAATGAGCCGGATTCTTGTGATCCGCGGCGGCGCGATTGGCGATTTCATCCTCACGCTGCCGGCGCTGCAGGCGTTGCGCCGTGCATACTCTCACGCGCACATCGAGATCCTTGGTTACAAGCATATTGCAGTGCTGGCGGAAAATCGGTTTTACGCGCAAGCCGTCCGCTCAATCGAGCATGGACCGCTCGCGAGCTTCTTCGCCAAGAATTCGGAACTCCCGGCCGAACTCGCAAACTATTTCGCGAGCTTCGATTTGATCATCAGCTATCTTCACGATCCTGACGGCGTCTTTGGGATGAATCTGCGCCGGTGCGGCGTAGATAATCTGATTCATGGCCCGGGCAAGATCGAGCGTCGCGAGCACGCAGCGCGACAACTTTCTCGGCCGCTCCAGACTCTCGGTCTTTGCGTCGATGATTTGGCTTCGAAGCTTTATCCTTCGGCCAAAGATCGAAACGCGGCCAACACCTGGCTCGGCCATTGCGCGCGACCAATCGTCGCGTTTCATCCCAGCAGCGGCGGCGAAAGGAAAAATTGGCCGCTCGAAAATTGGATCGACCTCGGAAATCGTCTGCTCGCGTCGGAAGATTTTCGCGGATCGATCGTGGTCATTTCCGGTGAGGCGGACGCAGATCAAGCTGCGCGACTCCAATCAATTTGGAAAGATGCGACTCTTCGCTTTGCAAACAATTTGCCATTGCCGCATCTCGCGGCAGTTCTTGAGCAAACGATCTTTATGGGTCACGACAGCGGGATCTCACACCTTGCCGCCGCTGCCGGGGCAAATTGCATTTTGCTTTTCGGCCCGACTGATCCGGCGGTTTGGGCGCCAGCGAACAAGAACGTTTGCGTGCTTCAGGCGCCGAAGGGTGAAATGTCGCGGCTCAAATTCAAAACCGTGCGCGACGCGCTGGATTACGAGCTGATGCGCATCGGCATCAGGACATAGAGAAACGGCGTCTGAATCTTCAAGACGCCGGGGCTCATCTCATCGATGAGATCGAGAAAAACTTCGTCTTCGGTCAGGTTACGCAACGGCGCCATTAAGAATTCCGGATTAAAGGCGATGGAAAATTCGCGCCCTTTGTAGGCGACGGGGAGCGATTCCTTCGCTTCGCCGACCTCCGGCGTGTTGGCACTAATGTCGATGTTGTTCTTGCTGAAGTTGAGCTTGATCGAGTTCGATTTGTCGCTCGCGAGCAAGGAAACACGCCGCAATGAATTGAGGAACGTCTCGCGCTCGAGGGTGACGCGTTCTTTTGCTTCCGATGGAATGACCTGCCGGTAGTTTGGATAGTTGCCTTCGATTAACTTGGAGACGAGCAGCGTGTTGTTGAGATCGAATGCAATCTGGCCGCTGCCCATGCTCACTTTCACCTCGCCGTCGTCGGCGAGCAGGCGCTGCAACTCCGTCACCGCTTTGGTCGGGACAATGATGTCGGCTTCATGGCTGCGCGGGAATTCCAGTTCGATGTCAACCATGGCGAGCCGCCGGCCATCTGTCGCCACCAGGATGAGTTTATTTTCCTTGAAGCTGAAAAGCACACCGTTCAGCACATAGCGGGTTTCATCGGTCGAGATGGCATAGGAAGTTCTCCGCAAACCGTCTCGCAAATCTTTTTGAGGAATCGTGACCGCCTTTGCATTTTCAAATTTCGGCAATGGCGGAAATTCTTCTTCCGGCAGTCCGAGGATCTTGAAGAAGCTTTGCCCGCTCCGGATCGAGGCGGTGTTCTTTCCATCGACATCGACCTGGATTTCGCTGGAGGGCAGTTCCCGGACGATGTTGAAAAGGCGGCGCGCCGGGAGCGTGGTCGCACCTTTCTTTTCCACCTCCGCTTCGAAACTGCCGCGCACGCCTACATCGAGATCGGTGGTAGTAAGATGAACTTCGTTCTCATTAGCTTGCAGCAAAACGTTGGAAAGAATCGGAAGGGTCGTGCGCGTGCTGACCACGTTTTGGACCTGCTGCAGACCTTCGAGCAGTTTTTCTTTCGTGACGCTGAATTTCATGACGGCAGGGATCGGGCTTAAGATGTAAGGCTTCCGATTTTATTCGGCAACCGTAAAGTCTCTTGTCGGGGTTCAGCGCTGCAACGAACTGTCGATGAATGAAATCGTCTGACGCAGGCCGTCCTGTTCGCCCATGCGTTTCTTTACCAGCTTGCAGGCATGCATGACAGTACCATGATCGCGTCCGCCAAATGCGTCGCCGATTTCGTTGAGCGATGCTTTGGTCAGCTCGCGCGCCAGATACATCGCGACCTGACGTGGAAAGGCGATGCTGGCCGGGCGCCGTTTGCTCGTCATATCGGCCAGGCGCACGTCGAAGTGTTCCGCCACCCGCCGTTGGATCTGTTCGATGGTGATGGAATGCCGCGCTTCTTCCTGCAGGATATCTTTGAGCAGATGCTCGACGACCTCCTGTGTGAGCTCCTTTCCACTGAGCGAAGCAAAGGACGCCACGCGCATGAGCGCGCCTTCGAGGCGACGCACGTTTGTGCGAATGCGGTTGGCGAGAAATTCGAAAACCTCGTCGCGCAGTTTGATCTGCATCGTGCGCGCTTTCATGCGCAAGATCGCCATGCGCGTCTCGATGTCGGGCGGCTGAAGTTCAGCCGTCAGTCCCCACTCAAAGCGCGAAACGAGCCGCTTCTCCAGGTTCGCGATTTCTGAAGCGGGCCGGTCGCTCGAGAGTACGATCTGTTTATGTCCGTCGAAAAGCGTGTTGAAGGTGTGAAAGAATTCTTCCTGCGACCGTTCTTTACCGCCGAGAAATTGAATGTCGTCGATGAGAAGAAGATCGGACTGGCGATAACGCTTGCGGAATTTTACCAGATTGCTGTGCTGGATCGCGTCGATGAACTCGTTGATGAAAAGTTCGCTCGAGAGATAGATCACCTTGGTGGTTTTCTTTTTCGCCCAAACGTATTGGCCGATCGCCTGCATCAAATGCGTCTTGCCGAGTCCTACGCCACCGTAAATAAACAGCGGATTATAAGTCCGGGCTGGCGACTGCCCCACCGCCAGACTGGCCGCATGCGCGATCTCGTTGTTCGGACCGACCACAAAGGATTCGAAGGTGTTTCGAGGATTGAGCCCGAGTACGCTGCCGGCCGCTTTCGTGTCACGCACCAGCTCAGGCGCCATCTGCTTCAGAGCGGCCGCGTCATCGGCCGCAATGTCCCCTGAAGATCCCGACGGCAAGGAAAACTTTACTGCGCGTGGGCCACCAAAAGCAGTGATGACGGCGGCTTGGAGGGCGCTCATATGGTTACTCTCGATCCAGAATTGGTAGATGTTATTTGGGACGCGGAAGGTGAGCGAGTTGTCGGTGGCCTCGATTAACTCAACGGCCGAAAACCAGCGCTTGAATGTATCAGCACTGACCTGCGGTTTTAACGCCACCGACAATTTCTGCCATAGTTTGGCACACTTCTCTTTCATACCAACTTGTTAACAGCGTTACACAATTGCCACAAAGGCCGATCCCAAGGGAAATTAGCCGCCCAAACGAAGGCGACGTCTGCGGGAGGACGCGCCTGTCTCGCGGAGGAAGCGCTGGGAAAAAATACCAAAAACGCTTAAATACGAGGGGAGAACGCTTCCCGCGGCGTGCGACCGCGGTCCGGCGGCGGCAAGATCGACATCTGATCTGAGCCGTCGGTCTAGAGAGGTTAAGGCGTCGCTCATTCTCGCTGCTATGAGATTATTGAAAGCTGTTCACATCTTATTCACATCCACTCCCTTTTTCCCTGCCAGCGGGCTTGAGATTAGAAATCAGCGCGCACATCGACAAGAAAAAATCTGAAATTTATTTTTCATTCCATATCAAAAAAATCTTGACGGAAAAGCGCGGATCGACATTGCCCAAAAATTACAAAACACTTCCCTCGTGCGAAGTTGACTCCGAAAGGTTTCGCGAGTTGACCGAATCAGCACACGCGCGCATTTTTGCTGCCGTTGGAGCACGCATCCCACTCGTTCTATGGGTCGAAAAATGAATTCCAAGCGAACTAAAATGGAATACGGGTGCACGAAAAAAGAATGGGGCTTCAACTCCATGGCCGAGTAATCATGCGCGCTCTTCTGGTGGTTTCGCTCGCTCTTATTTCCGCCATCTCATCCACGTGCGCCGCCGACGAATTGCTTCCGCCTTTCGGTTTTCGCTGGAACGACTCGATGGCACGCGTGGAAGCGGTGCTGCGCGGCGCGAAAGCTCAAATTGTGTCGCGGGAAAAAAAAGAGGGCCGCGAGGTCTGGACCGTGGAAGGCCTCGTCCATCCCGGCTTGAAGCGCACGCAATTTACCTTCAAGGGAGGATCGCTCTTCGGCGTGGAGCTGCAATACGAATATCCGGATTGGACGATCGAGCGTTACAACCAGCGGATGGGAGAAATTCGCAAGTACTTCGATGAAAAATACGGAACCGGAAAACTAGTCTCGCGTTCGCACGACACCGACACGGATGTCATCCAAACGCTGGTCGGCTACCAGTGGATGGTCGGGGCGACCATGCTTGAGCTTTTTTATTTCTCCGCGCAGCACGACGCGCTCGTTTTTCGCACCATCACGGTCGATTACAAAGCACTTTGATGCTGTCGAACGCGGAAAGGTGGATCGACCGTTCCGCCTGGCGATGTTATAATATGCGGCTTAGCCGTCAAATTTAGCATCGAGCTCGCCGTCGGACGAGTCCGTCCGACTGGCGGACAAGAGACTGCTCGATCCGCCCTCCTTCAGGGCGTCGTCTCGCCGACGAGCGATGGTCGATCTTTCGCGGCACTTCGCCGGGTTTCTTTTTGCAACCGCTTTAGCCGGCTCGATAAACTGGCCTTTGCCGCAGAGCTCATTCGATCGATAAATAGGATTCCGTTGAGATGATCGGCTTCATGCTGCAAGGCGCGCGCCAGCAGCCCGGTCGCTTCGATCTCGATCTTGTCGCCTTCCAAAGTTTGCCCGCGCGCCATGACTGATTTTGCGCGCTCGATTTCACCGGTGATTTCCGGAAAACTCAGGCAGCCTTCCGTGCCCATCTCGGTTTCGTCGCCAAACTCGATCTCGGGATTGATTAAGACGAGCGGCATCGCTGTCTGTGGGTCGACATCCTGACCGTTCAACTTCATCGTGCTTGGTCGATCCTCCACGCGCGAAATGTCCAGGACGGTGAGCTGGAGTGCTTCGCCCACTTGTTGCGCGGCCAGCCCCACGCCGTTCGCCGCCTCCATCGTCTCCAGCATGTTAGCGGCCAGCTCGCGAATACGATCGTCGATCTGGTCGATCCCTTTGCCTTTCGCGCGCAGCATCGGGTCGCCGTACTGCAAGATCGGCAATTTCATTTTTCCTGACGCGTAAACGCTGGCAAATTTCTCACGCCGGCAAGCTTCAATGCATCCATCACCTTCACGATGATGCCAAACGACGCTCCTTTGTCAGCTTGCAACACGAGTGAAGATTTGCGCGTGGGAGGCAAATTGCGCACCGCCGCCTCCAGTTCTTCCACACCAAGGGGCCGCCCATCCAGTTGGATATTCTCGTTTTGATCGACACTCACAATCGCATGATCGAGTTCGGCCGGAGCGCTCGTTGCCGTTTTCGATTCCGGAAGATTAATCTGCACTTCCGGCTGATCTTTTTTAAATGTCGTCGAAACGACAAAAAAGATCAGCAGGATGATGAGAATATCGACCAATGAAACGATAATGATGTTGGGCGCCCTGCGTTTGCGGACAATGAAGTTCATGGCGTGAGATCGGCTGCGTGTTTCACACGACCGGCGTCGGCGCCGGCATTGGCGACGGAGGCGAAGATTTTACCGGCATCACTTCGCGGGAAGAGCGCCCATAGTAGCATTTGCTGATCAACTCGACGACCAGCGTTTCCATTTCCACCGACATCACTTCCACCTTCTTCGAGAAATAACTGAAGGCGATCAAAGTCGGCACCGCGATCGAAAGGCCGAAGACGGTGGCATTGAGCGCTTCGGCGATGCCAAGCGCAATCTGACGCGTATCCGCTGCACCCGAACTCAGGCCAAGATGTGAAAAAACATGCACCAGGCCGGAGACTGCGCCGATCAAACCGAGTAGCGGCGCGATGCCCACGATCACCTCGAGAACGATGAGACCTTTCTCCAGCCTCACCATTTCGTGACGCGCCCGTGTTTCCACCACCTCCACGTTCTCCGAGCGCGGCCCGCGCAAGTGCTGGAGGGCAACGCGCGTGATCCGGGCCAGCGAGGTCTGGTCCTGGCTCACGATCCGCATCAGGCGCTCCGGGCTCGCGCCGGGCGCGAGGCGTTCGATCTCGCTTTGGATCACGAGCGGCATCACATTTTTTTCACGCAAGGCGATGCCGCGCAAAATGATTGTCGTTACGGCGACGATCGAGCAGGCGAGCAGCGGCCACATAAAAAGCCCGCCCTTGATGAAAAAGCTCATGATTGTCTGCACCGTTCCCGGCGCCTCGGCGATTATAGTAACGGCGCTCATTAGTTGGCGTACATCGTAAACGACATTTCTTCGTCCAAACCCTCAGGCGGGAGCGAGCTCGCCACATCTTCTGGAATCGGTGGCAACTGCATTTCGAGGACAGATTGCAGGCATACGTTTGCGAAAGATTCGTTGGAGGTATTTTCGACGATCTTGAGATTCTTCACGCGACCGCTTCGGTCAACCGAAAAGACCAGACGCAGTGTGCCGATGTTGACCAAATCCCCTTGCTTGGCGACATAGTAGTACCAACGCGAACCGATAGAATCGTAAAGAATTTTTTGGTATCGACCCAATGGTGTACCGAGCGCGTTCACCGAGGAGGCTCCGCGATTCGTGATTGATCCGGACAAGCGCGTCTGTTCTTTTTGCGCGCGGTAGGAGGACCTCGGTTGTTCTGGCGTGGGAACCGCAGACGGCCGAACTGCGGGAGTCGGTGTTGACCTTAACATCGCAAATTGGTCCGCTTCGGAAATCGGCGTGGGCTGCGGCGTTTCTGACGGCTTGGGGCTTTCCTGTGGCGCCGCACTTGGCCGCGGCTGTGCACCTTCATTTGCCAGCGAGTACTGATGTGTTTCCAAATCAACAGCAGCAGGACGATCTTTGCCCTCCTGCGACGGCAATGGGATACCGCCCGTGGCTGGAAGCTGGCTCGCCGCGATCGAATTGGCATTCGATTCAAACGTTTTCTCTTTCGGTGGCTCGGCCGATTGTTTCGACTCGTCTGTTTCCATAAACGCGGAATTCTTCGGGGCGATCGGCGGCGGTGTGGAAAGATCGACAATCGTTAGTTCAACCGGCTTTTCCGAGGCCGGAAGGGCCGGTGAAAAAATGCCGCCCCAACTTGCGAGGGAATAGGCGACGATCAGATGAATAAAGAGCGCCGCCAGGAACGCCCACAAAACCTTTCGAGTCTCCTGCTTTCGATCCATCACTCCGTCGCCCGGCTGGGCGAACATGGTCTCGGCCGTCGTCATGAGAGCGCTCTATGAATGATGAACAGGGAAGTCAGGGCTGAGTTTTTCAGATTTCGAGCAAGCGAACATTATCTCACCGGCGCGGTGCTGACAAATTGTGCCCGCGTTGACGTTCCAGCCGATTCGTATGACGGGCATGATGAAAGAGATACTGCTGCGCGTAGCCGCCATGTTCTCCGAAATAGGTTTCGGAAAACGCGCGCAAGCGTCGCCCAGTTAATTTTCGTGCCCGCGGGAAATATTTTCCTCTTAACACGCGTTCGATCCAGACGTCGATCGGGAAGGCGCGCAGGCGTTCGTAGGAAAAAAGCATCACACAATTAGCAACCTTCGGGCCCACGCCGGGCAGCGCGCACAGCTTTGCGTGAAGATCGGCATCGGAAAGCGCGACCCATGCTTCGAGATTCGCTTGACCCGAGCTAACAAGCTCCGCTGTTTCCAGCAAGTTCTTCGCGCGATACCCAAGCGCGCATTCGCGCAAGTCCTTCTCCGATCTGCCGGCAATTCGTTCCGCGGAGGGAAATGAGTACAACTCGTCCTTGCCGATCTTGCGTTGTTCCCCAAAGCGCCGCCGCAAGGCGTGCGAGATTTGCCGAATATGCGCGACCTGTTTCATCGACGAGCAGATGAACGTGGCGAGACATTCCCAGCGCGGCTGCCGAATAATTCGCAGGCCACGACAGTAAGTGCGCGCCGCCTGCATCAACGCATCGTTTGGAAACGAAGCGCAGATTTTCGCTAGTGGATGATCGAGCGCGAAATAATTGCAGATCAAGTCCGCGCATCCTTTTGTTACCCGCAACGAATCGCCGCGCTGTTCCGCATATACCGGCCGATCTCCAATCGTGCCGTAAAATCCCTGATCGATCTTTTCCCAATGAAACACCTGGCCGGAATCGAGCGTCATCGCCAGATCGAAATCGCGCGCGGGAATTTCAGTCAGTTTCATCAAACAGTTCTCAGCACAGATTAACATGGGAAAATGACGAAATCCGAATGGCGAATGACGAAACAAGCTCGAATGCTCAAATGACGAAAGCTGGTTGGTAATTCGTCGTTGGTCATTCGTGCTTCGTCATTTTCCATCATCTGTGGCAAACAAAAAGCTCTTTGCGCTTGGGCGATTCTCTGTCACCTAAGATCGACATGGACGGCCGGCTCGCCATCGATAGCGCGGTTCTGCTCCTTTATTTTGTCATCATTGTTTCGATCGGCCTCCGCATGGGCCGGAAGGAGGATAATCTGGAGGACTTCGCCCTCGGCGGGCGGCGCATTCCATGGTGGGCGGTGCTCGCTTCACTCGTGGCGGCTGAAACAAGCGCCGGCACATTTTTTGGAACGCCCGGGGAGGGTTTCAGCCACCGCGACTACACCTACTTACAGCTCGCGTTCGGCACGATCATTGGACGCGTTCTCGTCAGCTACATTTTCATCAAACCGTATTACGACTACAAAGTCTTCTCGATCTACGAGTACCTGACCGCGCGCTTCGGAGTCGCGAGTAAGAATGCGGCGTCCACCGTTTTCATGATTACGCGTCTGCTCGCTTCCGGGACGCGGTTATATGTCGCGGCCATCGCGCTCGCGCTGGCTTACGAAATGATCAGCGGCGGGCGACCGAACCAAACGCAAACTCTCTGGATTTACCTCGGTGCCACCGTTGCCATCGTCATTCTCACAGCGATTTACACCACGTTCGGCGGGATCAAGGCCGTCATTTGGACCGATTTGATTCAAGCCTCGATCATGATTGGGAGCGCGTTAATCGCGCTTGGTTTGCTTTACTTTTCGATTCCCGGGGGCTGGCAAGAAATCGTACAACGCCATGGTGATTTCCATGTTTCGGATCTCATCGCCACCGGTCTCGATCCCGCCAAGAGTGGCTGGGACAAATGGAAAGGCATGTTCGAGACGGAGTACACGATTTTTGCCGGTTTGATCGGCGCCGTGTTCATCACCATGGGTACCCACGGCACCGATCAAGACATGGTGCAGCGCATGTTAACCGCGAAGGATATCCGTCGAAGCCGCCGCTCCCTCATTCTCTCGGGGCTCGCCGATATCCCGCTCGCGTTTACGTTTCTCAGCATCGGGTTGCTGCTCTGGGTTTACTATCAAGTCCATCCCGACCCAACGCTGCCCAAAAGCCCGAACGAAACCTTTTGCCACTTCATTCTCTACCAGATGCCAGTAGGCATTCGCGGATTGCTTCTAGCCGGAATTTTCGCCACCGCCATGGGATCACTCAGCACGGCCTTGAATGCGCTCGCCACCAGTTTCACACGCGATTGGTACGAGCCTTACATCAACCCTGCAGCGACCGACGCGCAAAGCTTGCGCGCCGTGCGGTGGGCCACCGTCTGGTTTTCTGTTCTCATGATCATCGTAGCCTCGAGCACGGCCTATCTCGTCATCGTGCATCCCAACGTCCGGATCATCCCAATCGTGCTCAGCATTTTCGGCTACACCTACGGCTCATTGCTCGGTGTCTTTTTTGCGGGAATGCTCACGAAAGCGCGCGGGAACAATGGCGGCAATATCATCGCCATGATTATCGGCTTCCTCGTGGTGGCGATCCTAAGCGGCTTGCCCAACAACATCGCCGGCATCTTCGGCACGAAATTTTACGAACAACCGAGTTGGTTGCCTGTGATGGAATTTCCCTGGTGGATTTGCTTCGGAACAATCGTCACGTTTTTTGTGGCGGTTTTGTTCCGGACTGCACGCGATCACCCAGGTGTGGCTTAGCGGCGATATTGAAACAGGATTTGACCGGCCGGGTATCACTGAATTACTTGAGGCGTCAACAGCCGTCTTTTCACCCAACCCTCAACCACCCAATCCCATGCCCCACATCGTGACCGACAAATGCACTGGAT
>Ga0210384_10005535_pt1 | contig 13707 bp, 13 predicted proteins | sample IncBWH2MmetaG_FD_160574 | JGI IMG/M metagenome (GOLD analysis project Ga0210384, IMG submission 160574) | Forest soil microbial communities from Barre Woods Harvard Forest LTER site, Petersham, Massachusetts, United States - Inc-BW-H-2-M | ecosystem: Environmental > Terrestrial > Soil >...
GCGATTTTGGCCAGTACTTCATCGGAGGCCTTCAGCTTCATCGGTCCAAGACCACGTTCTTCATCCGTCAAGGCGCGCCTAAGTAATACGACGATTTGTTCTTCGGTCAGCGGCTTGAGCACATAGACACGGCTGCGCGACAGCAGAGCAGAAATGATTTCGAACGAAGGGTTTTCTGTGGTGGCGCCGATTAACCGGATGCTGCCTTTCTCGACGTAGGGCAGAAAGGCATCCTGCTGTGCTTTATTAAAGCGATGAATCTCGTCAATGAAGACGATGGTGCGCGTGCCGTATTGACGGGCGCGATCGGCGTCGGCCATGACCTGTTTGATTTCCTTGATGCCGGTTAGCACTGCGGAGAATTCGATAAACTCCGCTTTCGTCAGGCGAGCGATGATTTGCGCGAGGGTGGTCTTGCCAGTGCCCGGAGGACCCCAGAAAATGAGTGAGCCAATATCGTCGCGCTCGATTTGCAGGCGCAGAGGTTTCCCCGGAGCGATCAAGTGCTCCTGGCCGACGAACTCATCAAGCGTGCGCGGGCGCATGCGATCGGCCAAGGGCCGGGTGCGGTCTCCTGGGTTGTCGCTGCTCGGGATGGCTTGGAAGAGGCTCATATTCACCACGGAGACACGGAGGCGCGGAGAAATCAGGTCTTAAAGGACCTCAATTGCGGCACCGACGATCGCCTCTGTAATGCTGCTCGCAACATGAAGAAACCCTTGGTTACTCCGTGCCTCCGTGTCTCTGTGGTGAATTGTTTCTCTGCCGTGCTGCTTCGTATAGCACAATACTTGCGGCTACTCCGGCGTTTAGCGACTCGACGCTTGGCGAGTGAGGGATGACGACGGTCTCGCTCATCTCGGTCAGGAGTTCGCGGGGCAGGCCGGCACCTTCGTTTCCAATAAAGATGACTAAGGGGCCGGTGAGATTCGCTTTATCAAGGGAAATGCCTTTGTGAGATGAGGTCGCGATCAGGCGCAGGCCACGTTCGCGGATCTGATGCAAGGCTTCGGCCAGCTTGGTTTGCGCGATCGGAAGCCGGAAGGCCGACCCTGCAGATGCGCGAATCACTTTCGAGTTGAACGAGCTGACTGTGCCTTCGCCCAGCAGCACTCCCCCCGCGCCGAAGGCCTCGGCCGAGCGCAGGATGGTGCCGAGATTTCCAGGGTCTTGTATGCCGGCGACGGCGACCAACGGTCCAGACTGTGACTTGGCTAGGATTTCTTCGAGTTTGAATGTTTTGCAGCGCACTAAGGCCGCTACACCCTGCGGGGTCTCACTCGGAACAGCGCTGGCAAAGAGCTTGTCAGGGAGCAAGAGCGTTTCAACGTGGGCTGCGAGTTGGGGCAGCAGGCGCTCGGCTTTATTTTCAGCGGAATTGCGGAAGAATACAGCTTTGAACTTCAGTCCGCTGCGGATGGCTTCCTCCAGAATGCGCATGCCTTCGATGGCGCAAAAGCCGTCGGGAGTGAGTTCGCCGTGGGCAAACGCTATGCGCAGCTCCTTGACCAGGGGGTTGTGCTTGCCCTCGATCCGGCGCAGGCGGCTGGGATGGCCAGTGGAGTTGATCTTCACGTTAGGAGTTCCGTTGCCTTGCGATTCTAGCGGATTTCGAGGCCAGGTATGCGCAGGACAAGAACAAAGCCTTTGACCGCGGAGGACGTTGAGAAACGCTGCAGAGTGCGCGGAGGTAACTGGGCTCGTCGAAATTGAGGCCCGACCTCGCTTTGTCCTCTGCTTGCACCTGACGCTCGTGGTATGTTAGGTTTTCCCGCATTCACAAAAGAGATAGAAGGGAAGCGTGTGCACGCGGAAATTCTCAAGATCAACAGTGAGAAGCCGGAAGCGTCGCTGATTCAATATGCGGCGGACCAGATCCGTGCCGGGCAGGTGCTCGGAATGCCGACCGATACTTTCTATGGTCTCGCTGCCGATCCGTTTAACTTGCGTGCGGTGGATCGGGTATATGAAATCAAGTCTCGCTCGCGCCACAAACCGCTTTCGCTGCTGATTGAAAATGAAGAGCAAGCCGAGGAGTTGGCCCGCCCACTGCCGCAAGAGTTCTACAAGCTAGCCCGCCGTTTCTGGCCCGGGCCGTTGACCATCATCGTCAAAGCTGCATCGCGGTTGCCCTTGAAAGTCACGGCCAACACGGGAAACGTGGCGCTCCGCGTCCCCAGTTCGAAAATTCCGTTGGCTGTGGTTCAGGCGGCGGGCATTCCCATCACTGCGACGTCCGCTAATTTAAGTGGCGAGTCGGAATGCACGACTGCCGAAGCTGTGCGTGACCAACTGCAAGATCGTATTTCCATCATTGTGGATGGGGGCATGTCTCCCCGCGAGGTTGCGTCCACCATTATTGACCTGACCGACGAAGAGGCCCGCTGGCGGATCCTGCGTGAAGGAGCGATTCCTAGCCGGGATATCTCGGAGTTCTTCGCAGAAGGATGAATCACGCCGAGCCGCAACGCCCTGTGCGACGCCGATGGGCGCTGCGGCTGTGCGTATTCGTCATCGCGTTCGTCCTGGCGTACTTGGCATGGGTTTGCGCGGGAGTTGTCGAAGCGTCCGTACAGCAGGAACCACATTCCGCCGACGCGATCGTTGTCTTTGGCGCGGCTGAGTACGCGGGCCGGCCATCGCCGGTGTATCGTGCGCGCCTTGATCATGCCTTCACACTTTTTCAAGGTGGAATTGCCCCGGTGGTGATCACGACTGGCGGGGCGGCGGCCGATCCCAGCTTTAATGAAGGAGGAGTCGGTCACGACTACCTTATGCGCCGCGGCGTTCCGGAACCCAACCTGATTGCGGAAACAACGGGTTCAGACACGGCTCAGTCGGCCGAAAGGGTTGGGGTAATCATGCGCACCAATCACATGCAAAGCTGCGTCGCAGTCAGCGATGCGTATCACGTTTTTCGCATCCGCAAACTGCTCGAGCATCAGGGCATGCAGGTCTATGTGTCACCTCGACCGGACTCCCGTCCGCATTCGTTGTGGCAGAGGATGGAAGCGGTGCTGCGGGAAGCCGTCAGTTACATCGTGTGGCGACTCCACTGGCCGGAGTAGAGCCGTCGGTCCACGAATCCCAAATTCTGACAGCGATCTCAAGGGCCCGTCACCAGCCCATTTTCTTCCTGAGTTCCGTGATGTGCGCGACGTGGTGGCGTCCGTGCCACGAGTAAAGTGCGAGGTTCTTCTCCACGGTCATGGCGCCCATGGCCGGGTGTTGGAATGGCCGTTTCCATTCTTCCGGCTTCAAGGCTTGCAGCAGACGCACCCAACGCTGATGAAGAGGATCGAGCAATGCGAGCGAATCCTCGAGCGGAGTGGACTGGACATCGGGCGTCAGTGCCCAGCGATCTTCCATATATGGTCTGACGGTGGGGTTGTCTTCGGTGAGAGCGAGTTTGAAGCGCGTGTAGGCATTCATGTGGCTTTCGGGAACGTGGTGAACGACCTGACGGATTGTCCAGCCGCCCTCGCGGTAGGGGGTCTCGATCTGTTGCGGCGTGAGGCCCTTGATGGCAGCCCGCAAAGCCGCGGGAGTCTTTTCGATATCGTCAATGAATTGCTTTCGTTGGGCTTCGTCGGGTGGCTGTTGGTAGGTGAATTTACCGATTGGGTAGCGCGGATCGCTCATGTCTGGCCTCAAATTAGTGGGAATGAGATACCTAACTCATGATGAAGGTGGACCGGTTGCGGCTGCATGAATTGTTTTTATAGTCGAGAAAAGAAAAAAGCCATCCCTGCCGCAATGACCGTGCCGATGAAGTTCACCGATTCGTTGTTCAACAAACCCTGTCTCTCCAGGGCTGCGCCCAGATAGCTGTCGGCAATCATGCCTGCAATTGCGGCGGTGAGGGAGACGCCCAGCCATTTAAACGGCATGAGTCCAGTCCACACGCACACTAAACTGACTGCCGCAGCTGCGATCACGCCCGCTAGAGTTCCGGCCAGGCTGATGCCGCCGTCGGTGCCTGCGGGCACTTTTTCCCAGGTAGTGATAAGGCGGGCGGTTTCACTCCGTATCTGGCCAAGTTCGCTTGAAACTGTATCCGCTGCAGCTTCGGCCAGAGCTGCCGAAGCCGCCAGGAGAAAGGCTGCTTTTTCGCTGGTGAGCGCCGAGATTGCGGTGCAGGCGGCTGCGACCGCCAGATTCGCCAAGACTTGTCGGGCAGTCCGGCCATCGGGTTTCTCTGCCGTTCCCTGCCTTCTTTTTCGTGGATAACCGAGGCGAGTGGCGATCCAAGTCAGGATAAATACTGAAACCAAGGCGGCAAAAGCGCCGGGCCCGGCGCTCAGGTAAAGAACAAAGCAGACTGCACCGCCGGCAATGGCACCGGAGAAACTCACTCCTCGAGTCCAGCGCCCGAGGGCTGTGAATGCCGCAGTTACTAGCAGGGCGGTCAGAATCGGGGCTGATCTGACTACTCCCGTCACAGCCTCTGTGGTTTGGTCTAGATCCATCATGGAGATGATTTTCAATCCAAAACCAACGAACCAAAGCAGATACTACTATGGATGGGGTTCGGGACCCTGCGCCCCCAGTCTATCGTGCTTTCACTCTGGGTTACCGCCGCAACCTTGTGTGCGTCTAAGGTACCTTGTAGGTTAAACTCGCGGTCTCAGACTGTCTTGTGCGTCGCGACACCACAACAAGGGTGAACTATGGCAGCTTCAGTTTGGTCGGGATATCTTACCTTCGGCTTGATCTCCATGCCGGTAAAGTTGTTTTCCGGCGCGCGCAGTTCGGGTATTTCCTTCAACATGCTGCATCGCGATGACCTGTCCCGCTTAAAGCAGCAATATGTTTGTCTCGCCGACGGCAAAGTGGTGGAGCGTAGCGACATTGTGAAGGGCTACGAGTTCCGCAAAGATGAGTACATCGTCATCGAACCCGAAGAGATCAAGAAGATCGAGCCCAAGACAGCCAAGACGATGGAAATCCTCGAGTTCGTCAAGACCAGTGACGTGGATCCGGTTTTCTTCGAGTCATCTTATTACATGGTTCCGGATGAGGCGGGCCGCCGGCCCTACGCGTTGCTCACGAAAGCGATGGAGGAGAGCGAGTTCGTTGCCATTGCTCAACTCACCATGCACAACCGCGAATACACCGTATTTCTGCGCCCGCACGAAGGCGGGATGATGCTTCACACTATGTACTACGCGGAGGAAGTCCGGAAATTGGAAGGATTCGGCGCGCCGGATGTTGAATTGAAGGACGCGGAAGTCAAAGTCGCGCACCAGTTGATTGAGGCGCTGGCCACCGATTGGGACCCGGAAAAATATCACGACAGCTTTCAGGACAATCTGAAAAACCTTATCCAGACCAAACTGGAAGGCGGGAAGATCACCGAAGTCGAGAAGCCTAAGAAGCTGGCCCCGGTGGTAGATCTGATGTCGGCGCTCAAGCAAAGCTTGGCCGAGATGGAAGGCCGGAAGAAGCCCGCTGCCGGCGAAGCTGTTGCCGGGAAAAAATCTCGCGGACGAGCGTGAGGGCGATCGTCAGTCGTTAGCCATTGGCTTTGCGGAAAAGGACCTTCCTCGGGTGATTGGGCCTCCGATCCAGCGTGGACCTCAGCGGCTAAAGCCGGATTATTTCTCGCCTTATCGCACGACTGAAGTCGTGCCCTTCCCAGAGTTCGCAAGAGGTCAAAAGCTGGCAACCAAAAACGAAAGCTAGTACCGCGCGGCCTGTCGCTGGCGCATCTCACCTTCAGCCGTTAGAATAAAGAACTCTTCCCAGGTGCTATGCGCAGATTAGTTATTGATCCTTCGATGATTGTGGTGCGCGGGACTGTCGTCCTGGTGTTGATGGTTCTGTGTGGGGCATGTGGCCAGACTTACCGGCCGGTGGCGACACCGGTGACCCCGCCACCGCCGAACCCAGGTTTTGCACACTTCGCTTTGGCCATCACTGGCAATGGGCTCACACATCCTGGAGCCAGCACTTCGATTGATGTCTCCGGCGACACTGCTGTTTCCCGTTCCACCGTCGGCCTTATGCCGGTGCATGCCACATTCGCACTGGGGGGGACGCAGGTTTTCGTGGCCAATAGCGCGGACGGCAGTGTATCCGAATTCTCGCCTTCTACGGCCGCTCCGGTGATTACGATCAGCTTGCCTTCGGGGATGAAGGCCCCAGTCCCGGTATTCGTCAATACCACGCAAAATGATTTCTTGTGGGTGGCGGACGCGGCCAACAATCAGGTGGACGCGATCGCGCTGGCCAATGACGTCGTCGCTTACATGGTTGGGGTCGGGAGCAATCCAGTATCCCTGGCCGAGACTCCGGACGGTCAAAAACTCTATGTCGCCAATGCCGGCAACGGTAGTGGAGGATCGGTGAGCAGCATCAATCCTTCTGACCGGAGTCTGAATACTGTGACTACGACTGTCGCGTGGGTTTCCCCGGTTTCAGTTGTGTCCCGTTCCGACAGCCAGATCGCATTCGTGCTCGATGAGGGTAGCGGCATGGTTGCAGCGATTGATACTGCTTCTGACACGGTTGTCGCCACCGCCTCCGTTGGAGTCGGAGCGAACTTCATGACCTACGACAACTCCAGGAATCGGCTTTACGTTTCGAATCCGGCGGCAAGTAATGTCACAATTCTTGATGCCGCGAGTGCGGGACTGACGACTATTGCAGTTGTGCCGGTGACGAACCCTGTCTCCATTGCCGCGTTGCCGGATGGCAGCCGGGCTTATGTTTCGAGCGCCACGGTGAGTGGCAGTGATGTCACGTCGCAGGTTACGGTGATCAACGCCGCCGATGGAAGTATTCGCAGTACGATTGGGTTGGGGGCGGCCACGAGTGCGTGCGCTGCGAGCCCTTCTCGCCTGTCGATTGCAGCCTCTGCCGACAGTTCCAGAGTCTATGTCGGCAACTGCGACGCGGGGAATGTTGCGGTGATCGCTACGTTGAGCGATACAGTGGTTTTGCCGATTCCCGCTCCGCAGAGCTCTGTCCTGGGATCCAACGGGATGCCGCTGCCGCAGACTCCGGTGTTTGTGGTCGCCGGGCCGTAGGTTTTCTTCCCTCACTTTCGCGACAAAATCTCGCAGCACGTCCAACACAAACCACGCGGAGAACTGAATGTGATCGACTGAGGGGGCCTCGATACGTTGAGGCCCGTATCTCGAAACTGCGAGAGATGAGGTGCTCGATACGGACACGCCGTAAATCGTTGATTCGAGGGCATCTCTGGGCCTGGCTCCATGGGGCGCATCTAACTAGGCAAGAGGTGATTCTAATGAAGCGATTTTCTCTGTTGGCGATCTGTTTGACGATGATGGCGGCGATTTCCGCCTCGGCCGCGCCCAATGTTAGTACTGCGAAAGCGCCGGCGTTTCCGGGCATTCTGGCGAACGCCCGCTATGTCTATGTGGCCTCCTATGACGGAGATCAGTTTGATCCGAACGTGCTTCCCGAAGATCGGATTGCGATCAGCAGCGTGCAGGACGCGATTCAGAACTGGGGAAAGCTGACGGTCGTTTACAAGGCCTCCGATGCCGACATCACGATTCTGGTGACAAGCCGGCCTTCAGAGGATCTAATGGCGGTTTACGATGCGCACATGAATGGCAATTTTCTCTGGCGCGTCATGGGACGAGACGGTCTCCAGGCCGGCGAAACTCCGCTAGTCACGCAATTTGAAAAGGGATTCGAGGGCGTCTCACAGCGTGGTGTCCACTAGGGTTGGAATTTGAGTTTTTGAAAAAAAACATACTTGTCAGTACCCCATTTTTGCGCGATCTATGCGCAAAAGTGGGAACTGGCGAGGGTCATCTAGGAGGCAGCGAAGCCAGGAAAAGTCAGTCCCGCCCGTACGAAAATATCCCCAGAATCCTCCGAACAGGAATGACAATAACGCAGTAGAAGACGATTCAAGTTGGTTCCCACCTTTGCGTACAGATCGCGCAAAAAGGGGGCACCCAGCGTCTGCGTGGGGCGAATTTCGCCAACCCCAACATGGGCGGAGTCGCTCCGCACCTGCATTTCTTCGAATGAGTCTTTCGACTCTAAGTGTCCCGTTTTGAGTTGACAAGGCGCTTTTTTCGGGGGAAACTCCGCTGCAAGGTCTAAACTATTGGCAGCACGTGTCGGGTGGGTGTGGTCTCGAAGGCTTCATGCGTTCGGGCTAGTTTAATGGCTTATCGTCCTCTATCTCGGCCTGATCCGTTCGACGCTCCGCGGCCGCGGGAGGTCCCGGTGTCGCTGGGAAGTCCAAGCGGATTGGAGGACGGTGCGTCGCTGAGCGAACTGGCGAGCGCGCTGTCGGTGCATGGCGGTGGAGCTTTGTCGGCGGACCTGGCCCTCGATTTAGTGCTCAATGAAATTGTGGAACATGCGCGCCTGGCTACGGGCGCGACGGCAGCGGCGATCGCGCTTGTACGCGGAGATGAAATTGTTTGCCGGGCGACTACGGGCGATAACGCTCCCGACCTTGGAGTGCGGTTGGATGCTCACGCAGGATTGTCCGGGGCTTGCGTGCAGAGCAAGATGTGGCAGCGTTGTGACGACAGCGAAGACGACGCACGAGTGGATGCGGAAGTATGCCGCAGTTTGGGAGTGCGATCGATTCTGGTTTACCCCGTCCTGACCGGCGATACACTATTGGGCGTGTTTGAGATTTTCTCTCCCCGGCCCAATGCTTTCAGTGATCGCGAGATTACAACTCTGGAAGCGCTCTCGCGCAGCATTGTGAATAATGTGGATCGGGCGGCTGAGGTGCTGGCACCGCCGGTCGTTGGGCCTGAAAGGGTGTCGTCAAGCGTGATGGAAGTGGCTGCTGCGCTCCCCGAAGATGTGACGCTGACCGAGCCAGAAGCCGTGACGTTGGAAACTCCGGCAATTTTGAGCGAGCCCGTGTTTGGGTCGGGAGATTTCGGTGGGCATCGCCGCGAGTACATTACCGGAGGATTGACACTGGCGGTAATCGCGGCGGCGCTGTTTCTTGGCTGGACGCTGGGTTATGTGGGGAAGCAGAAAGCGCCCTTGGGGTCCAAGGTTCACGCGGCGGGTGCGATGCCGGCTCAAGCAGCGGCTCTGGTTGATCATGGTGCCGTGCCGCCCGGTTCGGCGCTGCCCATCACGCCCCACAGCGGGTCGGGAGAGGTTGCGCCCGGTGGGCTAGTGGTCTATGAAAACGGCAAAGTAGTTTACAGGACGCAGACGCTAAGCAATGCGGTGAGTGGACCTTCGAACCACGCTCTCAAAGTGCCGGCAAAGGTTGCGGATGAGTACGTGGTGCAGCGAGTTGAACCCGACTATCCCGAAGCCGCGCGAGAGCAGCACATTCAGGGGCCGGTAGTGCTGGTGGTCTTGGTGAGCAAAGACGGCGCTGTGGAGAACGTGAGCACAGTGAGCGGCGATCCGCAGTTGGTTGGGGCCGCAACTGCGGCGGTCCAGCAGTGGCGGTTCAAGCCGTTCTTCCGTAACGGCGCGCCGGAAGAATTTGAGACCCAGATCACGGTGAGTTTTCGGCTGCCTTGAAGCAAGGTTTGTCGCGCAAGAACCTGGATTCCTCCTCGCTTGCGCTCCTCGGAATGACAGTTCCAGTTGGAAACGCAGAGATCCTTCGTCGGGGTTCCTGCGCTTTGCGCAGGAATCCGCTGCCTCAGGATGACAGCGTTTCTATTGGAGTTTTTCGCTGATCACCAGCTTCGGCTCGCGGGTTCCGTTCGCGGCGGGAGGGCGGGTTCGGGGCACATTGCCGCGGCGGAGGGCGTAGAGGGTGAGTTCGACTCGGGTGGAAACGCCGAGCTTTTCGAAAACACGGAACAGATAGTTCTTGATGGTGTGTTCGCTCAGGACCAAGCGTTCGGAGATTTGGCGGTTGCTGTAACCCTCGGCCACCATGCGCGCGATCTCCTCTTCACGCGCACTGAGGGGGCGAGAGCTAGGCAAGCTACGGGTCTTGATCGGAATCGGATCAATCAACGCCTCCAGCACATATTGCAGCTCCGCAGAACGGGCCCAAACCTGGCCGTGGTGCACGCACTGAATGCACTTGCACAAGGTTTGAAAGGAGTCCGACCGGCAAAAGACTCCCCGTGCGCCGGAACGGAAAGCTTCCACGACGAGGTTGCGTTCGAGTGAATCCAGAAGGACGACGATGCCGGGATCACGATGGCGGCTGTGGACTTCGCGCACCAGGCGCAGGCCCTCGATCGGTTCCGCAGCAAAACCCGGGCTGATCAAGACTACGTCGAACGGGGCGCGGGCAAGTTCGTCGAAGACATTCCTTGGTGTGGGAGCGGCGACGGCGTCGCAGAACCGGATGCGCAGGAGTGCGTCCACCAGCAACTGGCAGCTCATGCTGATGCTATCAGCCACCAGGACGCGGGTAATCAGATCCGGATTGGGAACGGATGCCAAGGCGTTTCAGTGACAGTTTTCAGGGGGCGAGCGCAGTGAGTTTACCGCGTTTTCACCCGTTGTCACAAGGAGTCCTAGGGCTCTGATACCCGTAATTTTGGTTGTCGGTGTCCGAGAGGAGCGATAAATACTCTGGAATCAGTTGATTTAGCCGCCAGGTTAGAGTTAGGCTGAATTCCAGGATGGGCGGCGGGAATTTAAAACTTTTGGCTCTATAACGTTTATCCACTTGTTGATGCCTGGTTCTTCGGGCAGAGTGTAACAGAGGCGGATTTTGACTCGCTTCGCTGCGAAAAGATACTCGGGCAAGGGTTTTAGGAGCGCGGCATGTATGAGAAGTATTACGGACTGCGTGAACAGCCGTTCGGAGTAACCCCCGATCCGCGATTCCTGTATCTTAGCGCTGCCCACCGCGAGGCGCTGGCTTCGCTGTACTACGGCATTGAGGCTAACCGTGGCTTTCTGGGGCTGATTGCCAAGCCTGGCATGGGCAAAACGACGATCCTGTTCCACTTGCTGGAGAAATTTCGCAGTACCGCCCGTACAGCCTTCCTGTTTCAAACTCAGTGCACATCCCGCGAGTTCATGCGATTTCTCCTCGCGGAACTGGGCTATGAAGGCGACAGCCAAGATTTTGTTCGAATGCACGAAGAGTTTAACCGGCGGCTGCTGCAGGAGGCGCGCGCCGGCAATCGCTTTATCGTGGTGATTGATGAGGCGCAGAACCTGGAGCCGTCGGTGCTGGAGACGGTGCGGCTGCTGTCTGATTTCGAGACGCCGCGGGCCAAGCTGATGCACATTATTCTGGCGGGACAGCCGGAACTGGCGGACAAGCTGGCCAGCCCGTCGCTTGCCCAGTTGCGGCAGCGCGTGTCCATTGTGAACGGGCTGGAACCGCTTTCGAGTCCGGAAATTAAGAACTACATCGAGCATCGTCTGCGCATTGCCGGTTACGAGGGCGAGCCAATTTTCAGCCTCGAGATTTGTGAGCAGATTGCGAAGTTCACGGAAGGCATTCCACGCAACATCAATAACTTCTGCTTCAATGCACTCTCGCTGGCATGCGCGTTGCAGAAGAAAGTAGTGGATGAGGAGGTGGTCAAGGAAGTCATTGCGGATCTTGATATTTCGAAGCTGACCTCCGACATACTGCCCGCGTCTTTTGATATGCCTATGTTGCCAGGGCGCAACGGTTCTGCAGCGGGCAATGGACAGAATCAGATTCTGAGCCCAGCGGAGGCGGCCGCGTACATGCAGCAAGTGGCCTTGAAGTTGAAAAACTGGCAAACGACGCTGGACAAAGCCATCAGCGGGCCTGCGCCGCATCGCGGACATCAGGTCCGCAGTCGCGTGGATGTTGAGCGGTCCTAGAAGATCTTTTCTGGACTTCTGCTAGACCCTACTTACCGTTCTCGGCTTCCTTGTACATGTACTTTATTGCTGGCTTGTAAACCATCAGGTTGGGCTCACCGGTTCGGTTGATCTTGAGACTGTTGCGATCGTACCATTCGATCACTCCGTGGATTTTCTCGCCATCGCGGAGAACGATGACCATGGGAGTCTTCGCCTGCATCTGTTTCTGGTAGTAGAAGTTCTCGGCATTGGTCTGCTCGAGTGGAGCCGGTTTGCGGACTGATCCGTTGCGATCATGGCGCTCCGGACGGTCGTTACGTTGAGGACCATCGCGGCGCTCGACTACCGGCACAGGGGCATAAGTATGGTTCAGCGAAGGCCGGATGAGCTTTCGGTTGCCGAAGTCTTCGGTTTCAAGTATCCGTTCTGCGGGCATGGACTCAGTAGCATCTTTCATTTTGTCCGCCTGTTCTGCGCTTTTTACGCGGGCCACAACCCGGCGCTGTAATTGTGGATTTGGAAGGCGTGAACTTTCCCAATAACCTAGCACAGGAGTGGGAGGGCTGACAATCCTCAACTTGGAGGGGAGAAGGCAGCAGTCAGCACTGGGCGGTCAGCATTTGGCACTTAGCACTTAGCATTTGGCCCAAGAGGCTCGTTCCCAGGTCAAAGCGGGATTGCTATGCGTTAGGTGCTGAACCCGATTGCTGATTGCTTGTTTATCCCCGTTCCAGTGCTGTTGCGAAGGCGTCCAGGGACAAGGAGCGCAGGAGGTTTCTCCTCATGCCGCGCTCGACTTCGGCCAGGCGGTCGGAGGCTAGTGCGATCCAATTGAAGTCGGCGGATTCAGCCAATCTGCTCAATTCGGTGGCGATGTCGGCATTGCGGACCAAGTCCGGCGTTCCCGAATTCAGAAAGGTCAAATCCTGGAGCAGGGAGTAGATTGCGCGCAACAGGCTCTCGATCTTCTCCCGGCCTTCGGCCCCGGCGCGGTAGGTTTCTGTCAGCTTGAACAGTTCGGTGTGTTCGCCTGCGCGCAAGGCTGAGCTGAGGATGGTCAGAGCATGCCCCCTGGCCGCTGTATAGGTCGCAACGTCAAAGGTCCGGGCCCGGCCCACCGCGCCCTCCGAGAGGCGGGCCACCAAGGTCCGCTGTTTTGGGTTCCAGTCGGAGCGATGTTTGGCCAGGTACTCTTCAATGTCCGCTGCGGGCAGCGCATTCAGCGTCACCGTCATCGAACGCGAACGGATTGTGGGGAGGAGTGCACCGGCGTTTTCCGCGAGTAGGAAAATCGTTGCGAACTCGGGGGGCTCCTCGAGCACCTTTAGCAAAGAGTTGGCAGCCTCTTTCATGAACGCGGAGCTGCTAAAGATGTAAACCCGCTCCCTGGCCTCGCCGGGCCGGTAGTAGATGGTTTCGATTACCCGGCGCACCTGGTCCACCTTGATCATCATTTGAGGCGGATCGGGTGGAATAACGAGAACGTCGGGATGGGTCTGGACAAAAAGACGCGTATCTTTTTTGTCGGTTTCGCGGAGACCTTCGCGGGCTTCGATAGCCTCGGCGAAGCGGGCGTCGAGATCTTCTGCCTGGGCAATGCGAATACAGTTTGCACATTGCCCGCAAAAGTCGGGCAGGCCTTCAGTGATCGTTGGCGAGAGGCAGTTCATCGCCTTGGCGAGCATCAGCGCGAGGGTGTATTTGCCGGAGCCGGTAGGGCCGGCCAGCACCACGGCTTGAGGAAGCCGGTCGTGTGCAAGCATCTCGCGGAGGTGCCGGACTACGTCCGAGTTGCCGTAAAAGTCAGAGAAGGGCATGGGGAAGCAGCAATTAGCATTCAGCACTCAGCATTCAGAACTCAGCATTCAGCACTCAGCATTCAGCACTCAGCATTCAGAACCAATCCAGGATCATGTTTGCGTTGTGTTGAATTACTAGTTCCTGATTCACTGAGTGCTGAATGCTGACTGC
>Ga0210384_10005537_pt1 | contig 13702 bp, 13 predicted proteins | sample IncBWH2MmetaG_FD_160574 | JGI IMG/M metagenome (GOLD analysis project Ga0210384, IMG submission 160574) | Forest soil microbial communities from Barre Woods Harvard Forest LTER site, Petersham, Massachusetts, United States - Inc-BW-H-2-M | ecosystem: Environmental > Terrestrial > Soil >...
CCGGATGGATGCCGGCGAGTCCGGCAAGGCCGGTGCCGCGCAGCAGATGAGCCAGGACTGTTTCGGCCTGGTCATCCGCCGTATGCGCCACGGCCACGCGGTTCAGTTCTTGCGTCGCGGCAGCGGCTGCAAAAAATTGATAACGCAATCGCCGCGCGGCATCTTCGAGATTCAAGCCATCCCGGCGCGCTTGGCCAGCCACGTCGGCGCGATCGCTTGCGAATTCCAGGTCCAGCGCGGCGGCAAGTTCTCGAACAAACCGCTCGTCTTCATCCGCTTCCGCTCCGCGAAGCTGATGGTGAAAATGCAGGACGGCGATGCCGATTCCGAGTTTCGTTTTTAATTCAGTAAGCAGGTGGAGCAAAGCCACGGAATCCGCTCCACCCGAAACGCCCACACCGACGCGATCGCCCGGCCGAATCATCAAATGCTGGCCGATGGTTTCCAGGACGCGCTTTTGGAGGCTGCGATTCATTTGGAGAATCTTGAGGACCAAGTTCCCTCGCGAGCATGGTAGCAACACGGGCATCGAATGCACAATGAAGACGCTGCATTAGAGAGGCAAGGGAAATTGAAGTTTCGATTAAACCAGGGGAACAGCTTGACGCGCGATCAGCATTCGACTGCAAGCGATACGGCGGTCCAGTACCACGGCAGCAAGATAGGAACATCCGCCGAGTTCGGAATCGATCCACTTGCCCGCCGCGGGCACCATCCAGCTGAGCAGCACCCTGGCGAAACCCAGCAGTCCAAAATAGGCCGACACGATGCCTAGCGGATAGCCGTCGTCGCGCGGTTCAGGACACAGAGCGATTAGTTGCAGGAGCCGTTTGAATTGGTCGCCGCGCATGTTCCGGGCTGTGACGCCGGAAACTTCGCGAGCATGCTCGGAAAGCTCATAGCGGCGCGACTTCACGACCAGGGAGTGACAATAGAAGGCGAAGAACTGGAGCAGCGCCAGGAGTGAGGCGCCAAAGATTAATATCGCCGATAGAGCGCCGGTCATTGGGTCGGGGCGACCACCCTGGCGGTTGCCACACGCGCATCCTCGGACACTTTCACGAACGTATAGGCCCAGGAAATCGGCAACCACGTTACCATCAGGTGGGAAACGTATCTCCAAATTACAAGATCGGGATACAGATTTCCAAGAGCGAAACTCCCTGCAAACGCGCTGAAATACACGCCCATCGACAGGACAAGCTGCATCGTGCGCGACCTGTTTTCATGGAGCTTCATCATCGCTCCCCACAGGACATAGGTCAAAACGACGCCCACAAAGTAGAGATTCTGCGACATCTCCATAACAAATTTAGTAACCAGCCTGTCCTCCGAGGTCGCGACCATGTAGTAGGAGATCAGCGCCGTCGCAGCTAACAGAAGCACAGCCCCCGCCCGCACCATTTTGCCGGCATTCATCTCGGCGAACACGTGCACGTAAAGAGACATCAGCACAAAATACAGGGAGATGATCAGCAGAGCATCTGAGAAAAAGTAAAAATAGAGATACGTCGTCGAAGTGAATCCATCCGACGCCAGAACAGCGTACCGGCCAATTCCAACCGCGATGGAAGCGCAAAGGAAAAGTACCAACGTGAAATGCTGGGAGAGGGCCCGCTTCTTGAGGAGAATCGCCAAGGCGCAGACTTCAATGGACAAGTCTGCGATCAGTAAAGCATAGTCGACTGGACCCAGCGAACTCATTAATTCTCCATTGGGTCCAGTCGCCTACTCAGTAGAGCGATTTAACTAGTGCCCGCCGCCACCTGGTGGAATCGGTGGGATTGGGCCTGGACCGCTAGCCGAAAAGTGACCGCCGCCACCTGGCGGAATCGGTGGGATCGGACCTGGACCACTCGCCGAAAAGTGCCCGCCACCACCGGGCGGAATCGGAGGAATTGGACCTGGGCCGCTTGCTGAAAAGTGCCCGCCGCCACCTGGCGGAATCGGTGGGATTGGACCCGGACCGCTTGCCGAAAAGTGCCCGCCACCACCAGGCGGAATCGGCGGAATAGGACCTGGGCCACTTGCCCAAAATACGGGGGCCGAAAAACTAGCAGCCGAGATCGTTACAACATTGGCCCCAACAATATTCCGAAGCCCCATCGCTCCGGTTAGAACAAGTAACACCAGTGCAACTACCGTCAGACACTTCTGCATATTGCCTCCGGACGGGAAACTAACCCGGAGGCAGTATAGGTAATTACGTTCCAGAAAGGAACAGAAATGTTACATTATTTCCACAGGCCTCTAGACACCTCTGGACGTCGGCCCGCTGGGCCTATTGCCGGCCAAGTCGGGACATATGCAGCTCGGTTGTCCAAGAGCAGATTAGAATTTAGGAGCGGTGGGGTCAACGGTACGCTAGTACTACTAGAACTTGCACCGAAGTCCTATCGGCCGAGCCGCATCGTGATGGCATATCCCCTTTTTAATCAAGCCGTTAGTCAAGTCGAAAACGCAGATCGTGCAGCTGGTAAATAGCTTTGTTCTTGCAAACTGGGCACTCGATTTCTTCGCCGTCCGGACGAAATTCAGGTGCCGTAGGGGACAGATAGTCGACAAGTTTTCGTTCTCTTCCGACCTCGGAATGCGTAAAGCTCGCCAGACATTTCCGGCAATCGATCACCCATTTTGGAGTTGGAATCCGATTCATAAAAGATTTGGTAGGGTGCCTTACATAGCGAGATTCGCGAAATAAGGTAAAACCGGTATTTCGCCTGGGGAAAAATCCTGATTTCGAAAACGATATTATTAATTCTCTAGACGCTTTTTCATTGCTCGGTCTTTCGACGCTTGACAGTAGTTGGAACGTCTCCTTAACATGGGTTGCTCGTTTTCGCCGGTGTAGCTCAGGGGTAGAGCGAGGGTCTCATAATCCCTAGGTCGAGAGTTCGAGTCTCTCCGCCGGCACCACTGATCCAAGAAGCCGAAGGTAGAAATTGTCTCCGCAAAATCGATTCGGCTTTCCAGCATTCATTTCATAAATGGCGATTCCCGTCGTTCCCGGGACTTCCTCAAACCTTACGCCAGATCGCCTCTAGTCAGCGCGAACATTTGATCTTCGTGGGGTATAGTGGCGAGGGCATCGCGCGGATCGGAATTCACTTCCAGGGAGAAACATGGCGGAGGGGTACGACGTAATCGTGGTCGGAGGCGGCAACGCTGCGTTGTGCGCGGCGCTGTCTGCACGCCGAGCGGCCGCTCGAGTTCTGGTGCTGGAGCGCGCTCCCGAACACATGCGCGGAGGAAACACGCGCCATACGCGCAACATTCGTTGCACACACTCGGCCGCCGACGAATATTTTTCGGGCCCATATTCGGAGCAGGAGCATCTGGAAGATCTCATTGGAGTCACGGGAGGTCCCGCGAACCTCGATCTTGCGAAACTGGCCGTTCGCGAATCGAGCAAACTCCCAGCATGGATGTCAGCGCACGGCGTGAGTTGGCAGCAACCGCTTGCCGGCACGCTGCATTTGGGACGAACCAATCGCTGGTTTCTGGGTGGCGGAAAAGCGCTGCTGAACACGTATTATCAAACGGCGTCGCGGATGGGAATCACCGTGCGCTACAACGTTCGAGTGGAAGACCTGGTAATCGAAAACGACCGATTCGAGGCCGTACGCGTCACCGATGGCGAAAAAGAGGAACTCATTCGCGGCCGCGCAGTGATTGTCGCCGCGGGGGGATACGAAGCCAATATTGAATGGCTGAAGCGGCACTGGGGAGATGCGGCCGACAATTTTATTATTCGCGGCACGCCATATAACGATGGAATGTTACTGGCCGCTCTCTTGAAGCATGGCGCGAAGCCGATGGGCGATCCGAAAGGATTTCACGCGATTGCCGTTGATGCGCGAGCTCCGAAATTTGACGGCGGGATAGTGACGCGGCTCGATGCAATTCCTTTCGGCATCGTCGTGAACCAGCTCGGCCAGCGTTTTTATGACGAAGGGGAGGACATCTGGCCCAAACGTTACGCCATCTGGGGCGGCTTGATCGCCGCGCAGCCCGGACAGAAGGCGTTTTGCATCGTCGATGCCAAGACGATCGAACGCTTTCTCCCGCCCATGTTCAAGCCACATGAGGCGGAGTCGCTTGAAGCCCTCGCGCTGCTGCTAGGCCTCGATCCCAAAACATTTTTGGAAACCGTCACCGAATACAATCGCGCGACGGATGGAAACGCGGAGATTTGCATGGAAAAGCTAGACGGTGTATGCACGCGAGGCAGTACACCGCCAAAAAGCAATTGGGCGATTCCGATCGACACACCGCCATTCTACGGACTTCCGTTGCGGCCGGGAATCACGTTCACCTATATGGGAGTTGCCGTGGACGAGCGCGCGCGCGTGCTCGACGAGCGCGGCCATCCATTCCAAAACGTGTTCGCGGCGGGAGAAATTATGTCCGGGAATATCCTGACGAAGGGCTATCTGGGAGGATTTGGTTTGACGATCGGCTCTGTATTTGGCGTACTGGCGGGACGAGAGGCTGCGTCGAATGGCGGAGCTTGACGTATTCCAGGAAGCCGGCCGCCAGCTCACCGTATGCAACGCGTGCCGGTATTGCGAAGGGTATTGTCCCGTCTTTCGAGCCATCGAGATTCGCCGGGATTTCAAACAGAACGACGTATTTTATCTTTCAAACCTCTGCCATGATTGCCGCGCCTGTTACTACGCCTGTATGTACACGCCGCCGCATGAATTCTCCATCAACATTCCCAGGATTCTCGCGGAAGCGCGCATTAAAACGTACCAGCGCTGGAGCTGGCCGGCATTCCTGGCGAGCGCGTTCAAAAATCGCCGCATTACGGTTTATCTGGCCGTTGTTGTCACTGTGGTTGTCCTGGCGCCTGCGCTTCTGCTGATATCACCGGCGAGCTTGTTCGCAATTCATGTTGGCGCGGGGGCGTTTTATGAAGTTGTTCCCTATGCCGCGATGATGATTGGCGGGCTGGCCCTTAGCTTTTACCTGATCGCCGTATGGCTGGGCGGCGGCGCGCGCTTCTGGTCGGAAACTCGCAGTGTGTTGCAACGCCCCGGCGGATTTGCGGCGCTCGCGACCGCAGTAAGTGCCGCCCTGGGACTGCGATACCTGAACGGCGGAGGACCGGGCTGCTTCTATCCCGGCGACCGGCCTTCCTCGGTCCGACGCATCTATCATTCGCTGACGGTGTGGGGGCTGCTCTTTGACTTCGTTTCCACATCGCTCGCTTTTGTGTATCAGGATTTTTTTCGCCGGCTGCCTCCTTATGAACTCACAAGCGCGCCCGTAATTTTCGGCACGCTGGGAGGAGTGGGATTGATCGTCGGAACCGGCGGCCTGATTTGGTTCAAGATGCAGAGCGATCCCGAGCCCGCAGGCGCCGGCGCGCCGGGCATGGACTACGTGTTCCTGATCACGCTCGGCCTTTCGGCGCTGACGGGGATGTTGACTCTTGCCCTTCGCGATACCGCGGCGATGGGAAGCATCCTGGTGCTGCATCTGGCGCTGGTCGCTGCATTGTTCCTCACCGCGCCGTACGGAAAATTCGTTCATGCGATATATCGAACGCTCGCTCTGGTCCGGTATGAGATTGAAAGCCAGCCAGTGCAATACCGAAAACATGGGTAGATTGGATTCGACCATGCGTCGGGTACACGGATCTTCTCGAATTGTAGTCTTATCCCTCTGACAATCCTGAAGTTACCAATTGATTTTTCAATCGTCTGATCAACCATAGGACGACGCAGACAGCGTACAAGTCGCCAAGAAGAGCAAAAACTACAAAGCGACGGGGCATGTAATCGCGGGAGATAGGATCGATTGCGATAAAAATCATCAGAATCATGGCAACTACCAGAAGTTTCAATCCACGCCGAAGTCGTCTTATGCGACTCTCGATTGTGTGGTCCATGCGACCTACTTAGCTTTCCGTTTCCCTAGAAATTGCCTGCAGCTTCAGGGCATCGCGCGTATGCTCAGTTGCGCTGATATAACCACACGAGTAGAATCGGCGCAAGCCGAAAGTCGACTGTTAATAATCTTGATCGCAGGATTGTGTGCTGAGAAAACAAACCAAAGCGAAGCGCCGGGGATTTGCAATTTCGAGAATCTTTTTCGGAATCGCGGCCCTGCTGTTCGCGCATGCGGCCAACCCGCAGAATGCGCCGAGTATTGAAACGTTCAAGGCGCGCCTGACTCCGGTGCCCATCGACGTGTCGATGCAGGCCGCGGTGGCGGGAATCGGTGAGGCCACCGCGGTGCTCGCAGGTAAACAGGTCACAATCTCGGGGACGTTCGGAGGCCTGCGTTCGCCCGCGACGTCAGCGCAAATTCGCCGGGGACCAAAAGGCCTTCGCGGGCCCGTGCTATTCGACCTGGCCGTCTCGAAGGCGGCGAAGGGCGCGATCAGCGGCTCATTCGAACTGACGCCGGAGCAGATCGCAGACCTCAGGGGCGGCCGATGGTACGTGCAGATTCAGTCCGAGCGCGCCCCCGACGGCAACCTGTGGGGTTGGCTGTTGCGTTGAGATGCCCCACTTAAGGAACGCTCAAGGAAAAACATGATGCGCGCGACAAAAGCGATTCGACTGGCGGCCTCCGCGGCGCTGGCCGTGTTTGGCATCGCCATCGTTTCTGGCCAGCAAGCAGTCCAGCAGCCTGGCCAGCAGCCTGCGCCCGGAAGGATCGGCCCTTACACCTCGGAGCAGGCCACTGCAGGCCGCGCCGCGTTTCAGGCCAAGTGCGCCACCTGCCATTTGCCCGACCTCAAAGGCAGCAACGAAGCGCCTCCGCTGGCTGGCGGCAATTTCGCAAACACGTGGGCTGATCGCAAGGTCAGCGATTTGTACGATCGCATTCGGAATACGATGCCCATAAGTAATCCAGGCTCGCTCGGCGAACAGGAAGCCGTAAGTATCGTCGCTTATGTTCTGCAGATGAATGGCGCTGCGGCGGGACCTCAGGCGCTTACATCAGCGACTGCGGCACCCATCGGGACAGTCATCAATGAAGCTCGACCCGTAGCGGCGCAGCAAGCCGCTGGGCAGACTCCTGCGGCGACTGCGGCAGCGCCCGCGCGGGCGACAGGGGCGCCTGCAGGAGTTACCGTTGCAGGCGACGTGAAAAATTACGTGCCCGTGACCGACGAGATGCTGGTCCATCCCGATCCTCGCGATTGGCTGATCGTGCGCGGAAATTATCAAGCCTGGAATCACAGCACGCTCAATCAGATCACGCGGGAAAATGTGAAGGACCTCAAACTCGCGTGGGTTTGGGCGATGAATGAGGGCCTAGCGAATGAGCCGAGTCCGATTGTCCACAACGGAATCATGTATCTGGCCAATACGGACAATCTGGTGCAGGCGCTCGATGCGCGCACCGGCGATTTGATCTGGGAAAATCGCGTCAGGCCTGCAGGCATACAAGCCGGCGGAACCGGCGCGACGCGCAACATCGCAATTTATCAGGACAAAGTTTTCCTGGCGACGACCGACGCGCATTTGGCCGCGCTCGATGCGCGGACCGGCAAAACGGTCTGGGATGTTTTGATCGCCGACAATCGCCTGGGCTACTCAACTTCAAGCGGGCCTATCGTGATTGGCGGCAAAGTCCTGCAGGGTCTGAGCACGTGCGACCGCTACAAGCAAGATAAGGATCAAGGCTGCTTCATCACCGCTTTTGACCCGGCGAACGGCAAAGTGCTCTGGCGATTCAACACGACTCCGAAAACAGGGGAGCCCGGCGGGGATACCTGGGGCGGAATCCCCAACATGCTGCGCGCGGGCGGCGAAACATGGATTACTGGCAGCTACGATCCCGAACTGAACTTAACGTACTGGGGCGTGGCGCAGGCCAAACCGTGGATGCAGGCAAGCCGCGGCACAAAGGGCACGGCGCTGTACACGAGTTCGACGCTGGCCCTGCGACCCGATGACGGCAAGCTCATCTGGTATTTTCAGCACGTGCCCGGAGAGACGCTCGATCTCGATGAGGTATACGAGCGCGTACTGGTAGACGTCGGCGACCGCAAAGTTGCGTTCACGATCGGGAAAGCGGGCATCCTCTGGAAGCTGGACCGGAAAACCGGCGAATTTCTGGGCGCGAAGGAGACGCTTTTTCAAAACGTCTTCACCAGCATCGATCAAAAAACCGGCAAGGTGACTTACAGACCCGACATCATGGAGCAGGAAACCAAGACGTGGGTTTCCGCCTGCCCCAGCACCGAGGGCGGCCACAACTGGCAGGCCATGAGCTACGACCCCGGAACGACGCGGTTGATTATTCCGCTGAGCCAAAGTTGCATGGAGATGTACGGGCGAATCGTCGATTTTGTGGAAGGCTCGGGCGGGACCGCGGGCGACCGCCGGTTTTTTGAGATGCCGGGCAGCGATGGCAACGTCGGCAGGCTCGCCGCGTTTGACGTGAAGACCATGAAAGAAGTCTGGAGCTGGCAGCAGCGGGCCTCATTTCTGACCGCCGTGCTTTCAACCGCCGGCGGCATTGCGTTCGTCGGGGATCTGGACCGCAATTTCCGGGCCGTTGACGTGAACACAGGCAAGACGATCTGGCAGACGCGCCTTGGCACGTCCGTGCAAGGATTCCCAATCACCTTCAGCATCGGCGGCAAACAATATGTGGCGGTCCCCACGGGCCTTGGCGGCGGGAGCCCCCGGCAAGTGCCTCGCACAATTCTGCCCGATATTCATCATCCACTGAACGGGAATGCGTTATATGTTTTTACGCTGCCGGAGAAGTAGCCGCTGGACAGCGCGCGGAAAATCATTTTGTTCGTCATTCCGAGCGAAGCTCGGAATGACGACTATTTAATTCAACTTTTGAATCCGCTTGCCCTTGATCGTCTGCTTTAACAATTTCAAAAACTGCGAAACGTGGTACGGCACTTGCTGCTTCTGCAAGGTCGCGGCTTCCCAGTGGCGCTGATATCCGGCTTTGCTCAACGGACGTGCCACAAGATCGCCCGACTTTAGTCTGGGAGCAACAGCCCAACGCGCCAGAAATCCGATTCCCATTCCTGCGGATGCCATTTCAATGATCGCCTCGGTCAGTGGCACCTCCAGAACGGAGCGCGGCTCCAGGCCGTCGGCAGTAAGGAGTCCGATCAACGTGCTCTCCCGGCGCGGCGGATAGATCAACAAGGTTTCCTGCGCGAGGTCGCCGGGGCGAATCCACTTCTGCTTTGCAAGACGGTGTCCCGGCGGCATCACGATCATCAATTCGTCCTGGAATAGGGGCTCGTATCGAATTCTGCGATCGTGCCGCCTGGAACTTACGATGGCGACTTCAAGCTTTCCATCCAGCAGAGACGCAAACGGCTTTGAAGTGGCTTCGAGTTCGATGCGCACGTCTACGTTGGGAAACTCCTGCTGGAACGCTTCAAGTACCGGCGGAAGCCAGTGATAGCACGTGTAGCATTCCGTTGTAATCCGAAGCGTGCCGGCAGGGCCGGCAACGCCCTGGATCTGGTCCTCCGTGCTTGCAAGGTCGGTCAGAATTCGCTTTGCGGAGCCCAGGAGTTTTTCCCCTGCCGGCGTGAGATGCATCTTTCGATTCGCTCTCTGAAAAAGCGGCGTGCTTAATTTTTCTTCCGCGTCGCGCAGCTGGTGGCTGAGAGCGGATTGCGTCAGGTGCAAACGCTGGGCGGCGCGTGTGATGCTCCGCGTCGCTGCAACTTCCGCCACCAGCCTCAAATGCCGGATATCGAGTTTGGGTTGCGTCATTGCATGATCGTAATTCATGCATTTCATGAAATCAAACAATTTGTTTCATTCATTGCAATACCCTCTAATCCCTCATGCAGATCGGCACGTAAGCGGTCTGCATCCCTCAGGAGGGAATATGAAAATCACTGGTGTTGTCAGGCAGTTCGCATGGATGTTGTTGGCCCTTACGTTTTGCGGGCTTCCCGCTTCGGCGGAAAGTTTCCGAATCATCTCGTGGGGCTCCACGGTCGAGCTCAACGGAACCGAAATTCCCGGCGGGAATTACGGAGTTAGCTGGAAATCACATAAGACCGGCGCTCTGGTCACCTTTCTCACTTGCGAGCACCCCATCGCCATCGCCCAGGGAAAATGGGTGAAGCGAGACTCCCGGTATAAGTTCGACTCCATCTTGTACGAAACCAAGGAAGACGGGTCGCGTACGCTTCTGGAGGTCCGCTTTGCCGGCATGAACCACGCATTGGTCTTTGGGGAATCCCAGTCCGAGGCGAAGGTTAGTTCAAGCCAATCCAGCCGGTGATGAAGATGGACTATTCTTGTTCCACTCAAACTCAGGCCCCGGTCAGGGCCAGCGCTCAACTGACCGGGGCATCCTTCCTTTTTTGCTCTCCCTTTGCTCTCTCCTTATACTCTGGGGCCATCGCGGTCTGAGATTGACACCACAGGCTGGGATTGACACAAGAGATAGCCTGGCGTAGAGTCCCGTTCAGAATTGGAATGGAATTCGGGATTTCCGTCGTTTAACAATTACTTTCTCAGGTACTTCCTTAGGAGATCTCTATGAGGCGTTCTTCAGGGCTGATTCAGTTCCTAGCGGTCTTGTTGTTCGCGGTACCCGCCTGGGCACAGTTCCAGAACGTCAAACCGCCTGACGTTCCGGAAATTCCGGTAGATTCGGCCCCCAACTTTCTGAAGCTGCCGGATGGGCTGTATCTGGGAGAGCCTGCCGGAGTCGCGCAAGATTCCAAGGGAAACATTTTTGTGTTCCATCGAAGCAATGAGACCCGACTATTTGAATTCGACAAAGAGGGAAACTATTTGCGTGAGATCGGCAGAGGCTTGTATGCCTTTGCGTTCGCTCACGCCGTGCGGATCGATCCGCAAGACAACATCTGGGTAGTCGACGAGGGAACAAACATGATCGTCCAGTTCAGCCCCCAGGGACGCGTCATGAGGGTGATGGGTCGCAGGCCGGAAGCGTCGGAGGGAATTCTGGCGAGTCCGCTCCCCGGGACGCCGGTGCCGCCCGCGCAGCCGTATTATTTCAACAGACCGACGGATGTGGCCTGGGACTCTGACGGGAACATTTTTGTCTCCGACGGATACGGGAACTCCAGAGTCGCGAAATACGACAAGAACGGCCGGTTCATCAAACAGGTCGGTTCGAAAGGGGATCAAGCGGGCGAATTCAACACTCCGCATTCGATCGCCATCGACGCGAAGAACAACGTATACGTGGCTGACCGGGGCAACTGGAGAATGCAGGTCTTCGACGACAACCTGGTGCTTCGCGCGATCTACGGGCAGGGGGGCACCATTGGCCGCCAGGGGGCGATCTGCATCTCGCCCGGGCCGCACCAATACCTGTACTCATCGAGTTCGAATGAAACTGGCACCCTGGACATCGGCCAAATATACAAGATGGAGCTCGACGGAACCGTGCTCGGCAAGTTTGGCCGGGCGGGCAAGGCCTTGAAAGAGTATGGCGCGGTACATGAAGTGAGCTGCAAGGTCGAGAACGAACTCCTGGTCGGCGAGCTCCTCAACTGGCGAGTGCAAAAGTTGACACTGCACCCGATACCGGCGAAGGCGCCGGCGACTGCGCGATAAGAGTCTATGGCAACTGGAAATCCAGTCCGCCAGCGGCTAAAGCCGAATTGATGGTGCTGATTTTATGTCGCGGCTAAAGCCACGACCCACAAACATTCGCTGGAGGCTTCGATGAAACGATTGTGCGGACTTTTACTGCTGGTTGCGCTCTGTTGCGTGGGCGCGGCTCGGCCCGCTGCGGCCCAGGTTTCCGTTCCGGAGATCCCCTTCGATTCTGCACCGGATTTTCTGAAGATGCCGCAGGATATTTACCTGGGAGAAGCAGCCGGCGTGGCAACGAACTCCAAAGGCCACATCTTCGTGTACACGCGAACCGGCGGCAGCACCGTAACGCTGGGAGGGTCGCGCACCTTCATGCACAGCGGGTCACAGCTGTTCGAGTTCGATCAAACCGGGAAGTATGTGCGCGAGATCGGCAAAGATTTGTACGCGTTTAATTTCGCGCATGCCGTACGGGTCGATTCGCACGACAACATCTGGATCGTGGACGAAGGGTCGGACTTGGTCGTCGAGTTCAACCCCGAAGGTCGGGTAATCTTAAATGTGAACAGGAAAGACGAAGCCGTTCCCGTGCCGGCGCCGCCTGCAATCGCGCCGGTCAGGCCAGGAGGCGCGGCGGCCCCGCCAGTAGGAACCGGGGCGCAGTATGCTTTCAACAAGCCGACCGATATTGCGTGGGACGCCGCGGGCAATATTTTCGTCACCGATGGGCACGGCAATTCGAGGGTCACGAAGTATGACAAGGAAGCCCGGTTCGTCAAAGCATGGGGGTCGAAAGGAACGGCGCCTGGGCAATTCAACACGCCGCACTCAATCGTGATCGATGCCCAGGACAACGTGTACGTGGCGGACCCCGGCAATAATCGAATTCAAGTGTTCGACGACAATGGCACCTTCAAGACCCAATACATCAACGTCGGCACACCCCAGGCGCTGTGCCTCACTGCCGGACCTCACCAGTATCTGTACTCTTCCAATTCCAACGATCCGGGAAACATGGAAAACGGCGAAATCTACAAGATGGAACTGGACGGCAGGATCCTCGGGAAATTCGGACGAGCCGGCACGCTCATGAAGGAGTTCGGCGCCGTGCATGCGCTGGACTGTCGCGTGGAAAACGAAGTCTTCGCCGGAGAAATCACGACTTGGCGCGTGCAAAAGCTTATTCTGCATCCGCCGAGGACGAGTAGCAGCCGGTAGTCGTCGGTTTAAACCGAATCCTATGCAGCTTCAAATTAGGACTATCCATTCCATCGAGGCGCTTGGCCGGATGCAATAGTAGAGTTATGCTCCCCTGTGGGTGTTCCCGATCGATTCGGACAAGCAGGAGACTAAGTTGACGAAGAGTTTGAGGAAACTGTCTTGGATGGCGCTGTTTATCTTGCTTGCGCCCTTCCCTGCATTGGCGCAGCAAGGTCAACCGAGTGAAGAAACTACGGCGCCCGAGCAGAAATCCTCCAATCTGAGCAAAGATATTAGCCGATTAAAGGATGACAAATTGGGGGAGGGTCTTGCCGCCTTCATGGCCAATCATCCGCGGGCTCAGTGCAAAAAGAGAGATGCCTCGCTCAGCGATTGCCACGTCTGGGTTGACGTATCCATCGGCGGAGTCGCCGTGCGTGGAGTCGAAAAGTGCGCTTCGGAGGCTTCGGATTCGGCGCCTGCGATGAATTGCCTGCAAGGAATTGACGCGCACTTCGTTGCCGAATTGCTTGCAGGTATTTCTTATCTGGTGGAAGGCGACGATGGCTCCAAGGATAAGATCGCTGCGGCGCTCAAAATCGAATATGGGACTCCGACCAGCGAAGATAAGAACCAGACGATGTGGTCGAATGATCTGTTGATACTATCGGTGACGTTGTTGAAGCCGAATGCTAAGGCCAGCTACGTTGCGATAACGCTGGACCTCAAACCTAGCGATGTTGGAGAGGATATTTAGCTCGGGCTACTCCGACATTTCGCGTTGCTTGTCCAGGCTCTCCTGTGCTCTTGCGTGTATCAACTTACAGACGCGGCTCTGTCCTGTGGGGCATCGTGATTTTGAATTATCGGTCAGATGCAGCAAATCATCTTCATCGAGTGTTGTATCGATGTGGCGAAGAACAAATTGCTCGAATGCTTTGCTCGAAGAAGCGAGGCGGTTCAGAGTA